>Ga0302178_10001003_pt1 | contig 24636 bp, 26 predicted proteins | sample I_Palsa_E1_3_FD_198790 | JGI IMG/M metagenome (GOLD analysis project Ga0302178, IMG submission 198790) | Peat permafrost microbial communities from Stordalen Mire near Abisko, Sweden - I_Palsa_E1_3 | ecosystem: Environmental > Terrestrial > Soil > Palsa > Peat permafrost | place: Sweden... | reverse complement strand
TGAAGGCGGCTCCGCCGCTGGCGTCGAGCGCAGTCACCTCAGCAGTGTTCTCGGCCATCGGTAACAGAACGGTCGCCCCATCAAACCGATGTCACCGCGCTCTCGAACTCAACGAAGTACGCCGGACTACACCTAGCTCGAAGCAGCCCCCAGCGCGCCGGCAATGGCGGCGCCGGTCGGGCGGGAGTTGAGATACGGCTCCGGCGAGTGGGCGCGGTGCCCGTTGTCGATGACGAATTCCTCGACCCGTGGCCCGAAATTGTCGGCCAGGCGGGTCTCGCACATCATGTCGTTCAGCGCACGCACATTGACCCAGCGCTGCACCGAGCCTGGCCACACACCCTGACCGTCGACGGGCGCGGGCTCCACGCCGTTGAACATCAGCGGATGGGCGAGCGGCGAGCCCAGCGTGACGAAGGTGTGGACGGGCCAGTCGTCGTGCGCAGCCAGCGCCGAGTAGGAGAGGACCGTCCCCAACGAGTGCGCGACCAGCACCCGGGTCTCGTCCGTGATCTCGTCCTCGATCCGGGCCTGCAGCTGGCCGCGCAGATCCGTCTCGGTCAGCATCGCCGTGGCCAGGTCGACGGTGCGGTCGAAGGTCGCCTCACCGGCGGCCTGGGACAGCGCGGCAAGGGCGGCGTCGCCCCCCATTTCCGAGAGCATGTCGGCCACGCCCGCGCGCGATTGCTCGAGTCGGCGGTCCTCGTCCGAGCCCGGATGGTGCCGGAACAGATCGCCGTAGAAACAGACACTGACGTCGTCGGCCTCGATCTCCACGCCGTGATGCCACAGCCCGTCGCGCACCGCCGGCAACCAACGGGCCTTCAGCTCATTGGGACCCCACAACTCGTTGAAGGCCCCGTGGACGATGACGATGCGTGCCATGGCGGGTCAGTTCACCAGATGTGCGGTGTCGTTGTAGCCGCGGATGATCCAGCGGTCCGGTGTCACGACGAGGCGTGAGATGGACGCGTTGTCGGGACCGACGAAGGCGAAAGGGCTCGAAGCAGTGGCCTGAGCGAGGATCTCTCCGATCGCCGCGCCGTGGCTGAACACGACGACGCGCCCGCCGGGGTGGGCGGCAACGATGCGCTCGACGGCGTCACGGAGGCGACCCCCGAACACCTCGCGTGACTCGGCGCCGGGGATCACGTCCCAGCGCTGCTCGGCCATGACCTCGAGAAACATGGGATCGTCATCGGCCGCCTTCAGGCGCAGCAGACCTCCCTCCCAGTCGCCGAGGAACACCTCACGCAGGTCGGCGTCGACGATCGGAGTCATCCCCGAGCGGGCCACCAACGGCGCCGCCGTCTGAACGGTCCGCTGCAACGTGGAGACGTAGAGCGCGTCGAAGGGCTCTTGCGCCAGTCGGAGGCCCACCTGCTCGGCCTGGTGGCGTCCCGCATCGGAGAGTGGTGGGTCGCCCTGACCCTCGACGAGCTCGAAGGTCTCGCCCTCCAACGAGTCGGCTGATGCGCCGTGGCGCACGAGCCACAGCTCGGTGGAGCCGACCGGGCCGACATAGGGCCGCTGGCTGAAACTGCGGGGCGACGTCACGGCCGCCGAGTGTACGGAATGGGAATACTCAGCGCGGGGCGTGCAGCTCGGGCGGCCCGTGGTCGTCGTCGTCTTCGACCACCTCGGCGTCAATGATGTTGGGGTCGTCCTCGAGGTTCCCGCCCGCGGCAGAACCCGCTTGCGCCCGTCCTTGGCCGGGACCCGGGACCCATCCCGCCGGCCCGCCACCGCCACCGCCACCCGGCCCGGTGAAGCTGGCGAAGAAGGCGCCCGGAGCCTGGGTGAACTGCACCCGCAGTGGCCGCCCGGCATCCGGTCCGAGCTGCCCCCAGAGGGGCAACGCCCGCCGGTACACCACGTAGTACTGCACGCACAGGGTCACACCGAGATACAGGAGAAAGCTCGCACCCTCGAGACCGGCCGCCCCGGCATGACCCTGCCCGGCGTCACCCACGAAGTGCACCAACAAGGACACGAGCCACAGGGCCATGGTGAGCGCGCTGCCCTGGCGCAGCACCCACCCGTTCCCTTTCCAGACCCGCACGGAGAGTCCGCGCAACACGCCCAACCCGAGCGCGCCGACCACCAGGGACCCCACCACCCACAGCCACGCGGTGGACGAGACATGGTGGTCGCCGGCGTAGGAGAAGATCTCCAAGAGGCCGATGACCCCGATCACCACCGGGAGGCGGGGCTGGAACACGCGCGGCACCGGACGCACTCTGACCTGGCGCAGCAGCACCAGAATGAGGATCACCGCCCCCAGCGCGTAGGAGAAGAAAGACATCGGTTTTAGCCTATGGCCGCGACCGGCTCAGTGGTTCAGCAGGGGCCCCACTTCGACCCCGAAACGGGCCGTTTGCTCGCAGAACTCCTCCGCACTGCGGGCCATGAAGCGCACCTGCAGGTGGTTGACGCCCATGTCGACGAGCTCGCGCAGCGAGGACGCCACCTGGTCCGCGCCGCCCGAGAGCACCCAGCTGGGCAGGTCCCAGCCGGAGCCGCCCGAGGTCAGGTAGATGGGCTCCACGATGGTGCCGATGTCGATCGGCGCCCCCCCGCGCAGCTCGTCGCGCAGCTCACGCAGCCGGGCGATCTGACCCGGGAGGTCGCGCCGGCGTGTCCCCTGTGGGAGCCAGCCGTCGCCGAATGCGGCGGTGCGGCGGATGGCCGCCGGGGATGAGCCGCCAATCCAGATCGGCGGCCGGGGTCGGCGCGCCGGACGCGGCGCGATCCCCATGTCACGGGCCGGGAAGCGCGGCCCGGGTAACTGGGGGAACTCCTCGGTAAAGGCGAGCGCCAGAGCGGAGACGGCCTCGTCGGTGTGGCGGCCCCGCTCGGCGAAGTCTCCGGTGAGGAGCTCGTACTCCTCGGGCACGTGACCGGCGCCCACGCCGACGATGAGGCGACCGCCCGACAGATGGTCGATCGTGGAGAGCTCCTTGGCCGCTCGCAGCGGATGACGCTGGGCGAGGATCAGCACGTGCGAGAGCAGATGCGTGCGTGTCGTCACCGCGGCCAGCCAGCCGAGTGTGGCGGTCGTGTCGTACCAGATGGTGCCCATGGCATCGGCCAGGCGGCGCGGGATGGCCGTGTGGTCGCAGACACCGACATAGAAGAAGCCCGACTCGTCGGCCACCCGGGCGATCCGGGCCAGCTCGGCCGGACCGGATTCCTTCTCCCAGTCGGCCACGTAGAGCGTGGACTGGGACTGAATGGGGAGCTGCATGCCGAAGACGACCTCCCCTTCGGGGACGGCCCCCACGACGTCGGCGGGAATCAGGGCAGGGTCGGTCATGGCGGGGCTCCGTTCAGGCGAGGTGCATCACGTGGGGCACCGGCGACGGGGCCGACACCGGCATAGGCGGCCAGCGCGGCAGCCCGCGCGGCCGGGCTACCGAAGGTGGTCGAGAGGACCCGCGCCCGCTTGAGATGCAGGTGCAGCGGCACCTCCCAGGTGAAGCCCATGCCCCCGTGGACCTGAATAGCGGCCCGGGCGTTGCCCAATGCGGCTTCGTCGCCCAGGAGCTTCGCGCCACCGACGGACCGGTCCACCAGTTGGTCCGGCGTGCACCCGGCTACCGCCGCTTCGCTGTCGACGACGTCGGGCGCGTCGACCAGGCAGGCGGCGGCGTGCACAGCGGCGCGGGCGACCTCGACGCGCACGAGCATGTCGGCGCACATGTGCTTCACGGCCTGGAAGCTGCCGATGGGGGTACCGAACTGCTGGCGATCCTTGGCGTAGGCCACGGCGAGGTCCAGCGCTTCGGCGGCGTGTCCCACCTGCAGGGCGGCCGTCAGCAGCGCGCCGTCGCGCCCCATGTCGCCGGGAACCGGTTCGCCCGTCGGCAGCGCATCGACGCGCCACATCGGCGTCAATGGGTCGAGCGGCGCCTCCACGCGTGTCGCGTTCTCGGCGGTGACAGGAGCGAGCAGCCGGACCGGCCCGCGGCCGTCGGCCGCAAAGGTGAAGACGAGGAGGGCATCGAGCGAGCCCAGGTGCTCGACGAGGTTCGGTCCGGGCCCCGCACCGTGCACGCCCACCCGGGCGCGTCCCTCCGCGGCCCCGTCGACCAGCCCCGCCCGCGCCGCCAGGAAGGTACCCACCAGAGGTCCCGGGACGAGCGCGCGCCCGAGCTCTTCGAAGACGACCACCGCCTCCGCCATGGAGAGGCCGGTGCCCACGGGTTCGGGCAGCGTCAATGCGAACACGCCCGTCTCACCCAGCGCCGCCCAATCCTCGGCGCTGATGGCCGACGCCGCACCCTCGCGGGAGCGGAGGTGGTCGAGCGGCAGGCGCCCCGCCAGCATGGTCCTGATGCCCTCGGCCAGTTCGCGCTGGTCGTCGTCGACGCGAAAGTCCATCAGCGCCGCGCCGCTTTGGGCAGCCCGAGGATGCGCTCGGCCACAATGTTGCGCTGCACCTGCGACGTCCCCGCCGCGATGGTCAACGAGATCGACTTGAACCACGCCGCCAGCTGCTCGGCGTTACCCAGCGGCGCACCGTCGGGCCCGTCCAGCGGGTCGGCGCTGAGCGCGGCACGGTCGAGGATCTCCATGGCCAGGTCGCCCAGCGCCTGGGCGTGCTCGGAGAACGAGAGCTTGAAGATCGAGCCGCCGATCCCAGGGATACCGGTCTGCGCCGCCTCCGAGACGTTGCGCTTGGTCAGCGCCCACAGCGCGTCGAAGGCGGCCACCAGGTGGCCGAAGCGGCGGGCCACGCCGGCGTCGTCCAGCGCGCCCAGGCGCTCGGCGACCCGGGCCAGCACGCCCAGGAGCCGCATGCACTCGAGCAGCTCACCGACGAACGCAGTGCCCCGCTCGAAGGACAGCGTCACCATGGTGACCCGCCAGCCGTCGTTCTCGTCCCCCACGCGGTTGGCCACCGGCACCCGTACCTCGTTCAGGAAGAGCTCGGCGAACTCGGTGGTCCCGGCGATGGTGCGCAGCGGTCGGATCTCTATGCCCGGCGCATCCATCGGCATGATCAGCCACGTGATGCCGCGGTTGCGGTCCTCGCCGGTGCGCACGAGCAATTCGCAGAAGTCGGCTACCTCGGCGTGCGAGGTCCAGATCTTCGAGCCGGTCACGACGTAGTCGTCGCCGTCACGCACCGCGCGCGTCCTCAAAGAGGCCAGGTCCGACCCGGCGTCGGGCTCGCTGAAGCCCTGGCACCACACCTCTTCGCCACGCAGGATGGCCGGCAGGTACCGCTCCTTCTGGGCCGCCGTCCCCTCGGCGATGATGGTCGGGCCGGCGTGCAGCAACCCGACGAAGTTCACCCCTACGTACGGCGCACCGGCGCGCTCGCACTCCTCTTTGAAGATCAGCTGTTCCACGGGCGAGGAACCGCGTCCACCGCGCTCAGCGGGCCAGTCCACACCGGCATAGCCCGCCTCGAACAAGAGGTGCTGCCAGCGCAGGTCGTAACCCCGGCGACCAGGCCAGTCGTCGTGGGGCGGTGGTGCCCCCACGCTCGGCAGCGTGGCCGCCAACCACGCACGGAGCTCGTCGCGGAAGGCCTGTTCCGGCGCGGTGTAGCGGAGGTCCATGCGTCAGGAGCGAGGCAGTGCGGGCGGGAGCAGTGCGGGCGGGAACAGTGCGGACGGGAACAGTGCGGGCAGCTGGGAGCGGTGCGGGCGGGAACAGTGCGGGCAGCTGGGAGCGGTGCGGGCGGCTGGGAACGGTGATCAGGCGACGAAGTCGAGGCCGAACAGCTTGATCGCATTTCCGCGCACGATCTTGCGACGCTGCTCGTCGGTCAGGTTGGCCATCTGCTCCTCGGCGATCTCCCGTGTGCGGGGCCAGGTCGAGTCCGAGTGCGGGTAGTCCGACTCGTAGGTGATGTTGTCCTCACCGATCTCGTCCACCGACTTCAGCCCGTGGGCGTCGTCGAAGAAGCAGCCCCACACGTGGTCCTTGAAGTAGCTTGAAGGCTTCTCCGGCACGATGTCAGCGACCCCGCCCCACCCCCGGTTGTCCTCCCAGACTCGGTCGGCTCTCTCCAAAATGTACGGAATCCAGCCGATCTGCCCCTCCGAGTAGGCCACCTTCAGGTCGGGGATGCGCACGAAGACGCCGCTGAAAAGGTAGTCGACGAGGGAGAAGGTGGCGTTGGTGTGCGTCAGCGTCGAGCCGACGGCGGGCGGGGCGTCGGCTGACGTCGACGGCATCTTCGACGACGACCCGATGTGCATGTTGACGATGGTCTGTGTCTCCGCGCAGGCGAGGAAGAAGGGGTCCCAGTAGTGGTCTGGGTCGTGCACGCTGGGCAGGCCGAGGAACGGCGGGATCTCGCTGAAGCAGACGGCACGCACACCGCGGTCCGCGTTGCGCCGCACTTCCTCCGCCGCCAGTTCGGCGTCCCACAACGGGATGAGGCACAACGGGATGAGCCGACCGCCCGAGTCGGCGCACCACTCGTCGACCATCCAGTCGTTGTAGGCCTTCACGCACAGCAGCCCGAGCTCTCTGTCCTTGGCCTCGGTGAAGGTCTGGCCGCAGAAGCGGGGGAAGGTCGGGAAGCAGAGTGCCGCCTCAATGTGGTTGACGTCCATGTCTTCGAGGCGGGGCTTCACCTCGTAGGAGCCGGGGCGCATGTCCTCGTAGGTGACGCCCTTCATGGTCACTTCGTCACGAGGGACGCCCACGGCGGAGTCCACGCGCAACAAGGGCCGCTTGAGGTCCTCGTAGTACCACCAGTCGACCGGCACGCCTTCGGACCCGGGCTTCACCTTGAGCGATCCGCCCCGGTACTCGACCTCGGGCATGGGAGCGCGCACGATACGCGGCCCGACCTCGGCGTACTTGGAGGGGAGGCGGTCCTGCCACACGTTGGGTGGCTCGACCACGTGGTCGTCGACCGAGATGATCTTCGGCAGGGGCTCAGGCATGGTCATCGAGCGTAGCGCTCACCTGACGGGGCGTCAGAAATGGCGAGCGGCTCAGCCGAAGACCTCATGGAAGAGGTCGACCATGGCCTGCCAGGACCGGCGGTCAGTCGCCTCGTCGTAGGCGATGCCAGGGAAGGTGTCCGGCGAGGCGTTCGTGTTGGTGAAGGAGTGCACGGCGCCGCCGTAGACGTTGAGCTCCCAGTCCACGCCCCCGGCCCGCATCTCCTCCTCGAAGGCCCGCCGCTCGTCGGCGTGCACCATGGGGTCGTCGGCGCCGATGAGCGCCAGCACCTTGCCGGTGATGTTGCGGGCGTCCTCGGGATGCACGGTGGAGAGCCCGGAGTGGAACCCGACGACGGCCTTGAGGTCGGCCCCGCCGCGGGCCAGCTCCAGCGACAGGGTGCCGCCGAAGCAGAAGCCGATGGCGGCCAGGCGCGCCGGATCGCAGCGCTCCTCGGCGCGCAGCAGGTCGAGGCCAGCGGTCCCGACGGCGAAGGCGCGCGCCGGGTCGGATCGCAGCTCTCCGATGCGGGTCATCATCTCGTTGCGGTCGCCGATCGGCTTGCCCCCACCGTGGTAGTCGAGGGCGAAGGCGACGTAGCCGAGCTCGTCGGCGAGCCGGGCGGCCCGCGCCCGTGCATGATCATCGAGCCCGGGTCCCTCGTGGCAGACCAGAACGCCCGGTCGCTGGTCGTTGCCGTCGGGGAGGGCGAGCGTGCCGATCATGGTGCGGCCGTCGGCCTCATAGGTGATGTCGCGGGTGGTGGCCATGGGCTGCACCGTACCTTGCACCCGTTGCAGCCATACTGGCGGTCATGCGCGGGAACCCAGGTCGGCGACTGCAATTGGGATTGATGATGGCGCTGGCGGTTCCGACGCTGGCGTTGGGGCTGGCGGCGTGCGGCTCGGGGACTCCGACGCCGACTTCTCCCCGTCACCAGGCTTCGACGACGACCACCACGTCGAGCGCAGCCGCCGGCGCTTCGACCACCACTACGACGGCACCCCCGGCGCTTACCGGCCCTCTGCAGGCGGGCTCACCCATTGCGCTCCCGTTCTCGGCGGACCGGGTGGCCGCCGCGGAGAGCCCCGATGGCGCCGTGTTCGCCGCCCCGCAGGACCCGGCCAGCCCGTCACCGTCCATCGCCTGGGTCATCGATGGCAACGGACCGGCACAGATCGCCGAGCACGTCCCGACCGGAATCGCCGCCCTCGCGGCTGACGGCACCAACTTCTACGTCGCGACGTACGCCACCCTGTACGCCTACAACCGCCAGAGCGGGAACCAGGACGGGCAGTGGACCATGCCGTCGGTGCCCACCTCGAGCAGTTCGAACGACGACCTCGTCGCCCTCGCCGCGGCGAACGGCCGCGTCTTCGTCTCGGTGACCCGGGGCGACACGGTCAGCGTGTACACCGTCAACCCGAGCAACGCGGCCGGCCCGCACCTGCTCGTCAGCGGGCTCGGTGACGCCATCGGGCCCGACGGCTCCGTGTACTACGAGCGCGTCGACCACCACCTGGTGGCGCTCCGCCCGAACGGGTCCACCGCCCTCGGCCCGTTGCTGGCCCATACGCCGAACGGCTTGGGCGGCGGCGTGCAGTACCTCGACGTGGTGGCCGGCGGCGCCGTGTGGGTCAGCGAGCCGGCCGGCCAGGGCCTCGATGCGACGTACACCACCTACGACACCACCACCCTCAATCAGCTCGGTTCCTTCAGCGGTTCCGTGACGAGCACCGTGGTGGCCGCCAACGGGCCCGCCCTGGTGCTCGAGTCGGCCGGCAGCAACCCGGCCTGTCCCGAGTCCTCGCCCTCGACGCCGACGTCATGCGTCTTCTTCATTACGCCGCAGGGCTCGGTGAGCGACGCGGTCGGCGTGGGCTCGGCCGTCACACTCCTCGGCCCGGTCCCGGCCGTCGTCGTCTCCGACACCACCACGGGCCAGTTCGATCTCGTGCGCCTGTCCTGATCAGGATCAGTACGACATCGACACACCGCCGTTGGGACTGAGCAGCTGTCCCGTCACGAAGCTGCTGGCGTCCGAGGCGAGATACAGCACGCCGTACGCCACGTCGGCCGTCTCGCCGACGCGCCGCAGCGGCGCGAAGCGCGCCATCGGCGCCAGCGTGGCCGCCTTGGCCGCCTCGTTCACCGTGCCGTCGGGGTTCGTGTAATAACGCGCCGTCATGTTGGTCGGGATGAACCCCGGCGCCACCGAGTTGACCCGCACGCCGTGCTCGCCCACCTCGGCCGCCATCGACTTGGTGAGCTGCGCCACGCCGGCCTTGCAGATGGCGTAGGGCCCGACGCCGGGTGCGGGAGCCAGGACCGCGGCGGAGGTCATATTGATGATGGAGCCGCCGCGCTGCGCCACCATCACCTTTCCGGCGGCCTGACATCCGTACAGCACACCCTTGAGGTTCACCGCCAGGATGCGGTCGAACTCGTCGGGGTCGACGTCGATGATGGGACTGTCGATCATGATGCCGGCGATGTTGCACATGACGTGCAGGCCACCGTGGCGTGCCGCGATGTTCTGCACGAGCGTCTCGGCCGCGCCCCGGGCCGCCACGTTGAGCTCGGCGCTCTCGGCCCGGCCGCCCTGGCCGAGGATGCCCGCGGCGGTCTCGGATGCGGTGGCGCCGTTGATGTCGGCACAGACGACGGTGGCGCCGGCGCCCGCCAGCACTTCAGCCGTCGTGCGGCCGATGCCGCTGCCCGCCCCGGTCACCAGGGCCACCCGGCCCGTCAGATCGAACGCGTTACGGACACTCTGGGCTGTTTCCATCGGGGCACCCTATGCCGCGCTGCCTGGTCATTACACCTAGGCAGTCACACCCTCCAGTGCGAGCAGCGCGCGCTTGACCGGAAGGCCCCCGCCGTAGCCGCCGATCCCGTTGCTCGCCAGCACACGGTGGCACGGCACGATGATGGCGATCGGGTTGCGGCCGTTGGCCTGGCCCACTGCTCGTGGTCCCTTGGGCCGCCCGACTCGCCGGGCCAGCTCGCCGTAGCTGATCGTCTCGCCGTAGGGGATACGCGACAGCGCGGCCCACACCCCACGCTGGAACGGTGTGCCGTCGAGCTCCATGGGCAGGTCGAAGTCGGTGCGTTCGCCGGCGAAGTACTCCTCGAGCTGCGTCGCCGCCTCCTTCAAAATGGGCGACTCCTCGTCACGACGGCCGAGGCCTCCGTAGTTGGGGAGGCGGAGACCGATCAGCACGTCGCCGTCGCTCTCCAGCAAGATCTGTCCGATGGGGGTATCCAGCGGCATGGTGGCGGTGGTAGTGGTGCTCATGCGGCACGTCCTTTCGTCCGTCGGGTGGGAAGTTGCGGTGTGGCGGCGGCCGGCATCGCCCACAGATGCGCCATGGCATAACTGCGCCAGGGCCGCCAATGCTCGGTCATGTGGCGCAGATGTGTCGGGTCATCGGGCAGGCCCAGCGCGACGGCCCCCCGCCGGATGCCGAGGTCCGTCGGCATGAATGCGTCGGGATCGCGCAGTGCGCGCATGGCGACGTACTCCGCCGTCCACGGGCCGATGCCGGGAAGCGCCACCAGGGAGCGTCGCAACTCGGCGGGGTCGGCACCGGGGTCGATCACCACGTCGCCGGCGTCGACCGCTTGCGCCAGCGCAACCAGGGCGCGGCGCCGTCCCGCCGGCATGGAGAACGCGGCGGGGTCATACTCGGCCAGCTCGACGAGCGCGGCAGGGGTCGGGAAGAGATGCGTCACGGCGCCGAGGGGTGCGGGGAGGGGTTCGCCGGCGGCGAGTACCAGCCTCCCGGCCACAGTCCGCGCACCGGAGACCGAGACCTGCTGTCCGATGACGGCCCGCACGGCGAGCTCGAAGCCGTCGGCGGCGCCGGGCACGCGTCGTCCCGGATCGCGTCGCACCAACGCTCCGACCAGCGGATCGCGCCGGAGGGCCTCCCAGATGGCAACGGGGTCGGCATCGAGGTCGAGCAGCTGGCGGCAACGCGCCACGGCGGTTTGCAGGTCGCGCAGGTCCGAGAGGATGAGCTCGCCTTCCACGTAGGAGGGTCCATCGCCGCCATCGCCGTTGGACTCTGGCGCGCGCAGCGTGACGATGCCGTGCCCGTGCGGAAGCCGCAAGCTCCGTGTATAGGACACGCCGTCGAGCACCTCGACGCCGGGCAGCGCGCGCAGGCCGAGGAAGTCGAGCACCGAGACGGGGTTGAAGGGTTGTCGGCAGGGGAGGCGGAGCCGGATGGCCTGCGCTGCCGGCTCCCGCTTGTAGCGCCTGCCCAACGCCGTGCGGGCCGCCCGCACCCGCAGGCCGCTCGGCGTATCGGCGAACGTCTGGCGCACGGTGTCGTTGCACTGGCGCACGCTGGCGAAGCCGGCGGCGAAGGCCACCTGGGTGATCGGCAGATCCGTTGTCTCGAGCAGGACACGCGCCGTCTGGCTGCGCTGCGCTCGGGCCAGGGCCAGCGGGCCGGTTCCCACCTCGGCGGTGATGAGGCGGTTCAGCTGGCGCGTGCTGTAACCGAGACGGCTGGCCAGTCCTTCGACGCCCTCACGGTCGACGACGCCGTCACGTATCAGCCGCATGGCGCGGGCGACGACGTCGGCGCGGACGTTCCACTCGGGCGAACCGGGCGTGGCGTCGGGCCGGCAGCGCAGGCAGGCGCGGAAGCCGGCCTGCTGTGCCGCGGCTGCAGTGGCGTAGAAGCGCATGTTCTCGCGCTTGGGGGTGCGGGCCGGGCAGCTTGGGCGGCAGTAGATCCCGGTGGAGGTGACGGCGCAGAAGAACTGGCCGTCGAAGCGAGCATCCTTGCTCTGCGCCGCCTGGTAGCAGCGGTCCGGGTCCTCGATCACGGTTGTCAGCCTGGCATGCCGCTGTGACGTTTACTGGCGGGAATCGGACATTGCCATAGTGGCCCCCTTAACTGCCGGAACGTATCGTTGGCCCCATGGCCGAGCCAGAGGTCTTTGACTGGGACGAGTGGGAGAACGGCAAGGTGTACGAGCTGTCGAACGACGAGCTGGTAGGCGCTTTGCTCAGCGAAGTGAGCGCACTGCGCAAAAGGGTGAAGGCGCTGGAGGATCGCGAGGCCGGCTGAACCGGCCCGGTTGAACGGGGCCGGCTGAACCGGAGCCGGTTGAACGAGGCCGCTCGACAGTCGGTGATTCAGCCGGTCCGCGCCTGGGCCAGCACCAGCCGGCGGTGGGTGGCTGCGTCCCCCCAGGCCCGCGACAGCGCCCAGGTCTGCTTCAAGAAGAAGTGGAGATCGCACTCCCACGTGTAGCCGATGGCCCCGTGCACCTGCAGGGCCACCCGGGCCGCCAGGTCGGCGGCGTCAGACGCCATGGCCTTGGCCATGGAGGCGTCGTGGGAGAGCGTGGGCTGCGCCGTCGCCAGCGACCAGGCGGCGCGGTAGGTGGCGGGACGGGCGAACTCGAGCGCCACCCGCGCGTCGGCCAGGAGGTGCTTCACGGCCTGGAAGCTGCCGATCGGCTTGCCGAACTGGTGGCGTTCCTTGGCGTAGGCCGCGCTCATGGAGAGCATGCGCTCTGCCAGGCCGATGAGCAACGCCGCGGTCCCGGCGGCGGCGCGGTCCGCCAGCAGCGCGGCCGCGGCCTCGGCCGCGACGCCGTAGGCCAGGAGCGTGTCCGAGGCCAGGGGCCAGTGCACCGTGGAGAGATCGCGCGACGCGCTCAGCGCGGGCGTGGCGTAGGTGGTGCACGAGGCGGCAGGCACCGCGTGTAGCTGCCAACCCGAGTCGGCGTCGCGCACCGCCAACAGCAGCAGGTCCGCGTCGCGGGCCCCCACGACCCGCGGCGTGCGCAGCGTCCCGTCGGCGGAGACCTCTGTCGGCGACACGATTCCAGCAGCAGTCACATCGATGCCGCCGACGGCGAAGCTGACGTCGTCCCGCACCAGCGCGGCGAGGGCGGACGTGGCGGCGGTGTCGGGCAGCAGCGCGGCGAGCGTCGGTGCGGCCAGCGCCGCCGTCTGGAGCAACGGCTCGGGCAGGCAGGCCCGCCCCGCCTCTTCGAGCACGCCCACCAGGTCGACGTCGGTCAAGCCCAGGCCGTCGGCGGCCTCAGGCACGATGAGCGCCGGCGCACCCAGCTCGGCCAGCACGGCCCAGCGGTTCCCGGACTGCTCGGCCCGGCCGGCCTCGTCGGCCAGCTCGAAGGCGCGCAACGCTTCGGGGGTGCACTCGGTATCGAGCACGGTGCGCACGCTTTCGCGCAGTGCCTCCTGCTCGTCGCTGAACGCGAAGTCCATGGCTCGCCCGCCCGCCCTGTCGCTGCTCAGCCCCGGGGCAGCCCGAGCAGGCGCTCGGCCACCACGTTGCGCTGAATCTCGTTGGTTCCGGCGTAGATGGGGCCGGCGAGCGAGAAGAGATAGCCGTCGAGCCACTCACCGGGCGCGCCGGCTTCGAGGAGCTCTGCCTCGGGGCCGAGCAGATCGAGCGCAGCGGTGTGGATGGCCACATCGGTCTCGGACCAGAAGATCTTGTTGCAGCTAGCCTCCGCGCCGACGGCATGGCCGCGCGCCACCCGGGAGGCGGTCCAGTAGGTGTGCAGCTTGTAGGCCTCGGCGTCCATGTGGGCCTGAGCCACGGCGTCGGTGGACGCGGCCGGGCCGCCGCGCGTCGCGTAGAGCTGAACGAGGCGGTCGGCTGCCTCGGTGTAGCGAGCCGGCGAACGAAGGGAGAGGCCGCGCTCGGACCCGGCGGTGGCCATGGCGACCGACCAGCCGGCGCCGACTTCGCCGAGCACCTGGTCCTCGGGCACCTCGACGTTGTCGAAGAAGATCTCGGCGAAACCGGTCTCGCCGTCGATCTGGGGGATCGGGCGTACCGTCACGCCGGGCGAGTCCATGGCGACGAGGAAGTAGGTAAGGCCGCGGTGGCGCTCGGCCTCGGGGTCGGTGCGGAAGATGCCGAAGCACCAGTCGGCGAAGGCGCCGCGGCTGGCCCATGTCTTCTGGCCGTTGAGGACCCAGTGGCCGTCGTGCGCCGTGTCGCGCGCCGCCCGCGAGCGGATTCCGGCCAGGTCGCTGCCGGCGTCGGGCTCGGACCAACCCTGGCACCAGATCTCGTCGCCGCTCGCCATCGGCGGGAGGTAGCGCGCCTTCTGGGCCTCGGTCCCGTACTCGAGCATCGTCGGAGCGAGCAGGAAGATGCCGTTCTGGCTCACCCGTTTCGGGGCGCGGGCGCGGTAGTACTCCTCCTCGAAGACGAGCCAATCGAAGATGCCGACGTCGCGCCCGCCGTACTCGGCCGGCCAGCTCACCACCGACCAGCGGTCCTCGAACATGGTGCGCTCCCAGGCGCGGTGGGCCTCGAAGCCCTCGGCGGTATCGAGCGAGGGGAGGGGGTCAGTGGGGACGTGCGTCGCCAGCCACGCCCGCGCCTCGGCCCGGAAGGCCTCCTCGGCGGCGTTGAAGGTCAGGTCCATGACGGAGGCGAATCTTCCACAGCGCTTGCGTGGGTGCCAACGCCCCCGCATAGGCCTCAATGTTGCTCCATCGAGTACGGGAACACGGGGTCGTCCCGTGCCTGGCGATGTGGATGGCCAGGGCCCTCGGCCGACCCCGATGGGCAGCGGATCGGATGCCGTCTGGCACCGGATCTGATTCGGCGTCAGAATTGCCTCCTTATGCCCAACGCCGTGATCGTCGACGCCGTCCGTACCCCGGTCGGCCGCCGTGGGGGCCGCCTCTCGGGCTGGCACGCCACGGATCTGGCGGCCCAGCCGCTGGCCGCCCTGCTGGCCCGTAACGACCTCGACCCCTCCTTGGTCGAGGACGTGGTCATGGGCTGCACCATGACGGTCGGGGAGCAGGCCATGAACATCGCCCGCAACGCCGCCCTGGCGGCCGGTTTCCCCGAGTCGGTACCCGGCACCACGGTCGACCGCCAGTGCGGGTCGGCGCAACAGGCGATCCACTTCGCCGCCCAGGCCGTCATGTCCGGGGCCATGGACGTCGCCATCGGCGCCGGCGTGGAGTCGATGAGCCGCGTGCCCATCGGGTCGACGACCGACCCCGGTCCGGGCGAGGCCTACGGCCCGCTCTACAAGGAGCGTTTCGAGCTCATCCATCAGGGCGAGTGTGCCGAGGAGATCGCCCGGCGTTGGAACGTGTCCCGCGAGGAGATGGACGAGTTCGCGCTGCGTTCGCACCAGCGGGCGGCCCACGCCGCCGACGAAGGGCGCTTCGCCAACGAGATCGCGCCGCTCGAGGCGCGGGTGCACCCCGATGTCCCGGGCGCGGCGGACGTGAGCGGTCTGTTCTCCGCCGACGAGGGCGTGCGCCGGGACACCTCACTCGAGAAGCTGGCCCACCTCAAGCCGGCCTTCTCGGAGACCGGCACTGTGACGGCGGGGACGTCGTCGCAGATCTCCGACGGCGCGGCGGCGGTGCTGATCATGAGCGAGGAACGGGCGTCGTCGCTCGGGCTACGGGCCCGGGCGCGCTTCCATACCTTCGCCGTGGCGGCCAACGATCCCCAGATCATGCTCACGGCGGTCATCCCGGCCACCGAGCTGGTGCTGAGCAAGGCCAAGCTCTCGCTCGACGACATGGACGTCGTGGAGATCAACGAGGCCTTCGCCTCCGTCGTGCTGGCCTGGGAGCGCGAGTACCGGCCCGACATGGCCAAGGTGAACCCCAACGGCGGGGCGATCGCCATCGGCCACCCCACCGGCGCGTCGGGCGCCCGCCTCATGGCCACGCTGCTCAACGAGATGGAGCGCACCGGCGCCCGCTACGGGCTGCAGACCATGTGCGAGGGCGGTGGGCAGGCCAACGCCACCATCATCGAGCGCATCGGCTGATGACGGCCACCGGAACAACGCGAGTGCCGGCCATCGAGGGCTGGTTCACCACGGGCGAGGACGGATCGTCACCGGCCCTCCTCGGCTCTCGTTGCACCGTCTGCGGCACCTACGCCTTTCCGGCCGAGCAGAGCTTCTGCCGGAACCCGGACTGCACCTCCACCGTCTTCGACACTGTCGAGCTGTCACGGCGGGGCCGCATCTGGTCCTACACCGACGCCCGTTACCAGCCGCCACCTCCCTACGTGGCGGCCGATCCCTACGTCCCCTTCTGCTTGGCCGCGGTGGAGCTGGCGGCCGAGAAGCTGGTCGTCATGGGCCAGGTCGTGCCCGGAGTGACGGTCGATGACCTCACGGTGGGCGACGAGGTCGAGCTGGTGATCGACACCCTGTACTCCGAGGACGACACCGACTACCTGGTGTGGAAGTGGCGACCGTTCAGCGGCGCAACCGGAGCCGCCGCCGCCCCCGGTTCATCCGACGGAGAGGCCCTCACATGAGCGTGTCCAACGACAACGACAACGACAAGAAGGTCGCCGTCCTCGGCGCCGGCATGCACGAGTGGGGCAAATGGGGACGCCCCTTCGTGGAATACGGCTTGGCCGCCGCCCGCGACGCCCTCGCCGACGCCGGCCTCGGTTGGCGTGACATGCAGTTCGTCTCGGGTGCCGACACCATCCGCAACGGCTACCCCGGCTTCGTCTCCGGCGCGACCTTCGCCCAGGCCCTCGGCTGGACCGGCGCCCGCGTGTCCAGCGTCTACGCCGCCTGTGCGTCCGGCGCGGTGGCCATCGCCAACGCCCGCGCCCAGATCCTCGCCGGCCTGTGTGACGTGGCGCTCGTCGTCGGAGCCGACACCACGCCGAAGGGTTTCTTCGCACCGGTCGGCGGCGGTGACCGCAAGGATGACCCGGACTGGCTGCGCTTCCATCTCATGGGCGCCACCAACCCGACCTACTTCGGCCTGTACGCCCGCCGGCGCATGGACCGCTTCGGCGCCACCGAGGAGGACTTCGCGCAGGTCAAGGTGAAGAACGCCCGGCACGGCCTCGCCAATCCGTACGCGCGCTACCGCAAGGAGGTCACCGTCGACGAGGTCCTGGCCTCGCCCATGGTGGCCGACCCGCTGCGGCTCCTCGAGATCTGCGCCACCTCCGACGGCGGGGCGGCCCTGGTGCTCGCCTCCATGGACTTCGCCCGGCGCCACGCCGGCGGGGCCGATCCGCTCGTCACCATCGATGCCGTCTCGACGGTCACGCCGACCTTCCCCAACACGGTGATCGAGATGCCGAACTTCTCGACCGACTCCGCCGCCGCCATCGCCCCGGCCGGCGGGCCCGACGCCCAGAACGGCAATGCACAGAACGGCAATGCACAGAACGGCAATGCACAGAACGGCAATGCGCAGAACGCCGCCGCGGCAGCGGCCGCCGCCGGATTCAGGCCTTCCATCGCCACGGCGGCCTACGCCGAGGCCGGCATCGGACCCGAGGACGTCAGCCTGGCCGAGGTCTACGACCTCTCGTCCGCCCTCGAGCTCGACTGGTACGAGGACATCGGGCTGTGCGGGGAGGGCGAGGCTGAGAAATTGCTGCGCGACGGCGCCACCACCATCGGGGGCCGGGTGCCGGTCAATCCCTCGGGCGGCCTCTCGTGCTTCGGCGAGGCCATCCCGGCCCAGGCCATCGCCCAGGTCTGCGAGTGCGTCTGGCAGCTCCGGGGCAGCGCCACGGGGCACCAGGTGGAGGGGGCCCGAGTGGCCGTCACGGCCAACCAGGGCCTGTTCGGGCACGGTTCGTCGGTCCTGCTCAGTCGCTGACACCCTGGTAGCAGGCAAGTTCGTGCCTGTGGCCCCGCATCGTGTGTGAGGCCGGCCGTTTGGGGTATTGGCAGGTCGACGCCACATGTGGGCGTTACCCGCAAGGGGTGGTGCCCACATTGGTTGTCTGAATTCGGGGTCGGCGCGGAACGGCCCCCGATTGGAGGAGACCCCTGCATGTTGGCCACCGATGCGACCGAGCTACGTGACGAGACGCGGCGAAGAGGAGCAGAGAACGCAATGCCGGACCAGAAAGACGACCGGAGCGGCACCGGGCCCGACGACGTGCTGAACGCACTCGAAGAGTTGGAGTCCGTGTTGCGGGAGAACGCCGAGAGCGAGCGCCTGCTGTCCAAGCGCATCGCCGAGGTGCGTCTGGCCCGGGAGAACGGCCGTGAATGGAAGGCGATCCTCGGCGACGAGGACGACCCGGGGACAGTGCAGCTGGTGAGCACGATCCTGCGCCGCCAGTCCGAGGCCAGTGGCTATCTGCGGCGCTCGCTCGTCGTGGCGTTGCGAGCCGAGGGGCAGAGCATCCCGAGTATCGCCCACCTCTTCGGCGTCACGCACCAGCGGGTCTCGAACCTGTTGCGTCGCGTGGCCCAGGGCAACGCGGCCGCGGCGACCAACGGCGACAGCGCTTAGCCGCTCCAGCCGCGCAGCACGGCGTCCGCCTCGCGCATGATGCCGGTGATGATGTCGGCGACGAACGGTAGGGAGTCGATCACGCCGACGACCTGACCGGTGGGGAGCACGCCGACGTCGGTGTCGCCCTGGACCAGGGCGGCCTTGGTCATGATCGGTGCGTTGGCCGCCATCACGACCTGGGCCCAGGTGAGCTCGTTTCCTTCCTTCATGGCGCGCCCCTCGCGCAGCAGCGAGGCGAAGGTGGCCCCGGTCTCCCGGCGGAAGCGGTAGGCGCTGCCCAGGGCGCGGGGCAGCGACCGCAGCCACGACTGCGACTCCAGGTGATCAACCAGGTCGGTCCGCACGACGCGTTGCGGTGCGCCGTCCACCTTGGTCGTCACCACGGTGCCCGTGACCGGCGTCCCGAGGTAGAGCGCCTTGACGGCGTCGGGCACCCGGCTCTCGGCCGAGAGCAGGAACCGGGTCCCCATGGCCACACCGGCGGCGCCGTAGGACAGGGCGGCCAGCAGGCCACGCCCGTTGTAGAAGCCGCCCGCTCCGAGCACGAGCACGCGGTCACCCACGGCGTCGACCACCTGGGGCAGCAGGAGTGTGGTGGGGACGGCACCGGTGTGCCCGCCCCCCTCGCCGCCCTGGGCGATGACGGCGTCCACCCCCCATTCGGCCACCTTTTCGGCGTGACGGCGGGCCCCGACCGTCGGCACGGTGAACAGCCCGCCCTCTTTGCACCGGGCGACCAGGGCGGGGTTGGGCGCCTGGGCGAAGCTGGCCACGCGGGCGCCCGTCTCGATCATCAGCTCGATGCGTTCGTGCACGTCCGCCACGTCGGTGCGGAGGTTCACGCCGAAAGGGCCGGTGGTGCGCCGGCGCACCTCTGCGATGGCCGCCGCCAGCTCGTCGAGGCTCATGGTGGCCGAGGCCAGGATGCCGAGCCCGCCCGCCTCCGTGGTCGCGGCCACCAGGCGCGGCCCGGCCACCCAGCCCATGCCGGTCTGGACCAGCGGGTAGCGCATGCCTATCCGCTCGCAGAGCTCCGTGTGGAGCGCAGGGTGCAATGACGTGGGTGCGCCGGCGCCGCTGTCGCTGTCGGCGCCGCTGTTGCTGTCGCTGCCGGCGCTCAGGTCCGAACCTCGCGGTCGCGCAGCGAGCCCGGGTCCAGCACAGCCCGAATGAGGTCGAGTTCTTCGGGCGTGGGCAGGCGGGTCTCGGCGACATCGTCGGGGACGGTGAGCGCGAACCCGGTGGCGGCCTCGATCTCGTCGACGCTGACGCCTGGGTGATACGAGCGCAGGCGCATCGTGTGGTCGGGCGTCTGGAAGTCGAACACGCCGAGGTTCGAGACGACGCGGGGGACGTCGTGGAAGCGGGTGGCGCCGGCGCCGGCGGCCGCCGCACGCGCGTAGCCCACGCCGCTGACCACGTCGACCTGCTCCACGAAGGTGCGCACGGTGTGGTCGGGCACCCAGTAGCTGGTGGGGTGGTTGACCGAGTTGCCCGGCGCGCCCCGTACACCGACGAGCTGCACCTTGGGCTTGGCGTGCGGCCCGATGGCCGAGATGTTCTGGTTGCCCGTGCGGTCGATCTGGCTCGCCATCATCATCATGTTGCGCCGGCCCGACCACACGACGTCGAAGACGCTGCGGTAGGGCATGTTCGCCTCACGGACGAGGTCGGCCGGGCGGGTCGCGATGGCCGGCGCCCCGACCATGAGCGCGGCCTCGCCGTCGGTGAGCACGATGTCGGGCGAGAAGGTCAGCTTGGCCAGCCGGGCGCCGAGTGCGGGGATGGTGCCGAAGGGGCTCACCATGACCTCACCCGCCTCGCGCCAGACCTCGGCGCAGGCGATGACGCAGGACTCGGCCCGGGTGACGCCAATGTCGGGTGTGGAGTCCGCGCTCATGCCTGCCGCTCCGCCACGTGCGCCTTGTACTCGTCGTCACCGACGAACACGAAGCGCGAAGCGAATGCCTCCCACTCGGCAGGGTCGGTGGCCGCGGCGGCGTACTCCTTCTGGAACTTCTCGTCGCGCCCGTAGTCGGGTGGGTTGGCGGTGAAGTGCGCGCCGCCCGGCGATTCGGCCACACCGTCGACCAGCATGCGGTGGATGGGCACGGTCGAGAGCGGGTGGCCCTCGTCGGCCAGCGTGCCGTTCTCCACGATCGTCTCGGTGGTCATGAAACGGCGCTCGGCCGCCCCGAGGAAGAGCGGGTCGAAGAACGGGTCGGGGCTGAGCACCTGGCCGTTGCCGGCGGCGTCGGCCCGATTGGTGTGGACGATGGCGGCATCGAGATGCAGGGCCGGCATGGCGACCAGCTCGACATCGGCGTCGGCCGGGTCGGCGAGGTACGGGCTGTCGGCGCCGTAGGGGGAGCGCACCAGCTCCAGGTCGGGGTTGATGGTCAGGACGTCGGAGCCCAACCCGGCCCGGGTGGGGAGGAAGGGGACTCGCCACGACGCTGCCTGCAGGCCGAGGAAGAACATGCCCTCGTCGACTTCCATGACCTCGACCCGGCCGTGCTGGCGCGCGGCGCGCCAGTGCGGATCGAGCGCGATGGAGTCGAGGGTGACGAAGCCGCAGACGACCTTGCGCACCTTGTCGGTGGCGCAGAGCAGGCCCACGTCCGGGCCTCCGTACGCCACCACGGTGAGATCGGTCAGGTCCGAGCGACAGATGGCGCGCACCACGGCCATGGGCTTGCGACGCGAGCCCCAGCCACCGATGCCGATCGTCATGCCGGAGCGGAGCTCGCCCACGATGTCGTCGACGGTGGTGCGCTTGTCGGCCATCAGGTCGAGGTATCGGCGTCGCGCTTCTCGACGAACGCCGCCCGCTGCTCGTCGGCCACGCCGCGTACGTGCAGCTCGTAGGTGAACCCTTGCTCGAAGCGGTAGCTGCGCTTCACGTCGACCGGGTCGATGCCGTTGAGCGATTCCTTGGCCCGGCGGATGATCGTCGGGCTCTTCGTGGCGATCTCGGCGGCCAGCTCGAGTGCGGCCGCCTGGAGGCGGTCCGGCGGCACGACGGCGGCGACCGAGCCGTAAGAAGCCAGCTCGGCGGCGGTGATGGGCTTGGCCGTGTAGACCATCTTGCGCATGGCGTGCTGGGGGACGAGCCGGGCCAGGTGGGTGGCGGCGCCGAGCGCGCCGCGGTCGACCTCGGGCAGCCCGAAGGTGGCGTCCTCGGAGGCGATGACCATGTCGGCATTGCCGGCCAGCCCGATGCCGCCGCCGAGGCAGAAGCCCTGCACGGCAGCGATCACGGGCACCTCGCAGTCGTAGACGGCAGCGAAGGCGGCGGCGCAGCCCCGGTTGACCCCGACGAGGGCCTCGTCGCCCTTGGCGTTGATCTCCTTGATGTCGACGCCGGCGCAGAAGCCGCGTCCGGTGGCCCGCAGGATGGCGACCCGGTTGGTGGGGACACGGCCCACCGTGAGCAGCGCGTCGGCCAGCTCGAACCAGCCCGCCACGTCGAGTGCGTTGACCGGGGGGTGGTCGATGACCACCTCGGCGATCCCGTCGTGCACCTGCAACACATCGATGGGCATGCGGACGCGGATTCTCCTTCGCTCCGGCCCTGACGCCGCGTCAGAAAGCCGCTGGGAACTTAGGCCAGCGTTGGGTGACGGGCCAACGCGAGCCGGCGGGGGGAGCGGCGGACGGAGCGGGCGGCGGCTACGAGGGCCCGGCCGGCACCGTGGGCGGGGACGTAGGGTCTGCCTGGTGACCCAGCCCGTCTACGACTTCAGCGAGCGTGTCGTGGTGGTGACGGGTGGATCCCGTGGGGTCGGGGCCGGGATCGTGGCGGCGTTCGCCGGGGCGGGGGCACACGTCGTGGCCTGCGGGCGACACGAGGCCGCGGTGGAAGGGGCGGTCTTCGTCACGGCCGACATCCGCAAGCCGCCGGACGCCGAGCGGGTTATCGCCAAGGCGGTCGAGCACTTCGGCCGGCTCGACGTGCTCATCAACAACGCCGGCGGCTCGCCCCATGTGCTGGCGGCCGACGCATCGCCGCGTTTCGTCGAGGCCATCGTGAACCTCAATCTGTTGGCGCCGCTGTGGTGCGCCCAGTCGGCCCACAAAGTCATGGCGGTGCAGGAGGACGGCGGAGCCATCGTCAACATCACGAGTGTGTCGGGGATGCGCCCGTCGCCCGGGGCCTCTGCCTACGGCGCGGCCAAGGCAGGCCTCATCAACCTCACCACGACCCTGGCGGTCGAGTGGGCGCCCCTGGTGCGGGTCAATTGCGTCACCGCCGGGTTGCTCGACACCGGCGCCGGCGACGACTTCTACGGAGGGGCCGAGGGCATGGAGCGGGCGGCCGCCACGGTGCCCGTCGGTCGTATGGGGACGCCGGCCGACGTGGCCGAGGCCTGCCTCTACCTCTCGAGCGACGCCGCGTCCTACGTGACCGGGGCCAACCTGGTGGTGCACGGCGGCGGGGAGCCACCCCCGTTCTTAGGGGCGGTGACCGGGACCTGAGCAGGTTCGGGGCGTGCCTGACAGCCGGGATTGGGGGGAAACAGGGGGTCAGCTGCTAAACAGAGCGACCGTGAAATTAGCGGTCCCCACCGAGACCCGTCCTGGCGAGCGCCGTGTGGCGCTCGTTCCCGACGTGGTCAAGAAACTGGTCGGCGCCGGCTGGGAGATCACGGTGCAGGCGGGTGCCGGCAGCGAGGCCGCATTCAGCGACGCTGCCTACCACGACGCCGGGGCGACGGTGGCGGGCGATGCGGCGGCGACGCTGGCGGGCGCCAACTTGGTGGTGCGGGTCAACCCACCGAGCGCCGAGGACGTGGTGTCTCTGCCCGAGTCCGTCGCGTTGCTGAGCTTCTTCGGTGTGGCCCAGGCCGAAGACGCCGTGCGGGCTCTGGCCGCCAAGAAGGCGACCGTCTTCAGCTTCGACCTGCTGCCCCGCATCAGCCGGGCGCAGGGCATGGACGCGCTGAGCTCGCAGGCGACCGTCTCGGGCTACCGGGCCGGTTTGTCGGCAGCGGAGCACCTGGCCAAGTTCTTCCCCATGTTCATGACGGCAGCGGGGACGGTGCCGCCGGCCAAGGTCTTCGTCATGGGCGTCGGCGTGGCCGGCCTGCAGTCGATCGCCACGGCGCGCCGGCTCGGGGCGGTGGTCAAGGCCTTCGATGTGCGCGCCGCGGCCAAGGAAGAGGCCGAGAGTCTGGGCGCCACCTTCTTCGACACCGGTGTCTCGGCCGAGGGCACCGGCGGCTACGCCCGCGAGCTGACCCCCGAAGAACTCGACCGTCAGCGCTTGGCGCTGGCCGTTGAGGTCGGGCGCTCCGATGTGGTCATCACGACCGCGGCGGTGCCGGGCCGCAAGGCGCCGGTGTTGGTGACGGCGTCGATGGTCGAGGGCATGGCCGAGGGGGCGGTGGTGGTCGACATGGCGGCCGACCAGGGCGGCAACTGCGAGCTGACCGTGGCGGGTGAGATCGTCGACCACAACGGCGTCCACGTGGTGGGGATGGCGAACCCGCCCTCGGGTATGCCCACCCACGCCAGCTTCTTGTTCGCCCGCAACGTGGCCAATGTGCTCGGGCTCATGGGACCCTCGGGATCGCTCGAGCCGGACTGGGACGACGAGATCGTGGCCGGCATGTGCGTGCTGCGTGATGGTGCCGCCGTGGCGCCGGCCGCAGTCGAACTGTTGGGCGGGACAGCTGGCGGGGCAGCTGGCGGGACACAAGGAGCACCATCACAAGGAGCACCGTCGTGATCCATCTGCTGCTGGAGTCGGCGCCGGTGGGCGGCGGCTCGACCACCGGCATCGTCGAGTACCTGACCATCTTCGTGCTGGCGGCCTTCGTCGGGATCGAGGTCGTCTCGAAGGTGCCGAGCATTTTGCACACCCCGCTCATGTCGGGGTCCAACGCCATCCACGGCATCGTGCTCGTGGGGGCGCTCACCATCATGGGCGAGGCGCACGGCGCAGCCGAGGTCACGCTCGGGTTCCTCGCCGTCTTCTTGGCCACCTTGAACGTGGTGGGTGGCTTCGTGGTCACCGACCGCATGCTCGAGATGTTCAGGGGCAAGCCGGGCGAGAAGGCCGGCTCACGAGGAGGCAAGGCCACGTCGCAGACGGCCAACGCAGAGGACGCGCCGCCGCCAGCCGCGTCGCCATCTGAGCCCACCGGGGGCGCCGCCTGATGCTGGCCGTGTCCTTCACCCTGACGACCGCGCGCGACCTGGCCTATCTGATCGCCATCGCCGGCTTCATCGTCGCACTCAAGGGCTTGAGCTCACCGCGCCACGCCAGGGCGGGCAACCTGGTCGGCGCGGCTGCCGCCACGCTGGCCATCGGCATGACCTTCACCCTGCCGAGCTTGCGCCACTCGGGGTGGAACCTCGTGCTCGCCCTTATCGCCATGGCAATCGGCGCGGCCATCGCCGTGCCGGTGGCGCGCTACGTGAAGATGACCGCGATG
>Ga0302178_10000999_pt1 | contig 24669 bp, 25 predicted proteins | sample I_Palsa_E1_3_FD_198790 | JGI IMG/M metagenome (GOLD analysis project Ga0302178, IMG submission 198790) | Peat permafrost microbial communities from Stordalen Mire near Abisko, Sweden - I_Palsa_E1_3 | ecosystem: Environmental > Terrestrial > Soil > Palsa > Peat permafrost | place: Sweden... | reverse complement strand
GAAGCCGGATCCGACTGGCGGCTGTACTACGGCGGCCGCAGCCGGGCGTCGATGGCGTTCCTGGACGAGCTGGCGCCCTATGGCGAGCGGGTCGTCATCTGGCCCGATGACGAGCGGGGCCTGCTGCCGCTGGCTGAGATCCTCGGCGACCCGGCCGACGGCGGGCTGGTCTACTGCTGCGGGCCGGAAGGCCTGCTGGCCGCGACCGAGCAGCAGTGCGCGGCCTGGCCGGCCGGCTCCCTGCACCTCGAGCGGTTCACGGCCAAGCCGCAGCCTGAGCCGGCCGCCGGCGGGGAGACCGCGTTCGAGGTCGTGTGCCAGCGTTCGGGGCTGACGGTCACCGTGCCGCCTGGCACGTCGATCATCGACGCGCTCGACCAAGAGGGCGTGAGCGTCCTGTCGTCCTGCCTGGAGGGAGTCTGCGGTACCTGCGAGACTCCGGTGCTCGAGGGAATCCCGGACCACCGTGATTCACTGCTCAGCGAGGACGAGCGGGAAGCCAACGAGTACATGATGGTGTGCGTCTCGCGGTCGAAATCTGATCGGCTGGTGCTCGACCTGTGAACGCCGACGAGCTCGGGAGGCTGCCGTGACTGACGGCCGGTACTACGCGGCCGATCCGGCCGGATCCGGCAATTACCCGCTCAACTGCTGGTATGTGGTCGCGACGAGTGACGAGGTGGGCCGGTCGCTGCTCGCCCGCCAGGCGCTCGGGCTTCGGCTGCTCCTCTTCCGGCAGGACAGCGGCCAGCTGGCGGTGCTCGACGACCGGTGCGCGCACCGCGCCGCGCCGCTGTCGATGGGCACGCTCGAGGGGGACCAGGTCGTGTGCGGCTACCACGGCTTCACGTTTGCGGCGGACGGCCGGTGCGTCCGCGTGCCCTCCCAGCGGCACGTGCCCTACGGCGCCCAGGTACGCAGCTACCCGGTCCGGGAGCGGCCGCCGTTCGTCTGGGTCTGGCCAGGCAACCCGGCGCTGAGCCGCGGAACCGAGCCGCCTGACCTGCCCGCGCTGCGGGAGTCCGGCTGGACGATCCTGGGCGGCTCGCTTGAGATGGCCGTCAACTACATGCTGTTGCACGACAATGCGCTGGACCGGACGCATTTTCCGTACGTCCACCCGCACCGTATCCACCGCGGGTACGTCGAGGACCCGCCCCCGCTGGAGATCCAGGTCACCGAGACGACCGTCTCCTACAGCCGCACCTTCAGCCCCGCGCCGCTGGCCGGTTGGCAGCACGAAGCCACCGGGCTGCCGCCGGACCGGGCGTACATCCAGCGCGAGACCGGCACGTTCGTCTCACCGGCCCTGCACGTGGACGAGATGGACATCATCGGTCCCGAGCCGGAGCGCCGGGTGTTCCGTGGTGTCTTCATGCGCGCCTACACGCCGGTCGACGCCGGGCGCACGTCGATCATCTGGCGCGCGGCGCGCAACTACGCCCTCGACGATGAGTCGGTGACCGAGCGGCTGCGCGAGGTGTACGAGGGCACGATGATGGAGGACCAGCCGCTGCTTGAAGCGATCCAGGCCACCACCGCGGGAGGGGCTGGGTACCAGGTCAGCGCCGCCGCCGACGCGGCGGCGATCCGCGCCTACCAGATCGTGGAGGCGATGCTGGCTGAGGAGCGCGGCCGGGCCTTCACCCGGGACAGCAGGCGGCGCGACTGAGCGCGAGCCTCCCGCCGGGGATCGCGGTTATGGCGTGGGGCTGGCGTGATCGGCATCGCGAAAGCGCAGACGCAGGAAGCGGCGGGCGAAACGCCAGCGACCCTGCGCATCGCATCGCAGCAGGTCGTGATAGTAGAAGTAGATCATCGGAGCGGTCCGGCCGTCGACCAGCCGGGTCGCCAGGCACCAGCAGACGCCCTCCACCTCGCCGTCAGGCGTGGTCGTCAGCAGCGCTGGCCCGGGCATGTGGATGATCGGCTTGGCGGGATTGAAGTGCGCGAGCACGAGCTTCGCGATGGACTCCGGGCCGGTGGCGACGCCGTACTGAAGTTCGCTGCCGTCCCAGACGGCGTCCGGCCAGAACAGCGCGGCCAGTTCGGCCTCGCGGCCCTCATCGGTCAGCAGGGCGTAAGCCTGGATCAGGTTCTGCAGTTCCGCGGCGACGGGCGGCGGCGGCGCCGCCTCCCACCGGACGGCCGACTCGACAGCGGTGCGGTACCCGGTGGCCGGGGCGTCCGTCATAATTCTCCCTTGGCTGGGAACATGCGCAGGTCAGTACGCGGCGGTCCCGCCGTCGACGTTGTACGCGGAGCCCGTGATGCCGGCCGCAACGTCCGACGCGAGCAGGACGGCGACCGCGGCGACCTCCTCGACCGTGCTGATCCGCTTGAGCGCGGTCTCCTGGGCGAACTGGTCCACCATCTGCTCGAACGTAATGCCCATCTCCCTGGCGCTGTCCGGCCCGGTCGCTACCAGGACGTCGGTCCAGACCAGGCCCGGGCAGATCGCGTTACAGGTGACGCCGGATGTGCCGTTTTCTTTCGCTATCGCCTTGGTCAGGCCGATCAGCGCGTGCTTGCAGGTCACGTACGCGGGGATGGCGGGCTTGCCGTGCTTGCCCTCGACCGAGGAGATGTTGATGATCCGGCCGGACTTCTGCGGGAGCATGTAACCCAGCGCCTTGCGACTGGCCCAGAACGCCGAGTACAGGTTCCACTTGACGGCGTAGTCCCAGTCCTCGTCGGCCAGGCCCGCCACCGGTGCGGTCTTGATCAGGCCGCCGGCGTTGTTCACGAGAATGTCGATCCGGCCGAACTTCTCGACGGCGCCGTCCACCACCGCGTCGACGTCCTCGCGAACGGTCACGTCACCCCGGACGAAGTGGCCCCGCTCGCCGGCGCTCATTTCCTTCAGCGCCCGCTCACCCTTCTCGGTGTCCCGGCCGTTGAAGACGATCTTGGCGCCCTCGGCGAGGAAGGCCTCCCCGATACCCCGCCCGATCCCGGTGCTCCCGCTGGTGATCACCGCAACCTTGCCGTCGAGTTTTCCCATGCTTAATGCCCTCCTATGGACCTGGCAATGTTTACACGCACTTCAGTATCTGGTCAACGCCTCCCCGGGCAACCCGGCCGCCGTCAGACAGCGGTCTCCCCGCCGTCCACGACCAGCAGGGTGCCGGTGATGAAGCTCGCCTCGCCAGAGAGCAGGAAGCAGACAGGTGCGGCGATCTCGTCCGGCTCGCCCACCCGCTTCTGCAGGTTGCCCTGGCCGAACATGACCGATCCTTGCTCGACGCTGCCCGCCCGTTTGATCATCAGCGGCTCGGTCATGCCGGTGCGGATTCGTCCCGGCGCGACGGTGTTCACCCGGATATCCGGGGCCACGTCGCGAGCCAGCTGCCGGGAGAAGGCGAGGATCGCGCCTTTGGCCGCACCGTACGGCGCGTTGCCGGCCTGAGCCACCAGCGCGGCGACGGACGCGACGTTCACGATGGCGCCGGCGGCCCGCTCCCGCATGACGGGCAGCACCTGGCGGCAGAACAGGAAGGTGCCGCCCGCATGGACCGTCATCATCCGGTTCCAGCGCTCCAGCGACCACTCCTCGACCGGCCCGAACTCCGCATGGCCCGCCGCGTTGAACAGGCAGTCGATCGACCCGAAATGCTGCGCGACCTGGTCAACGCAGCGACCCACCCCCTCCTCGGAGGAGACGTCGACGCCCATCGCGATGGCGCCGTCGAGCTTGCCGGCCACCGCCTCCGCCTTCTCGCCGTCGAGATCCACGACCGCTACCTGGCCGCCCTCCGCCGTGAACCGGTGCCCGACGGCAGCGCCGAGCCCTGACGCGCCACCGGTCACGAGCAGGACCTTTCCGTCGAATCGCATCGCCGATCTCCTTCTGGTGACGCCGCGCCGATGGCACAGGCAGCGGTGCCTGCTGCCTGCTCGATTACTTTCTATAACGCTAGTCCATAAACTATGCTCAGCGGCCGACGATTGTATAGGTGGCCATCACCTGCTTTTCGATCGCGATCCGGTCGCGCAGCAGCTCTCGTGCCTGCGCGACGAGATCCGCTGCCCCGGCTTCCTGCGCCGCCGCCAGTGCCTCGGAGAAGGCTTGCCCAGCCCGCTCATAGCGGTCGACGACATCGCCGAGGTGCAGGCTCACCGCTGGGCTCGCCTCCACGGCCGCCATCGCGGCGCGCAGCGGCTCGCTTCCGTGCCGGGCCGCCACCGCCGCGGCGTAGGCCACCAGAGCGGACGTCTCGGCGAGCATCCAGGCGATCTCGTGCGCGGCGCGCACAGCGGCATTGCGCAGGACCGTCTCGGTCATGACCAGCCGCAACCGGAGGGTCTCGTCGGTGAGCCCGGGCAGGATCACCTCGGTCAGCTCCCGGCAGCAGTCCTCGATGAGCGTGTCGGTGGTCGGTCGGGTAATCATAGGGCGCGCCCCTCAGCTCAGCCGGTCGCAGATGGCCAGGAACATGTCGTGCTGGTGGGAGATGGCGTTGATGAGGTACGGCGCCAGGATGCCGGGCCGCTCGGGTGCTCCGATGGCCGCGGCGGCCGTGAGCAGCTGCTCCAGCAGGGCCGCCATCCCGATGATCAGGAAGTAGTCGACCGTCTGCGGGTTGACCTGCTCGGCGGTCAGTCCCGTGGCGGCCCGGTAGCGGTCCAGGAACCGCTCCGGATCGGCCCAGTACACGTTCGGCTCGACCGGGCTCTGGGTGTAGTAACCGAGATCCTCGCGCGGGTCGCCGATGCGCGCGAACTCCCAGTCGATGACCAGCGGCGGGCCGGCCGGGCCGACCAGGACGTTCGTCGGGTTGCAGTCTCCGTGCACCAGCCCGAGGGGTACCGGCGGCGGCATGTGCGTCCGGGCCCACCAGGTGACGTATCCAAGGACGGGCGCGCTGCCCGGGTGCTCCCCGGCGATCCGATCGTAATTAGCCAGCACGCCGTCGAGGTAGGTCAGCCAGTCTGGCGGGTGCGGCATCCGGGCGGGCAGCCGGGCGAGCGGGGTCGCGTGGACGGCGGTGAAGGTGTCGATGAACAGGTCGGTCAGAGGGCCGATGTCCTGCGCGCGCGCCATCTCGTCCTGCAGCGATCCGGCCGGCGCGCAGTCCATCACGATGGCCTTCGAGCCCAGGTACTCACCGGAGCCGTCATACCAGCGGACCTTCGGGGTCGACACCGACGTCGCCGTCGTCAGGGACTGGAGCAGCTCCCGCTCAGCGTCCCGGTCGCTGGTGAAGACGCCGCTGCCGGGCGGGGGGTCGCCGCGCAGGATGAAGGTCTCCTCGACGCCGTCGCGCCATCGCACCCGGGCCCGGGCGCTGATCCGGCTGTACCCGCCGGTGATGGCCTCACAGGCGATGACCCGGCCCTCGCGGGCCGGCTCGACGGCCGCGAGGAACCGCTCGAATCGGGGACCCAACGCGTCCATGGAACCGCTGCCGATCTCTAGAAAGTAACCAATGCGGGGTCGACGGACTGCAGCTGCTGCAGCTCGTTGAGAGTGTGGATGACCCGCCTGCCGTCACCGGTCAGGATGCGGCTGACGGAGGCGTGCGCGGGCCGGAAGAACATGTCCTGGCGCAGGTCAAGCAGATGGCCGATGTACCTGTTGATGACGCCCCCGTGGCACACGATCACGAGATGCCCGCCCTCGTGCAGCGCCAGGATGCCCTCGACGACGGTGACCACCCGGTGCCGGAACTCGGCGCTGCTCTCGGAGAACGGTGACACATCCCACCGGAGTTCGCGGTTGAACCGCGCCTGGACGCCGTGCCACATCACCGGGGGCAGGACCTCCTCCAGGCGGACGCCGTCGGGAACGTCGCGGTAGGTCTCGACCTCGCGCAACTCGGGATAGACGATGGGCTCCAGGCCGTGCGGAGCCGCCACCTCGCGGGCGGTTTCCGCAGCCCGGAGGAGGTGGCTACACAGCACCGCGTCGACCCGCTCGGCGGCCAGCGCCGCGCCGACCGCGGCGGCCTGCCGCTTTCCCAGCTCGGACAGCGGCGGGTCGGCCCACAGCGCGGGGGTGAACGAGCCCGACGGGACCTCCTGCTTGCCGTGCCGGACGAAGGTCACCATGACCACGCCAGGTTGCCCGGTCAGGAACGGCCGGTCGAGCGACGTCGGCGAGGGAGCAGAAGCCGGTGGTCGCCGCGGCGGCGAGGGCGTGGAGGGCGAGGTCGGAAGCGGGTGCGGCTGCATGATCAGATCGTATGGGACCGCGCCGCACCGCGTCCGGCCGAATCGTTCTAGCCGGGGGGAGTTGCCTCGCGAGGCATGCCGCATGAATAATCCAAAGCAGGCCAGTTAGTTTCACCAGACTCGTTCCGCTAACTAGGAGACCACATGGTCTACGTCCCGCACCGTGGAGACCTGCCGGCCAGGATCGGTCCGGGAGTGCCGCTGATTCCCGATATCGGCCCTTCCGAGCTGGACTCGGCGGTCTACACCGACCCGGCCCGGTTCGAGGCCGAGCGCCGCAAGGTGCTCAACCGGAGCTGGCAGATCATCTGCCGCTCCAGCGAGCTCGAGAAAACCGGCGATCACGTGGTGTGGGAGGGCCAGGGCGAGACCATCGTGATCAGCCGCCGCCGCGACGGCGGCGTCAGCGGCTTCCACAATGTCTGCCAGCACCGCGGCGCCCGCATCGTGCCCAGGTCGGGCCAGGGTGCCCGGCGTTTCACCTGCCGCTGGCACAGCTGGAGCTATGACCTGGAGGGCACCCTGGTCGGCGTGCCCGACCGCGAGGATTTCGACGAGCGGCAGCTCAAGGACGCGTGCGCGCCGCCGGTCGAGTGCGGCGAATGGGGCGGCTGGGTCTGGGCGGTGCTCGCCGGACCGGGCGTCGCGCCGCCGCTGGCCGACTGGATCGGCGCGGAGATCGCGGGCGACCTGGGCGCCTACCGGATGGAAGACATGGTGCTGCACGACAAGCTGACGTGGGAGCTGGAGGCGAACTGGAAGGTCGTCGTCGACGGGTTCAACGAGAACTACCACGCGGCTCACCTGCACACGATCTCCCGGCAGGACGTCAAGGACGGCCGGTTCAGCACCTACTTCACCTTCGGCCGCAACGGGATGATGGTCATCCCCTACAAGGGCGTCCTGGAGGAGCTGACCAAGACCGCCGACCACCAGGGCCTGGCCATCTGCCACTACACGATCTTCCCGACGTCGGTGTTCAACAACAACCCGGCCCACCTGCAGTTGTTCCGCGCGGTCCCGATCGCGGTCGACCGGACCAGGTTCGAGACCTGGGAGCTGTGGTACCCCGACGGGGACGAGGAGTACCTGGAGAAGACCGGCGCGCACTGGGAGCGGCTCAAGGGCGTCGTGGCCGAGGACGTCGAGATCTACCAGGAGTGGGCGGCCGCCCGCCGGTCCACCGCCTATACCCGGAACGTGTTCAACAACCGCGAGTGCAAGATCACCCATTTCCACCGCGTCGTGCAGGACATGCTCGATGCCGACTGACGAGAGTGCTTAATGACTGCTCCACACTACGTAGCGGGAATCGATTTCGACCCGGCGGTGCGTCAGGACGCGTTCGACGTCATGGCGCGGCTCATCGAGCACTACCGCAACAAGTCGACCGACCAGGCGCCGGACCAGTGGCGGGAACCCGTCCGCAACTACCGGGATCCGGACCTGTGGGAACGTGAGATCAAGGAGGTATTCCGCACCGTCCCGCTCCCGCTCGCCATGTCCTGCGAGCTGCCCGAGCCCGGCACCTACAAGGCCATCGACGTAGCCGGCACGCCCGTCGTGATCACCCGCGATCCGGGCGGCTCCGTCCGCGCGATGATCAACGTCTGCCGGCACCGGGGCAGTGAGCTCGTGGCCGAGGGCACCGGGCGCGCGCACCGGCTGACCTGCCCCTACCATGCCTGGAGCTATGACCTGAAGGGGTGCCTGCTCGGCGTGTACGGCGAGGAAACCTTCGGCGGCGTCGACCGCGACCGGATGGGCCTGGTCGCGCTGCCCGCGGCGGAGCGCGCCGGGCTGATCTTCGTCTCGCTGGACCCGAAGGCCACCATCGACCTGGACCAGTGGCTCGGTGCCGAGTTGATCATGCTGCTTGAGGCGATGGCGCTCGACAAGGTCTTCCATTACTCGACCCGGACCCTGGCCGGGCCGAACTGGAAGGTCGTCATCGACGGCTACCTGGAGGGTTACCACTTCGCGTCGCTGCACCGCACCACCGTCTTCCGGACCAACCTGTCCAACATGGCCGCCTTCGACAGCTGGGGGCCGCACCAGCGCAACTCCTTCGCCCTGCGGCCGATCGCCCACGCCGTCGACCTGCCCCGGGAGCAGTGGGATCCGGCCCTCTGCGTCGGCGCGATCTACTGGCTGTTCCCCGGCCTGGCCGTCGCCGGGGGGTGGCGGTCCCAGGTCGTCGTGTCGCTCGTGCTGCCCGGAACCACCTGGGACACCTCGCGCACGCAGCAGATCCTGGCGCTACGTCATGAACCCCAGGACGACGACGAGCGCAAGGCGGCCGAGCACACCCGGGACTGGTTCCATGACGTCGTCATGGACGAGGACTACGCGACCGGCTACGGTGTGCAGCGCGGCCTGCAGGCCCTGGACGGCAAAGATTTCACCTTCGGCCGAAACGAGCCGGGGGTCCAGCACTTCCATCGTGTCTTGAAAGAGAGGCTGTCATGAGCGGCGGCGGAGCGACAGATATCGAAGAAGAGGAACTGTCCGTGGACCAGGCCGGGAGTACGCCGCTACTAGACAAGAGGGTCGCCGTGATCACCGGCGGCACCCGCGGCATCGGCCGCGGCATTGCCGAATCGTTCGCCGCCCAGGGTGCCGCCGTGGTGCTCGGCGGCAGGTCGGCGGAGAAGGGCGCGCAGGCCGTCGACGAGATGGGCATCGGCGATCGTGCCACGTTCGTGCCGTGTAACGTGCGTCGTCGTGAGGACGTCGAAAACCTGATCGATCAGGCTGTTAAACGGTACGGCAGTGCGGACATCATGGTGAACAACGCCGGCGGCACTGACCGCTTCGCGCTGGTGCACGAGATGACCGACGAGGCATGGCAGTACGCGCTCGACTTCAACCTGAACGCGGTGTTCTGGGGCACCCGGCACGCGCTGCGGTACATGCTCGAGCGAGGCTGGGGGCGGATTATCAACATCTCCTCGGTCGAGGGCAAGCAGGGCAACAAACCCGCGGTCAGCCACTACATCACCAACAAGCACGCCATAAACGGCCTCACCAAGGCCGTGGCGACCGAGTACGGGACCCTGGGCATCACCTGCAACGCGATCTGCCCCGGCGCCATCGAGACGGACACGATGCGGGAGCTCGGCCCGCAGGCGGCCGCCGGTGCGGGCATCACGTACCAGCAGTTTCTCGACAACTACGCGGCGGAATCCGCGATCAAGCGGCTGAACACGGTCGAGGAAGTGGCCGCCATGGCGACCTTGCTCGCGAGCGAGCTGGGCGGCGGCATCACCGGCTCGCTCATCAACGTTGACGGTGGCACCTCGCAGTGGTAAATCCGGCGGCGGCGCAGCCCGATCGCGGGCTGCCCGATCGCTGGCTGATCGACTGGGAGCGCAGCGAGCGCATGCCCTTCTACACCCGCGCCAACGCGGGCGAGGTGCTGCCCGACCCGGCGAGCCCGCTCGGCTGGACGCTGGTGTTCGAGCAGGGGCTGCTGCCCGGGTGGCTGCGCGGGCTGGTCGAATTCGGCATCTACCGCGAGGGTGAGCTGCCGATGGACCGCCCGCCCGTGGCGGGGATGTTCGGCGGCTACTTCTACATCAACCTCTCGCACTGCCGCGTGGCCGCGATCCGGATGGGGCTGACGGTCGAGGCGTTCGACGCGGCCCTGCTCGGCAACGCGGCGGCCGCGCCACGGTACCAGCCGCGCCCGGACGACCCGTGCGAGCAGTGCTCGGCCCGGGTCGCGCGGACGATGGGCGAGATCCTGACCGCTTCCGAGTTCCCGCAGATCGACGCCGACCTGGAGCGCATCCTCGCCAAGCGGCGCGGCCGTCCGGACCTGACCGCGCTGCCTGAGGCCGCCCTGGTCGCGCACGCCCGGTCGTTCCTGCCCGAGCTGGACAACGCATTTGCCCGGCACGACTACTCGACGTTCGGTTCGGCGGCGGCGCCGGCCATGCTCGCGGAGGCCTGCGCGGTGGCGGGCGAGCCCGGGGCACTGCTCGACCTGATCTCGGGCTTCGGCGAGGTGCCGTCCGCGTCGCCGTCGTGGGGCTTGTGGCGGCTTTCCCGCCTGGCCAACGCCTCGCCCGAGGTCAGCGGCTTGTTCGACGACGGCGTGGCGATAGTCGAAGCGGCGTTGCCCACCGCGTCGGCGCCGTCGGTGGTGCAGTTCGCCGGGGCCCTGGACGGGTTTCTCGCCGACTTCGGGCAGCGCGGCCCCAACGAGTGGGACATCCGCGCGGTCTCGTGGGAGGCCGGGCCAGATCAGGTGCTCGCGCTCGTCGACAGCATGCGGCAGATGCCCGACCAGAACTCGCCGGACGCCCGCCACGAGCGGCTGGAGGCCACCCGCACGTCGACCGCCGAACGCATCCGCGCCGCCCTCGCCGACGACGCCAGCCAGAAGAGCTTCGACACCGCGATGCAGTCCGCGGCCCGGATGATCCCGTTGCGCGAGAAGACGAAGCTGATCGCCGTCACCGCCATCAACGAGGTGCGGATGACGTTGCGGGAGCTCGGTCGGCGAGGCGTCGCGGCCGGCTACTTCGCGGCGCCCGAGGACGTCATGATGCTGCTGGAGTCCGAGCTCGACGAATACGTGGCCGGCCCGGCGCGCTTCGTCCCGGTGCTGGCCGAGCGGCTGGCGCAGTACCGGGCGCTGTTCGAGCTCGAGCCGCCGTTCATCATCGACGCGGACCCCGAGCCGCTGCCGAAGTGGCCTCGGCGGGGTCGCCGGGTCCGAGCCAACGGGCCCGGCGGGCCCGACCGGGTCGCCGGGTCCGTCGGGGCCGAGCCGGCCAAGCCCGGCGACGTGCTGCGGGGAATCGGCGGCAGCGCCGGGCGGTACGAGGGCCGGGCCCGCGTCGGCATGGACCTGCCCGGGGCGCTGGCCCTGGAGCCGGGCGAAGTCCTCGTCGCGCCGATCACCGACGCCGCCTGGACGCCGCTGTTCCTGGTGGCTGGCGCGGTCGTGGTGGACGTCGGCGCCCTGAACAGCCACGCCGTGGTCGTATCCCGGGAACTCGGGATTCCCTGCGTGCTCTCGGTCGAGGACGGCACCGCGCGGCTGCGCGACGGCATGGTACTCGCGGTGGACGGCACGGCGGGTACGGTCACCGTGGTCCCCGGATAACTCACGAATCGGACGGTGGAACGTGTCGGATGATGATGGCCTCAAGGCGCTCGAAGACAAGTGGGAGATCGCCGAGATCTGCTACCGCTACGGCCTGGCTGTCGACGGCCGCGACTGGGCGGCGCTGGCGGCCTTGTTCACGCCGGACGCCGACGCCTACTACCTGGACCTGCCCTCGTGTCACGGGTACCAGGCGATCGAGGACACCTGCCGGGTGGCCCTCACGCCGTTGTCGGCGACGCAGCACCTGATCTCCAACGTCGTGGTCCGGCTCGACGGCGATCGCGCCGAATCCACCTGCTACCTGCAGGCCCAGCACGTCAAGACCGGCACCGAGGGCGGCGACAACTTCATCATCGCGGGACGGTACGACGATCAGCTGGTTCGCACTCCGGACGGATGGCGCATCCGGGAGCGACGGCTTCAGGCCATGTGGAGCGCTGGCAATCCCGCCGTGGTCGGCGCCTGACTCACCCGCCGGGCACCCGCCGGCTCACTCCCGCCGGCTCACTCCCGCCGGGCCGCGTCGGGTGTGTCGCGCCACATCTGCGTGCTGTCGAAGCCGATCCGGCCCTCCGGCACGACCTCCAGGACGACGCGGCGGGGGGAGTCGAGGTGCCGGACGAAGCCCGCCTGCGCCTCCGGGTCACCGGGCCGGACCGCCGCGGCCAGCGCCGGATAGAACCAGGCGCTGGTGGCCTCGTCCTGATGGATGACGCACTGCCCCTTATAGGTCAGCGACTTTCGTGCCTTGATACTCGAGCCGAGGGAGCTGACCACGATGCTCACCCGCGGGTCGCGACGCACGGCCGGCACCCGCGCACGCTGGCTGCTGGCGGTGAGCCAGAAGCTGCCGTCGCGGAACACGTAGTTCATGATGACGCCGACCGGGTGCCCGGAGGAGTTGCTCCAGATGAACGTGCACTCGGCCTGCTTGGCGAGCAGCTCAGCCTCGGCGCTCTCACCGAGTGAGTACACCGTGACGTCCTCGTAGTCGCGGTCCGGCATGGCGATGGATTCTCCTCGTGGTCAGGCTGCTTACCGGCCCGCGGGCGAGGCGGGTAGCTGCAGCGAGGTGAGCTCGAAGTACTCGGCGAGCCCGTGCTCGCCGAGCTCGCGGCCGACTCCGGACAGCCGGTAGCCGCCGAACGGCGCGCGGACGTTGAACCGGCCCCCGTTCACGGCCACCTGGCCGGTGCGCAGCTGGCGGGCCACCGCTACCGCCCGTTCCTGGTCGCTGGACCACACGCCACCGGAGAGCCCGTAGTCAGAGTCGTTCGCGATCTGCACGGCCTCGTCGTCGCTGCCCGCGGGAATCACCACGAGGACCGGCCCGAAGATCTCCTCCCGGGCGATCGCCATGTCGGGCGAGACCGCGGAAAACACGGTGGGCCGGACGTAGAAGCCGCGATCGAGGCCTTGCGGGGGGCCGGCGCCGCCTGCGACCAGGGTCGCGCCTTCGGCCTGGCCTTCCTCGATGTAACCCCGGACGGTCCGCCGCTGGCCCGCGGTCACCATCGGGCCGAGGTCGCTGCCGGGATCGAGCGGGTCGCCGACGCGCATGGCGCCGACCAGGTCAGCCAGGCCTTCCGCCACGGCCGGCATCAGCTCGCGCGGCACGATCAGCCGGGTCAGCGCGGAGCAGGTCTGGCCGTTATTGACGAAGCAGCTGCGGACGGCCACCGGCAGCGCGGCCGCCAGATCGGTGTCGTCGAGCAGGATGAACGGCGACTTGCCGCCGAGCTCCAGCGTCACCCGCTTGACCGTCTGCGCCGCGGCTTGGGCGACCCGGATCCCGGCCTGCGTCGAGCCGGTGATGCTCACCATGTCGACGCTCGGGTGGCCGGACAGCATCTCGCCGATCTCGCTGCCCGGGCCGCTGATGACGTTGACCGTGCCCGGCGGCAGGCCCAGCTCGTCGATGATCTCGGCCAGGACGAAGGCAGCCAGCGGGGCGGCGCTGGCCGGCTTGAGGATCGTGGTGCAGCCGGCCGCGAGCGCGGGGGCCAGCTTCGCCGCCAGCTGGTACAGCGGATAATTCCACGGCGTGATGGCGGCGACGACGCCGGCCGGCTGCCGGATGAGCAGGGAATTGCCCACCCGGGTCTCCAGGGGGAAGTCCGCGAGGATGTCCGCTACCGAGCGGAACACGTCCACCGACAAGCCGACCTGCACCCGCCGCGACGTGGCGATCGGCGTCCCGACCTCGCGGCTCATGGCCTCGGCGAGCTGCTCGGTACGCGCCTCCAGGCCGTCGGCGATGGCCCGGAGCGCGGCGGCCCGTTCCGGCACGGATGTCCGCGACCACGCGGGAAACGCGGCCCGAGCGGCCGCGACCGCCTGTTCGACCTCGGGCTCGCCACCGCGCGGCACGCTGCCCATGACATCTTCGGTCCGGCTGTCGACCACGTCGATGTGGCCGTCCGTCTCCGGTTTCGCCCACCGCCCACCGATGTAGAGCTCGTTGCGAACATCCACCGCGAACCTCCCAAGGCGAGCGTGGCGTGACAGTCCCGAAGTCAACCTTGCCACTGTCCATGTGTAAGTATCTATAGGTTGGGTTCATAAAGTCAGCGGGAGGCCCCATGGAGATCGGCCTATGTTTGCCCCAGCTCGGCGGTCACGTCAGCCGTAACGGCCTGCGGGCCTTCTGTGAGCGGGCGGAGGAGGTGGGCTACGGTGGCCTGTGGGTGCAAGAGCATATCTTCTACCCACTGAACCCGGTCTCCGGGTACTCGGCGCGCCCGGGCCTGAAGGTGCCGGACGCCTATCGCAGCACCCTGGGCGCACTGGAGACGCTAGCCGCGGCGGCGGCCTGGACGTCTAGGCCGGTCATCGGGACGAGCATCCTGGTGGCCGGGTTGCATCGGCCGGTCGCACTGGCTCAGCAGCTGTCCACCATCGACGTGCTGTCGGAAGGGCGGCTGGTGGCAGGCTTCAGCGTCGGCTGGTCCGACGAGGAGCATCAGGTGATGGACGTCGATCCGCGCACCCGCGGCGCCCGGTGCGACGAACTCATCGATGCTCTTCTCGCGTGCTGGGGGCCGGACCCGGTGCAGTTCGGCGGCCGGTTCTTCACCATCCCCGAATCCGAGATCCGGCCCAAGCCGGCCCAGCAGCCGCGGCCCCGGCTGCTCTCGGGAATGCGCTCGCCGGCCGGGCTGCGGCGCACCGCGGAGAAGTTCGACATCTGGAACCCCGCGTCCGGCCAACTCGAGCAGCACCTGGAGATGTTCGCCAAGCTAGCGGAGATGCGCCCGGCCGACCGCAAGCCCCTCGAGCTGTATCGCCGGCTGTTCACGACGCCGCCGGTCGAGGTCGCGAACCTGCGGACGCGTGGCGTGGACGAGCTGTGCGAGGATGTCGCGCGGTCCGCCGAAGCGGGCGTCGACGCGGTCATCATCGACACGAACTTCGACCCTGCGCTGGACACGCCGGAGCGCTGGGCCGAGGTGCCGCGAACACTCGCCCCGCTGCTCGAGGCGGCCGCCTGACCTTACCGCGCCCGGTCGTCCTGGCCCTGCCGGAACCGGTGCGCCTCGATCGGCATGGCGGTGCCGAGCGGCTCGGTCCGCGTCCACTCGTGCACGCACACCCGATGAACGATGGCCCACCGCCCGTCACGGCATTCATAGCGGTCGAGGTACCGGCCCCACCACGTGTCGAGCTGGCGGACACCGTCGACGGTGCGCAGCAGGTAGGTGACGTTGTAGACCTCGCCGGTGGCATGGGTGTCGTCGGTGATGTCGATCGCGTGGTTCAGGACGCAGTGCATCGTCGAGTCATAGCGGCGGTGTGACTCCACGACGCGCCGGCACAGGTCCGCCGCCGACCCCACGAAAACACCATGGTCGTCTTGAGCGTCGTCGTGGTAGGCACTGCGCATGAGCTCGGCATCCAGGCGGTCGACCCCGCGGCAGTAACGCAGCGCGGCCTGCCGGATGGCTTCAGCGGCGGCCGGGTCGGCTGGCTGCGACACCTAGCGCTCGGACGGCATGTCAAGCACCCGGCTGATGCGGTGGTGGCTCGACGGCCGGGGGGCCGACACCCAGACGCACAACTCGGGATCGGCCTCGAACAGCGTGCCTTCGAGGTACCTGCCGTTGGCCTGGAACCGGCCCCACCGGGTACCCATGGTGACGCGGACGGTGCCGTCGTCGTCGCTGACGTAGAAGGCGTTCGGGTTGAGCGGATGCCTGATCGCGCCAGCCGGCCCGGGCCGGGCGCCGGGCCCGTCGGTTTCTAGCCGATCCACTTGGTCAGAAGGTCGTGTCGCCACGTGATCATGCCCTCCTGGAATTGCGACGCGGTGACGTACTGGCGCCGGGTCGTCTCCAGACCGCGCTGTACCGCCTCCATGTTGAACGTGTCCTGTTCCATGACCAGCCCGAGGGTCTGCAGCTCCGGTGCGTTCGTCCAGGGCTCGCCGAAGTCGAGCTCGGTGACCTGTGCCGTGGGCGGTCGCTCGCCACGGTACGGCGTCAGGAACATCACCTCGAAGATCGACTCGTTGTGCCGGTCGCCGTTGGGCCGGAACCGGTACACGATCCGGTTGTACCCGCCCCAGGGGTGCAGGTTCGGGAACACCGCGTAGTTCCAGTGATCGACGAGCTCGGCGTCGCTGATGTCATCCGCCTCATCGCCGAGCACCTGGCGCCAGCGGTCCCGCCCGGCCTCGGCCATCGCGTCGCGGGCGGTACTGCGCTGGGAGAACGGGATGGGCAGGTCCTCTCCCTCGCGCACGTCCAGCATGCGCTTGAGGATGTCCGCCTCGTTCGCCTCGCCGGGCATGTCCTCGATCGGAGTGCCGGACGGGCTGATCTGCCGTGAATAGTTGCCGTACACGTCGACCGCGGCGTTGGCATCGCCCACGTAGGGGGCCGACTGGGGATGGGTCGCGCCCAGGTGCAGCCCCTCGTCGAACGCCTCCTGAGCTATCTTCCAGTTGCACCGGACCTTCTTCGCCACGTGGGCCTGGAGATACCGGTGCTCGAAGTCCCACCGGGCGAAGTGGTCGGGCAGCGTGCCCAGGAACGCCTCGAACGGCTCGGCGTCCGGATCGGGATTGATGAAGACGAACCCGCCCCACAGGCCGACCTTGGCCTCCGGCAGCCGCCAGTCGTCGCGGTTCGCCTCGATCTCCGGGAACTCCGCCGGCGCCGGGGTGTACCGCAGGCTGCCGTCGAGCCGCCAGGTGAAGCCGTGGAAGCTGCAGCGAAATTCACTGCACCGGCCGTCATAGTCCTTGAGCGCCCGGCCGCGGTGCAGGCACGCGTTCACGTACGCCTTGATGCCGTCGCGCGATCGGACCACCAGATAGGAGTCACCGGCAATGTCGTAGACGGCGTAGCTGCCGACTTCCGGGATACTCTCCTCACGGCAGGCCATCTGCCAGACCTTGCGCCACAGCTGCTTGCGCTCGAGTTCGTGCCACTCGCGGCTGGTGTACCGGGACACCGGAATCTGCGTGCTGCGCGGTTCGTATGGGAAGCGCTCGCTTAGGTACTCCGGCGGCGGGTGCGGGTCGTCCAGGACGAGGCTGTACCAGAGTGTGGTCCGCTTGGCGAGTTCCTCCACGCGGTGGGTGGTCGTCATGCAGCTGCCCTCCATCGCGGGACTTACTTGAGACAGAGTCAAATTATAAACTAAGACCTCGCTGTCCAGAATAGGCTGGTCCATCCGCCCGCTGCGCGGGCAGCCCCCGCCGAGTCGTCACTGAGGTGATCTGTGAACGCCAGTCCCACCGAGTCTGCAGGCCAGGCCGGACCCGCCGGGTACATCTTGTGGGCGGGCACCGTCGGCTTCAGCTCCCCCCTGGCCGAGCGCTTCGCCGCCACCGCGGCGACCGGGTGCCGCCGGGCGGCGCTCAGCCCGCCCGACGTGCTCCGCGCGGCGGAGTCCGGGACGACGGCCGCCGAGATCGGGCGGCAGGCCGCCGATCTCGGTCTGGACCTCGTCATGGACCCGGTCATGAACTGGTACCCCGATCGTGTGCCGTCGCCGTCGCGGTTCGCGGGAGTCAGCACCGACGAAGCGCTCCGGATGTGCGAGGCGCTGGGCGTCACCTCGTTGACGGCGATCGCGACGGCCAGCAGCGATGTGCCGGTACCCGAGCTCGCCGGGCACTTCGGGCGGGTTTGCGACCGTGCCGCCGACTTCGGCGCGCAGGTCCACCTGGAGTTCATGCCGTTCACGATCGTGCGGAACCTCCGGATGGCCTGGGACCTCGTCCGCAGCGCCGATCGCCCCAACGGCGGGCTGGTCTTCGACACCTGGCACTTCTTCCGCGGCGACCCGGACTTCGACGTGCTGGCCGGCATTCCCGGCGACCGGATCTTCTGCGTTCAGCTCGACGACGCGGCGGCCGTGCCGCAGGGCTCGCTGCGCGAGGAGACGTCCCGGCGGCTGCTGCCGGGAGACGGCGCGCTTGACCTCATTGCCGCCGTCCGGGCGCTGCACCGGATCGGCGCGCTGCGCTGGGTCGGCCCGGAGGTGATCAGCCCCGAGCTGGCGGCCATGCCGGTGCTTGACGCCGCCACGCTGGCGATGGACCGCACCCGGGCGATCGTGGCCGCGGCGCTCGCCGGCACCTGACCGGCCACCGCGCCAGCATGACCGGCTACCGCGCCAGCATGACCGGCTACCGCGCCAGCATGACCGGCTACCGCGCCAGGTAGCCGCCGTCGACCGCCAGCACGTGCCCCATCGTGAACGCGGATTCGTCCGAGCACAGCCACAGGACGGCGTGCGCGATCTCCGCGGGCTGCCCGAACCGGCCGGTCAGGCTCAGCCGGGCGAGCACGTCCTGCTCCGCCGATCCACGGGCCGCCATCGCGCCGCGCAGCATGGGCGTGTCGATCGCGCCTGGCGCCACCGCATTGATCCGGATGCCCGCTGCCGCGTACTCGATCGCGGCGGTCTTGGTGAGCCCGACGACCCCGTGCTTGGTCGCCGTGTAGACCGCCTGCTTCGGCAGGGGGCGGAAGGAATTCGTCGAGGCGATGTTGACGATCGCCCCGCCGCCGCGTTCGAGCATCGCGCGGATCTCGTACTTCAGGCAGAGGAAGACCGACTTGAGGTTGACCGCCACCAAGCGGTCAAAGGTGGCCTCGTCGCAGTCGGCGAGCAGCGTCGTCTCCGTCTCGATCGCGGCCACGTTGGCGCCGCAGTCCAGACCGCCGAAGGTCTCGACGGCCGCCCGGACGGCTGCTTCCACGTCGTCGGCCTGCGACACGTCGGTGCGGACGAAGATCGCCTCGCCGCCATCCCGCTTGATCGCCGCCACGGTCTCCTCGCCGCCATCGACGGCGATGTCGGCGGCGACCACCTGAGCCCCGGCGGCGGCGAACGCCTGCGCCGTCGCCCGGCCCATGCCACCCGAGGCCCCGGTGACCAGCGCGACCTTGCCGGTGAAGGCTGCGCTCATCGGCCGGCCGCCGCAGCGGCGTGCCGGCCGGCCAGATAGCCGAACACGATCGCCGGCCCGAGCGTTCCCCCGGCGCCACCGTAGGTCATGCCCATGACCGAGGCCATGGCGTTTCCGGCGGCGTACAGGCCCGGAATCGGCCGGCCGTCGACGTCAAGCACCTGCCCGTCGCCGTCGGTGCGCGGGCCGCCCTTGGTGCCAAGCACGCCGGAGTAGACCTGCACCGCGTAGAAGGGCGGCGTGTCCAGCGGGCCCAGGGTGGCCTCCGGACCTGGGCCCTGCGCCGGATCACCCCACCAGCGGTCGTGCACGCTCTTGCCGCGGTCGAAGTCGGTGTCCTCGCCCCGGGCGGCCTGGGAGTTCCACCGCGCCACCGTCTGCTCGAGCGCCTCGGCCGGGACATCGATGGCCTTGGCCAGCGCGTCTAGGTCCGGCGCCTCCGTCATCCAGTCCGGCGTGGCCGATCCGCCCTTGAAGCCCGCCAGGCCGTAGCGCGTCAGGTAGTGCCGATCGAAGATCATCCACGCAGGGTGGTTGACGTACTCGAAGCTGCTCACGTCGATGACGTGGAAGGCGGCCCCCAGGGCGTTGTAGTTCGCCGCTTCGTTGGTGAACCGGCGGCCGCGGCGGTTCACCATGATGCAGTGCGGACGGGTGCGCTCGCCGTTGACCTGCCAGGCGGCCATCTGGCCGCCCACCGGGACGTCGATAATGGCCACCCACCACGCCTCGCGCATGTTGCCCAGTCCCGCCCCCACCCGCATCGCCATCTTCAGGCCGTCTCCGGTGTTCGTCGGGACGGACGCGGAGCGCACCAGCGGGCCGCGGCTGAACGCCCGCACCAGCTCCGGGTCCCACTCGAAACCGCCTGTCGCGATGACCACGCCGCCGGTCGCTCCGACCTCGACCGGACCGCTGGAGGTCTCGAACCTGACGCCGGTGATCCGCCGCCCGTCTCGCAGCAGCTCGACCGCGCGCATGCCGGTACGCGGCTCGATACCGCGGTCCAGGCAGGCCTTGAGCAGCGGGCCGATCAGTCCCTGCCCTGCCCCCCGCTCGTCGCGGATCTTGCGCCGGTCAAGCTCGGCGGGATCCACGCCCTGCGGGGCACCGCGGCCCAGGGATGTCTCGCTCATCTTGATGTTGCCGGAAAGCTGCGGCCCCACCGTGACCCGCTCGCGCCAGCTGCCGAGCTCGACGAACGGGAACAGGGGGCACTCCAGCGACCGGCCGCCTCCTGGCTTGGCCCCGGGGTGCTCGGGCTGGTAGTCGGGAAAGTCCTTGATGATCTGGAACCTGACCGGCGTGTTGTCCTCCAGCCAGGTCACCACCTCGGGACCGGCGTCGATGAGCGCCGCGGCCAGGTCCATGTCGATGAGGCCATTGGACAGGGATTCGAGGTAGGTCAGCGCCTCCTCCCGGCTATCTTCGACACCGAGCTCGGCCATGTGCGGGTTCACCGGAATCCACACCATGCCGCCGGACCAGGCGCTCGTGCCGCCGACCGCATCGGCCTTCTCGAACAGCCCTACGCTGGCGCCTTCGTCGGCGGCCCGGACGGCGGCGCTCAGGGCCGCCGCTCCGGTTCCCAGGACGATGACATCGAACGTTTCCACCGGGACTCCTAGCGGTCGGGCCGGATGAGTTTTTATTGAGCTACTCCACAAACAGCCTAGTCACCGTCGGTCAATGTCTCTAGCATCGATTTCAGCCACCCACGCGACGTTGCAGGAGGCACTATGGCCGACGAATTGCATCTCGACGCCCCGTCCTTGCAGAGGTTCCTCGACCACGTCGAGGGCGACCGTGGCGGGACGGTCACCGTATTCCGGCCGATTAGCGGCGGCTACAGCAGGCTCAGTGCGCTGGCGACCGTGCGGTGGGCGGACGGTCTCGAGGAAACCGTCGTGTTGCGTTCGGACCCGCCGCCCGATACCGGGGTCTTCGTCAGCGACCGGGACGACGAGTGGCGATTGCTGCAGGCGATCTCGGGAAAGCTGCCGATCCGCACGGCGACGCCCCGGTGGTATGACCAGACGGGGGCGTACTTCGGCGCGAAATGCCTGATCGTGGACTTTTTCCAGGGTCGGCCGTTGTCCGACATCGCCCAGTCGCCTGATCAGTTGCCGCGAGCGGCGCGGATCTTGACCGACACCATCGCCGAGGTGCACCGGACACCGCTGGACGTGCTGCCGTCCGAACTGGCGCGGCCCGCCGACTGGGAGAGCTACATCGAGGGGCTGGTCGAGCACCTCAGCCGCCTCGATAGCACCGTCGCTGACACCAACCCCGCCCTGCACTATGCCGCGGCTCAGCTGCACGCACACCGTCCGCCCCCGGTGCCGCTCGCCTTCGTGCACGGCGACGCCCAGCCGGCCAACATCCTGGTGCCGGACGAAGGGCCGGTGCTGATGATCGACTGGGAGTTCGGGCGCATTGGCGACCCGCGCGAGGACCTCGGCTACTACAGCCACCTGCCCGTCCCGCCGAACCTGTTCCAGGCCGATCCGCAGGGCTTCCTCGCCCGGTACCGGGAGCGCACCGGCCTGAGCGAGGAGCAGGTGAACGAGAACACCGTCTCCTACTTTTACGTCCTGGGCATGGCGCGACTGCTCGGGCAGATGTTCGAGGCGGCGGACGCGCTGGCCCAGGGCCGGTCGCGTGGCGTGATGGCGACATACATGATGAACGGCACTTCGGCGACGACGCGCGCGTTCGTCGAGGTCGCCCACCGACTGGCAAGTTGAAGGAGCAGCCGTGCTATCCCGACCCACGACCGAGCAGATCCTGCTGGACTGCTGCCGCGAGCTCATGAACGTCGTACTTCCGGCGCTGACCGACGAGACGGCGCAGGTCTCGGTGATCATGGTCGAGACCGTGCTGCGCAACACGGCGGCGCGGGCCGCGCACGAGGTGGCGTGGATGCGGGAGGAGACGGCCGAGATCAAGAGCTACGCCCAGGCGGTGGCCGAGCAGGCGCCGGCCGCCGAGTCGGTCGGCGCCGCATTGCAGGCGCTGGCCGGCGCGCCGCGAGACAGCCTGCATCTGGACGACGTGGTAGAGACGTACTGCCGGGCGGGCAACGTCCTGTCCGCCGCGCTCGAGACTGCCGTGGCCGGGCGGCTGACCGGCCTGGTCGGGCGCGGCGAGGAACTCCTGTCCGTGCGGGCCGACCACGAAACCGAGGTCATGGCCGGCTGGACCCCCACCGGCCGGTAATGAGGGCTGAGACCCAGCACGAAACGGGCCGGGGTCTCAGCCCTCACCAAGGTGAGACGCTCAACCCTCCAGCACGGTGACCTTCCCGGACGAGCCGTCCACCTCTAGCAGCGTGCCGTCCGGGATGCGCGAGGTCGCGTCGCCCACGCCGGCCACGCACGGGATGCCGAGTTCGCGGCTGACGATCATGGCGTGGCTGATCAGGGCGCCGACGTTCACCACCACTCCGGCGGCCACCATGAACAGCGGGGTCCACGACGGGTCGGTCTGGGGTGCGACGAGGATCTCGCCTGGCTCGAACGCGGCGATCTGCGATGTGCTCGTGACCACGCGGGCGCGGCCGCGGGCGACGCCCGCCGACGCTGGCGCCCCGAGCAGGACGTCGCCGGGCTTGACGGTCACCGTCTCCCGTGCGCTCTTGCGCGGCAGGTCCGCGAGCGGCGTCATCGGCTGGCCGGCCACGACAAAGGTCGGCACCTCGATGTCGAACAGCTCCCGCCACCGCCGCTCGCGCTCGCGCAGGGTGTCGCGGAGCGCGGCCGCGTGCGTCGCCAGCAGGTCAAGCTCCGACTCCAGCGCCATGAAGACCTGCTGCGGGTGGTCCAGCTCGCCCTGGGCGGTCAGGCGGCGGCCGAGCTCGAACAGGGGCGCCCGCACCTCGTGGATGACCTTCACCGCGTTGGTCTTGCCGCGCTCACGCCAGGCGGCAAAGCGCCGGGCCGAGGCGATCGCCAGGTGCAGCGTCTGCACCGCCTCCTCGTTCGACCCGAGGATCTTCAGCGCCTGCTCCAGCGCGGCCGCCGCGTCGGCGCTGCGCTCCTGGATGCGCAGGGCGGGCGAGGCGTCGTCGTCCAGCAGGCGGAGCCGGCCGATCAGCGACAGCGGCAGCTCCGGCTGGGTCTCCCAGGTGTGCACCCCGATGTCCCACTCGCTGGGCCCGCGGTAGCCGAACTCGCGCACGAACACGTCGAATCGCGTGGCGAAGCCGGGATGCTCCTTGCGCAGCCGGTCGAGCAGGCCCTCGTCACCGGCGTCGAAGGCGGCGGTGAGCCCGGCGTCCGCGCGCACGACGCGCGACAGGTCCCACAGCGCGAACGACGGGAGCGCCGAGTCCACGTCGCCGGCGTTGCCGATCAGCCGGGTCGCCAGCGACGGATCCTCGGTCCCGACCAGCGAGTTGATCACCCCGGGGCCCATCGCCGACTGGTTGCTCGCGATCACGTACCCGCGCCCCCACATGATCCGCTGCAGCGGCGCCGCCGCGCGGGCCAGGGTGATGAGGACCTCGCTCGAGGTCGTGTGCAGATCCGGGCGCTCGGCCCGGACCCGGTCGGCGAGTTCCCGTTCCTCCTCAACCTCAGGGAACGTCGCGGTGGTCAGCGTCCACTGCATCCGCGCGGCGATGCTGGCCGACAACTCCTCGTTGACGTCGCTCGGGCTCGACTGGTGCGGCGGCGGGTTCGGGTGGGAGAAGATGGCCGCGTCGATGGCGTCCGAGCCGATGCCGGCCCGGATCCCGGTGATGCGCACGTACGTCTGATCGATGTACAGGTAGCCGTAGAAGAAGCCGGCCACCGGCGGGAAGGGGTCAGGCGACATCTCCTCCGGAGTGAACGCGTTCAGCCGTACGTTCCCGACCGCCCAGCCCGGCAGGACCTCGGGCACCCACACCAGGCTCGCGCCGAGCGGAGTGATGGGGTCCGCCATTACGTCGTTGGCGTTGAGCCGGGTGTAGACGGGGTATCGCGTGCTCGCAACGGTGTCGATGATCCAGTTCTGGTCTGTCACGGTGCCTCCGCGGCCCGGTAATCGAGGATGTTTAGAGTAAGCCTGCTCAGGATGGGCCTGTGACGCAATAGTGCGGTAACTTTAGCGAGTCCCTAGAAACAAAAAAGAGGTCGTCATGGCGGAAGAGTTCATCATTGCCGGCTGGCTCGACTACGGGCCCAACCGCGATCAGGTTCTCAAGCACTTCACCGTCGTCGCCGCCGCGAGCCGGGACGAGCCCGGCTGCCTCGACTACGCGGTCTGCGCAGACCCGGAGAACCCGGGCCGAGTCGTGGTCTTCGAACGGTGGACCTCCGAGGTGGATCTCGTCGAGCACTTCAAGACGCCGCACATCGCCACGTTTCGCGAGTCGATCAAGCCCTACCCGCGGTCTGACCGCAACCTGCACCGGTACTTCGTCGCGCGCAGCGAGGAGTTCGGCTCGTCGTCAGTCGCTGCGCCCAGCCGAGGAGTTTCTTGACTCGGAGAGCACTTTGCTTCGACGATACACAAGACCGGATTTTTCGCGTCCGAAGGAGCTCTCGTGACCGCCGCGATTCGTGCTAGGGCCGAGGCCGCGCCGCAGGACGTGGCACTCGCAGACGATTCCGGGACCCGGACGTGGGCCGAGGTGGCCGCCGATCTCGACCGCGCCGCCGGAGCGCTGCTGGCCGCCGCCCCGGAATCCGCGCAGCGCGTCTCGGTCATCGGTGAGAACGCCATCCCGACGCTGGAGGCGCACGCCGCGGCGCTCACCGTGGGCGTCGGCACGATAGCGACCTCCCGTCAGCTGCGAGCCAGCGAACTCGCCGACCAGTACGCCGACGCGGATGTGGTCGCCGCGATCGCCGGCGCCGGCAGCCTGCCGACTGTGGCCGAGGCGGCCAAAGCCGCCGGCGTGCCCACGCTCGTCGTGCACGGCACCGAACCCTCAAGCTCGCCGGGTGGCACCGGCTTCCCGGGCGGC
>Ga0302178_10000987_pt1 | contig 24804 bp, 29 predicted proteins | sample I_Palsa_E1_3_FD_198790 | JGI IMG/M metagenome (GOLD analysis project Ga0302178, IMG submission 198790) | Peat permafrost microbial communities from Stordalen Mire near Abisko, Sweden - I_Palsa_E1_3 | ecosystem: Environmental > Terrestrial > Soil > Palsa > Peat permafrost | place: Sweden... | reverse complement strand
AACGAGCCGTAGCTCTTGTGGTCCGGTGCCGCGCCATCGGCCCGTCCCTCGGCCCCGCCGTGGTGGAACACCCCGCCCGCGTCGTGGAAGACCTCGCTCACCCCGGCGCCGCGGCTGGTGAGCTCGGCCCGGGCCGCCTCGATGTCGGTGACAGTCAGCTGCAGGCCGTCGGCAGAACCCGGTGCGGCCGAGGTGACCCCGGTGCCGAAGATGACCGAGCACTGCGAGCCAGGCGGGGTCAGCTGCACCACCCGGAAGTCCTCGCTCTTGGCGAAGTCGGCATCCAGCCGCCACCCCAGCCCCTGGTAGAACTCCTTGGCCTTGTCCACATCGGAGACCGGCACGACCACAACCTCGAGTTTCATGTCCACGACCGCGATTCCTCTCCTGTTGGGTCCTGGTTGTTCCTGGACACTCACCAGCGCGCCTGCGGGCCTGCTCGACGGCCAGCAAGCCCAGCGGGGCGCTTACCGCCGAGCCGTCGGCGAATCGGGCGGGATCAATGGCGAGGTGCCTGCCCAGACGCTTCCATTGAAGCCTCGTTTGCTGGGTGATGGAAGGGCTCCCCAGGATGCAGCTGGGTGGAACCGGCCCAGGGCCACCACGCGTCCTCCGTGCTTGGCAACCTCGCGAGCCGACCAGCGTGAGTAGGCCAGGTATTCCTCACGGTCGGCGACATCGAACAGGTTCAGCGCGTAGACCTTTGTCTCATCGTGTGCCACAGCCAGACATCCCGTCTGAGGCTCACGGTCCGTGACTCTGTGAGCGGTGGCGGGCGGTCAAATCGCGGCTCGGCTACTCGCCGTGAAAAGCCTCCCGGGCGGTCGGAATACCCGCTTCCGGCGCGGAGATCCGGTCGCAGGTCCTGGTCGCGCTGCTGATCCCCGCCACCGGCTGTCCGTCCTGGCCGGTCACGCAGTCCCCCCGTTCACCCGGATGTTCTGCGCGGTGACCCACCCGGCCGCGTCGCTGGCCAGGAAGGCCACCACCGCCGCGATCTCATCCGGGTGGCCGAGCCGACCGAACGCGCTCATCGCCTCCAGGCTGACCAGGAACTGCTCGCTCTTGCCGATCCGGTAGGTCTCGGTCTCGGTCGCGCCGGGGCTGACCGCATTCACCGTGATCCGGCGCGGCCCGAACTCCTTGGCCAGGATGTGGGTGAACTGCTCGACGGCGCCCTTGGTGGCGTCGTAGACGGCGTAGCCAGGTAGCATCAGCGCGGTGGTCGAGCTGGAGATCGTGACGATCCGGCCGCCGTCGGCCAGGTGCTCGAAGGCGAGCTGCAGCCCGTGAAAGGCGCCCTTGACGTTGACGGCGAAGCTCAGGTCGAACTCAGCCTCGGTGATCTCGCCGAACGGCTTGGTGATCGCGACCGCGGCGTTGTTCACCAGCACGTCCCACCGGCCGAACTCCGTCCGCATCCGGTCTACCATGGCGGCGTACTCGGCCCGGCTGGCCACGTCGGCGGCGATCGCGATCGCGGTCCCGCCGGCATGGCTGATGTCGGCGACCACCTTCTTTGCGGGCTCGGGGGTGTGGTTGTGATTCACCACAACCCTGGCACCGGCCGCCGCGAGCGCGGCGGCGATCGCCTCGCCGATCCCGGTCGCGGCCCCGGTCACGAGGGCGACCTTGCCGTCCAGGGTTGATGTGCCGTTGGTCATGACTCACCTCCTTCTGTTGCGGGGTATTGCGGCAGGCAAAGGAAGCGCCGCGCGACCCGGGTCAGCACGGGCATCATCGCGTAGTGCATCAGCGGTATGACCATGACCGCGGCGATCAGCGGCCGGGCCCAGGCGGGCAGGCCGGCCAGGTGCGGGGCGAGCAGATAGCTGACCGCCTCCAGCAGCGGCGCGATCCCGGCCAGTGAGATCAGCACGATCTTCCAGCTGGACCCGCGGCAGGACCTACTGGGGCCCCGGGCTGGCCAGCCAGCCCTCCAGCTCGGACACATACCGGGTTTCCGGGCCCCTGGTGGCACGCAGGTCCCCGTCCCGGCGACCAGCCGCGCCCGGGAACGCCTGCTCGTGCCCGGCCCGGGCCTGGCGGGACAGCACCAGGGTCACCGGGTCCGGGTGGCCGACCGGCGGCGGGGCCACGGCCAGCCCCGCCTGACGGGCGGGTGAGCCATCATTCGAACCAGTAGTCCAGATGTACCTGGGCGCCCTCGCCGAGGTTCGCCCGGAACCCGCCCTCCCCGCGCAGCCCGGCCAGCCCGCCAGTCCCCGACCCCGGGATCACGAACCAATCGCCGCTGACGATGTTCCCCTCCACCGTCCCGGCATCCTGCAGCAAGAACGTGCCGGACCGGGCGGCCAGCGTCCCGGTGACCCGCTCGATCCCCACGAAGCTCGCCGCCCCGCCGACCCACGCCGCCTGCAAGAACTCCACCACCCCGTGGCCGACGATATCGCCGGAGAAGCTCTCTTCGACGTGAATGCGGGTCAGCAGCGGGCCCTCAGCCGGCTCGTCACAAGCCGACGGCTCGTACCTGTGCACAGTGATCACAGCAGTCGCGCGAGTCCGCGCTACGGTCTCGGTCATCGAGCTAGCTCCTTCATCTTCATCGCTGGCGGGCATATGGCCGTTACCGGCCCCACCGCCCACCATGGCTCCGGGCCGCCAGCCGATCAATGGCGACATTCGCAACGACTACTGCAGCTGCTGCATCAATCAGCCGACCCGCGGCGGAGCCACCAGCCCGGAGACGTTACCGGGCTAGTATGGGGCACGTCATGGACACCGCCGAGATCGAGGTCTTCCTGGTGCTGGCCGAGGAACTGCACTTCGGCTGCACCGCTGAGCGCCTGCGGCTGCCCCCGCCCCGGGTGAGCAGGCTGATCGCGACACTGGAGCGGCGCGCCGGCGGCGCGCTGTTCGAGCGGACCACCCGCCAGGTCCGCATCACCCCACTCGGCGCAGAGCTTTGCGCCCAGCTCCAGCCCGCCTGGTCACAGCTGACCGGCGCACTCGACGCCGCCCGTCAGGCCGCGCGCGGTGTCGTCGGCCAGCTGCGGGTCGGGTTCACCGTGACCACCGGCGGCGACGCGCTGACCCGCCTGGTGGACGCATTCGAATCCCGCCGCCACGACAGCCGAGTGACGCTGGTCGAGCACCAGGCCTTCCAGGGCGCCTGGGATCTGTGGGGCCCGCTGCGCGCCGGGGAGTCCGACGTCCTGCTGGACTGGCTGGCGGTGGAGGAGCCGGACCTGACCGCCGGCCCGGCGATCGACTACCGGGCCCGGGTGCTCGCGGTGGCCCGCGGACACCGGCTGGCGGGCCAGCCGTCCGTAAGCGCCGAAGAACTCGCCCTGGAGCGGGTGGCCCGGCTGCCGCCCTCGTTCCCGCAGGCGCAAGCTGACGCGATCATCCCGCCCTGCACCCCGTCGGGCCGGCCGATCCCGCGCGCCGAGCCGGTGCACTCGTTCCACGAACTGCCGTCCCTGGTTGCCAGGGGCCTGATCGTCCACCCGACAATGACCGGCATTTCCCTGCTTCAGCGCGACGACATCGCGCTGATCCCGATCTGCGACCTGCCGCCCCTGCCGCTCGGGCTGATCTGGTGCACCGCGCACGAGAACGCCCGCATCCGGGCGTTCGCCGCCACCGCCACCACACTCGCGCCGCGCCCCCGTCATGGCCCGGAACCGTCCGGGACCTGACCGACGCCGGGATCGCGAGCTTGTCGTTCCAGGATCCGGACGATGTCAGCGTGGAGCTGACCGCCGCGCGCGGCTGAGTCGCAACCCGGCGGCTTGCCCGGCACCGGCCGGGTCGCGGACGGCCAGGTCACGCAGCTACCGGCGGGGGCGGCTCGGCCGGAACTTGATCCAGGCCACGATGGCGACGGCCGCCAGCAGCAGCCAAGGGGAGAACAGGACGTGGATGGCGAAGCCGAAGACCATCAGGGCCACGAGGGCGGCGACGGCCAGGACGATGATGGCGAACATTATGCGGTCTCCTTGATGCGTTAGGTTTGCCTGCTTCAAGGTTGCCGCCGGTGGCGGCTCCCGTCGATCGGGATCACCCCGGATTCGCCCCTGGTTGGCAGGCGCCAGGAAATCAGGGTTATCCCTGACCGGGGCCCGAGATGCGGCCCGCCAGACCGGCCGTGCCATCCCACCGGCCGGCCGGGCCCGGCCGGCGGCGAGATCTGCGGTACGGCGTCATGCTGACACGGCGCCCGGGGCGGGCAGACGGGGTGCCTCGGTATCGCTGCGCCGGGCGCGGCGCATGGGTAACAATGTCGCCTATGTCTTGGACGGACTCTGGTGGTTCCAGCGACGGCGGCACCACCGGCATTCCAGACACGGGCACGCATCCCGAGGTCGGTGCCGCCGTGCGGCTGCTGCACCGGCGCCGCGGCTGGGGCTGGACGGGCGGGGGCAGCCTGCTGGCCCTGGTGGTGTTCTCGGTCATCGGCTCGCACCTGTGGGCCAACGCCAGCGGGGCACTGGGCGTGATCAGCGGGCTGGTGGTCCTGGTGCTGCTGGCGCTGACCGTGGTCGGCCTGGTCATGGCGGTGGTGGACACCGTCCGGCTGCACCGCCGCGACGGCGCGGTCCGGGATCAGGCCCGGACGCGGACCTCCCACCATTCGCTGATCGCGCACGCCTACCGGTACCCGCCGCGGCACCACGTCAGCGCCTGGTTCGGCCGGCTGCTGCTGCTGGGCTGCCTGGTCCTGGCCATCGGCTACCTGCCGGACCAGGTCAACGGGGTGGCCTATCTGGCGGGCGCGGGCCCGACGGCCACGTTCTTCCCCACGTCGTACGGCCAGGACTGCGGCCGCGGCGGCTGCTACACGATCACCAACGGCACCCTGGTCGCCGGCGGCCGCGCCATCCCCGCCAGCTGGCCGGGCACGGCCTCGCTCGGCCTGCCGATGACCGTCCGGGCCCCGGTGTGGAACGGCTGGGGCGCTGCGGTGTCGCTGACCGGCGACACCGCGAACGCGATCATTGCGATCATCGTCGGCCTGTTCCTGGATGCGGTCGGCGTCCTCGCGGGCCTGGCGCTGATCAAGATGACGCAGCATTGGCTGAAGCGCCGGCGCGAGCCCGTCCTGCCGGGCCGCGGCCGGCTTACCGCCGCCCGCTGACCGCGGGGGCGAGCTCGCGTATGTTCATAACTGTGCACGCGGTCGTGCCCGAAGGAGCTGACCCGTTGTGGGCCTTGCTTGACCGCGGGATCTCGGTGTGCACGCTGATCATTACTGGCCTATCCGTCCGTCGATCCGCTCGCGCAGCGAGTCGGCGTGACCCATGTGGCGGGCGTACTCCTCGATCATTCCGACCAGCACCTCGCGCAGCGACATCGGCCCTCCGCCGCTGCCATGCTGATTCAGGGGATCGTCGCCGGTGATGTCGAGACCGGGCGCCCCGGCCACCAACCGGGTGGCGAAGTGCACCTCCGCACGCCATGCGTCCCATGCCTCCGCAACCACCCGGGGGTCGGGAACAGCACCATCGAAATCACCGTCACCTGAGCCGAACAGCCGGGGCACGTCCTGGCCCGCCATCATCACCCGGAACGTCGCACGCTCCACCTCGGCCAGATGCCGTACCAGTCCCAGGAGCGATATCGTCGACGGCTCGACGGAACGCCGCGCCATCGCCTCCGCATCCAGACCTGAGCACTTCATCTCCAAGGTGAGGCGCTGACAGCGCAGGGATTCGACCAGCGTGGTGCGCTCGTCGCCCAGCCTTGGCCCGTTCTCACGCGGGTCGTCGTCAGACGGCTTGCCGTCCGCGGTGAACATATCGGCTCGCCGGGTCGTGGCCATGGCCGCAATCATCGGCGATGCGCACGGCGGCCGGCAAGGGATCAACGACACCCGCACTCATGGTCAACGGGTTCGGGTGTGCCCAGCTGAGGCCGTCTTCGTCGTGGCTGGTCAGTCGGTGCCGGATTCCATCGCGGCGCGATCAAGCAGCTCGTCGCCGGGGATCTGCCCGCGGGAGGCGATCGCCTCGGCGCCGCCCTGGGGCAGCGCGCCGATCAGCTCGGCGGGGGCCGTCCGTGCGGAGCCGGTCAGCGCCGGGTGCGGGCTGCCGAGGATGCCGAGTTCGGCGTATTGCTCGAGCTTCGCGCGCGAGTCGGCGATGTCGAGGTTGCGCATGGTCAGCTGGCCGATGCGGTCGGCCGGGCCGAAGGCGGAGTCCTCGGTCCGTTCCATGGAGAGCTTGTCCGGGTGGTAACTGAACGCCGGCCCGGTGGTGTCCAGGATGGAGTAGTCCTCGCCGCGCCGCAGCCGCAGGGTCACCTCGCCGGTCACCGCCGTCCCGACCCAGCGCTGCAGCGACTCGCGCAGCATCAGCGCCTGCGGGTCCAGCCAGCGGCCTTCGTACAGCAGCCGGCCAAGCCGCCGTCCCTCGTTGTGGTAGCTGGCGACGGTGTCCTCGTTGTGGATCGCGTTGACCAGCCGCTCGTACGACGCGTGCAGCAACGCCATTCCCGGTGCCTCGTAGATGCCCCGGCTCTTGGCCTCGATGACCCGGTTCTCGATCTGGTCGGACATGCCCAGGCCGTGCCGGCCGCCGATGGCGTTGGCCTCAAGCACCAGGTCGACGGCGGAGGTGAATTCCTTGCCGTTGATGGCCGCCGGCCGTCCTTGCTCGAAGCCGATCGTGACGTCCTCGGCGGCTATCTCGACGGCGGGGTCCCAGAACCGTACGCCCATGATCGGCTCGACGATCTCGATGCCCACCTCGAGGTGCTCGAGCACCTTGGCCTCGTGGGTCGCGCCCCAGATGTTCGCGTCGGTGGAGTAGGCCTTCTCCGCGCTGTCCCGGTAGGGCAGGCCGCGGGCGAGCAGCCACTGCGACATCTCCTTGCGGCCGCCGAGTTCGCCGACGAAGTCGGCGTCAAGCCACGGCTTGTAGATCCGCAGGGAGGGGTTGGCCAGCAGGCCGTAACGGTAGAACCGCTCGATGTCATTGCCCTTGTAGGTGGAGCCGTCCCCCCAGATCCGCACGTCGTCCTCGAGCATCGCGCGCACCAGCAGCGTCCCGGTGACGGCCCGCCCGAGCGGGGTGGTGTTGAAGTAGACGCGGCCGCCGGACCGGATATGGAACGCCCCGCAGGCCAGGGCCGCGAGCCCCTCCTCCGCCAGGGCCGCTCGGCAGTCGACCAGCCGGGCGGCCTCCGCGCCGTACGCCGTGGCGCGCCCGGGCACCGAGGCGATGTCAGGCTCGTCGTACTGGCCGATGTCGGCGGTGTAGGTGCACGGCACTGCACCCTTCTCGCGCATCCACGCGACCGCTACTGAGGTATCGAGGCCGCCGGAGAAGGCGATACCGACACGATCGCCGACGGGCAGGGAGCTGAGCACCTTGGACACGAGTGTAATTATATGCATACGAGTGCATGATCATGCAAAGCCGTTCCAGGGCGTGGCTGCTTACCGGGCGGTTGCCGGGAGGCCTTCGCCGCCTGTAGCACTTGATAGCACGCGGTGCTACCCTGGTGAGGTGAGCGGACAACCAGAGATCACGCAGCGAGACTTGCGGACCAAGTCGCGGGAGATCATGGACGCCGTTGAGCACGGGCAGTCCTTTACCGTCACTCGGGACGGCCATCGAATCGGGGAACTGATCCCGCTTCGGCGCCGCCGGCGGCTCGTCCCCAGGCAGGAGTTCATTGCCATGTCGCGTAATGCCCCTGCGGTTGACTCAGAAGCGTTCCGAGCCGACCAGGATGCGGCGCTTGATCACGAGGCTGGCAGCCCGTATGAGCGGTGAGCAGCCCCGGCAGGGCATGCTCGATACCAATATCTTGATCCTGCGCCGGTGGATCGACCCGGCCGAGCTGCCCGATGAGATGGCGATCAGCGCCATCACGCTGGCGGAGCTGTCCGCTGGGCCGCATGAGGTCCGCAGCAACGACGAGCAAGACGCCTATGACGAGCGTGCCGAGCGTGCCCGGCGGCTGGAAATCCTGCAGCGCGCTGAGAGCGAATTTGAACCCGTGCCGTTCGACGCCGAGGCGGCCCGCATCTTCGGCAGCGTGACGGCAGCGGTCATCGCCGCTGGCCGCAAACCGCGGGGCAGAGTCGTAGACCTGATGATCGCAGCTACGGCGATAGCGGAAGGGCTGCCGCTCTATACGACCAATCCTGCTGACTTCGCCGGTCTGGACAGCCGCGCCCGCATCATCCCGGTCACCCGGCCATCCATCCCGCACGAGCGCCCAACCAGTTGACCGCCGGGACATCCCCCGGCTCCGGCATCCGCCTTCGGGCCAAACCGGAAGTTACCATCGGATAGTGGCCCACCCTGACTATCCCGCCAGCAGCGACCCTGACCCTGACCCTGCCCCGCCGCACCTGATCCAGTCGTTCGCCAGCACGCTGAGCGCTGACCCGGACACGGACCCCCTGCGCACCCGCGAGGCGGCGGCCGCCTGGCTCCGCACGGCGGGATTGCTGCCCGCCGAGGCCGGCCTGACCACCTCAGAACACGCCGCCCTGCTGCGCCTGCGCACCTCGATCAGGGACGTCCTGGCCGCCCACGCCGACGGCCGCGCGGACGCCGAAGCCGCGGCCCGCCTGACCAAAGCGCTCGCCGACGGCCGGCTTGTCCTCACCGTCGCTGCCGCGAGCACCGTCCGGCTGGCCAGCGCCGCCCGCGCCAGCTACCCCAACCTCGTGGCGGCCATCGCCGTCGCGATCGCCGAATCCGCCGCCTCCGGCACGTGGCCGCGCCTGGGCCACGGTCTGTGACCGGCGGCGCGGCGAGGACCGGACGGCTCAGTCGGGCAGCTCCATCGGCCCGATGTCGGCGAACACGTCGCCAGGTCCCGGGTTGCCCGGGTAGGTCCGGCCGCCGAGGTGATGCATGATCCCCCAGGCCGCGTTCAGCGAGGTCTGGACGGCGCCTTCGGCCCACGCGGGTGTCCAGGAGACGTCGTCTCCAGCCATGAAGATGCCCCGCTGTTCCAGCGGCATGTGATCCTGCCTGAAGTGGGCGTACATCCGCTGGTTGTACCGGTAGTGCCCGGGCAGCGCTCCCTTGAACGCGCCCAGGAAGTGCCGGTCGGCCTCCCAGGACACGGTGATCGGGTCGCCGATGATGTGGCTGGCGATGTCCACGTCGGGATAGATCTTGCGCAGGGCGCCCAGCGCGAGCCTGACCCGGCGGTCGACCGGCTCGGGCAGCATCTTAAGCGCGTCGCTCATCCAGGAGTACGTCAGGCAGATCACGCCCGGCTGGTCCGGGCCGTTATCGAACAGGTAGGTGCCCCGGGTCAGCCGGTCGGTCAGGGTCATGCTCATAACGTCGCGTCCGGTACGTGGATCTTTATCCTTCCAGAACGGACGGTCGACCAGCACAAAGGTCTTGGATGACTGCATGTAACGGGTGCGATCAAGAGCCGCCCATATCTTCTGGGAGAACAGCGACTCCTCACAGTCGATCTGCGTGGTGAGCAGCCAGCTCTGGCAGGTGATCAGCACCGCCGGGTACCGGCGGACATCACCCCAGGCGTCGGTGACCGCGAGCCGGCCGTCGTCCTCGCGCGCGATCTTCGCGACGCCAGCCCTGGGCGCGCCGGAGTGCAGCGAGGCCAGCGAGGTGCCGGACGGCCAGTAAGCGAGCCGGGGCGCGCGATGGCGCCAGATCCCGCGGGGAACCTGCTCGGCGCCGCCGACCACCAGGCGCTGGTTCTCGTCGAAGCTGGTCATCACGACCCGGAAGATCTCCAGCATGGAGTTCGGATAGTCCGAGTCCCAGCCTCCGGTGCCGAACCCGACGTGGCCGAAGACCTCGCGATGGTGGAACGACAGCGAGGAGAACGCCTTCGAGCTCGCCACGAAGTCGTAGAACGTGCGGTCGTCCCAGCGGAGCACCAGATCGTTCCACAACGACTTGAGCGCGGGGACGTCGCGGGTCCGGATCGCGTCCTGGATGGCGGTGCAGCGCACCTCCTCCAGGGCCTGCGCCCAGGCGTCAGCGACCTCGGTGAACAGCGGCGGAAGGTCCTCAAGCGTGCGCGCGTAATGCGTGACGCCCTCGAGATCGATGACGGTGCTTCCGGCCGCCTCGGTCAGCGGGTTCGGGAACGGCCGGGTCGCCAGGCCCAGCATGTCGACGTAGTGGTAGAAGGACGTCGACGAAACCGGGAAACGCATCCCGCCCAGGTCCGCGACCACGCCCTCGGCTCCCTCGAAGGCCTGCGAGCGCAACCGCCCGCCGATCCGCGAGGCCTCGTAGACCACCGGCTTGACCCCGAGCCTCATCAGCTCGTACGCGGCGACCAGCCCGGAGATGCCCGCGCCGACCACCGCGACCTCTTCGCCGTGACGTTCGGCCGGGATCGAGCCCAGGCCGGCCGGGTGCGAGATCCAGTCGTCGAACGGGAAAGGGAAGTCCGGGCCGAAGGCCGTGACCGGGCCTGGCCCGCCACTGGAGGAGTCACGGCCACGTTCGTTCACCATCAAAGCGCCAATCGCCGCCGGTAGATGCCTGTCACGCGAGGATACGCAGCACCGCGCCGTCCCTTCAAAGCGGCTGCGGGTTGCCGGTACCACTGTCGCGAGGCCTCGCCCATATCGATGCCCACGATGCCGGCCAGGCGGTAGCATCGCTGCGGTGGACAACGAGGTAGGCGTCGCGGCCGGCCGGCCTCGTCCTGGGCTCCGGGCGATCAGCGGGCGCGCAGGCCATCGAGCAGAACATCGAGCATCCTGCTGCGCTGCTGCTCAGAGGCGAAGTTCATCGCGGCTGCGCCCATGATGTAGCGTGCGACGTCGTCGTCGTCGATGTCCTTGCGTACATCGCCGCTGGCCTGGGCGCGCCGCAGCAGCGGCGTGCCGGCCTCAGAAAGCGCCGCGCGGCACGCCTGGTAGACCTCGGAATCGGGGTCGATGGCGGTCGTGACCGCGCGTTTGGTGCCGAGGTAGGAGACGAAGCGGCGCAGCCAGCTGGCCAGGCCTTCCCAGGGCGGGAGCTCCAGGCTCGCGTCGGCCTCGGCCAGCACGGCCTGGATCTCGACGATGTAGACGTTCTCGACGAGCACCTCGCGCGTCGGGAAGTTGCGGTACAGCGTGGCGATTCCGACGCCGGCCCGCTCGGCCACGTCCTCGATCGGAGCATCGAACCCGCGATCGGTGAAGACCTCGCGCGCCGCCTCCAGGAGCGCGTCGAAGTTGCGCGCCGCGTCGGCACGGTGCGGACGCGGCGCGCGGTAGCGCTCGAGGTCGATGGAGGGCACGGTACCGGTCAGCTTATGGGTGCCGTCACCAGGGCAGCACGCCTCCGTTCTCCTGGAAGGTGCCGGTCGGGCCGTCCTTGCCGATGGTCGCCATGCGCACGATGACCTCTGCGCCCTTCTCGACCGGCTGCCCGCCCCCGCCAGCGGGGTTGAGGTCGGTGGCGGTGTGGCCGGGCTCGACCGCGTTGAACTTGATGTGCGGCAGGGCCTTGGCGTACTGGACGGTGAGCATGCAGGCTGCCGCCTTAGACGTCGAGTAAGCGAGGTTGGGGAAGCGCGACACGGGGCGCTCGGGGTTGGTGACCGCCCAGAAGGAGCCGAAGGCGCTGCTGACGTTGACGACCACGGGGTTGTCGGACTTCTCGAGCAGCGGCAGCGCGGCCTGGGTGACACGGAGGATACCGATCGCGTTGGTGTCCAGCGCCGCGAGCAAGGCCGCGCCGGTGACCCCCTGGACGGCGGCGGTGCCGCCCGAGATGCCTGCGTTGTTGACCAGGACGTCAAGCCGGCCGTCGCGCTGCTCGATCGTGCCCAACGCCTCGGCCACTGATGCGTCGTCGGTGACGTCGAGCTGGACGAAGCGGGCGCCGAGCTCGGACGCCGCCTTCTCTCCCCGCTCGGTGCTGCGCGCCCCGACCCAGACGGTGTGCCCGGCCTCGGTGAGCTGGCGGGCGGTCTCGTACCCCAGCCCCTTGTTGGCTCCGGTGATCAGAGTAACGGTCATCGCGGGTGCTCCCTTTGCGAGTGAGTCATGTCAGCTACCGAGAGCGCGCCTGCACATAATCGGAGGATCGCTCTCATTTAATTGATAGCACATCTCCGCTTTTCTCGCGAACCGGCCGCGGCTTGCCGTCGTGCTTCCCGGCTGCTGTGCTCCCGGCCGCGGGGCCCACCACCGCCCAACCGCCCAGGTGAAGGTAACTTGGCGCAGCACCAGAGCCGGTCCCGTGCGGCCCGGCGCTGCATCGATCCGGCGGCGGCCTGTCCCTCTGTTAGCAGCCGGCCGCGGGACCTGGCGTCGGCTTTCTGTGCACAAACCTGTGGATGGCCTGTGCATAACGGCACTTGCCCTCTGCGTACACTGGGGAATGCTGTGGATCCGGGTGCAGGGTTCTCTTTAAACTGGGTCTTTAGCTGCAGGAACACGCTCCACACCCTGTGCATAAAGAAGACTGTAATTTGTCCACATGACGCGTCTAATGGCCCGCAAGTAAGCCGAATATTTATCGCAAGTATATCTAGCTGTAATTCAGAGTCGGAACTGTGAAGGCTTAAACCAGAAACGGTGAGCCCGGGCGCTTGTCAGGGGGAGGTAAGCGCAGTGGCGGTATACCTGCACCCCGTCGGCCGCCCCGAGGCCCGGGGCGCCAGGACACACCGTCGCCACCCGGCCCGTCATCCCACTGCGCGCCTGTCCCACGCAGGTCACCCGCAGTTGGACGGCGCTCACCGCTGGCTCAAACGGGAGGCCCGCCATGAAGATCAAGATCCGGCCAGACGACGCCAGCATGCTCCAGCTGAACTGGCTCGCCGAGCCTCACCACGGGCCGGCCGAGCCTCACCGCGGGCCGGCCGAGCCTCACGCCCGGCCTACGGTGCGGGCCGTGATCGGTGATCAGCTCCGGATGCCGGTCATGTGGTGCGAGATGGGCTCCTGCATCTCCAGGCATGCCGATCCGGCTGCGCTCGGCGAGGGTGACTTGCGCGCCCGCGCGATCGGCGCCGGCTGGCGCGTCGACGCCCTCGGCCGGCTGGCCTGCCCCCGCTGTCAGCAGGCCGACCCGAACTTCCGGGCCTGCCACCAGGTCGTCCCGTGGGACCGTTACACGGCCATGGCCCGAGCCGCCCGGATCGTTGCCGGGCACGGGGAACTTACGTCGGTCACCCGATGGCATCCGGGAGCTGGTAAGCGCGGCCACTGAGCACCGACGGGGGTTACTGATGATCCAGGAATACGCAGGGGATGCCTTCCCGGGCCGCTGGCCGTACGCCGGTAGCCCCGCCTTCTCTCCCGGCCGCGGCGAGCTCTCTCCGGGCCGCGGCGAGCTCTCTCCGGGCCGCGGCGAGCTCTCTCCGGGCCGCGGCGAGCTCTCTCCGGGCCGCGGCGAGCTCTCTCCCGGCCGCGGCGAAGGTGGCCAGCTGGCCCCGGCTGCGCACCCGGCTCCGCTTGAGGCCAGGATCGGCGCCCGCTGGCTGACGCTGGCCGCCGAGATGGCCGGCCTGACCAGCGGCAGCTGGCGGTCATGGCCGGACCCCGTCTCGACCAGCCCGGTCACCCTGCCTCGGGTCGCCACCCGCACGCTCGGCCCTGACACCGGATCAGTTCGCACCGCCCGGGACTTCACCATCGCAACCTTGCAGCGCTGGGGCATCGCCGAACGCAGCCAGGACATCGCGATCGTGGTCTCAGAGCTGCTCACCAACGCGCTGCGGCACGCCCTGCCGGGATCCGGCGATAGCAGGCCGAGGCGGCCGATCCGGTTCGGCCTGCTGCAGCCCGGGTCCTGCGTCCTGTGCGCGGTCGCTGACCCGAGCCGGGCGGCTCCGGTGCTGCAGACGAGCGGTTCTTTCGCCGAGACCGGCCGCGGAATGCAGATCATCTGTGCCCTGAGCGACCAGTGGGGTTTCGCGCCCAGCGACACCGGCAAGGTCGTGTGGGCGATGTTCTGCCGAGGGTTAACGCTGCGGTACGACCGAACTGAGCTTGGTGTCCTGTATATGGCGTAGGCCGATTACGTCACGCCTTATTGTTCAAGCATGCAGTTCACCAGTAATGCATGAAGGTATCAGCCATGCCACGAATGGCAGGTTCCGCCTGTCATTAGATATTCAGGGACCGAAATTCCGGATCAGCGCGCCAGGTCTGCTATGCCTGAATGGAGACGCTCAATAGAATCTTGAACAAAACTCGGTCTGGACGGCAAGCTCACGGTCATGACCACGGACATCCGAGGAGAATCTATGGTGGTGCCGCTCGCCGCCCGGTCGCTGGCCGCGGTGGCCGGCGTATTGCTCGTGCTCACGGCGTGGTTCAGCGTCATCGTGACCCTCATCGTGTCGCGTTCGGTCGGCAGCTGGATGACGCGACTGGTGGACCGCGGGGTGATGCTGATATTCCGCCTGGTGACCAGGAACATCGACGACTACCAGCGACGTGACCACGTGCTCGCCGTGCAACCGGCCACGATCCTGCTCACCCAGCTGGTCCTCTGGCTGGGTACCGTCTTCGTCGGCTACGCGCTGCTGCTGTGGCCGCTCACCCGGCGCGGCGTGGGTTCGGCCTTCATCGCGGCTGGATCCGCGCTGTTCACACTCGGATTCGACGAGCCGGCCGGGGCCGCGCCTGCGGCGGTCGTGTTCGCCGCCGCGGCGACCGGCCTGGTCATCGTCACGCTGCAGATCGCTTATCTGCCGACCCTGTACGCCGCGTTCAACCGGAGGGAGACCGAGGTGGCCCTGCTGAACGCGCGGGCCGGCATCCCATCCTGGGGCCCGGAACTCCTGGCGCGCACCCACTACGGATTTGGATCGGGAGTGTCGACCATCGATACCCTGCCCGCCCTGTACGCCCAGTGGGAACGCTGGGCCGCCGACGTGGCGGAAAGCCACACCACCTACCTGCCGCTGGTGCGGTTCCGCTCGCCTGGCGCGCGGTCGTCATGGGTGACGGCCATGCTCGCCGTGCTGGACTCCGCGGCCCTGTTCCTGGCGCTCTCGCCGCAGTCCGCGCCGGCGGTACCGGCCCGGCTGTGCCTGCGCAGCGGATTCATCTGCCTCAACCGCATCGCGCGGGCGATGGGTATCGAGGTACCGGACGAGCACGACCCGCCCGCCGGGATCAGCCTGACCTATCAGGAGTTCCTCGTCGCGGTGGACCGGATGCGCGAGGTCAGCTTCCCGATCGAGCGCGACCCCACCGACGCGTGGCCGGACTTCGTCGGCTGGCGGGCCAACTACGAGCAGGCCGCCTACGGGGTGGCCGCCGCCGTCGATGCCGCCCCGGCGCTGTGGTCGGGTCCCCGCCTGCATCCCACTCCCGCCATCCCCCCCAAACGCCCGCCCCTCGGACGGCCGCCCAAGTAAGACCCGGCGTCGGCTGCTGGGCCTATGCCCTGAGGCATAGCACCCAGCCAAAGTGCGGTCTGCAGATAGATGGCCGCTGGTCACGCAGCCCGTAGCGTCCTGATCATCAGCATTAACTGATGAAGGGACGCAACATGATCGAGATTGATGGCCTGACCAAACGATACGGGGACAAGACCGCGGTCGACGGGCTGAGCTTCGTGGTCGAGCCGGGCATGGTGACCGGATTCCTCGGCCCGAACGGAGCCGGAAAATCCACCACGATGCGGATGATCGCCGGCCTGGACCGGCCGGACAGCGGGACGGTGCGCGTTAACGGCAAGCACTACCCCGAGGCGGCCGCCCCGATGTCGGAGCTTGGCATCCTGCTCGACGCGAGGTCGGTGCACCCGGGTCTGTCGGCCCGCAACAACCTGATGGCGCTGGCCCGGACGGCCGGCATCGGCCGCCGCCGGGTGGACGAGGTGATCGAGCTGGCCGGTCTGGGCGAGGTCGCAGGCACCCGGGCCGGGGGGTTCTCCCTCGGCATGGGCCAGCGCCTGGGCGTGGCCGCGGCGCTGCTTGGCCAGCCGCAGACGGTGGTGCTTGACGAGCCGGTCAACGGCCTGGACCCGGACGGGGTGCGCTGGATCCGGGAGCTGCTCAAGTCCCTGGCCGCCGAAGGCCGGACGGTTCTCGTTTCCTCGCACCTGATGAGCGAGATGGCGCAGACCGCGACCCAGCTGGTCGTGCTCGGCCGCGGCAAGCTCATCACCGAGGCCAGCGTCGAGGATTTCGTCGACCACGCCACCGGGACCGGCGTGCTGGTCCGCACCCCGGAAACCGTGCGGCTCGGCCAGCTGCTGGCCGCTCCCGGCATCACCGTCATTAACGACGGAACGGACCTGCTGCGTGTCTCCGGCACCACCGCCGAGCAGATCGGGGCGGCGGCCTGGCGGGCCCACCTGCCCATCTATGAGCTCACCCCCACCCACGCTTCGCTGGAAGAGGCTTTCATGCAAGTCACCAAGGACAGCATCGAGTACCACGCCGGAGCGACGTCATGAGCGCCGCCACGGAGACCAGGCCCGTGTCGACTCATGGGACGCCCGCCCCGGCGACCGTAGCGGGACCAGTGACCCAGGTCCGCGTCGTCCGCGCGGAGTGGACCAAGCTGCAGGCACTGCGCTCGACCCGGTGGTGCGCGCTGGCCGCGGCCCTACTGATCGTCGGCCTGGGTGCCGCGATCGCAGGATCTGGAACGCCTTACCACGTCTCGCCGGGTAATACCGCCGCCAGCGGAGTGTCGGTGGCCCTGATCGGTGTGTTGTTCGCCCAGCTGGTGATCGGCGTGGTCGGCGTGCTGGCGTTCAGCGGCGAGTACGGTACCGGGATGATCCGGGCCACGCTGGCGGTCGTGCCCTCGCGGCTGCCGGTGCTGTGGGCCAAGGCGATCGTGCTGGTGGGCCTGGTGCTGCCGGTGACCATGCTGTGCGCGTTCGGCGACTTCTTCGCCGCGGCCGCTATCGAGTCCTCCCGCGGGGGTTCGGTGCTCTCGCTGACCGATCCGGGCGTGCTGCGGACGGTGGCCGGCTCGTCGCTCTACCTGACCGTCGTGGTCATCACCGGCCTGGCCCTGGGCGCCCTGCTCCGCAAGACCGCGGCCGGCCTGTCGGTGTTCGCCGCGGTGTTCTTCGTCATCCCGGTCAGCGTGGGGGCCCTGCCGCAGAACATCAGGGGCTTCGCGCCCTACCTGCCGTCCAACGCCGGCGGAGCCCTGTGGGGCAGCCCGCTGGGCAGCGGGCATGTGCTGAGCCCGTGGACCGGCTTCGCGTGCCTGTGCGGCTACGCGATCGTGCTGACCGCCCTGGCCGCCTGGCAGCTGCGCCGCCGCGACGCCTGAGGAAGAAAACACTGATCACGCCGAAAGGCTGCGAGGATAAGGTATGTCCTTCTGGACACCGGCCGAGAACCCAGGAACGCGCCTGTGGCGTTCCTGGGTCTTCGACGTCGGCTGCGCCCTGCTCGCGGCGGCCACGTCGTTCGGGAGCTTTTCCTTCGCCCAGGCCTCGCATCCACACGTGCCGACGCTGGCGGTCAGCCTCGTCGTGGCGGTCTTGACCGCCCTGGTGCTGTCGCTGCGCCGGGTCTGGCCCGGCCCGGTGTTCGCCGTCACGGTCCTGATGGCGGCGGTGCTGGCCCAGTGGCCGGTCCGGGGCGCGCTGTTCCCGTTCCCGTCGGCCATCGCCCTGTACACCGTCGCGGTCACGCTGAGCCGGACCACCGCGTTCGTCGCGGCCGCGCTCGCCGTGGCGGCGGAGATCCCGGCGGCCGGCCAGGGCGGCTGGCACAACGGCTGGCTGCCCGCGATCTACGAAGTCATCGGGTTCGCTAGCGTCCTGGTCGCTGGCCTGTACGTGAGCACCCGCCGGGCGTACATGGCCGAGCTGCGCGACCGGACCCAGCGGCTCGAACGCGAACACGACCAGACCAGCGCCCTGGCCGCAGCGGTGGAGCGGGCCCGCATCGCCCGCGAGATGCACGACAGCGTGGCGCATCACCTCACCGTCATCGTGGCCCTTTCCGACGGCGCCCTGGCCGCGGTCACCCGATCCCCGGCCCAGGCCAGCGAGGCGATCCGGGGCGTGTCGAGCACCGCCCGCGAGGCGCTCGCCGAGACCCGCCGCCTGCTCGGCATCCTGCGCGCCGAAGACGGCCTGGAACTACGCCAGCCGCTGCCTGGCCTGTCCGACCTCGAGGCCCTGTTCACCCGGGTCCGGGCGGCCGGGCTGCCGGTAAGGTACGAACGCAGCGGCCCCCCCGGCGACACTCCACCCGGCGTTCAGCTGGTCGTCTTCCGGCTCGTCCAGGAAGCCCTGACGAACACGATGAAGCACGCGGGCCCCGGCGCGAGCGCGGCCGTCCGGCTGCAGCTCGCCCCCGGCGAGGTGCGCGTCGAAGTCGAGGACGACGGCATCGGCAGCGCCGGAGTGCCGCGCGCGCCCGGCGGCGGCCTGACCGGAATGCGGGAACGCGTCAGCGCGTTCGGCGGCGAACTGGCCTGCGGCCCCCGTCAACCGCGCGGCTGGCGGGTCACCGCCCAGCTCGATCCCGGCACGGCCCTTCCCGGCCCGGCGGTGGCGCCATGATCAGCGTGCTCCTGGTCGACGACCATTCGCTCATCCGGATGGGCTTCCGCCTAGTGCTCGACGCCGAAGACGACATCGAGGTGGTCGGGGAGGCTGCCGACGGGACCGCCGCCGTCGCCATGTGCTCCGCGCTGCGCCCCGACGTCGTGCTGATGGACGTCCGGATGCCTGGCCATGACGGCATCGAGGCCACCCGCGACATCGTGGCCGCCGGGCTGCCGTGCAAGGTGCTGATCCTGACCACCTTCGACCTCGACGACTACGTCTACGCTGGCCTGCGGGCCGGCGCCAGCGGCTTCCTGCTCAAGGACACCCAGCCTGCTCACCTGGTCGCCGCCATCCGCACCATCGCGGCCGGTGACGCCGTGCTGGCGCCGGCCGCCACCAGCCGCCTGGTCCGCCAGTTCGCCGCCACCCCGGACCCAAAGACCCCGGAACCGCCCGGCTCACCCGGCGCCCACCCGGGCGGCGCCCAGATCAGGCAAGCCCTCACCGACCGCGAGCAGGACGTCTTCTCCCGCATCGCCGCGGGCATGTCCAACAGCGAGATCGCGGCCAGCCTGTACCTGTCCGAGGGCACCGTGAAGATCCACGTCGGCCGCATCCTGGCCAAGCTCGGCCTCCGCGACCGCGTCCAGGCCGTCGTCCTCGCCTACGAATCCCGTCTTATAACCCCCGGAACCCCGACGCCCGACCCCCCCGGCCACCCGCGGTGACAAGACCTCCCGCACGTGCCACCTCAGCATCGGATTACCTCCATGGCGGCCCGGATGTCTTGCTATCGCTGCCGCAAGCATCAGAGCATCATGAATGTTATGATCTGATGTCGTGAGGACCACGATAACGCTGGATGATGATCTTGCAATCCGTCTGGAGCGGCACCGCAGCCAGCACGGCGAGAGCTTCAAGCAGGCCCTTAACGAGGCTGTACGCGCCGGTCTGAACCAAATCGAAAGCAGCGCCGAGGCTCCGCGCGAGGTCCGGCGGACGAAACCGCTGGCGCTTGGTCGGCGCCTGGCCGGCAGCATCGATGACATCGGCGAGGTGCTCGCAATTGCCGAGGGCGAGGACTATCGCTGATGTACCTGGTGGACGCGAACATCCTCGTCTACGCCACGGACGAGGATTCCGAGCACCACGACGCGGCCCGCGACTGGCTCGACGAGCGCACTGCCGGAGTAGCTAAATCCGTCGGGCTGCCTTGGCCCACCTTGCTGGCCTACCTGCGGCTCGTCACCAACCCGCGGATCTACTCACCTCCGGCCACGTCCGCGGATGCCTGGCAGCGCGCCCAGGACTGGCTCACCCGGCCAGCCGCCTGGATTCCAGTACCGGGTCCCCGGCATCAGCAGATTCTCGGAGAGATCGTCCAGGAGTATCACCCGACCGGCAATCTCGTGCCAGACGCCCACCTGGCCGCTCTCGCTCGTGAGCACGGCCTGACCCTTGTCTCCACCGACACCGACTTCGCCAGGTTTTCCGGGATCACATGGCTCAATCCTGTCGCGGGAGAGGCCTGAATTAATGCCCCCATGGCGATCACGCTGGAGCACAAACTCCCGTCAATGGCGTCAAGACGTTCTTCCCGCTGGCTGTGCGCTGGTCGCGGCCCCGACCGCGGTCAGGCCGGCCAGGTCGGCGCTCAGCTGCCAGAGCCGTGCCGCGGCGGCCTGGTCGTAGCTGCGCCTGGAGGATCTCCTGGGTTTGCTGGTGGCGAAGTAGCGGCCCGTCACCTGCTCCAGATCGGGCGCGGAAACCAGGTGGATGGACGTGGCGGCGCCCCGGCCCGGGGCCTTCATGAAGGGCCGCACGAACGGGATGAACAGCCGCTGGAGGCCGCCGGGGTCCTCGGTTCCGAAAGCTGTGCGCACCACGCCGGGATGCAGCGCATTGGCGGTGACCAAGGTGGCCTGCAGCCTGCGGGCCAGCTCATAGGTAAACAAGACGTTGGCGAGTTTGGACTGGTTGTAGGCCCGGGCGCCGGAGTATGACCGTTCGCCCTGCAGGTCCTCAAAGTCGATCCGCCCGTTGGCCTGCACGTTGGAGGAGACCGTGACCACGCGGGCCGGGGCGCTGTTCTTGAGCCGGTCCAGGAGCAGGTTAGTGAGCAGGAACGGCGCGAGATGGTTGATGGCGAAGGTGCGCTCGAGCCCGTCCGCGGTGACGTGCCGGGTGTTCCAGTACCCCCCGGCGTTGTTGACCAGCACATCGATCCGGGAAAGGCTCTGCAGCACCTGGCCGGCCAGCCGCCGTACCTGCGACTGGCAGGACAGGTCCGCGACGAACGTGTCCACCTGCCCGCTGCCGGCGGCGCGGATCTCGCGGGCCGCGTCCTCGGTACGCCCGCGGTCCCGGCCGGTGATCGCCAGGTGCGCGCCCATCGCGGCCAGACCCAGGGCCGTCGCCCGGCCGATGCCGCCGCTGCCGCCGGTGATCAGCACCGTCCGGCCGGTCATCGGGCCGCCGTGGATCTGTTCCATTTCCGTGCTCCTTCGGTGGATGCCGGGGAACCGCGGGCGGGCGGATGCTGCCCGCCCTACGCGGCGAGGCTGAAGGGCGGGTAGCGATCGGTGAGGAAGCCGACGTAGGCCTCGACCCGTAGCGTGTAGCGGTAGGCGCTGACCAGGAAGCCCCGGATGCCCTCGGGATACTGTCCGGTGAACAGCACGGCGAACAAGCCGGCGATGATGGCCGCGCACGCCACGATGGCCAGGCCGGCCAGCACGAAGTACTGGGGGATGGCCAGGAACCACTTGTACAGCGGCTGCCACCGCTCCAGGTGCCCGGGATAGGTCAGTCGCAGCGAGGTGCAGGGTTCGGCGCCGTCGTCCTCGGAGGACAGGTCGAAGTCGAACGGGGGGTAGTCCTCGTGCATGAAGAAGACGTAGCTCATGGCCCGCCACTCATAGCGGTAGGTCATGACGATGGCGTCGAACAGCGGCCGCGGTATCTGCTCGGCGAACAGCACGGTGAAGAAGCTGATCAAGGTCAGGACCTGCCGCACGAAGCGCAGGGCATAGGCGATCATCAGGTGCGGGGTGGCCAGCAGCCACTGCACCAGGGGCCGCCACCGGGTGATGTGGAGGTCGGCGTGCAGCTCCAGCTGGAGGGGATACGGGGCGGGCATGGACACGATGGCTCCCTGGTCCGGGCCGCTTCGGGAACGAAACGGCGGGGCGGTACGGTGACGTGATCGGTGCTAGGTCATACTCTGGCGGTGTCGCGGCGCAGGCTCCAGACGGCGCCGGTCACGAAGATCGCGAGCCATACAGCCAGGTTCAAGATCCAGCTCCATGGCACGGTGCCGCCGGTCAGCGGGTCGTGGACGAGCTGGCTGAGCCCGTACAGTGGCGTGAACCTGGCGAAGTCCTGCAGGTCCGGTGAGAACTGGCTGAACGGGATGAACAGGCCGCCGACGAAGCTGCACAGGGTCAGCACGAGGGTAAGGACCTGCGCGACGTTCTCGGTGGGCAGCAGGTAGCCGGCGAACAGACCGAAGGCGGCGAACAGCAGCGATCCGATCCACACGCACAGCCCGGTGACGACCCACAGATCGGCCGGCATCGACACCTTGTGCGTGAGGGCGCCGACCAGGTAGACGGCGGCGACCGAGCCGGCCGCCAGCACCAGCGAGGTCAGCATCTTGATCACGACGTAGGCGGCAGGCGACAGCGGCGTCACCCGCAGCTGCCGGCTCCAGCCCGCTACCCGTTCAATGGACACCATCGCCCCGCAGGTCGCGGTGGCAGCCACCGCGCCGTACAGCGCGATGCTGATCATCTCCAAGGCCGACACGTTGCCGTGCCCAGCTCTTTCGTGCACGTAGCTCTTGTTCAGGCCGAAGCCCCAGAAGAACAGCACCGGCAAGATGAGCGCCAGGATCATGGTCCGGCGGTTGCGCAGCAGACGGCGCACCTCCAGCCGCACGATCGCCGGGCTGAAGCCGCCCGCCGGCGGCGGCTGCCGCTGCAGGGCGGCGGCGAGGGCGGTCTGAGTGGTCATGTCGCTGCCCGGTTTCTGTCGGAGGGGCCTGCGGCGCCGTCGCCGGTCAGGGTGATGAAGGCATCTTCCAGCCCGCGGGAGGTGATCTCCAGGTCACGGGCCGGGGTCTGGGTCAGCAGCCGCCGGGCGACGGCGTCGGAATCGCCGCAGTGGATCAGGACGGTGTCGCCGCGCACCTCGACGCCTTCCACGCCCGGGATGGCCCGCAGCGCGGTCTCGTCCGCGCCGGGCAGGGTCGCCCGGATCATCCGGCCGGAGGCCAGGCCCTTGACCTCGGCGGCGGTCCCGTCCGCCACGATCTGGCCCTTGCTGATCAGCACGATCCGGTCGGCGTAGGCGTCCGCTTCCTCCAGGTAGTGGGTGGCGAAGATGACCGTCCGGCCCCGGGCCGCGTCCTCGCGGATGGCCGTCCAGAAGCCGCGGCGGCCCTCCACGTCCATGCCCTGGGTCGGCTCGTCCAAGATGAGCAGCTCGGGGTCGGGAATTAGCGCCATCGCGAACCGCAGCCGCTGCTGTTCTCCGCCCGAGCACTTCCCGACCCGGCGGCCCGCGATCGCGGTGATACCCGCCCGCTCCAGCACCTCAGCGACCGGGCGGCTCACCGCGAACAGGGCGGCGGTGTACTCGACCGTCTCGGCCACCGTGAGGTCCTTGAGCAGGCCCCCGATCTGCATGACCGCCGAGACTAGGCCCTTGCGGACCGCCTGCCGCGGCGCCATCCCGTAAACCTCGACCGCGTCGGCATCCGGGCGGGACAGGCCCAGGATCATGTCGATCGTCGAGGTCTTCCCGGCCCCGTTGGGCCCCAGGAACGCCATCACCTCACCGGCGCCGACAGCCAGCGCGACCCCCCGCACCGCCTGCACCGAGCCGAAGGACTTGCGCACCCCCCGCAGGTCGACGGCAAGCGGCAGCCCGGCAAAGTCCCGGCGCCCCGGCTGCGCAGCACGCTCCGCATCATCCCGTGCTACCTCTATCTCACGGTCCGCAGGCGTGGCCAGCGACCCGGGGTTTTTACTCATCCCGGGCGCCTTTGCCACGCCACCACCACGGGGAGAAAGAGCCCGTGCGCTTCCAGCGCCAGGCCATGTTCCCGACCGCCAGGAGCACGACAACTATCACGACAATCAGCTCAACACTCATCCCGATCTGCCTCCAGCGCCATTGCGTCCCCTTATGCGGATACTGACTGAGAGGAACGCTACGAGTCCCGCCACGGCCCGGCATCTGCCCGGAGACCACTGTTCGCCTGGCCCCTATGCCTGAAGGCATAGGCAGCGGAGCAGTCCCGGCTGGTGAGCGCCGGACCAGGGCGGGCAGCGTTGTCGCTAAGAGAGGCACTGGGGTGTACCCCTAGGCTTTGCGGCCGCGGTTCCTACCGGGGTGCTGCCAGCCGGGCGGCCAGATCCTTCCGGGATCGGATGCCGATCTTGTCGTAGACGTGTCCGAGGTGAAATTCCACCGCCTTGACGCTGACGTATAGCTCGCCGGCCACTTCCCGGTTGGACCGGCCGGTGCTGACCAAGCGGGCCACGGCCAGCTCGGATGCGGTCAGGTTCCAGGCCGGCGGCTGCTCGGGCCGTATCTCGGCCCCGCACTGCGCAAGCTCGCGCTCGCAGGCGGCCACATGGGGCCGGGCTCCGAGGGTTGCCAGCCGGTCGCGTGCCTGCCGCAGGCGCGCGACGGCGCTTTGCCGGTCACCGGCCCGGCGCAGGCGGCGCCCGTCATCGCGTTCCAGCAGGGCGAGCTGGAAGGGCAGGGCCAGGCCCGGGGCCAGCTGCCAGGCGGCGGCGAAGGATTCCTCGGCTCCGGCCAGGTCATCCCGGAGTACGGCCAGGTTTCCGTGCAGCCGGGCCGCCGTCATGCTGGCCGAGGCCAGGCCGTGGGCGGGGACGGCGGCTTCCAGCTCGGCCAGGGCCGCGCCTGCGTCATCCACGCGGCCCAGACCGATCAGGGCCTCGGCCTCGAGCGGGCGCCAATCGGCCACACCGGGGACCTCAGCCCGGCCCATGGCCCTGGCTGGTGCCGTGGCCGATAGCACTTGGTCCAGGTCACCCCGGGCCAGGGCCAGCTCGGCGCCGGCCATGGCCGCGGTCGTGACCCCGGTTCCGGTCCCGAAAGCCCGGGCCGCGGCCCGGGACGCCTCGACGTGGGCGCCGGCCAGCTGCCAGTCCCCGCGGGCAGCGGGAACCAGGGCCGCATAGCCATGCACGAAGGCCAGGTCCAAGGTCCGGTCGGCGTCGTGGGCCAGAGAACAGCCAGCGCGGAATGCATCAGGGCGTCATCCCAGGCGCCGAGGCGGTACTCGGCATCGCTGAGATAGACCAGGCGCTGGCTGGAGTAGGTCGACCTCACCCCGGCCCGGAGCCGGGCCACACCC
>Ga0302178_10000982_pt1 | contig 24835 bp, 18 predicted proteins | sample I_Palsa_E1_3_FD_198790 | JGI IMG/M metagenome (GOLD analysis project Ga0302178, IMG submission 198790) | Peat permafrost microbial communities from Stordalen Mire near Abisko, Sweden - I_Palsa_E1_3 | ecosystem: Environmental > Terrestrial > Soil > Palsa > Peat permafrost | place: Sweden... | reverse complement strand
GCGGCATTCGGATACGACGACGGCAACCTGGAGAGGCTCGTCATCGTTACTGAGATCGCTCGCGACGCGGTCGCGGAATGGGGCGAGCCGGCCGATCAGATCGTCGGTGCAGTTGCCGCCGCCCACGGAACACCGGCCGACGTTGTGATGTTTGTCGAGCGGGGCAGCATCCCGCGGACGACCAGCGGCAAGATCAGGCGCGGCGAATGCCGGGCGCTGTACGCTCGCGGCGAGCTCCCCGAGATACATCGTCACCTGATCGGGGAGCCCGCATGACACGCGGATATGCGCTCGCGGTGTTCGCGGTCACTGGTCCGGCCCTCGCTTTTATCGCAGCAGTGGCGTTGTGGCTCAACGGAATTGGTCCATCGCGGACCGACCTCATCGTCTTTGCGGTCGGCACGGTGGCGACGACGGCGGGCGTCGAGCTCGGTTTCCATCGCTACTTCGCCCACCGGGCGTTCAGCGCTGCGCCGGCGCTGATTTGGGTGCTCGGTGCGCTGGGCTCGAGCGCGTTCCTCGGTCCGGTGATGTGGTGGGTCGCCACACATCGCCGCCATCACGCATCCACCGACCGCGAGGGTGACCCGCATTCACCGCACTGGCCGGTCGCCGGCTTGCACGGACTTGTGCACGCCCACGTTGGGTGGCTATTCCGTCCCGAGCACACCGCGATGACAATCTCCGCGCGTGACGTGAAGGATTTGTGGCAGAGCCCGCGCACCATCGCCTTGCATCGCACCTACCTGTGGTGGGGCCTGCTCGGTCTGGCGATACCGACACTGATCGGTGTGGTCGCCGGCGGGCCGCGCGGCGCGCTCATGGGTTTCTTGTGGGGCGGCATGACTCGCGTGTTCGTGGTGAGCCATCTCACCTGGGCGGTCAACTCCTTCGGCCACCTCTTCGGCGGCCAGGCGCGATTGCCGCATTCGGGACAGGCACGCAACAACATATGGCTCGCGTTGCCCTCCCTCGGCGGCGGCAATCACGGCAACCACCACGACGCGCCGCGCGCGTACACCACCCGGGCGCGCTGGTGGCAGTTCGATTTCGGTGGCACGTTGTTACGCGGATTATCACTGTGTGGGCTGGCCAGTGACCTCAAGGCGCCCGACCTTACCGACGCGGAGTAACGGATGAGCGAGATGTATTTGGGCGCCGGCTCGGGCGCGATTCGCCACCACTACGACGTCGGCAACGACTTCTGGCAGGTCTGGCTGGATCCCACCATGAGCTACTCCTGTGCGATGTGGGAGGACCCGGCGGACGACCTCGAGTCCGCGCAGCGTCGCAAACTCGACTTCCACACCGAACAGGCGGGTGCGGCCGGCGCGGCGCGAGTGCTCGACATCGGTTGCGGATGGGGCGCCCAGCTCATGCATCTGGTGGCTTCGCAAGGCGTTAAACACGCTGTGGGTCTTACGCTTTCGGATGCGCAGGCTGAGTACCTGCGTGCGGTCGCACCAAGCCACGTCGAGGTCCTGGTCCGCAGCTGGAGTGATTACGAACCAACCGAGCCCTTCGATGCCATCATCTCGGTCGGCGCATTCGAGCACTTCGCCCGTCAGGGCTTGTCGGCAGAAGAGCAGGTCGAGGCCTACCGGAGATTCTTTAGCGCGTGCCGCAATTGGCTCAAGCCGGGCGGCCGGCTGTCGCTGCAGACCATCGCCTACGGCGACATCCCGCGCGACCGGCCATTGCGCGATCGCTTCATCGTCGACGAGATATTCCCTGAGTCAGAGCTGCCGCGGCTTGCCGACATTGCCCGGGCCGCCGAGATGGAACTCGAGATCGAAAGGGTCAGGAACGATCGCGGCGACTACGTCAAAACGTTGCGTGCATGGCTCGCGCGCATCCGGGAGCGACGAGACGACGCGATAGCGGCGTCGTCGGAGGAGACGGTGGCGCGGTATGAGCGTTACCTGCGCATGTTTGCCCACTCGATGGAACTCGGCGCGTTCACGTTGCTGCGCTTGACCATGCGACGAATCGATCTACCGGGGCGATGGTAGTGACAGCTACCGAAGAGCAGTCGCTGATGGGGCGCCTTCGCCGCCTCATCGACACCGGCCGCAGTGATGGCGAGGGCAATTTCAGGCCTGAGACTCACAGGAGGACGAGATAAAGAGCTACGAGGCAATCGAAGAGATGCTGGCCGGGTACGTGGCGCAGCGGACCGGTAAACCGGCCGGCGAGATCGATCGCGAAAGGCGCTTCGATCGCCTCGGTCTCGATTCGGCGGACGCGGTCGCCTTGGTGGGCGAGCTGGAGGATTTTGTCGATCGCCCGCTCTCAGCCTATCTGCCTTACGAGCATCCGACGATCCATCAGCTCGCGCGCCGCGTGGCCGACGGCGACAGCTGACGTCATCTGGATGCGGCGCGCCCGCCGCGGCCGCGGTCCGTTGCGCACGCGAGCCCGTAGGTCGACGCGCTGCCCGCTGGGCCGGACTTTTTCTTTTCTTCCCCGCAGGTCGACGCGCTGCGCGCTGGGCCGGACTTTCCTCTTCTTCTACCGATGTTCGAATGGATGCTGAGCCGTTTTCCTCAGATTCGCCAACCGCTGAGTAGAAATACTCGCGAGTAGCACATATTGCGCTTTTCTTCTATTAACGAAACGCCGATTTCGGGCAGGCAAAAAGCGCTCGTGGACGCGGGCGTCTCAGGTTGGTTTCGCCGCTGCCACCAGCCCTTTCGTGACACGATGCGGGTGTCTTTTAGGTTGCTTCCGAGTTAGAAGCAAATGCCAAAACTGCGTTATACTCTTCATTCAGAAGCGGGAATTAGGTTAATAAATACAGCCTGTCCGATTCAATGCGCATTTAAAAACACGCAAGGTAAAACTGGAGTTCAGTCAAATGCGTGAATTCATACGAAGTGGTGCCGTTCCGGCCCCCTCCATGACTGCCGGTAGGTTCCGTCTGAGCGGACGACTCAGCTGGCGCGATCCCGACATCGAGGCGACTCTGGTTATTTCGCAGCCTGACGTCGATCCCGAGTTGTGGGGCGAGTTCGCGCGCGGCGCCGAGCACAGCTATCGCAAGCACGGCGTGGAGTGCGCCCTTGACGTGGATGTGCTGCGCACCGGGTCCGACACCCTCATGTTCTGCGCGGCGATCGGCGACGACGGACGGATGTTGGCCGGGTTGCGAGCCAAAGGTCCGCTGCGCTCGGCCGATGACTCGCATGCCATGGTCGAATGGGAAGACCAGCCCGGCCAGCAGATGGTCCGCGACATGATCACCGACCGCATCCCCTTCGGCGTGATGGAGATGAAGTCGGGCTGGGTGATCGACGACTCGGACACGAATCGTTCACTGACCACCGCACTGGCCCGCAGCGGTTTCTATATGTCATCGCTCACCGGCTTCCAGTTCTTCATGGCCACCGCTGCCGCGTTCGTGATCAACCGCTGGAAGACGTCGGGTGGTTTAGTGGCACCCATCCCCGCGACGCCATACCCTGACGAGCGTTATCAAACCAAGATGATCTGGTGGGACAGCCGCGACTTCATCAATTACGCCGAGCCAGGGCAGGTCGCGAAGATCCTCACCGAGAACGAGCTTCTAACGCGTGAGATCCACCGTCGAGGTGATCTCGCATCCACCTGGCAAGAAGTCGTCTAGGCGCTAGAAGTCGACTGGGATGAAGCGTCGGGCGAACAGCGCGCCCATCGCGTTTCTATCGAGCGGGCGCGACAGCAGAAAGCCCTGCGCCCGATAGCAGCCCAGGTCCAACAGCGCCCTGGCCGCAGCAGGAGTCTCGACGCCTTCGGCGATGACGTCGAGGCCGAAGGCGTCGGCCAACGCGACAACCTGTTTCAAGATCGCCAGGTCAGAGTAGGCCGCCTCCGTCCCGAGGTCTCGGACGAATTCCCTGTCAATTTTGAGCGCGTCGACCGGAAGTGACTTTAGGTACGTCAACGCGCTGTAGCCGGTGCCGAAGTCGTCGATCGCCACCTGCACGCCGATCTCCTTCAAGCCCGCCAGCGTTTTGTGGGTGGTGTCGATGTCTCTGACGACGACGTGCTCGGTGATCTCGAGACAAACGGTGCTGGCGTCGAGAACGAACTCGTCGAGCGTTGCGGCGACTAGGCCGACAAAGCCGTCTGTGACCAGTTGCGCGGGTGAAACGTTGATGCGCAACACCGTATCGCCGCCCAACCCACGGTTGCGCCAGTCACTGAATTGCGCACAGGCTGAGCGCATTATGAGTCGGCCGAGCTTTCCCGCCAGGTTGATGGACTCGACCACGCCCATAAACGAGTCGGGCATCAGCAGACCTCGAGTGGGATGTCGCCAACGGATCAGCGCCTCCGTCCCGAGGATCTCTCCGGTGCGCATGTCGAATTCCGGAAGGTAGTGCAGTACCAACGCGCCGTTATCGCTATCGATGATCCCTTCGAGGTGCAACTCGATATCGTTGCGGATGGCGTACTTCTCGGCCATCTCCGGGTCGAAGGCTACAACCGCATTTCCGCCGACGCTCTTGGCCGAAACGACAGCCTGATCGGCTCGACGCAATATATCCGAGGAAGTGTCCCGGCCAGGTTCGCCCACGCCAACACCGATACTCACTGTGCGGGTGATGGTCTCGCCGTCGACCTCCACCTGCTTGTGAACGCGCTGCTGCAGCTGTCGGGCCAATGTCTCGGCCGCATCGGCGTCCAGGGGCTCGTTTGGCACGACGACGAACTCGTCACCGCCGAACCGGGCGATGACTGAGGAATCGTCTGCGGCCTCGCGCAAGAGCTGCGCGAAGACTTCGATGAACCGGTCACCGGCCTTGTGGCCGAGGTGATCATTGACCGCCTTGAGGCGATCCAGATTGACAAACACCAGCGCGACTGGACCGGGCCGGCCCGCGGCGAGCCGTTCGTCGAGACGCGCGATCAGCGCCCTGCGGTTCAGCACCCCGGTGAGGTCATCATGCTCGGCCAGGTACTGAAGTCGCTCTTCGGCCTGGATGCGCGCCTGCACCTGCGCGAACAATGTAGCGATCGCCTGGAGCGCGTTCAGTTCCTCCGGCAGCCATTCGCGGTCGCCGATCTTGACGAAGCCCAGCGTGCCTGTTGTGACACTCCCGGAGAGCAGCGGCACGCATGCGATGGTGCTGTTGGGAATACCCGTGCCCGCCTCGATATTGCGCTGATATTCCTCGTTCGCCGGGGCGGGCCGGAGGACGTCGGGCACTTTGAGGTTTTCGGCCTGCGCGAAGACCGGGTCGGCGTCAGCGAAATACACCACTCCGATCGGATCGGGATCGGGAACGAAGGGTCGCGGCGGCCACAGCGCGACGAGCACCGTTGCGTGGATCGTGTGATCGTTGTGGCGCAGGAAACCGAAGTCCACGCCGAATTGGCTCACCGTATCGGCGACTACTTGCTCGCTGATCGCGGCGTGGTCGGCTGCCGTGGCCGCCATCAACTTGGCGGCCGCCTCGGTCACCAGATCGTCTAGCCCGCCGGACATGTCAAATACGGTAGCCCTTCAAAGCGGATAATGTATATTGACGCGGCCAAAATCCCGCAGGCTGCGGACCGAAGCCGGTTCGCTGACGGCAATTCTCAACACCAGAGCGATAGCAGCGTCGCTCGCCAAACCGACCAGTTGACCAAACTCTTCTTGTAGGCGGGCCAGCTCGTCTCCGAACGTCGTTGATACTCCGGCAAGATCGTCGCGACCACGGGCATACAAGAAGATTGGCGACATCGGCTGGACCGCCAACCCACGTTGCTCCGCGATGATCCACACGGCCTCAGCGGCCGCGCCGCCGTGCGCATAGTCGGCGAGCGATCCGCCGGGTACCGAAATCACTGCTAGCGCAGAGCTTGCCGCCACCTGCCGGCGAGTGCCCTCCCCCAACGCCGAACCCGCGTTCCACCGAGCAAGATTGGCCATGACGTCCGGACGCCGCAAGATGTCCACCACGGCGAGCTCGCCGGGTTCGAATTCCAGGCTGCGGATATCGATCCCGGTGTCGGGAAGCGGATCGCCGGGCCAGCGCAGTTCCGCGATCATCTCGGCGTGCAGTTTCGGCGTCAGATAACGGGCACGATCGGAAGCGGCGAAAATTGTTGCTGCTCTGCTGATTTCGTCTGATTCAGTTATTAGATGCAGCCGCGCGCCCTCCAGTTCCGCGCCAGAATGCAGCAGCTGGACGGTGTCAGCGGGTAGCGGATGGGGTGTTCCCAAGCGGCGGTTGGCTTCCCGCGCCAGCATGACCTCATACAGTCCGGCGAGGTTCGGGTCGGTGCCGTCGCGAAATTGCAGCGTCGCCTGTAGCGGCACCCCGTTGGTGTCTTCGGCGAAGCTCACCGGCCCGAGCACCTGGTGAGCCGCCGCCGCGACCTTGGCGTTGAACACCGCCGCCCCGAGCGCCACGGCGCTCGCCCGGTATCCGACGTCAAGCGTCGAAGTGTGTTCCGGGGCAAGCCGGATGGCGATGGCGTCGGCGCCGGCTTCGATCTGCCAGGGTTGCGCGTTGGAAGCGGACGGCGCCCGGATCGCCGCGGCGACAACGATGCCGACGACGCCCGGCCACACCGGATCTGAATACTCGGCCGGCGGTGGTGCGTGGTCCTCCGGCGGCGCCGGCTCGTCGAGCCGATCAAGCACACCGCCGATGTCGAGGCGGGCCCGGCCAGACGGCAGGTGTTCGCCCAAGCCGATTCTGCGTACCGCTTCAGCGATCACGGTTGCGCCCAGCACGACGTCGCCGGACACCTGCGGCCAGGTCGACAGTGTGCGCTCGATCTCCACCACAGACGCCAAGAGGCGGCTAGACAAATGCTCGGCCTCGAGCAGGCGCACCAGGTACGGAACCTTTTCCCGGCTGCTCATTCCGGACAGCAACGCGGTATCCAGATCACCGAGCAGGCCGTGCAGGATCGGCCGCTGCGGCTCGAGGTCGAACCGTTCCACGTCGATCAGGCCCCGATCGCTGGTCGCCGTCAACACCGGAATCCCCCGGGCCCGCGCCCGCTCTCGCACGATCGCCTTCATGTCCAGCGAATCACATTCTTCGACAACGATATTCAGGCCGTCGAGAAATTGCTCGACGGTATCCAACGTCAAACCTTTGTCCATAATCTCAACGGGCAGATACGGATCGAGCTCGGCGATTCTGCGGGCGGCCACCTCAGCTTTGTTCAGGCCGATGTCGAATACGGTTGCCGGCACGCGGTTCAGGTTGGAAAGCTCGAGGAGATCGAAATCCGCCAGCCGAAGCAAACCGCACAGCCCCTGCGCCGCGAGCGTGTGCGCGATGACATGTCCAGCGCTCAACCCGACAACACCGATACGCAGTTCACCCAGTCGCGACTGCTCGTCCGCAGTGATCACATTTCGGTTGCGATCCAGCCTTACCGCCCGAAAACCCCGCGGGCCGAGCACCGCCACAACCGCCCGCCGCCAGGGGTAGTACGCCCACCGGCAGGGCTCGGCGGCAAGCTCAGGGCCCGGCGGTGGTAACAGCCCCCGCAACTCCGCGAGTTGGGTGTCGCGCTGGTCGACGAACTCGATGACCGGATCGGCGCGCAATCGGTCCAACACGGCCTTGTCGGCCGCATCCTCGGAGTCGAGTACCGATGCCGTGCATGCTGCGATGGTCACTCCTCGATGGTCGAGCGCCGGTGAATACCCGCGAGCTTCACTGCTGAAATCCGGGCGTTAGGTCGGCGACTTCCCTTGTAGCGCACAATATGTATTATTCAAACTCTGAATTAATCACCGCACCGATTGCCCTATTAGGCAGTCTTCTAATAGCATTCCGCGTGGATCGTCCGGAATCGTGTACGTCGCGTCCAGATCGGAGGACACCGTGCCGGGCAATCTGGTCCTCGTTTCCTCTATCGCGAATCAACTGTTGGAAGCGACCGCGGCGACCGCTACTCAGGCCAGCGAACAGGTCCTGGCCCAGCTGGTCGAACACTTCGATCTGCACTACAGCTTTCTGCGCTACAGCGACCACGACATCCACGCCTCCGTGCTGGCCGCGGAATGGCCGCCGCGCTCCGACCGCGCCGATCCTGATCCGTTCGCCATCGTCTCCTTCACCAATGACTACCCTGCCTTCGCGCTGTGCGAAGACGGCAAGGACCTGGTGGTTGTTAATCGCCATCACCAAAACAGTGGTTTCCGATGCCCCATCACGGGGCGCCGTCGCGGCGGCGGACCGTTGGTCGCAGCCGCCCCGCTGATCGCCGATACGCTGACCTGCGGCGTGCTTGGGTTCGTCAAGTGCCGCGGCCGAAAGTGGAAGCCCGAGGCGATCCACACCCTCAAGACCATCGCCTCCCTGTTCGCTCAGTTCCGGGCCCGCATCTCGGCCGAAGATCGGCTTCGGCATCTCGCCGAGCATGACGATCTGACCGGTTTGCGCAACCGTCGAGCACTGCTGGCCCGCCTGTCCGATCGGCTCGCCGTCCGGCAACCCGGCCCGGTCGCCGTCCTGTACATCGACCTCGACCGTTTGAAAGCGATCAACGACTCTCTCGGCCACGCGGCCGGCGACTGGTACATCCAGACTTTCGCCGATCGCCTCAGTGCCTGCGCCGGAAGCCAGAGCATGGTCGCCCGAATCGGTGGCGACGAGTTCGTCGTCGTTCCGGATCAGCCGATGACCACGCATGCCGCGGAGACGTTCGCCGACCGGATCCGCAAGACGGTGCACGATCGCCTGACGATCGACGGCCAGACCATCAACCGGACCGTGAGCATTGGCGTCGCGGCGGGCATGCCGGGTCGCGACGAGGTCACCGATCTGCTGCGCCGCGCTGACGAAGCCGTCCTGGCAGCCAAACGCGTGGGCGGCAACCACACCGCGGTGGCAAGCGACAACTCGTCGAAGCAGCGTTTCCGCAGCGACATCGAAGGGCACCTGAAGGGTGACATCGACAACGACGCGCTGCTGCTGGATTACCTGCCCGAGGTCGACCTGTGGACGGGCGCCATCGTGGCCGCCGAGGCGCTGGTGCGTTGGCGGCACCCGGATCGCGGTGTGCTGCTACCGGATTCGTTCATCGGGGTGGCCGAGTCGATGAATCTCGCGAGCGATTTGGATCGGTGGGTGCTTCGCACCGCGTGCGCGGAGTTCAGCGGATGGCGTTCGCGTGGCGTGGGACGAGACGCGTCGTTGCGGGTCAACGTGTCTCCTCTGCAAATGACCACACTCGGTTTCGTTCAGATGGTTGGCGAAACCATCGCGGAGTTCGGCATGGACGACGGTTCGTTGTGCCTCGAGATCACCGAACGCGCAGTGGTCCACGACATCGACAACACCGCGCGTACGCTGGCGCAGCTCAAAGACGTCGGCGTGCAAACCTCCATCGACGACTTCGGCACCGGTTACGCCGTCTTGTCGCATCTGAAGACGCTTCCGATCGACACGCTCAAGATCGATCCACGCTTCGTGCGCAATCTGGGCGACGACGCCAACGATCTGGCGATTGTCCGGGCGATCATCGGACTTGCCGACGCGTTCGACCTGCAGTTGGTCGCCGAGGGTGTCGAAACCCCGACCGCCGCCCTGGCGTTGATGCAGCATGGCTGCCGCCGGGCGCAGGGGTACTTGCTCTCACGGCCTATCACCGGCGACGCCATGGAGTCGCTGCTAACCTCGCGTTATCTGCCCATGCCTTTCCTCGCGGACAGGGAGGCTTTGGTGAAGGCAGTGATCTAGCACCGCCGGCCGCGGTAAACGCTCTCTGGCGTCGATGCGCTGGCGAACCTGGTCGTTGAGTTGCGGCATTGTGATGGTTGGCCGGTGCGGGCCAGGATGAGCAAGTCGGCGCGGATGCGTTGCAATGACCCCGCCGTGTTGGTGATATTTGAGATTTGTCCGAGTGGCTGTGGATGGACGAGCGATAGTGCGGTTTGTGTGCCCGGTCAGGTGAGCCGGTGGTCTGGTGCGTGGCGCATGGACTCGCGGGCGAGAAACTCCCGGAAGTAGGGCAGCGATGTGTCGGTCACGATGGCCGGCAGGAAAAGTTCCAGGGATCGGGTTAGTCGCTCGATGTGATCGACGCCGTCTGCTGTCTTAGAGAGGAATTGCGCGCCCAGCATGGTGTTGAGGATTGCTTCGGTGACCACGTCGGGATCGACGCCTTCCCTGAGGTCGTCTTCGGCGCTTGCGCGTCTGGCCTGGGTTGTCATCGAGTCCAACAGGCTGCTCCAGGCACGGGAGGCTGCGCTGTTGAATTCGGCCAGTCCGCGGGTGAGTTGTTCAGCTGTGCGGGCCGTATTGTCGGAGACAAGGAGGTCTGCGACGATGAAGACGCCGTGGATCAGGTTTTCGAGTGCGGGCGAGGATGATTCGCACACTTGGCGGAATGCGTCGCGGGTGAGGTTGGTGCCTTGTTCGATGATGGCGGTTGCCAGCGCTTCTTTGGAGTCGAAGTGGTGGTAGAGGGCGCCTTTGGTCATGCCCGCACGCTCGATGATCTCACCTAGTCCTGCGGCCGCGTAGCCGACCTCGCTGAACAGATCTATCGCGGCATCAAGGAGCTTTTGGCGGGTGGTTTCAGACCGGGCTTGGGGCACCATCGTCCCTAGACCTCCGCAATGCGGGCGACGTGTCCTGCCGCCGCGGCCGATCGGCGCTATTTATGTCGCTGTCCGTGGCCGCAAGCCAACATTGGGCTAAGGATCGATGTACGCCGAGACAGTAGCGGTGGTGTGAGGGCATTGTCACAGCGACTGTAGCGAAAACCTGTTTCACGCGAATGCGTGACGTCGTTTGATGAATTGGGTGAAGTAGTCGATTCGGTCGGGATTGGCGAAGCCGGGTAGTGCCACCACCCATGCTTTCTGGACGTTATCGAGGTAGAGCTCGGGTTGGTCGAGATCGCTGATTCGGCGGATACCCACCCACAGCGCCACCAACATTTTGGCGATGTCTTCAGGATCGTGGTGGTCGACGACGTCGCCCTCGGTGACTGCTTTTTGGATGAGCGTGGTGACGAACTCGATCCATGATTGCCACAGTGCGGAGGGCAGGAGGGTCGTGTTGTCCAGGGTATCGAGCAGTCGGACGCCGGCTCGGGCCACCTCGTTGTGGGTGTCTTGCACGGCACGGAAATAGGCCAGATCGATTAGTGTTTCTAGTCCCGACATCTTGCGGGCAAGCAACTCGGCGACCGCTGCACGGCCCATCTCGGCGAGGTCGTCGACGATCGCCAAGGCCAGTGCTTGCTTAGACGGGAAGTGAAAATACATTGCCCCTTTGGTGAGTTCAGCCTCTGCCAGGATGTCATCGAGGCTGACCATGCTGTACGAGCGGCGGGCGAACTGGCGTGATGCGGCGGCGATGAGTCGTTCGCGTGTGGTGTCGGCTCGCCGTTCGCTGGCCTCAGTCATCGCCTCACCCGTCTAATCGCAGTCGCCGCCCAGCGGGCGATCTCTGCACGCCCAGGCAATTTCGCCGCCGACACCGTCCCTTCGATAAAGGGGGTGGTCCCACCGGCTGTGTGCACCCGCCGGGGAACGGCGCTGTGCGTCCGAGTCGTTCCACCGGTCCGCGGCCCGCTCTGGGCCGAGCATCCCAACGTTTACTTATGCTTTTTATCTTACTAGAAGACTATCAGTTTGCCACGGGGCTTTACTTATGTCTAATAGTATGCATTCTACCTCCGGCTCTACCACTATTCTCCCGCGTTCGGCCTCGATGCGGTACCGGAGGTTGGCGGCCCTGGTGCGCCCGCGTTTGCGGCGTCGTCGCCCGACGATGGGGTGCCTGGCGCCGTACGGGCGGCGGCGGTTCCGCGCTGGGCTGCGGGCGGGGTGGAAACGATGAGCGCACTGGCGGGTTTCGTGGTGTGGGTGCGCCCGCTCCAGAACCTTTGCGGTGATGCTCGCCGATCAAGTCACGCCCCGCCAGATCGAACGCGTCGATCGCGTGGAGCGGGACGACGAACGATACCCGACGACAGTCGAGGGATCAGGGCGGTTGATCGATTCGTCTTGATGGTGTCTATCCGCAGGTGAGGGGCCTTGGGGTGCCGGCAGCTAGCAACAGCGGGGCAACCTCGCCGATCGCCGCCCACTACCGACTCGTGCTGATAGCTGCTCGCGGCAACCATCCGCACCGCGCTCACGCAGGTCGGGCGGATATCTCCTCGCGGAACTGCCTGACACAACCGCCCGGTCTGTTATTTACCAGTCTGCCGGGGGCGGTGATGCTTTCTAGATCTACGATGAACTAGAAGTCGGCTATATCCTTTGATTATGGCCTAATAGTATGTAAGCTACGACTCAGGTGTATTACCGGTATACACATGCCTTCGCACTCAAGCGTCGGCGTAACAACCGCGGGTTGGGCCGCTTCCGTTAGGAGGAGGTGTTTGGTGACCACACAGGCAGAAATGCTGGCGTTGACGGCTGGAGAACTGCGGGGCGTCGGGTCTGCAGTGGTCGCCGGGAACACGGGAAGGAGCCGTTCAGGTGCCTGAAAACGTGTGCCCGCAACGGTGGGAGGGTTGCTGCAGGAACGTCAGGCTGCGTTTGACGCTCGGAGAAGGTGACGGCACATGAGCGCTGTCCCGATAGAGGTAGTCGCGCGTGTGGCAAATCGCTCCTTCACCAGCGACAACACCGCCGGTGGTGCACCCGAGATCATCGCAGCTGTCGCAGCGGCAGCCTCCGGGCAGGCACCGCCCTACGCCACCGACAGTTGGACTTTGAGCGCACGACGCCGCCTCAGCGAGATCTTTGATTGCGACGTCGATCTGCTCCCCGTTTCCACCGGCACGGCGGCGAACGCATTGAGCTTGGCCGCGCTGACCCCACCGTGGGGCAGCGTGTTATGCCACCGCGACAGCCATATCAACAACGACGAGTGCGGCGCACCGGAGTTCTTCACAGGGGGTGCCAAACTCATTGCCCTGGGTGGGGAAAACGCCAAGATCGACGCCGACGAGCTGCAGGCCGCGGTGCACCGCAAGGTCGGAGACGTGCACAGCGTGCAACCCTCCGTGTTGAGCCTCACCCAGGCAACCGAGACCGGCGCGGTGTACACCCCTGCCGAGATCGGACACCTGGCCTGCATTGCGAAGCAGGCTGGCCTGCGCGTTCACATGGATGGCGCCCGCGTCGCCAACGCCGTCGCCGCATTGGGCTGCAACCCCGCCGAGCTAACCTGGCGCGCCGGCGTGGACATGCTGTCCTTTGGCGCCATCAAGAACGGGAGCATAACCGCCGATGCGATCGTCGTCTTCGAGCGCTCCGTGACCACCGAGCTCAGCTTCCGGGCTAAGCGAGCCGGACAACTCGCCGCCAAGATGCGTTTTGCCGCCGCCCAACTCGACGCCTACCTCGCCGACGATTTGTGGCTGCGCAATGCCCGGCACGCCAATGCTATGACAGCGCGGCTCGACGAGGGGCTGAAGTCCATTCCCGGCATTCGCCTTGCGGGCACGCCAGAGGCGAACATCCTGTTCTGCCGCCTGCCCCAGCAGGTCATCGACGGACTTCTGGACCAGGGTTACGGCTTTTACCACGGCCGTTGGGAGCCAGGTGTCGTCCGTTTCGTCACCTCCTTTGCCACCACGACCCACGACGTCGACGAGCTGGTACACGCGGTCCGCCGACTCACCGCGGCCGCGATCGAGGAAACTCGGTCTAAACGGGATCGAACGCAGAGATCAGCCAGCGACTGCCGATCCGAGGTCGCGTGATGGGACGCGTCCGATGATCGAGATGGCCATCGTGGGGCTCGGCTCGTGGGGTCTGTGCGTCATGGAGCGGACGGTGAGCCGGGCCCGGCGGGTAGGGACGCCGATGCGGCTGCACGTGGTCGAGCCCACTCAGCTCGGAGGCGGGGTTTACGCCGCCGAGCAGCCCGACTTCCTGGTCCTTAACAACGCCTGCGGTCAGCTCTCCCTCTACGCCGCCCCCGACGGGGACGGCCTCCCCCCCTACGCCAAGGGCCTGCACCAGTGGGCGGTGGGCTGCGGCTACCGCTGGGTGGGTCACGAGTGCCGCATCGGCGCCGGGGGTGACCCCATCCTGCCCACCGACTACCTGCCGCGGCGGTTGATGGGCGAGTACCTGGTCTGGTTTTACGACACGCTGGTGGCTTACGCCCCGCGCAACCTCGAGATCGTCCGGCACTACGCGGCGGCCGTCGACATCTCGCCGGCCCTCCAGCGATCCCGCTACGGCGGGCGCGAGGCGGTGCTCCTCGACAACGGCACCACCCTCACCGTCGACCACGTGGTGCTGACCTCGGGGCACACCTGGAACGACGAGCCCGGGGCCGGCGGGGGCGCGCACTTCCTGCGGCCCTACCCCGTCGAGTACCTCGACCAGAGCGCTCCGGCCGGATCCTCGGTGGCCGTGGCCGGCATGGGCCTGGTCGCCTACGACGTCCTCACCGCCCTCACCATCGGACGAGGCGGGACCTTCGAGGACCGGTGCGACCGGGCCGACCGCAAGCGGTACGTGCCCTCGGGCCGGGAGCCGACCATCACCCTCTACTCTCGCTCGGGCGTGCCCCACTGCGCCAAGTCGGCCCACGGCGTCGACCCCTACGGCCAGTACCAGCCGGTGGTGTGCACCCCCGAGGAGTTCGCGGCGCTGACCAATCCGGGCGGGTCGCCGGTGCGGCGGCACGTGGACTTCCGGGCCGAGCTCCTCCCCCTCGTCTTCGCCGAGATGCAGGCGCGCTACTACATACACGCCGCCTTGCTGGCCGGGGGCGACGTCGAGTCGGCCGAGGTCCGCGCCGTCCTCGGCCGCGGTTGGGTCGACGGGCACTACGAGAAGGCCGTCGACGGTCTCGAGCCGCGCTACGGGCGCTTCGACCCGGTCACCCACGTCTTCGCCGGGTCAGACCGCCACTACCCGTCGGCCGCCGACTACCAGGGCCAGGTCTACGACATGATCGAGGCCGACCTCACCGAGGCCCTGCGCCCTGGGGGGAGCCCGGTTAAGGCGGCCGAGGAGGTGCTGCGCATTCTCCGGGACCAGCTGCGTTCGGTCATCGAGTTCGGTGGTCTCTCCCTCGACTCCTACGTCGACTTCCAGTCCAACGTCCGGGGCCGCATCAACCGCCTGGAGGCGGGCCCGCCACCCCTGCGCTCCCAGCAGCTGCTGGGGCTGCTCGACGCCGGGGTGGTGCGCATCCCGCTCGGACCGAACCCGGAGCTGGCCGCCTACCCCGACGGCGTCCGCCTGAGCTCCACGGCCCTCGACGAGCCGACGGCCGTCAGGGTAGACGGGGTGGTGCGGGGCCATCTCGACCTGCCCTCGCTGGCCCGGTCGAGCTCGCCCCTGCTCAACCGTCTCTACGCCAACGGAAGGCTGACGCAGCTCAGCTATGGTGACACGCCCGTGGGCAGCGTGGCCATCAATGAGGACTTCCACCCCTACGACACCGAGGGCCGGCTCCAGCGCAACCTCTCCTTGCTGGGCGTGCTCACCGAGGGGGTGCGCTACTTCACCCACTACCTGCCCTCGCCCCGCAGCCGCCTGCGGGCCGTCTACGACGCCCAGGACTGCGTCGAGGCCGTCATCGGCTGAGCACATGATGGATTCCACGACCGGACGGGCGCGGCCTTTGGTGGCGGTGGGCTACGGGCCGCGTTGCATTCCCGTGATGCAGCTGGCCGAAGCGGCCGCTGGCCTCTGCGAACTGCTGTGGATGATCGACACGGCCGTGCCGGGGATGGGCGAGATGGCCGATCTCCTCAACCGGTTCGGCGCCGTTGTCGACCTAGAGGGCATGAGCACCGAGCAGGCGGTCAAGACGCTGGCCGACTGGGAGCCCGCTGGCATGACCACCTACCTCGACGCCGGCATGGTCGAACTGGCCTCTGTGGCCGAGGAGCTGGGCCTTCCTTTCCACAGCCCGGCGACCGCCGCCGCCCTCACCGACAAGGCCCGCCAGCGCCAGGCCATGGCTGACGCCGGCCTCGACACGCCCCCCTGCCACCTCGTCCGCCCCGAACAGTCCGCGCGCGAGCTCTTGGCAGTCGAGGCAGAGGTGGGGTGGCCCGCCGTCCTCAAGCCCCGCTCGGCCCAGGGCAGCCGCTACACCTTCCTGGCCCGCGACGGTGCCGAACTCGAGAAGCTGCTCAACACCCTCGGCCCGGGCCGCCCCGACATGGTCCTCGAGGGTTACCTGGCCGACGATCCGGCCAGGGCCGGCGACCCCTACGCCGGCTACGTGTCGGTCGAGAGCGTGGTGGCCGACGGCGCCATCAGCCACTTGGCCCTGACCGGCCGTTTCCCGCCGGCCGAAAACTTCCGTGAGACCGGGTTCTTCATCCCCGCCGCCCTCGACGCAGGGAGCCGCTCGGCCATCCTGGACCTGGCCACCCGGGCCATCGACGCCCTTGGGGTACGCACCGGGTGCCTGCACACCGAGGTCAAGTTCACACCCGACGGGCCCCGCATCATCGAGGTCAACGGACGGTTGGGCGGCGGTGTGCCCGAGATGCTGGAGCGGGCCGCCGGCCTCAGCCTGCTCGACCTCACCCTGCGGGTGGCCCTGGGCGAGCCGGTGTCCGTCGACGGGCCCGTGGCCACCGACCGCATCGGCTACCGCTTCTTCCTCCAGCCGCCGACCGTATCGGCCACGGTGACGGCCATCGAGGGCATCAACGACTTCAGCGACCGCGCCGTGGTGGACACGGTGAGCGTCCACCAGGGCCCAGGGGCCGCCCTCGATTGGCGGGACGGCTCCGGCAATCACATCGTTGCGGTGGTCGGCTCGACGGACAACGAGGAGCAGTTGCAGACGGCCTACCGGCTCCTCCACCAGGAGGTCACCGTCACCTACTCCGATGTGAGGCATTGAGATGACGGTGGACGTTCGACTGGCCGGAGACCTCGACTCGGGGGTGGCGCAGGACCGGGCCGAGGGACCGGTGCGGTGGAGGTGCGCCCTGGTCAACAACATGCCCGACGCCGCCTTCGACGCCACCGAGCGACAGTTCGCGGGCCTGCTGGACGCCGGGTCCGGGTGTGAGACGGTCGTCGTCACCCGCCACACCATGGCCGGGGTGCCCCGGGGTGAGCGGATCCGGGCCCGTATCGCCGCCGATTACCGTCCCCCCGAGGACCTCATCTTGAATCCCCCCGACCTACTGGTGGTGACCGGCTCCAACCCGATCGAGTCCTGCATCGAGGACGAGCCTTACTGGTCCGAGCTGTGCGACCTGCTGCGGTGGGGGAGCGAGAACGTGCCGGCCATGGTCCTGTCCTGCCTGTCGGCCCACGCCGCCCTGGCCGTCTTCGACGGCGTCGAACGGACCACCCTGCCGGTCAAATGCACGGGCGTCTTCGCTCAGGAGGCCGACCCCACCCACCCCTTGGCCGCCGGGATGCCTGAAATGGGGACCGTCGTCCTGCCCCACTCGCGGCTCAATGCCGTGTCCGCAGAAGCGGTGGCCGCCGCCGGCTACGCTGTGGCCCTGCAGTCGGAGGAGGTGGGGTGGAGCGTGGTCACGAAGACGGTGGGCCGATCCGATGTCGTGCTGGTCCAGGCCCATCCCGAGTACGATCCCTCGAGCCTCCTGCGCGAGTACGTCCGGGACGTGCGGCGCTACGCCGGCCATGAGTGCGACGAACTGCCCTGCCTCCCCCGGGACTGCGTGGCCGGCCAGGACTGGGACGGGCTCTGCCGGCTGCACGAGCGGGTGGTGGGCGGCGAGCGGGACCCGGCCTTGGTGGCCGCCTTCCCCTTCGCCGAGGCCGCCGCCCACGCCTCCTGGCCGTGGCGGGGCGCGGCCCTGCGTCTCTACGCCAACCTGTTGGGCACCATCCCGAAGAGGAGCGCCTGAGTCCATGCACGACGAGACCATCGCCATCCACGGTGGCTACACGCCCGACGGGACGCGGGCCGTGGCCGTGCCGATTTACCAGACGGTGGCCCACGACTTCATCGACGCCGCCCACGCCGGCGCGGTGCTCGACATGGAGACGCCCGGCTTCCACTACAACCGGCTCAACAACCCGACCGTCGACGTCCTCGAGCAGCGCATCTGCGCCCTCGAAGGGGGGACGGCGGCCCTGGTGGTGGCCTCGGGCATGGCCGCCGTCAGCTACGCCATCCTGACGGTGGCCAGTGCCGGCTCGAACTTCGTGGTGGCTCCCCAGCTCTACGGGGCCACCTTCACCTACTTCGCCCATGTGCTGCCTACCCTGGGCATCGAGGCCCGCTTCGCCGTCGACGACCGAGCCGAGTCGATCGCGCCGCTCATCGACGAGAACACCCGCGCCGTCTTCTGCGAGACCATCGGCAACCCGGCCGGCAACATCGTGGACCTCGAGGCCGTGGCCGCTGTGGCCCATGCGGCCGGCGTGCCTCTCATCGTGGACAACACGGTGGCCACGCCGCTCATGCTCAAGCCCTTGGAGCACGGTGCCGACGTGGTCGTCCACTCGCTGACCAAGTTCGTGGGCGGCCACGGCACCACCCTCGGTGGGGCCATCGTGGACGGCGGCCGGTTCCCATGGGCCGACCATCCCGACCGCTTCCCCATGTTCAACCAGCCCGAGCCCGCCTTCCACGGCGTCGTCTTCGCCCGTGACTTCCCCGAGCGGCCCTTCACCGTGCGGGCCCGCTCCACCCAGCTGCGCAACAGCGGCGCCACGATCTCCCCCTTCAACGCCTTCCTGCTCCTCCAGGGCCTCGAGACGATGGCCGTGCGGCTCGAACGCCACGAGGCCAACGCCCGGGCCGTGGCCGACTACCTGGCCGCCGACTCCCGAGTGGCCTGGGTGAGCTTCGCCGGCTTTTCCGACCATCCCTACCACCACCTGGTCGAGCGCTATCTGCACGGGCGCGTGCCGTCCATCGTCACCTTCGGGGCCGAGGGGGGCTACGACGCGGGACTGGCCTTCTTCGACGCGCTCCAGCTCGTCAAGCGGCTGCTCAATCTTGGGGACGCCAAGACGCTGGCCATCCATCCGGCGTCCACAACCCACCGCCAGCTGTCCGACGAGGAGCTGGTGAAGGCCGGTATCCGGCCGGAGACGATCCGCTTGTCCATCGGGATCGAGCACATCGACGACATCATCGACGACATCGACCAGGCCCTTGCCAAGGCCATGGCCGGACGAGCCGGCTGAGCCACCCGCACGGGTGTGCGGCCCGCATGGGTGCTGGCCGCACTCTGAATCGGTTCCTCAGTCGGAACGGCGGTGGCAGTTCTTCTCCAAGATGTTCGTGCCCTCAGCGCACCCCGGCGCGGTCCCGCTGGTCAGCCCCGGCCCGTACCAGGGGCAGGAGCTTCTCGCCGAATTCGACGGCGTCGGGCAGCGGGTCGAACCCCTTGAGGATCAGGGTGGTGATGCCGAGGTCGTAGTAACGGAGCATGGCCTCGGCCACCTGTTCGGGCGTGCCCACCAGGGCGGTCGAGTTCCCGGCGGCCCCGGTCAGGTTGGCCACCTTCATCCACAGCCGTTCGTCGTACACGTCCTGGCCGGTCGACATCTCGATGAGCCGTTTGCGGCCCACCGAGCTGGTGCCCTCCGTCTTCCGATCCACCGAGAAGGTGGCGTTCTTCGCGCCGCCGAGGCCCGTGTAGGTCTCCTTGTGGATGGCTATGCGCTCCTTGGCCAGGGCGATGCGGGCGGCCGTCTCGTCGGCGATCCACTCCGCCTTCTCCCATGCCTCCTGCTCGGTGTTGGCGATGATGGGGCGCAGGGAGAGGCTGTAGCGGAGGGTGCGCCCAGCCTCCGCCGCCGCCTTCTCGATGGTCTCTATTCGGGCGGCCACGGCATCGCGGGGCTCCCCCCAGAAGGCGTAGACATCGGCCTGGGCCGCGCCCACGGCGATGGCCGGTGGGGAGGCGCCGCCGAAGTAGAACGGGATGCCACCGGGGGTGACCGGCTTTACCGAGCTCAGGGCGTCCTCGTAGCGGTAGAAGTCGCTCTCGTGGTCGAAGGCCGCGTCCTCGGTCCAGAAGCTGCGCAGGAGGGACATGAGCTCGCCGGTGCGCGTGTACCGGGTGTCGTGGGGGACGAAGTCACCGTCACGGTGCTGGTCGGCCTCGTCGCCCCCGGTGATGAAGTGGACGGCGATGCGGCCACCCCCGGTCAGCTGGTCCATGGTGGCCGCCATGCGGGCCAGCGCTATCGGTTGGACGACGCCGGGACGGTGGGCCACCAGCACCCCGAGCCGGCGGGTGCTGTGGAGCACGCTGGCCGCGATGGCCCAGCCGTCGGGGCTCACGGCCCCGTAGCCGATCAGGACCCGGTCGAAGCCCGCGTCGTCGTGGGCCCGGGCGATGGCCGTCAGGTAGTCGGGGTCGACCACGGGCCCATCCATCCAGTCGACCACGGGGCCGTCGACCAGAGGGCCCTTGATCTCCGAGGCGTCGCGCGTGCCTACCATTCCGATGATCTCGACCGGCATGGCCCGCCATCCTCTCGCGTCGTGGTCCGTCCCTCGGTGACCCGCGCTGGCCGCCCGACGGGGGTTGTTACGCCGACGCTGGACTGCGAGGGTAGGTGTATACCGATACTACACCTGAAGTCGAGATTACATACTATTAGACTACAATGTAGGCACTTAGCCGATATTTAGTCTATTCGAGCCGCAGAAAGCAGGGTCCGATGGTCGACGACCCGGAGACATGCCAGCTGGGGAGTCTCACCGTGCACCGCCTTGGATTTGGGACCATGCGGTTACCCGGTCCCGGGGTGTGGGGCCCGCCCGTGGACCACGAGGGCGCGCTGACCGTCCTGCGCCGGGCCGTTGACCTCGGTGTCGACCTGTTCGACACGGCCGACTCGTACGGACCCCATGTGGCCGAGGAACTGGTTCGTGAAGCCCTCCACCCCTACCCGGCTTCGCTCCGTATCGCCACCAAGGCCGGGCTGACCCGTTCCGGACCCGGCGAGTGGGCGTCCTGCGGCCGTCCCGACTACCTGCGCGGCCAGTGCGAGGGGAGCCTGGCCCGTCTCGGGGTGGACCGTATCGACCTGTTCCAGTTGCACCGGATCGACCCGGCCGTGCCGGCCGACGACCAGTTCGGCACGCTGAAGGAGCTCCGCGACGAGGGCAAGGTGGCCGAGGTGGGCCTGTCCGAGGTGTCGGTCGACCAGATTGAGGCGGCCCGGCGGATTGTGCCCGTGGTCAGTGTGCAGAACCAGTACAGTATGGCCTACCGCCAAGCCGACGACGTGGTCGACTACTGCGAGCGGAACGGCATCGGGTTCATCCCCTGGGCCCCGCTGGCCAGCGGCAGACTATCCCGCCCCGGAGGGCCCTTGGACCGGGTGGCCGGGCAGGTGGGGGCTACCGTCACGCAGGTGTGCCTGGCCTGGCTCCTGCGCCGCTCACCGGTCATGGTGCCCATCCCCGGCACGGCCTCGGTGGCCCACCTGGAGGAGAACTGCGCCGCCACCGGCCTAGCCCTGACCGACGAGCAGTACGACGAGCTGAGCGGCTCCCGCCGGCCGTTGCGCCGCTGGGCGCTCAGCGGGTGAGCGACGGCCGGCGGCGAGGAAAGGAGATCCCGTGCCATCCGACCTGGTGATCCGCAACGGCCTGGTGGCCGACGGCACCGGCGGCCCGCTGCGGCGGGTCGACGTGGCCGTCGAGGGCGAATTCATCACCGCCGTCGGCGACGACGTGGGCACCGGGCGACGGGAGCTGGACGCCGAGGGCCTATTGGTCACCCCCGGCTTCGTCGACCCACACACCCACTACGACGGCCAGGCCACCTGGGACAGCCAGCTGGCCCCGTCCTCCGACCACGGGGTGACCACGGTGGCCATGGGCAACTGCGGGGTGGGCTTCGCCCCCGTGGCCGTCGACCGCCACGACTGGCTCATCGAGATGATGGAGGGGGTCGAGGACATCCCGGGGACGGCCCTGCACGAGGGGTTGCGATGGGATTGGGGATCGTTCCCCGAGTTCCTGGACGCCCTCGACCGCCAGCCCCGGGCCATCGACGTGGCCGCCCACCTGCCCCACGCCGCCCTGCGCGCCTTCGTCATGGGCGAGCGGGGGGCCGACCCGGCCGAGCACCCGAGCGACGACGAACTGGCCACCATGGCCCGGCTGCTGGGCGAGGGCCTCGACGCCGGCGCCATCGGCGTCTCCACGTCACGGACCGAGCGGCACCGCACCAGCGCCGGCCAAAACCTGGGCACGCTGCGGGCCCGCGAGCCCGAGCTCATGACCCTGGCTTCGGTCCTGGCCGAGCGGGGCACCGGCGTCTTCCAGTTCCTGTCGGACAGCTACCGGACGACCGACGACGAGTTCGCCCGGTCCGAGTTCGACCTGGTGTCCGCCTTCGCCCGGACCAGCGGCCGACCGGTGAGCTACACCGTCCAGCAGGACATCGAGGCCCCCGAGCGGTGGCGCGACCTCATGGCCCTCGCCGCCTCGCTGCAGGGGGAGGGCCTGGACGTGAAGGCCCAGGTGGCCCCCCGCCCCATCGGCGTGCTGCTCGGCCTGCAGGCGTCGGCCAACGTCTTCACCCCGGCCCGGTCCTATGCCCGCATCGCCGGTCTCCCCCTCGCCGAGCGGCTCAAGGCCCTGGCCGACCCCGAGCGTCGGCGCGCCATCATCGCAGGCCACGCCGCCCTGACCTCGGGGCCCGACGCCTTCGCCGGGTACGCCCTCTTCGCGCGCTTCGACGACATGTACGTCCTCGACGACCCGGTCGACTACGACCTCGACGCCAGCCGCTCGCTGGGGGCTCACGCCCGGCGGGCCGGGGTCGACCCCCGGGAGTACGCCTACGACATCCAGCTCCAGCGGGGCGGCAACCAGCTCATCTACACGCCCCTCTTCAACTTCGCCCACGGAAACCTGGACGACGTGCACACCATGATCACCGACCCAGTAGCCCTGTTCGGCCTGTCCGACGCCGGGGCCCACTGTGGGCAGATCTGCGACGGGTCCATGACCACCACCTACCTCTCGCTGTGGGGGCGGGACCGCCGTCACGACGGCGGGATCCCCCTCGAGCAGGTGGTCCACCAGATCACCCAGCGCCCGGCCGCCCACTTCGGATGGCTCGACCGGGGAGTGGTCACACCCGGGCGTCTGGCCGACCTCAACGTCATCGACCTCGACGGCCTGGAGTGCCGGCCTCCCGAGATCGCCACCGACCTGCCGGCCGGCGGGCGCCGCCTCCTGCAGGCGGCCACCGGCTACCGTTGGACGGTCAAGCGGGGCCAGGTCACCTTCGAGGACGGCGAGCCCACCGGCCAGTTGCCGGGCACTCTGGTGCGGGGGACCGGGCGGCGGCCGGCCGTAGGCCGGGGTTGACGCCACCGGACGTCCTGGTGGCCATCGTCGAACGGGGCCTCCGCCATCCGGACCACCCAGCGGTCAAGGACCTCGCGCGAGACCTCGACTACGGCGGCCTGCGGCAGGCGGCGGCCCGGATGGCCAACGCCCTGGCGGCGCAGGGGGTGTCCGAGGGCGACCGGGTGGCCCTGCTCCTGCCCAACTCCGTCGATTTCGTGGTGGCCGCCCTGGCCACCATGTGGGTCGGCGCCCTCTTCGTTCCCCTGGCCGTCACCGACCCCGCGGCCCGGGTGGTGTCCATCGTGGCCGACTGCGCCGCCGCCCTCGTGGTCACTGCCGACAGCCCGGACGACGGGGTCACGCCGGCCTCGGCCCTGGCCCCCACACCGGTGGCCACCGTGGCCCAGCTGACCGTCGACGCCGGGGAGCGGGCCGATCCGGTCCCCGCCCCCAACCGAACCGCCTACGCCATCTACACGTCGGGCACCACGGGGACGCCCAAGGGGGTGCTCATCGGCAACGCCGCCTTCTCGGCGGCGGTGACGGCCGCGGTGGACGCCCTAGGGATCGACGTCTCCACCCGTACCCTGTGCGTTTCGCCGTTCCACTTCGACGGATCGTTCGGGACCCTGTTCCCCACCCTCTACGCGGGCGGGTCGGTGGTCATCCGACCGCGCGACACCCTGCTGTTCCCGCGCACGTTCTTCAACGCCGTCGCCAACGAGGACATCACCTACACCGGTTTCTCGCCCAGCTACCTGAGGGTGCTGCTGTCCAGCCCGCAGGTGGGCAAGTTGGGCGGTACCACCCTGTCGGTCGTGGCCCTGGGCGGCGAGGCGTGCTCGGTCGCCGACGTGGAGGCGCTGTGGGCGGCCGCTCCGCAGGTCCGCGTCTTCAACCGGTACGGCCCCACCGAGACGACGATCGCCGTCACCCACGTCGAGCTCACACCGGAAATGGTCGCTCGCGGCGTCGTGCCCATCGGTCGCCCCCACGACGACGTCACCTTCCACCTAGTCGACGGGGAGGGCCGGCTGGTCGAGGGGTCCGGGCAGGTAGGCGAGCTCCACATCGGGGGGTCGCAGCTCATGACCGGCTACTGGGGGGCGCCGGCGCTGACCGACGAGGTGCTGCGCACCGACGTGCTGGCCGGCCGCACCGTCTACCGCACGGGTGACCTCGTCTACCGCACGGACGAGGGCGACTACGTCTACGTCGACCGGGCCGACCGCGTCATCAAGCGGATGGGCGTGCGCATCTCCCTCGTCGAACTGGCCGAGGCCCTGCGCCGCCTGGAGGGCGTGACCGCCGCCGTCTGCGTGGCCTACGACGGGGGCGGGCAGGTGGCCATCGCCGCCTTCGTGACCGGGGAGGGTCTCGGATCGCCCCTCGACATCCGTCGGGCCGCCGCCGAGCTGCTGCCGGACTCGATGCTGCCCGACCGGATCGAGCCGGTGCCGAATCTCCCCCTCACCCGGTCGAGCAAGGTGGACGAACGTCGGCTGGTGGCCGAGGCCGGCCTGACGCCCCTGGCGGCGGGGGGTTCCGACGGCCGAGCATACATGTGAATCGAGAGTTCACATACTAAAAGCTTGAATTCGACGTTTACGCCATACTGCCAG
>Ga0302178_10000980_pt1 | contig 24858 bp, 22 predicted proteins | sample I_Palsa_E1_3_FD_198790 | JGI IMG/M metagenome (GOLD analysis project Ga0302178, IMG submission 198790) | Peat permafrost microbial communities from Stordalen Mire near Abisko, Sweden - I_Palsa_E1_3 | ecosystem: Environmental > Terrestrial > Soil > Palsa > Peat permafrost | place: Sweden... | reverse complement strand
TACGACCACTCGTCGGCGTTCGCTCAGTGGGGACCGATTATCGTCGAGCTGACCGAGGTCCATGAAGCCGAGCCCGCCGGTCTGCGGGAGGCGCTCGTTGCACCGGGCGGCGGCATCGGCCACGTCGCATGGCTCTGCGACTCGCTGAGCGACGAGACGGCGCGCCTCGAGGCGGCAGGGTTCAGGGCGTTTCACAGCGGTCGCACGGGCCCCGCGTCCGCCGTCTGGTTCGATCGCGGCCCGCTCTTCGGTCATCCAGTCGAGGTCCTCGAGCGCCGCGCCGAGATCCTTGGCTTCTATGCCGGGATTGCCGCCGCCGCCGAGGGCTGGGACGGCAGCGAGCCGCTACGCAGCGCAGCCACTCTTTTCGGCGGCGCCGCCACCCCGCTCAGGCGGCGAGTCGCCAGTCAGCGACCCGGTCGCGCGCCGGCACGTGGCGCACCAGTGCGCCGGTGAGTCGTTCGACGCGCCGTGGGAGCCCCGTATGCAGCCACCGCTTCGAACCCTGCGCAGAACTCGATATCAGGATCTCGTCGTAGATCCTCGGGTTCCACGCCTCATGCACGGCGGCAACCGGGTCGTTGCAGCCAACCACTCCCCTCACCGGCAGTCCGGCAGCGCGAAGCTGCTCCGTCACACGGGAAGCCTCAGCCTCGGCCGCCGGCCCCGATCCGGCTGGCACGAGAAGCGTGAAACGAGCACCGTGCGTCTCCGCGCGGTGTCGCAACTCCGCCGTCAAGGCCAATGACGGCTCGCTCGAGGGAGCGAGAACGAGAACGTGCACGCCCATGTGACGGACGGACGCTGACTGCGCGCCCAAGCCGCTTACGCTGACCGGACTGCCTGGGTGGAGAGAGGAGGACCGATACATCGCGACGGATTGTCCGCAAGCGGTGTCGGTCCCGGCATGGCCCTGCGTCCAAGATTCCCGCCGAGGCGTTGCGCCGCGTGGAGGACCGCGTCGACGCTGACGTGAAACGATGCGCCCGACGACGATGAGACTCGAGCAGAAGACCGCCATCATCACTGGCGCCGGCCAGGGCATTGGCCGTGCGCTCGCGCTCCGGCTTGGCGCCGAGGGGGCGAACGTGGTGGTCACGGATGTCAACGCCGACGGCGCCGCGCTCGTCGCCGCGGAGATCGAGGACGCTGGTGGCGTCGCACACCCGGTCCGCCTGGACGTCAGCGACCGCGAGGCGGCCACCGCTGTCGTCGCCGACGCGGTCACTCGCTTCGGCGGAGTGGATGTGCTGATCAACAACGCCGGGATCTTCTCGACGATCCGGATGGGGCCGTTCGAGCAGATCACGCCAGCTGAGTTCTCCTCGGTGATGTCGGTGAACGTCGCCGGCACGTTCAACTGCTGCCAGGCGGTTGCGCCGGTCCTTCGTGCCCAGCGCTCGGGCTCGATCATCAATATCTCCTCCGGGACCGTCCGCATGGGCCGTCCTTACTACGCCCACTACGTGACCTCGAAGGCGGCGGTGGTTGGCCTGACTCGTGCGCTCGCGAACGAGCTTGGCGAGGACGATGTTCGCGTCAACGCGATCATGCCCGGCTCGATCAAGACCGAGATCCCGCGCGACACCGTGACACCTGAACAGGCCAAGGGGATCGTCGCCCGACAGGCGCTCAAGCGTCAGCTGGCGCCAGAGGACCTGCTCGGCACGATCGTCTTCCTCGCCTCCGATGACTCGCTGATGCTCACCGGTCAGACGATCGTCGTTGACGGCGGCGTGATCTTTGGCTGAGCCGGCGAGCGCTGCTCGACCAGGAGCCTGACAGCGCAGCGTTGCCGGTCCTGTGTCAGCGGATTTTGGTTAGTTGACGCGTGCGGACAGTACGCGCTCACACTTTTGCTGCTAGCCTGCGCGGTCCCTCGGAGGAGGTGTTGTGGTGACAGGTCGCCGCTTTGGAGCTGTCGCAGTTCGCTTCTGGCGCGTCGTGCTTGCAGCGCTCGTGTCGGTCGCAGTCCCACTTGCTCTCGGCACTGCTGTGGCTGGCGCTGCGGAGCCTGTCGTCTTCGCGCCGGCAACGAGTATCGACGGGTCGAGCTCGCTGAGCAGCGTGAGTTGCCCGTCGATCGAGCTGTGCGTCGCGAGCGACGCGCAGGGCGATCTCCTCAGTTCGACCAGCCCCGCGACGTCGTCGTGGAGCGCGGTGAACGTGTCGTCCGCGCCGTCGATCAACGCTGTCTCCTGCCCGAGCGCGGGCTTCTGCCTCGCCGTGGATGGTGCCGGCAACGCCTTCATTTCGGGCGATCCCGCCGCGGCGCCGGCGAGCTGGGTCGAGTACGCCGACATCGACCTCAACGGCGCACCGCTCGATGGCGTCGCATGTCCGTCGAGCACCACTTGCGTGGCGGTGTCCACCGCCGACGGCGCGCTGATCTCGACCGATGGCGGCGCGGCGTGGACGCCGGTCGCCGGCACCTCAGGCGCGCAGCTGGAGAGCATTTCCTGTCCTTCGGCGGCGCTCTGCGTCGCACTTGGCGGGAGCACCGCACTGACCCTGACGGATTTGAGTGAGGGCGGCAGTGTTATTGCTGATACGGCCGCTGATAGTGACAGCGGCGGCGCGTTCACCGGGGTGTCGTGTGTCACTGACTCGCTCTGCGTCGGCGTCGACGACTCCGGTGATGCAGCGGTTACGACCAATCCAGTCGCCGCGGACTGGGACGCGGCTGTGCTGACGGGCTCGAGCGATGCACTCGACGGGCTTGCCTGTCCGCTCAGCTCGCTGTGTGTCGCGGTCGACGCGGATGGGAACGCGACGTTCACCACCGATCCGGGCGACGGTGGCGCGGCGGTCTGGTCGCCCGACGAGGGCAGGTTCGATGGCAGCGCGCTCAACTCGGTGTCATGTCCGCAGAGCGGCTTCTGCGTGGCGGTCGACGGCGACGGCGGTGCCAGCACCGGGATCGGCGCAACTCTCGCCGTCGCGCTTGCCGGGGCGGGTGGCGGCACGATCACCGACTCCGACGCCTATCTCGACTGCGGCACGACGTGCAGCGCCGACTATGCCGCCGGCTCGAGCGTGACGCTCACGGCAACCGCTGGGCCGGACTCGACATTTGCCGGCTGGAGCGGCGGCGGCTGCGGGACCGGGCCGACCTGCACCGTGACGAACGGCGCTCCCGGCTCCTCGCAGACGATCACGGCGACATTCGACCCGCCACCGTCGGCGACCACGATCACGAGGGCGACGATCGACCGTCGCAAGCGGAGCGCGAAGTTCAAGTTCGACGGGACCTACGACCCGACCGCCTATCGCTGCGCCCTCGTCCGGATCGGCTCGGCCAAGCACGATCGGACACCGCCGCCGTCCTACAGGGGCTGCCGCTCGCCGAAGCGCTACTCGTACCTCAAGAAGGGCCGCTACGTCTTCTACGTCTACGCGGTCGGTCCCGGCGGCAGCGACCCGACGCCGGCGACGCAGGCGTTCAGGCTCGTCTGAACGGTCGCCACCGGGCGCGGCGAGTCCGGTCGGCCTCAGCGGCGCAGCAGGCGCCCGATGGCGCCCATCATCTCGTCGACCTGTGCGCCCGGGTCCTGCGGCGCCGTGCCCATGCCCTGCATGCAGTGGCGGGCGTGGTCGTCGAGCAGGCCGAGCGAGATCTTGTCGAGCGCCGCCTGAATCGCCGCGACCTGCGTGAGCACGTCAATGCAGTAGCGGTCTTCGTCGACCATCCGCGCGACCCCGCGAACCTGGCCCTCGACTCGGGCCAGACGCCCGAGCAGCTGGTCCTTGGTTGCCGTGTAGCCGCGGCTTGGTCCTGGCGGCTGCTGGTCGACTTCCGGCATCGCTCGAGTATACCCCCATGGGGTATTCTCCCGCTGAAGCATGAATCCGATCCTCCACGATTTGGTCAAGGGCCTCGAACAGGCGGGCCTGATGGCCTATGAGGTGTGGTGGGCGCTCGTGTTCGGCTTCCTGATCTCCGCCATCGTCCAGGCGTGGGTGCCGCGTCAGCGGATCGAGCGCGCGCTCTCGGGCGGGGGCCTCGTCCCGATCGCCAGGGCGACCGCACTCGGCGCCGCTTCCTCCTCCTGCTCCTACGCGGCGATCGCGATTGCCAGATCGTTGTTTTCGAAGGGTGCGTCGGCACGGGCCGCGCTGGCTTTCCAGTTTGCCTCGACGAACCTCGTCTGGGAGCTTGGGCTCGTGCTCTGGGTGCTGATCGGCTGGCAGTTCACGCTCGCCGAGTTCATCGGCGGACTCCTGCTGATCGTGCTGATGGCCCTGCTCCTGCGCCTGTTCGTCTCGCCACGAGAGGAGCAGCAGGCCCGCCGCCACTCCCAGCAGGCGGCAACCGGCCACCAGCACCACATGGCCGGCTCGGCGGCGCTCGGTTGGCGCGCGCGGCTGACGAGCGTCGAGAGCTGGTCCGACGTCGCGCACAACTTCCGCGGCGACTGGCAGATGCTCTACAAGGAGATCGCCACCGGCTTCCTGCTCGCCGGGTTCATCGGCCTGCTCGGCGACCGCTTCTTCAACAGCCTCTTCATCCACGACGCGCCGGCGCTGCCACGGACGCTCGAGAACGTTCTCGTCGCTCCGATCATCGCCGCGTTGAGCTTCGTCTGCTCGGTCGGGAACGTGCCGCTCGCCGCCGTTCTCTGGTCGGGCGGCATCTCGTTCGGCGGCGTCGTCGCATTCCTCTTCGCCGACCTGATCGTGATCCCGATCGTCGTCGCCTACCGCAAGTACTACGGCACTCCCTACGCTCTGCGGATCACGGCCCTGATGTTCGTGGCGATCGCGCTCGCCGCAGTCGTCGTCGATGGACTCTTCGGCGGCCTGGGGCTGATTCCGAACGGACGGCGGCCGGGCCGCGCCGAGATCTTCGGCACGGTCCACGTCAACTACACGTTGTTCCTCGACATCGCCGCGCTGGTGACATTCGCAGCACTGATCGCGCTCACGGCGCGCCGCGGGGCGACCGACCCGGTCTGCGGGATGCAGGTCGACCGAGCCAAGGCGCTGCACAGCGATCTGGCCGGCACACGGCACTACTTCTGTTCCGAGCACTGCCTGCACAGCTTCGAAGCCGCGCGCGCTCCGGCCACCACGACACACGCCTGAACGCGCTGGCGCAGCGCACGACGCTCAGGCGTCGCGGCTGCGCGTCCGCCATGCGCCGGCGACCCGCCAGGCGATGGCTGCGCATGCGCAGAGGGTAGATGCGAGGCGCCCCGTTGCACATCGCCCGCGCAGCGGAGTCGAGCCTCAGCCGCTCGGCGGAGGCGGGTGCGCCGCTATCGTTGCCACTCGTGGCCGAGCCGATCGTGCAGACAACCGTCAGCGAGTTGCCCGAGTCGCGCGCCCGCGTCGAGGTCGAGGTGAGCGTGCGCGAGGTCGCCGCCGCCGTCGACGCAGCCGCCCGATCGCTCGGCAAGAACCTGCGCCTGCCGGGCTTCCGCAAGGGCAAGGTCCCGGCCGCGGTGCTGCTCCAGCGTCTCGGGCGCGAGTCCGTGCTCGACGAGGCGCTGCGCGATCGACTGAGCCGCTGGTACGTGCAGGCTGTCGACGACGCGGGGATCGCCGCGGTCGGTGATCCGGACATCTCGCTCGGCGAGCTGCCGGCCGACGGCGAGCCGTTTCGATTCTCGTTCGAGATCGGCGTGCGGCCGGTCGCCACGCTCGGAACCTGGCGCGGCCTCGAGGTCGCCCGCCGAGAGCCGGCCTTCGAGGAGAGCGACGTCGAGCAGCAGCTCGCGGAGGCGCGCGAGCGACTGGCGCGGCTCGAGCCGGTCGAGCGGGCTGCGGCGCGCGGCGACTTCGTCGCGATCGACTACAGCGGCGCCATCGACGGCGAGCCGATCGAGGGCGGCCAGGGGCGCGGCCAGCTGATCGAGCTCGGCAGCGGCCGGCTCGTCCCCGGCTTCGAGGATGGGCTGATCGGTGCGCTCGCCGGTGAGGAGCGGACGGTCGAGCTCACGTTTCCCGACGACTACGAGGCGAGCGAGTTGGCGGGGCGACCGGCGACCTTCGTGATCACGGTCAACGAGGTGCGCGAAAAGCAGCTGCCCGAGCTCGACGACGACTTCGCGACCGACTCCGCCGGGCTCGACACGCTCGACGAGTTGCGCGCCGAGATTCGCAACGGCCTGCTCGAGTCCGACGAGCGCGCGGTCGAGCGCGAGTTTCGCGGCGCCGTGCTCGACGCGGCCGTCGCAGCGGCAACGGTCAGCGTGCCCGACGCGCTGATCGACGCGCGCAATCAGGAGGCGTGGGATCGCACGCTGCACTCGCTGGAGCATCGCGGCCTTTCCAAGGAGGCGTTCCTGCAGATCGCCGGCAAGACCGAGGAGGAGCTGCTCGCGGAGGCCCGCGTCGATGCCGAGCAGGCGCTGCGCCGCGAGGCGGTCCTCAGCGCGATCATCGCCGCCGAGTCGATCGAGCCCTCCGACGACGAGCTGATCGCGACGCTGATCGAGCGGCTGCCGCCGGAGCAGCGACCGACCACGCCGGCCGCACAGGCCAAGCTGCTCGAGCGCCTGCGCAAGGCGGGCCGCCTCGCCGAGCTGCGCGAGGACGTCGCCGCCGATCGCGCGCTCGAGGAGCTCGTCGGCGCCGCCACGCCGATCGATCCCGGTCGGGCTGCGGCACGCGAGAAGCTCTGGACCCCCGGTAGCTAAAACTCCCCCGACCGCCAATGGGCGATTGGTAGACTCGCCGTTGGAGGCAGTGCGGCGTTGCACTTGCCAGGAGGAATCCAGCCAGGCAAGCGAAACAGAGCGAGGACCATGAGCCCACTGATTCCGATGGTTGTTGAGCAGACCTCGCGCGGCGAGCGGGCGTTCGACATCTACAGCCGCCTGCTGAACGAGCGGATCATCTTCCTCGGGACGCCGATCGACGACCAGATCGCGAACCTGATCGTCGCGCAGCTGCTGCACCTCGAGAGCGAGGATCCCGACAAGGACATCTCGCTTTACATAAATTCACCAGGTGGGTCGGTTTACGCAGGTCTGGCCATTTACGACACGATGCAGTTCGTCAAGCCGGACATTCAGACGATCTGTGTCGGCATCGCGATGTCGATGGGTGCGCTCCTACTCGCTGGAGGGGCAAAGGACAAACGTATGGCTCTGCCCAACGCAAAGATCCTGATTCACCAGGTGAGCTCAAGCTTTCAAGGGCAAGCGACCGACATTGAAATACATGCGAGAGAGATCATCGATGTCCGGCGCAGACTGGATGAGATCATTGCCGAGCACACCGGCAAAGCAGTCGACGAGGTCAAGAACGACACCGATCGCGATTACTTCATGAGCTCCGACGAGGCACGTGATTACGGGATCATTGACCGCGTGATCTCGGAGCACTGAATCTGAGCATCGAACACCGCAATGGCACGACCAACCGACACCAACGAGCAGCTCCTCTGCAGCTTCTGCGGCAAGTCGCAGCGGCAGGTCAAGAAGCTGATCGCGGGCCCGGGCGTCTACATCTGCGACGAATGCATCGATCTCTGTAACGAGATCATCGACGAGGAGCTCGTCGCTCCACCGACGTTCGACATCTCGAGCCTGCCGAAGCCGCGCGAGATCTACTCCGTGCTCGACGAGTACGTGATCGGCCAGGACAGCGCCAAGCGCACCCTCTCGGTAGCCGTCTACAACCATTACAAGCGCGTCCAGATGATGCACGCCGAGGACGCCGAGATCGAGCTGCAGAAGTCGAACATCCTGCTGCTCGGCCCGACCGGCTGCGGCAAGACGCTGCTCGCCCAGACCCTCGCGCGGATCCTCAACGTCCCGTTTGCGATCGCCGACGCGACGGCGCTGACCGAGGCCGGCTACGTCGGCGAGGACGTCGAGAACATCCTGCTCAAGCTGATCCAGGCGGCCGACTACGACGTCAAGAAGGCCGAGACCGGGATCATCTACATCGACGAGGTCGACAAGATCGCGCGCAAGGCCGACAACCCGTCGATCACCCGCGACGTCTCCGGCGAGGGCGTCCAGCAGGCGCTGCTGAAGATCCTCGAGGGAACCTCCGCCTCGGTCCCGCCGCAGGGCGGTCGCAAACACCCCCACCAGGAGTTCCTCTCGATCGACACGACGAACATCCTCTTCATCTGCGGCGGCGCCTTCGCCAACCTCGACAAGGTGATCGAGCGGCGGATCGGCCACAAGGGCGTCGGCTTCGGTGCCGCGATCCAGCCCAAGCGCACCAAGGACGACGGCGAGATCTTCGAGTCCTGCCTGCCCGAGGACCTCGTCCAGTACGGGCTGATCCCCGAGTTCATCGGCCGCCTGCCGGTGATGTCGGCGGTCCACCAGCTGAGCCACGAGGACCTCGTCGCGATCCTCACCCAGCCCCGTAACGCGCTGGTCAAGCAGTTCCACCGCTTCTTCTCCTTCGACGGCATCGAGCTCGTCTTCTCCGACGACGCCCTCGTCGCGATCGCCGAGCGCGCACTCGAGCGCGAGACCGGCGCCCGCGGCCTGCGCTCGATCATCGAGGAGGTCCTGCTCGAGGTCCAGTTCGAGCTGCCCTCGCGCCGCGACGTCAAGAAGTGCGTCGTCACGCGCGAGACGATCGAGAAGGGCCTGACGCCGACGCTCGTCACCGAGGCCGTCGCCGACGAGCCCGACAGCGCCGCCGAGACGCTGGAAGAAGCTGGCTAGGGGGGACGCCCCGGCGCATGCGCCGGGGCGGCGATCGGTGCATGCACCGATCGCCGGGTGGGTGCATGCACCCACCCGAACAGATCCGGGACGCTAGCCTTCGGCTTGGTGCCTCCCCGCCGGTCCGTAGACGATCTCCGCTCGCGCACGCGCTTCGAGCCGCGCGTGGTCGAGCCGAGGCTGATCGCGCAGTGGCTCGACTCGGGGATCTTCCACCCCGAGCCCGAGGGCAGCGCCGAGCAGAACTATTCGATCGCCTTCCCGCCGCCGAACGTTACGGGCGATCTGCACATGGGACACGCGCTGCAGGCGGCGACGCAGGACACGCTGATCCGCTACGCCCGCCAGCGCGGGCGGCGGACGAAGTTCATCCTCGGCACCGACCACGCCGGGATCGCGACGCAGGTCCAGGTCGAGCGCCAGCTCGTGCGCGATGGCACATCGCGCGAGGAGATCGGGCGCGAGCGCTTCGTCGAGCGAGTCTGGCGGTGGCGCGAGCGATATGGCTCGAGCATTGTCGACCGCCTGAAGCAGCTCGGTGCGTCCTTCGACTACGAGGAGGAGCGCTTCACGCTCGATCAGGACTACGCGGCGGCGGTCATCAAGGTCTTCATCGAGCTCTACCAGCGCGGCTACATCCACCGCGATCACTACCTCGTCAACTGGGACCCGGGCAGCGGCTCGGCGATCTCCGACCTCGAGGTCGAGGAGCGTGAGGAAATCGACACGCTCTACTCGATCGCCTACCCGCTCGCCGACGGCGATGGCGAGGTGGTGGTGGCGACGGTGCGCCCGGAAACGCTGCTCGGTGACGTGGCGGTTGCGGTGCATCCCGACGACGAGCGTTACGCGCGGCTGATTGGCCGCGAGGTGCTGCTTCCGCTCAGCGGACGTCGGCTGCCGATCATCGCCGACGACTACGTCAAGCCGGAGTTCGGCACCGGCGCGCTGAAGATCACGCCCGGGCACGCTCCCACCGACTTCGAGATCGGTCGCCGCCACGACCTCCCGGTCATCTCCGTGATCGGCGAGGACGGACGGATGACAGCGGACGCTGGAGAGCGCTTCGCCGGGCTCACTGTGAGTGAGGCGAAGACGGCGGTGGTCGACGCGCTGCAGGTCGAGGGCCTGCTGCGCGGCGAACAGCCGTACAAGCACGAGGTTCCGTTCTCACAGCGCTCTGGCCAGCGGATCGAGCCGCTGATCTCGTTGCAGTGGTTCATGCGGATGGACGATCTGGCGCGCCCGGCGATCCACGCCGTCCGCCATGGCAAGGTGCGCTTCTTCCCCGAGCGCTGGGGCGGGGTCTACCTCGACTGGATGGAGGAGATACGGCCGTGGTGCATCTCACGCCAGCTGTGGTGGGGACACAGGCTGCCGGTCTACTACTGCGACGCCTGCGAGGAGACCTATGTTGCAGCGGCGGCGCCGCGGCGATGTGGTGCCTGCGACGGCCCGCTCCGCCAGGACGAGGACGTGCTCGACACCTGGTTCTCAAGTGCGCTGTGGCCGTTTGCGACACTCGGCTGGCCCGAGCAGACGGACGCACTCGCGGCGTTCTACCCGACGAACGTGCTCGTGACAGGCCGCGACATCATCTCGCTGTGGGTCGCGCGGATGATCATGATGGGCATCGAGTTCTGCGGCGAGGTGCCGTTCGGCGACGTCTACATCACCTCGATCATCCAGGCCCCCGACGGACGGCGCATGTCGAAGTCGCTTGGGACCGGAATCGACCCGATCCAGGCGATCGAGGAGCACGGTGCCGACGCGTTGCGCTTTGGTCTGCTCGTGATGTCCTCGACCCAGGACGTCCGCTACAGCCCCGAGAAGATCGAGCAGGGCCAGGGTCTCGCAAACAAGCTCTTCAACGCGGCGCGCTTTGCCGTGCTCTCGATCGATGCTGACGCCGTCGCCGAGGCTCGGCCGAGCGCGGTCGAGGATCGCTGGATCCTGTCGCGGCTGCAGCGGATCGACCGGACGCTCGAGCAGCGCTTCGGCGACTACGACTTCGCGCACGCGGCGCTCGACCTCTACGCCTTCGTCTACGGCGAGCTCTGCGATTGGTACATCGAGCTCGTAAAGCCGCGCTTCCAGGGCGAGCAGCGCGCGGAGCTCAGCTCGACGCTGAAGTTCGTCCTGCGCGAGACGCTGGCGATCGCACACCCGCTGATCCCTTTCGTCACGGAGGAGTTGTGGCCATTCGTCAGTGGCGACGATGGCCTGCTGGCGGGGCATGTGCGCCCGCTGCTCCCGGAGTCACTGCTGGACGCCCATGCAGAGGCTGCGCTGCCGCGTGCGATCACCGCCACCCAGGTAATGCGGGGCTGGCGCGACGCGATGGGGATCGCTCCGGGTGCCCGGGTCGTCGCGCGAATCGACGCCGATGGCTACGACGACGTCGCGCACCTGGTCGCCCATCAGGCCTGGCTCGATCTGCGCGACCGCGACTCCAACGGCGGCGAGCCGCAGGCCACCATCGCCGTCCCCGGTGGCGTGATCGCGATCCTCGACGGCGTCGACAGCTCGGCCCAGGAGGCTCGCGCCGCGAAGCGACGCGAGCTGCTGGCGGCGGAGATCGCGCGAGCCCAGGGCAAGCTTTCGAACGACGCGTTCGTCGCCAACGCCCCGCCCGCCGTCGTCGCCCGTGAGCGCGAGAAGCTGGCGGCGCTCGAGCGCGAGCTGGAGTCGCTGTGAGCTCTCCGCTCGGACTGCCCCGGGAAGGCTGGAGCGCCGAGGAGGCCGAGCGGTTCCTGCTCTCGCGCGAGCGCTTCGGCATGCACTTCGGCCTCGACCGCATCCGCCGGCTGTTGAACGTACTCGACCTGTCGTCGATGCCCTTCCCCTCGATTCACATCGTCGGCACCAACGGCAAGTCCTCGACGACGCGCATGACCGCGGCGCTGCTCGAGCGTCACGGCCTGCGGACCGGCTGCTTCACCTCGCCGCACCTGCTCAGCTATCGCGAGCGGATCCGGATCGCCGAGCGCGACATCGCGCCGGAGCGCTTCGCCGCCCAGGTCGCCCGCACGGTTCGCGCCGCCGAGCTCGTCGACCGCTCGCAGGCCGACCCCGCGGATCGCGTCACGCAGTTCGAGCTGCTGACCGCGGCGGCCCTCAGCGAGTTCGCTACCCAGCGGGTCGATGTCGCGGTCGTCGAGGCCGGCCTCGGTGGCCGCTTCGACGCGAGCAACGCGCTCGATTCGCGCGTCGCCGTGCTGACGAACGTCGGGCTCGAGCACACCCGCTACCTTGGCCCGACGGTCGCTCATATCGCCCGCGAGAAGCTCGCAGTGGTCCGTCCCGGCGCGACGTTGATCGTCGGCGCGCAGCTCGATCCCGTCGTCCTGGCGCTCGCCGAGGAGACCGCCGCCGAACGCGGCGCAACGCTCGTCCACGCCGCGGAGGAGTCCGTCGCCGGTGTTGAGCTCGCCGCGCGCGGCGCCTACCAGCGACGCAACTTCGCCGTCGCCTGCGCCGCCGCCCGCGCATTCCTCGGACGCGAGCTCGACGGCGAAGCGGTACGTGACGCCGCGCGCACGGTCACGGTGCCCGGTCGCTTCGAGGTCCATGAAGGCGAGCCGGTGCTGCTTCTGGACGGCGCGCACAACGCCGGCGGGATCGAGGCGCTGACGGCTTCGCTACCCGAGTTCCTGGCCGGCCGCCGGCTCGTCACCGTCGTCTCGATCCTCGATGACAAGGACGCGGCGGCGATGCTGACGGGCCTGTTGGCCCACTCGCAGGCGCTTGTCTGTACGGCCTGCGACAGCCCGCGCGCGCTGCCCCCAGCCACGCTCGCCTCGCTCGCCGGACAGCTCGGCGCCGACGCCGTGCGGGTCGAGGCGAACCCGCGCGCGGCGCTTGCTTGTGCACGTGAAATTGCGGGTAGGGACGGCGTCGTACTTGCGACCGGTTCGATCTATCTGCTGGCCGATTTGCTGCGCGGAGAGCACGCCGAACGCGGCTCAGCCTTCTGATGTGGGACGAGACGCCATCCCTGCTCGCGATGATCGCGATCGTCGTGATCGTCGTGATCGTCGTGATCCTCGTCTTCGTCGGGATCGGCTACGCGTTCGGTCGGCTAATTCTGTAGTAGCGGCCGATACACTCGCGTAACAATGCCTGCACCGATCGCATATTTCGGCATCAGCAGCAGTGGGGTGAACCTGTTCATAAATCTCCTGTTGCTGTTCGTCGTGATCATCTGGCTTGCGCTGATCTACTGGACGCGTGCGGACGCGAAGCGCCGTATCGACGATCCGCTGCTCGTCTTCTTTGCCACGGTCGCAGCGATCTTTCCGTTCATCGGCACGCTCATCTACATGATCGTGCGCCCACCCGAGTACCTCGAGGATGCCCGTGAGCGCGAGCTCGAGATGCAGGCCGCAGAGGCCCGAATCGCGCAACTCTCCTACTTCGCGTGTCCTTACTGCCACCAGGAGGTCGACAAGGACTTCGTGCTCTGTCCGAACTGTCAGAACCGCCTGCGCGAGCCCTGTCCGCGCTGCTCGCGCCCGCTCGATCTGACCTGGACCGTCTGCCCCTATTGTGAGGCGCAGGTCTCCGAGCCCCAACGCCCGCGACGCGCTCGCGCGCGCGAGCGCGAGGCGCCGCCCGCCGGCTAGCGCAGCCCCGGCTGCTGCCCGCGTCAGCAAGCGCGGACACGCCGTCTCTGAAAGGCTGGTCACCCCGAGCCGCGCCGCGGCGAACCCAACCCAAGGAGACCGCCCCGATGACGGAGCGCACGCTGATCCTCGCCAAGCCCGATGCGTATGCACGCAGCCTCAGTGGCGAGATCCTTGCCCGCTTCGAGCGCAAGGGCCTGCGGCCCGTCGCGCTGCGCGTCGCGACGCTGACGCGCGAGCTGGCCGAGCAGCACTACGCCGAGCACTCCGAGCGACCGTTCTTCGGTGAGCTCGTCGACTTCATCACCTCAGGCCCGCTCGTCGCGATGGTTCTCGAGGGCGAGTCCGCGGTGCTCGCGGCGCGCCAGCTGATCGGGGCGACGAACCCGCTCGAGGCGGCGCCCGGGTCGATCCGCGGCGACTTCGCCACGCAGACCGGCGAGAACCTCGTCCACGGCTCCGATGGTCCCGAGTCGGCGGCGCGCGAGATCGGGCTGTTCTTCCCGGAACTGTGACGCTCGTCCTCGCCTCGCGCTCGCCGCAGCGCCGCGAGATCCTCGAGCGCCTGGGGCTCGAGTTCGTCGTCCGCCCGACCGATGTCGAAGAGCTGACGCACGGCGATCCCGACGCGGTGGCGCGCGAGAACGCGCTGCGTAAGGCGCTCGCGGCAGCGCCGCAGCCGGGCGAGTTGGTCCTCGGCGTCGACACGATCGTCGCGCTCGACGGCGAGCTGTACGGCAAGCCGGCGAGCGCCGAGCAGGCGCGGCGCACGCTGCGCGCGCTGTCGGGCAGGACGCACACCGTGATCAGCGGCCTGGCGCTGCTCGTCGCCGATCGCGAGGCGCAGCTGCACAGCGCCGCCACCGCCGTCAGCTTTCGCGAGTTCGACCAGCCGATGCTCGACTGGTACGTGAGCACCGGCGAATGGCGCGAGCGCTCCGGCGGCTACGCGATCCAGCAGGCCGGCGGCGCGCTCGTCCGCGCGATCGAGGGCGACTACACCAATGTCGTCGGCCTGCCGCTGGCATTGCTGCTCGACGTCTGGCCGGAGGTCCTCGGATAGACCCGAGATAGGCATGGGTAGGCCCGAGTCCGCCTTGTTTTGCAGCGTTTTTTGCGCCTCGCAGCAGATTGTGCCGGCGCTTGGGCGATCAGGGGGTCCGCTACAATCCCCTTTCAGGTGGGGTTCCCCCTCCGCGATGGCTCACCCTTACCAGGGGGCCCGCAACGCGGCGCGCCCGCCGAGTTCAGCGCCTCCACGATGGGTCTCTTCAGCCACATGACAGGTTTGGGCGGCCGCGACCTCGCGGTCGATCTCGGCACGGCCAACACCCTCGTCTACATGCGCGGGCGCGGCATTGTCCTGTCGGAGCCGAGCGTCGTCGCGATCGACTCGCGCACCAACGAGGTCCACGCCGTCGGCATCGAGGCCAAGCGGATGCTCGGCCGGACTCCCGGCACGATCACCGCGATCCGGCCACTGAAGGACGGCGTGATCGCCGACTTCGACGTGACCGAGGAGATGCTGCGCCACTTCATCCAGAAGGTTCACCAGAGCCGCTTCGCACATCCGCGCGTCGTCGTCTGCGTGCCGTCCGGCGTCACCGGCGTGGAGAAGCGCGCGGTCGAGGAGGCGTGCCTGTCGGCCGGCGCCCGCGAGGCCTACCTGATCGAGGAGCCGATGGCAGCGGCGATCGGCGCTGGACTGCCGGTCGGCGAGCCGACCGGCTCGATGATCGTCGACATCGGCGGCGGCACCTCGGAGGTGGCGGTGATCTCGCTCGGCGGCATCGTCGTCGCCGAGTCGATCCGGGTCGCCGGCGACGAGCTCGACAACGCGATCATCAACTACGCAAAGCGCGAGTACAAGGTGCTGATCGGGCAGCAGACCGCCGAGGAGCTCAAGCTCGAGATCGGCTCGGCCTATCCGCTGCCGGAGGAACTGCAGGCCGAGATCCGCGGCCGCGACATCGTCACCGGCCTACCGAAGACCGTCGTGCTGACCAGTGAGGAGATCCGCCTCGCGCTCGATGAGCCGCTCCAGCAGATCATCAACGCCGTCAAGGTGACGCTCGACCGGACCCCGCCCGAGCTCGCCTCGGACATCATGGACCGCGGCATGATGCTCGCCGGCGGTGGCTCGCTGCTGCACGGACTCGACGAGCGGATGCGCGACGAGACGAACATGCCGGCGCACATCGCGGAGTCGCCGCTGACCTGCGTCGCCGTCGGCTCCGGGCGCTCGCTCGAGGAGTTCGAGGTGATTCAGCGCAGCAATCGCGCCGGCCGCAAGCGTGGCCGGCGTCGTTAGTACGTCAGCGCAGCTGGTTGCTCGACTGCTGCGCTTTCGGCGCCTGCGTGCCGCGTAACCTGTAGCCCGACCCCCTTTCTTCGTGTACCGGAAGACAGTCCGCCGTCGCCGCGCAGTCCTCGCGCTGCTCGTGACCATCTCGGTAGTGCTGCTGAGTGCCTATCTCGGCTCGTCCTCCGGCGGCGTTCTCGGGCGGATCCAGGCCGGGTTTCTCGACATCTTTGCGCCGATCCAGGAGGGCGTCAGCACGCTGCTGACGCCCGTCCGCGACGCGATCAGCGGGATCGACGACGTCGTCAACGCCACGAGCCAGCGCAACGAGTACCGCGCCGAGAACCGCCGGCTGCTGGCCGCGAACGCGGCGTTGCAGGCTGATCGCCGCCACTACCTCCAGCTGCGCGGCATGTTCACGATCGACCACGAGCTCGGCGTCTCCAGCCACCAGCAGGTGACCGCCCAGGTCGTCAGCGAGTCGCCGAGCGTCTGGTACTCGCACGTGATGATCGACGCCGGCTCGAGCGCGGGGATACACGTCGGCGACGTCGTGCTCGATGGCGACGGGCTTGTCGGCAGTGTCTCGACTGTGACCGGCGATGCCGCCGAGGTGACGCTGCTGACCGATCCGAGCTCGGGTGTCGCTGCGCGCGACGCCACGACCGGAGCCTGGGGGATCGTCGAGCCGGCAGCCGGCAGCACGAGTCGGTTGATGCTCGATTTCCCGAGCAGCTTCCAGCTCGCGCCGGGCGATCTGATCGTCACCGCCGGCACGACGGCGAACGGCCACTCCGCCTATCCGCCGGACATCCCGATCGGCCGCGTGACCAGCGTCGACAAGGCGTCCTCGACCGTATCGATCGAGCCGAACGCCGACGTCAGACAGCTCGAGAACGTGCAGGTGCTCACCGATCTCCGCTCGCCGGCACACGTTGCGAGCACGTCCTCGCCCCGGGGCCGCTCGTGAGCATCTTCCGGCCACGCCGCCGCCGCGCGCGGGCGTCCAACCCGCAGGCAGCCCGGATCCCGCGCGGTCTGACCTTCCGTCGACGCCGTTCGAAGTCAGCGAGCGGCAAGTCCGCGGCGGTGTCACGGATCAGCTTCCGCCGGCGCCGGTCCAAGTCGGCCGCGGGCAAGCCTCCGGCGGTCTCCGCGATCAGCTTCCGCCGGCGCCGTTCCAAGTCAGCGGGCGGCAGGCCCCCGACGGTGTCGCGGATCAACTTCCACCGGCGGCGCGAACGCCCCGCGGGCAGTGACGGCAGCCGCGTCGCGCGCCTGCGCCTGCGCCGCCGTCGTCAGCCGCGTCCGGCAAGGCTCGCCGCCGAGTGGATGAGCGGTCCCTGGGGCCTGGTGGCCAGGCTGGTCGCCGTCGCGTTCGTCACCTGCATGCTCCAGCTGCTCGTCGTTTCGCAGATCGCCGTGCTGGGCGTCAGCGCCGACCTCACGCCGCTGGTCGTTGCCTCCGCCGGCGTGCTCTGCGGCTCGCTCGCCGGCGCCTCCTTCGGGTTCGCCGTCGGCCTCTTCGTCGACCTCGCGTTCGTGCAGGTGCTCGGGATCTCCTCGCTGCTGCTGACGCTGATCGGCTACGGCGCCGGGCGCGTGGGTGAATCGCACGCCCCGCAGGCGCCGCTGACGCGACTCGTGCTCGGGGCAGCTGCTACCGCGCTCGCGGTGACCGGCTACGGTGCCATCGAGTTCATGCTCGGGGTCAACACCCCGGTCAGCGTCGAGCTGGTCGGGGCGATCCTCAAGACGACGGTGCTCAACTCGCTGCTTGCACTACCGGTCTACGCACTGACGCGCCGCGCCCTGCTCGGTGCGCTGCCCGAGCATGGCCGCCCCGCGCCCCGTCCGGTTCCGACAGCCAGCGGGATCAGCCCGCTGATGCACTGATGATTGAGCGCCCGGTCGAACGCCGTGCACCGCTGCCGGCGAGCCTTGGCCGCCGCGCCGAGCTGCTCGGCGCCCTCGCCTTCGTCCTGTTTGCGATCGTGGCGTTCCGCCTCTGGTACCTCCAGGTCCTGACCGGCCGCCAGAACGTCCAGCTCGCCAACGCCAACGTCCTGCGCGACGTCGCGATCCCGGCGCCGCGTGGGCTGATCCTCGCCAGCGACGGCCAGGTTCTCGCGGGGGTCCACTCCGCCGCCGTCGCCGCCGTCATCTGCGGCGAGCTTCCCGCCTCGAGCACCGCCCGCCACGCGCTCTTCGTCCGCTACGCGAGCGCGCTGGCGCTGCCGGCGAGCCAGATCGCGAAGACCCTGACGCCGTGCGACAGCTACGCGCCGGTGACGCTCGAAGCCGACATCCCCAGCGCCGCGCTGATCTACCTCTCCGAGCACAAGGCGAGCTTTCCCGCATTGACGCTCGAGCAGACGATGGTCCGCTACTACCCCTACGACGGGCTCGCCTCGCAGGTCCTCGGCTACGTCGGCGAGCTCAACGCGCAGGACCTCCACGAGGCGAACTTCAAGGGCGTACCGACCGGCAACATCGTCGGCCAGGATGGGCTCGAGTACCAGTACGACCGCTACCTCCGCGGCAGCGACGGGACCGAGAAGATCGAGGTCAACTCGCTCGGCGAGCCGACCGGCAAGGTCGCAAAGACCACGCCGCCGACCTCCGGCGACGACGTCAAGACGTCGCTCGACCTGGGCCTCGAACAGGAGGGGATGAAGGCGCTTGCCGCGGGCATGCACCTCGCCCACACGAACGGCTACCCGGGCAGCGCGGCCGCGTTCGTCGCCCTCGATCCGCGTAACGGCAAGGTGCTCGCGATGGGATCGCTGCCCTCCTACAACCCGAACGTGCTGTCCCAACCGTTCATTTCGACGAGCGAGTACGACGCCCAGGAGGCGGGCGATGCGTTCATCAACCGCGCGATCTCCTCCGCCTTCCCGACCGGCTCGACGTTCAAGCCGATCACCGCGCTCGCCGGCCTCCAGTCGGGCCTGATCACCCCGAGCACGCTGCTCGGCGCGACACCGGCCAACGGCTGCCTCAGCGTCTCCGGCCAGGCCTTCTGCAACTCCGATGGGGCCGACTACGGTGCGAACGACCTCGAAACCGCGCTCGAGATCTCCGAGGACACCTACTTCTACCAACTCGGCGCGAACGCGAACGCGGAGGGCGACCTGATCCAGAGGGTCGCGAAGATGCTCGGCCTCGGCTCGACGACCGGCGTCGATCTGCCGGGCGAGATAACCGGCGACGTCCCTGACGCAGCCTGGGTCGACCGGCAGGATGCCGCCTACCGTGCGCAGGAGTGCACACACGGCAAGCACGGCGCGTTCTGCCAGGCCGGCGGCCCGTATGACCCCTGGACGATCGGCCAGAACGTGCAGCTCGCGACCGGCCAGGGATACCTGCTCGCGACGCCGATCCAGATGGCCGTCGCCTACTCGACGCTTGCCAACGGCGGCTACGTCGTCACGCCGCACATCGGCCTGCAGGTCGAGAGCCCGAGCGGCCAGCTGTTGCAGACGCTTCCGTCCCCGCGCCGCCGCGCGATCCCGAAGGCCTACGACCAGTACATCCCGACGATCCTCGCTGGACTGCACCTTGCCGCCCAGGGCGCCAGCGGCACCTCCGACGATGTGTTCGGCTCGTTCCCGCGGACCGTGTACGGCAAGACCGGCACCGCGCAGACCGTCACCGGCGACGCCCACGACGACCAGTCCTGGTACGTCGCCTACGCCCCCGACCCCAAGCGTCCGATCGTCGTCGCGGTCACCGTCGAGCAGGGCGGTTTCGGCGACGAGGCCGCCGCGCCCGCCGCGCGGCTGATCCTCGCAAAGTGGTTCGGGCTGCGCGAGAACGTCGTGCGCGGAACTGGAACGTCGTTCTGATGAACGCGCGGACGCTGCAGACGAGCCGTCCCCTCGGACGTCGCGAGCGCGCGCAGGCATTGCGCGCGCCGTTCGTGATCGACGTCTGGCTGGCGCTCGCCGCCGTCGGCCTCGGCGTCTGCTCGTTGATCGCGCTCCACGGAACGGCACCGCAGTACACCGACCGCCAGGCGGTCTATCTGGCGGTCGGCTTCGTCGTGATGATCGCGCTCTCGCGCTTTGACTACTGGCGGCTGCGCGAGTGGAAGTGGCCGCTCTACGCGCTGCTGATCTTCGCGATCCTGCTCGTCATCGGCTTTGGCAGTTCGGTCAACGGCGCAAGCCGCGCGATCAGCCTCGGCGGCATCTCATTTCAGGCTTCCGAGCTCGGCAAGGTGCTGCTGATCGTGGTCCTTGCCGCGCTCGTCGCCGATGGCACCCGGCGTGAGTCGAGCTGGGCGCTGACCGGCCGCGTGATGGCGCTTGCGCTGCTGCCGGCGCTGCTCGTGATCAAGGAGCCGGACCTCGGTTCCGGGCTCGTCTACGTGGCGATCGCGTTCGCCGTCATCTACATCGCCGGCGTGCCGGCGCGGCAGCTGGCGATCGTCGCGGGGATCGGGGTCGCTGCGCTGCTCGCTGCGCTGGTGCTCGCCCCGGCGCTCGGCGTGCACCTGCTCCAGCAGTACCAGGAGCAGCGGCTTACAGGGTTTCTGAGCCCATCGCAGAATCCCAACTCGCATGCTTACCAGCAGGTCCAGTCGGTGATCGCGATCGGCGCCGGCCAGAAGACCGGCCGCGGTGCGGGCGCGACGCAGACCTCGCTTGGACTCGTCAGCGAGTCTCCGACCGACTTCATCTTCACAGTTGTCGGTGAGCGTCTAGGCTTTGTTGGTGCTGCAGCCGTGTTATCGCTTTATGCGCTCATGATTTGGCGGACGCTACGGATCGTGGCAAACGCCAAGAATCTTTTCGCTGCACTGATCGCCGCAGGAGCTGTTGCAATGCTGATGTTCCAGGTGTTCGTCAATGTCGGGATGACGGTGGGCATCATGCCCATCACCGGCGTCACGCTCCCCCTGATGAGCTACGGCGGCTCCTCCGTGCTGACCACATTCCTTACCCTTGGCCTGCTGCAGTCGATCTACGGGCGGGCCCGCACAGCAAGTGGCCCCCCGGGACGCGTGCTGCGCTTCTAATAGAAATGGACATTCTCCGTGAAAAAACAAGTCTTAGTGAGCGTCGCGCGCGGCGAAACGCGTGTTGCGCTGCTCGAGGCGACCGGTACGCCCGCCGCCTCCAAGCGCCGCCCCAGCGCGAAGGGCTCGGCCAGCGTCGACCCGTCGCGTGGCTACCGCGTAGCTGAGCTCTACCTCGAGCGGCGTGGCGCCCGCTCGATCGTCGGCAACATCTACAAGGGCGTCGTCGACAACGTCCTCGTCGGGCTCGAGGCCTCGTTCGTCGACATCGGCCTCGACAAGAACGGCTTCCTGCATGTCGATGAGATCGTGCTCCCCGGCATCGATGCGCCGCGCCGCGGCCGCGGCACGGGCAAGGACGCGCAGGACATCTCCCAGCTTTTGAAGCCCGGCCAGGAGGTCGTCGTCCAGGTCGTCAAGGACCCGCTGAAGACGAAGGGCGCGCGACTCTCGATGGACCTGACGATCGCCGGGCGCTACATGGTCTACACGCCGACCGGCGAAGGCGTCGGCGTCTCGCGCCGGCTCGAGGACAAGGAGCGCGAGCGCCTGCGCCGCGAGACCTCCGGCCTCGACCTGCATGGCGGTGGCGCGATCGTCCGCACCGCGGCCCACGGCGCGACGCGCGCCGACTTCGAGCGCGAGCTGCTCTACCTCTTCAAGCTGCACGAGGTTCTCGAGAAGCGCGTCGAGGAGTCGAAGGCGCCGGCGCTCGTCTTCCAGGAGGCCGACCTGTCGGTGCGCGTCGTGCGCGACGTCTTCTCCGAGCATTTCGAGCGCGCCGTTGTCGACGATGTCGAGCAGCACCATCGCCTCGTCTCGTTCTTCAGCCGCACTGCCCCCGAGCTCGTCGACCGCGTCGAGCTCTACGAGGGGACGATCCCGCTGCTCGACGCCTACCGCGTGACGCCGGTGATCGAGTCGATGATCGCCCGCCGCGTCGATCTGCCGAGCGGCGGCTACCTGATGATCGACTACGCCGAGGCGCTGACGGTGATCGACGTCAACACCGGCTCGTTCATCGGCCGTGGCAAGGGCGCACGCCTTGAGGACACGATCACGAAGACCAACCTCGAGGCGGCCGATGAGGTCGTCAACCAGCTGCGCCTGCGCGACATCGGCGGGATCATCGTCATCGACTTCATCGACATGGCCCGCGCCCGCAACCGCGACGCGGTGATGAAGACGCTGCGCAAGGCGCTCGACGAGGACCGCACGAAGACCTTCACGGCGGAGATCTCGAAGCTCGGCCTGATCGAGATGACGCGCCAGAACGTCACCGAGGGAATCCGCGAGATCATGACCCGCCCTTGCCCGACCTGTCACGGCGACGGCGTGATCCGCTCGGAGGAGACGATCTCGATCGAGTTCGAGCGTCGCCTGCGCGAGGTCGCTGCCGCCTCGCCCGAGGTCGAGGCCTTCCTTGTCCAGATGAACCCGCGCGTCAGCGCCCAGTTCACCGGCCACGGCGCGCGGATCCTCCACCAGCTCGAGGAGCAGACCGGCAAGCGCTTCCACTTCGAGGGCTCCGAGGGCCTCGCACTGGAGCACTTCGCGGTCACGTTCGAGGGCACCAGCGACGAGGTGCTCGAGCGCGCCGTTCCGTTCCGCGCCGGCGACGAGGTGCTGGTCGAGATCATCGAGCCGCACATGTACGCAGCCGACGACGGCGTAGCCAAGATCGACGGCTACATCATCTCGGTGCGTGGTGCGGCGCGCATGGTCGGCGCGAAGCTGATGGTCCGGATCGAGGAGGTCGGGCGGACCGCGGCGGTCGCCCAGCCGCTCGATGCTCCGGTCGCCAACGGCGCTGAGCCAGGCGATGACGTACAATCTGCCGCTCGGCGCCGCGGCCGCAGAGGTGGACGGCGCCGTTCGGCTGAGAAGGAGCCGGCCAGCGACCAGGCCGCCTGAGGCCCGCCCACGGACAGACCAAACGACCATGTACGCGATCGTCAAAACAGGTGGAAAGCAGTACCGCGTCGAGCAGGGGCAATACCTGCTCGTCGAGCGCCTGCCCGAGCCCGAGGGCGCGACGGTCATCCTCGAGCCGCTGCTCTACCGCTCCGACGACGCCGTCTTCGACGCCAAGGCGCTCGAGCGCGTCGAGGTCTCGGCCAAGATCCTCAGCCACGAGCGCGGCCCGAAGCTGCGCGTCTTCAAGTTCAAGCCCAAGCGCGGCTACAAGCGTCGTACCGGCCACCGCCAGGACCTGACCCGGATCGAGGTCACGAAGATCGGCCTGCGCGCCGCCCGCGGCGCCGCCGCCAAGGAGGAGTCAAATGGCGCATAAGAAGGGCCTCGGCTCAAGCCGCAACGGTCGCGACTCGAACGCTCAACGCCTCGGCGTCAAGACCTTCGCCGGCGAGAGCGTCACCGGCGGCGAGATCATCGTCCGCCAGCGCGGCAGCCGCTTCAAGGCCGGCGACGGCGTCGGCATGGGCAAGGACGACACGCTCTACGCCCGCTCCCCCGGCAAGGTCCGCTTCTCCACCGGCCGCCGCGGCCGCGTCGTCTCAATCGACCCCGCCGAGTAGCTCGACCTCCATTTCTGGGGTGTCCCTGAAGTGCGCAGCCGCGCACTTCACGACGTGAACGCGTGGTGGCCGTTATTCTCGGCGCCGGATGAGGGGGAGACTGCGCACACGCAGGGTCGGCGCATGCGTGGTCACACTTGCGCTGGCTATCTGCGGGCTCGCGCTCGGGGCGTCCGGCGCCCTGGCAGACAGCACCTTTAACTGGAGCGGTACGGACTCGAACACAGGCTGGTCAATTGGCGACAACTGGCTTGGTGACATCGCTCCGCTCTCCAATGACGTTGGTGATTCGCTGATCTTCCCAGCAGGTCTCACCGGCGGTGACTGTACGACCTCCCAGACCGATGCGTGTTACACACCCGAGGACGATCTCTCGGGCTACTCGATCAGCGGACTCACGATCGACGACGGCGTCGGCTACGACATCGGCGGCAGCGAACCGCTGACGATCGGCAGCGGAGGTATCGATGCGACGACGTCATCCAACGTGTTCGAGCCGTCCGAGATCGATACGCCGATCACGCTCGGCGCTTCCCAAACGTGGCCGATCGATGGCGGCAGGAGCGGTGTCGGCCAGCTGAACGTCGACGGCGGCATCACTGGCAGCACCTATGCGCTTGGGGTTCAGCTCAGCAACGTCGGCTACCTCGACCTCGGCGGCAACAACGAGACCGGGGCTGTGACGCTCAGCGGATCTGATTCGAGCGACACCGGACTTAGCGCGTACGACAACGGTGCTGTCGCGGTGGACTCGGGCGGCAAGCTCAACAGCAGCGACGGCCACACGCTCCAGCTCGACAGCGCAGCGATCTTCGGTGAGGGAACGCTGGGGCCGATCAAGTCCTCGGGCGGCGTGATTACGGCCGGCGACCCACTCGGGAGTCTGACGGTCGATGGCGCCATCACGCTCGACTCGTCTAGCGCATTGCAGTTCGCGGTCGCAGACTCGGGCACGACGCCCGGGACCGACTACTCGCAGCTCAGCACGACCGGGAACATCGACCTCAACAATGCCGCTCTCGATATCACTGGCGCGGACGCGAGCAACGATTGCCCGGCATTCAATCTCGGTGCGACGTACACGCTCATCACGACGACGGGGACGATCACGGGCACATTTGCCGGTGGCCAGGAGGTAGCGCTCGACTGCGTTGGCCGGCAGCCCCTCGTTGCTCTCGGATACGGCAGCAATACCGTGACAGCGACTGTCGTCGGACCGCGCTCACCGACCGTCACCACGTTGTCGGCCTCTCCGTGGCCCCCGCATGCCGGCGAACCGCTTACGTTGACGGCCACCGTCACTGCGGATTTTGGGACCCCCGCGGGTTCGATCGAGTTCGGGGTGCCCGAGGTCGGCATCGGCCAAGGCCTGATTCAAGGCTGCTCTGAGAACACACCGCTCACCCAGGTCGGCTCGTCATACCAGGCGACGTGCACTGCCACGGCCGGAGGTGCAGGCTCGGACGCCGAATATACGGCTACCTTCACGCCGGCGGCCGGAACGGACCTCGACGGGTCGGAGGGCTACACCCCATCTGCGACCGTGCTGGGCCCGCCCGTGGCGCTCCTCGGCACCGGCGGCGCCGGGCACGCCAGCGTAAAGGGGACCGTCACGAGTCTGCCTCTGACTTGCACCGGGGCGTCCGGCGCCACTTGCACTTTCAACGTCACGGAGCAGGTGATCGAGACCGTGAAGAATTCGAGTGGCGTCGTCGTTGGTGTCGCGGCCAAG
>Ga0302178_10000978_pt1 | contig 24870 bp, 16 predicted proteins | sample I_Palsa_E1_3_FD_198790 | JGI IMG/M metagenome (GOLD analysis project Ga0302178, IMG submission 198790) | Peat permafrost microbial communities from Stordalen Mire near Abisko, Sweden - I_Palsa_E1_3 | ecosystem: Environmental > Terrestrial > Soil > Palsa > Peat permafrost | place: Sweden... | reverse complement strand
CCGAACAGCGCGGTCACCGTCAGGTCGAAAGACACCGGCGAATGCAGCAGCGCCCCCCGCCCCGCACCCAGGTACCCTTCCGCCGTCGCCGCCAGGTAATTCACCAGCGACCGATGCTCAATCACCACTCCCTTGGGCCGCCCCGTCGACCCGGAGGTGTAGATCACGTAGGCCGGGCTGGACGGCCGCAGCGGCCCGGGCCGCTCCGCGGCGGCCAGGTCACCATCAGCCAGGCGCGGTAGGGCGGCCACGATGCCTGGGTCGTCAAGGGCGACCCGGGGTGGCCCGCTCGGCAGACCCTTCCCGGCCAGCACCGTGGTCAGCACCGCGACGGGGCCGGTATCAGCGAGCAGGAACCCGACACGGTCAGCGGGATAAGCCGGATCGACGGGGACGTACGCGGCACCTGACTTCAGCACGGCCAGCACCGCGACGATCAGGTCCGCCGAACGGGGCATGGCGATGGCGACGAGCCCCTCTGGCCCCGCGCCCCGGTCGATCAGCAGCCGGGCGAGGCGGTTGGCCCGCGCGTTCAGCTCGGCGTAGGAGATCGTGACCCCGACCTGGACCACGGCGGGGGCGTCCGGGGTCCGGGCCACCTGCGCCTCGAACAACTCCGGCACCGTCACCTCCGGTATCACCCGCGCGGTGTCGTTCCAGTGCGCCAGTTCCCGCCGTTCGGCGGGGGTGAGGAGGTCCAGGGTGCTCAGAGGGCGGCCGGGATCGCGGGCGGCCTGGCGGAGCAGCCGGGTCAGCCGGGCGGCCAGCGCCTGCACGGTGGCCGGGTCGAACAGGTCCGCGGCGTACTCGAACCACGCGCTGATCCCGGCCGCGGCACTATCGGCGTCACGGTCCTGGCGGAACGCCAGGGTCAGGTCGAACTTGGCGGCCCCGGCGGGGACCGGCTCCGCCGTGATCCGCAGCCCTGGGAGCTGCCAGTCGACCGCGCCGACGTCCTCATCGGCCAGCATGACCTGGAACAGCGGATGCCGGGCCGCCGACCGGGCCGGGTTCAGCACCTCCACCAGCCGCTCGAACGGCACATCCTGACGCGCCTGGGCCGCCAGCACCGTCTCCCGGACTCGCCCCACCAGCTCCGCGAACCCCGGGTCACTGGCCAGGTCCGCGCGCAGCACCAGCGTGTTCACGAAAAACCCGACCAGGTCATCCAGCGCGTCATCGGTCCGCCCCGCCGCCGGCGCCCCCACCGGGATGTCCGTCCCGGCACCCAGCCGGGACAGCAGGGCGGCCAGCCCTGCCAGGACCACCATGAACACCGTGGCCTGATGCTCGCGGGCCAGCCCGGCCAGGGCGCCGTGCAGGTCCGGGTCGGCCAGTTGCCACCGGATCACCCCGCCCCGCCGAGAGGGCTCCGCCGGGCGCGGCCGGTCGGCCGGCAGTACCAGCTCCTCCGGGAGCCCCGCCAGCTGCTCCCGCCAGTACCCCACCTGCCCGGACATGAGGCTGCCCGGGTCCTGGTCACCGCCGAGCAGGTCCCGCTGCCACAACGTGTAATCCGCGTACTGCACCGGCAGGTCGGGCCAGTCCGGCGCCCGCCCCTCCCGGCGCGCGGCGTATGCGGTGGCCAGGTCCGCCATCAGCACCTGCTCCGACCAGCCGTCGCTGGCGATGTGGTGGCACAGCAGCACCAGCACGTGCTCCTCATCGGCCAGCGTGAACAGCCAGGCCCGCACCGGCATTTCGGTGGCCAGGTCGAACTGGTGCCTGGCCGCCGCCTCCAGCAGCCCGGCCAGCTCACCCGCCGTCGCGGCCGTCACCGTGACCGGGACCTTCGCCTGTCCCGCCGGGATCACGTGCTGGTAGGGCTCGCCGTCCTCGGCGCCGAACACGGTCCGCAGTGACTCGTGCCGGGCCGCCACCTCACCCAGCGCCGCCATCAGCGCCTCGGTATCGAGCTCGCCGGTCAGCCGCCAGGCGAACGGCAGGTTATACGCCGTCCCCGGCCCGTGCAGCTGCTCGAGGAACCACAACCGCTGCTGCGCGAACGACAGCGGCAGCCGCGCCGGCCGCGGCACCGGGACCAGCGCCGGGCGGGCCGCCCCGGCCCCGTCCAGCACCCCGGCCAGCGAGGCCGGCGTCGGGTGCTCGAACACCGCCCGGACCGCCAGCTCCACCCCCAGCACCGCCCGGACCCGGGACACCAGCCGCGTCGCCAGCAGCGAATGCCCGCCCAGGTCAAAGAAACTATCCTCGGCCCCGACCCGGTCCACCCCCAGCACCTGCGCGAACACCTCGCACAGCAGCTGCTCCCCGGCAGTAGCCGGGGCCCGGCCCTCCACCACAGCGGCGTACTGCGGGGCGGGCAGTGCGTGCCGGTCTAGCTTCCCGGACGGCGACAGCGGCAGCCCGTCCAACACCACCACCGCGGCTGGGACCATGTACCCCGGCAGCACCCGCCCGCACGCCGCCCGCAGCACCGCCGGATCCAGCACCGCCCCCGCGCCCGGGACCACGTACCCGGCCAGCCGCCGGTCCCCCGGCTGGTCCTCCCGCACCGCCACCGCCGCCTGCGCCACCCCCGGCTGCGCGGCCAGTACCGCCTCGACCTCACCCAGCTCGATCCGGAACCCCCGGATCTTCACCTGATCATCGACCCGGCCCAGGTACTCCAGCTCCCCGTCCGCCGTCCACCGCACCAGATCCCCGGTCCGGTACATCCGCTCCCCGGCCGCCCCGAACGGGCACGCCACGAACCGCTCCCCGGTCAGCCCCGGCCGGCCCAGGTACCCCCGCGCCAGCCCAGCCCCCGCTATGTACAGCTCTCCCGCCACCTCCGGTGGCACTGGACCTAGCCCGGCGTCCAGCACGAACGCCCGCGTATTCCAGATCGGCCGGCCGATCATCGGAATCTGGTCAGCCTCATCACCGGACGTCCACGACGTGACGTACACCGTCGTCTCGGTCGGACCGTAGATGTTACGGATCCGCGCCTCCGGCCACGTCCCCCGGATGGCCGACAGGGCACGCGGCGTGAGTGCCTCGCCGGCCAGGACGACGGCACGCGCCCTGACGCCGATTTCCGACGTGCTAATGACCTGCGAGATCGCCGATGGCACGCCGCTGACCAGCCGCCCGGATGCCGGATCATCGATCCCCTCCGCCAGCGTGAGCAGGCTGCTCACGATCTCCACGCTCCCGCCCGAGACCAGCGGCGCGAAGATCTCGAAGACCGACACGTCGAAGCTGAGCGACGTCGATCCCAGCACCCTGCCCAGCTCCGCCGCAGAGAACTCGGCCCTCGCCCAGCTCAGCAGGCCGACGACGCTGCGCTGCTCGATCACCACGCCCTTAGGCCGTCCGGTCGACCCCGAGGTATAGATCACGTACGCCGGGCTGGACGGCCCCAGCAGAGCGGGCCGCTCGGCGCCGGTCGGGTCGTCATCGGCCAGGCGCGAGACAGCTGTCACGATGGCCGGATCGTCAACAGCGACCCGGGGGGTCCCGGCCGGCAGATCCCCTCCGGCCGCCACCGTAGTCAGCACCGCGACGGGGCGGGCATCGGCGAGCATGAAAGCGATCCGGTCAGGCGGGTAGGCCGGGTCGACCGGGACGTAGGCGGCGCCGGCCTTCAGCACGGCCAGGACCGCCACGATCATGCCCGCCGACCGGGGCACCGCGACCGCGACCAGCCGCTCCGGCCCCGCGCCCTGCGACACCAGGTACCGGGCCAGCCGGTTCGCCCGCGCATTCAGCTCCGCGTAGGACACCGCAGTGCCCTCGAAGACCACCGCGGGAGCGTCCGGGGTCCGGGCCACCTGCGCCTCGAACAACTCCGGCACCGTCACCTGCGGTATCACCCGCGCGGTGTCGTTCCAGTCCTCCAGCACCCGTCGCCGCTCCGCCGGGGTCAGCCCCGCGATTGCGTTGCGCATTTCCGCTACCTCATGCTGTCGTAGGCGATGATCCTGAGTTCGGAGCTGTAGCGCCGGCCCTGGCGGTCGGTGAGCCAGAGCTGGTCGAGGTCGGGGAGCATCTCGGTGACGGTGAACTGGGCGTGGCCGGCGGCCTGGGTCTGGCGGATGTTCTTGGCGAGCAGGTTGACCAGGACGATGCTGCGGAAGTCGGCGGCGGTGGGCTTGAGCTCGACCGGGACGCGGTAGAACACCCGCTCGGGCAGGCCGTGGTCCTGCCGCCAGCGCCGCGCGAGGCGGTAGCGTTCTTGCTCGTCCTTGGCGAAGGCCCAGGACGAGTCCGTGACCTGGAACGTCCATTGCTCCCGGCTCAGCACGAACCGGTCGATGGTGATCCGCGGCCGGTGCGCGGCCGGAGCGACCGGCTGGAACGCATCGGAGAGGGCGCCGGTCATCGCGTCCCCGATGACCTCGAAGAAGTCCAGTTCGGTGCCCGATGGCATGACCTGGACGACCAGGTCCTGGCCGCGGCGGGTGACGGTCATCGCGGCGCCGGGCAGGACGGTGTCCGACTCCGGCGGGTCGAACGAGTCGGTGATGGCAGAGGACCAGTAGAGCTCACCTGGCCCCAGGATGTCTGAAGGCGGGTAGGTCCGGGACGTTACGGTCGGGTGGTCATTCGCGGGGATGGTGATGACCCGCCGCGGGCCGCGGTCGGCGCGTTCGGCGGCGATGAGCGTGGCCCGGTCAGGGTGCTGGTCGGCGAAGCACCGGCCCGACAGGGTGTTGAGGGTTATGTGTAGTTCGCCGAGGACCATCAGGAAGTTGCCGCGCTCCACCTCACCGGGAGAGGCCGCGGCGATCATGATGTCCGGTGAGTGCTGCCGGGCGCCGCCCCAGGCGACCGGGTGTGCGGGGAAATACTCGGCGATCCTGGCGGCGATTGCGCCGACGCTGACCTGGTGCCTGTTGGGAGAGGACGGCGGCCCGAGCACCTGCTGCCAGCGCTCCTGCAGCTCAGCCATACTCGCCGTGGCGAGGTCGCCCACCCCTCGGCCGCTCCATCCGGCGGACAGATGCGGTGAGGCCATGGTGAGCAGTCGTTGAAGCGGCATGGGCGCGCCGCCGGTCCGGGCGCTCTCGCGGTCCAGCAGGTCCGCAAAGTATTCCTGGTACCTGGCCGTGATGTCGTTGACCAGCCAGCGGGCGCTGTCCAGGACCAGGCCAAGCGGCGCCGCTAGCGCCCGGGTCACCGCCGCGCCTACCTCCACCCGCACATCCCGCACCGTGTCCTGGTACACCAGCGTCCGGCCGGCGTAGTTTTCCCCCGCCCGGCGGGTAGCGGTCGATCCGGTGACCCGCTCGAAGGTCTCGGCCAGGGCTCCCAGCGCCCGCCGCAGCCCGGCCGGGTCCCCGTCCGCGGCGGCCACTGCGTCCCGCGCCCTTATCATCTGGTCCATTGGGTCGAGCGCCGCCGCCCGGGCACCGGGGTCAGCGATCAGCTCCAGCTTGTCCCGCAGCAGCCGTTCGGGCCAGGCATCAGCCGGGCCCTCCAGATCCATCCGCACCGCGCCGAGCTCGGCCAGCCGGGTGAGCATGCCCCGGGCCTCGGCGGTCCCGGCGGTCTCGAGCACGTCGCTCAGGGTGCGGCGGCCGTCGCACGCCTGGAGGATCCGCAGTTCGGCATCGGTGAGGACCACCGGCTTGCGGTGCGGGCGGTGCAGCACATTCCCGGCCAGGAACACCGACCGGGTCCGCCGGGGCCGTAGCCAGCCCGCCGCCCGCCCCTGCCCGGCGATCGCCGCCGCGAGCCTGTTGATCGCCCACACCTCGAAATACGTTCTCCGCCGCGCGATCAGCTCCTCTCCCGGCGCCACCACCAGGCCGGGACCGTCATCCCTCGCCCTCGCCCAGCCGACCGGACCGAAGAACCCGATCGTGTCGTTCTTGAGGCAGTACCGCTGCAGGTAACTCGCAATTACCAGCTCCCGGCCACGGTCCTTGGACCGCCGCGAAGTGCCTACGCCCGCGTCCTGCAGCCGTTGCGCCAGCCCGGGGTTCTGCCAGGTCAGCGCCTCCTGGAAGGCCGGATCGGCGTAGGTGTCGGCGATAGCGCGGGACAGTCGGCCGACAGCATCGGCATACACCTGGTCATACGCCGACCGCCCGGCCGGATCCGCGGTCGCCAGATCCGCGCTGCGCGCTACCGGCTCATCGCACAAGGCGAGCACCATCTCCGCGGGGAAACCAGCGCTCCGCACGCATATGTCCTGCCACACGCTCCATGTCGTTCCCGCCAGTGGGACCCGGTGCCTGGCCCCGGCGGCCGGCGGCGCTACGGCGGCCACACTCGCCCCACCATGTGTCATTGCCGGCCTGTCCTTACCCTCGGCAGCCACTTAAACGGCGAAAGCCTTCCCCAGCGTGCCAGCCACGCACTGTGGCCCCCACCTTGCCGATTGCGCATGCGAGGCGACCGCAGGTCCCGGCGGCAATCTCGAAGGAGCCTGGCCGCGCTGCGCCTGGGAGGCTATCGAAGCGTGACTAATCCCCTTGCCGATGACGGCGACATGATTGTCAGGCAGATCGTTGCTGGCGCTACCAAGCCGGTCCTGGTCGCCGATTTCCAGGCTTTCTCCTCGGCGCCCCGGCTCAGCCACCTGGTGAGCGACCGGGCCGAAGGCCGGCCGGTGTACCAGGTCGATCCGCTCGAGGCGCTGTCCCAGGACCGGCCCTACATATCCCTGGCGGACCTGGCTGCCGAAGCCGTCGGGTCGTTTGGGCGCTCCCAGCCCGCTGACGGTCCTGCCTTCGTCATCGGCTACTGCAGCGCCGCTGCCCTGGCCGTGCACATCGCGGCGCTGCTGGCGCGCACGCGCGAGGCAACCGCCGTCCTGCTGCGGCCGACATGGCCCGACACCGACACCGTCAAAGCCAACTTCGCGACGCTGGCCGCCAACCTAGGTGCGCGCCAGTTGGCGTGCCCTGAGCTTGATGACGATCCTGATCACTGCGTGCTGCTCATGGAAAAGCTACTGAGCGCCGGGCTAAAGACTCTGGTCACCAGTCAAGGGCTGGACGCGTCGGCCGAGACCTTCGGTGAGCTGCTGCTCACGTACCGATCGTGGCTGGCGTTCTTGCTGGCCTGCCGGAACGATTCGGTGGCTGGCGGGGCGGGCGAGACCATCGCAGTGAAGGTGCTGACCGAAGCCCCCGACGGCGTCATCGTTCCCGGCCTGCCTGCCGGCCAGGTCGAAGTCTGGCCGTTGCCAGCCCTTGACGAGGACAATCCGATCACCCCGGCCGTCGCCGAACTCCTGGTCGCGCAGATCGCGGGTAGCTGAGCCGCAGCCCGGGTCACGATCCTCCCCGGTCCTGGGTGAGGAAAGTATCCATGTCCTCGGTCAGATCGCCGGACAGGATGGCCTGCTGCAGTCGCCGTATCCAAGGGCTGGGGTCGATGCCTAGCTCGTCGCCGAGTATGGTGCGAAGTTGCTGGAACGCATCCAGCGCCCGGGCGACATGGCCTGCCCGGTAGAGGGCTATCATCAGGAACCCCCGGAAGTTCTCGTTCATGGGATGCTGGGCGGCCAGCATCGTCAGTTCCCCCAGTATGTCGCCGTGCCGGTGCAGGGCAAGGTCGGCCTGGATACGGCGTTCGAGCACGCCAAGTCGCGTTTCCTCAAGTGAGGCCGCCTCGGTTTCCAGGATCCGTCCTTGCCGGACATCGACCAGCGCGGGCCCGCGCCACAGGTCAAGCGCACGCCCCAGCAAGTCGGAGACGGCTTGCGGATCTCCCGCCTCCGCCGCCTCGCGCCCGGCTCGCGCGAGGCGGCGGAACTCCTCGACGTCGGTACTGCATTCAAGCTGGTACCCCGAGTGCCGCGTGCGGAGCAACTCGCTAGCGACACGCTCGCGCGGGGTGTCCACCGCGAGGCTGCTGCGCAGATGGAAGATGTAGGTCTGAAGCGTGGTAGCCGAACTGCGCGGCGGGTGGTCACCCCACAACTCCTCGATCACGGTGGAGACGGTGACGATCCGCCCGGCATTCAGGGCGAGCAGCGCCAGCACCTCGCGCTGCTTGGCTGCGTTCAGCGTGACGGTGCGGGTCCCCAAGGACGCGGACAGCGGGCCTAGTAGCTGGATGCTTATCAGCGCGGAATCCAATACCATCGCATCCCTTTTGGTAGTGCGTGTCCCCCATTGCCTTGAGCATGCGCCACGAGGTGGCCGTAGTTCCAGTTACCTCGTCATGACCGGCACTATGAAAGATTCATGCTGAGATCGTGATGCCGTACCTGGTGATCGCATGACAAGGGTCTTCATGGGCCATTAATCTCGAAGAAGTGAAATCCTCACTACCGTGACGGCGCTGGCTGATGCAGCCTAGCTGCTAGGCCAGAACCCGCTCGGATGGCCGGTACGAGCGAGCCGTTCTGGCGTTACCCCCGCGCACAAGCAGGGTAACCTGCGGGCCCGCGGGCGCTACGTCTCGATGTCGTCGTTACGGTCCCGACCCCCGATCTAGGGCACGATAGTGACAGCTGATGACAGTGGCTCCGCCGCGGCGAGAGTACGTGAGCTGTGGTCTCTCCGTGAAGACGTGAGCCTAGAGGGAGACCCGTTCCGCGACCCGGTACGGTTGCGCGGTCGCTGGGGCGACATCACGATCCCGCGGTCGTCACCGCTGGTACGCGAAACGCTGTACCGCATGGGCCTGGGACCCATCTCGCTGGAGAATGCGACCAGCGCGGCAGCGATGCCGGCCAGGGGAACCCCGTGGGACGCGGCCGAGGTGCGGGCGCAGGTGATCGAGCTGCGCAGCGTGCTCGACCGCCTGCAACCGCTGATCGTCCGGTCGCTCGCACAGAAATCGGGCCAGCCGCTGCTGTCCGTGGTGCCGCTCACCATGCGATCCCGGTTTTATCCCGTTCCGCTCGCCGCCGCAGCGCCGTTCCGGCTGTCCGTCTATGCCTGCCTGCGGGCGGATGGACGCGAGTACAGCATTGAATCGCCACTGTCGCTGCACCGTGTGGTGCTGCACCGCGCCGCGGCGATGCGACTCATCGCGCCGTTGGCCAGTCCGATTACCCCGGCCGCGTTCACGGCCGCCCTGTCACGCGCCGAGCCCGCCGCCGAGCGGGTGCTTGAATACCTCGCCGCCGCGGGCATGGTCGTGGGCGCCCAGGGAGCGGGAAACACCTCGGTCTTTGCCGAAGACCTGGACACCGCCGTCGTCGGCTGGTCGCCAGTTGAGATGATGTTTCATGTCCGCAGCACTCTGGGACGGCATGATCACAATTTCGGCGTCACCTACCCGGCCGGGACCACTCGTCCGGTCGAACCGGTGGTCAAGCCGCAGGCGAGTCGGTACATACCGCTGAGCAGGCCACGCTGGGAAGACATGCGCCGGAGCGACCCGCCGGTGGTGGTCGCCATGGAGGCCCGGCGCTCGGCTCGCCGTTATGCGGGGAGCCCGATAACGGCCGCGCAGCTCGGCGACCTCCTGTACCGGACGGCCAGGGTACGTTCGCTGATCACCGCGGCGCCCGGCGGGCAGGACCCTCCCGACGTACCTGCCAGCGGCACGCCGTACAGCGACCGCCCGTATCCCAGCGGCGGTGCCTGCTACGAGCTTGAGCTCTACCTCACGGTCGCCAATTGCACGGGGCTCGCCAGTGGCGTATACCACTACGACCCGCTCGGGCACCGGCTCGAACCGGTCAGCGCGGATCGCGCGGCGGCTGACGAACTGCTGAGCGCTGCTTGCATGACCGCGGCGCTTGACGGCCCCGCACAGGTCCTGATCAGCATGACGGCACGTTTCCGGCGGCTGTCCTGGCGATACGAAGGGCTGGCCTACCGGCTGGTGCTCATGCACGTCGGCGTACTGATGCAGAACCTGTACATAGCCTGCGCGGCGATGGGACTCGCGCCCTGCGCCCTGGACGCAGTGGACATCGACGTGGCCGCCCGCGCCTTCGGCGCCGACTGGCGCACCGAACCCTGTATCGGTCAGTTCCTGGTGGGCGGCCAGCCCGACGTCCACCGCGCGCACTTATCTCGAATATTGCTGAATATGCCGCGTTTGTGGACTGTACCCACCTCGGCCATCATGATGATCCCATGGAAGCGAACTGGGCGGGCAGGCTCCGCTGCCGGATATTCCTCCCCGATCAATCTGAGGCCACGTTCGCCAAGCGCGGGTTTACCGCGCCGGATGCCACCCGTCAGGCCAATATTGAAAAGGTAGGACGCATATTCCTGGAGGGCTTTGAATACGGGATGGCCGGCCAGCACCTAGCCGATATCGAGTCTTCGCTCGAGACGGTGGAGCCAGCCTTCCGCGGATTTGCCTATGAAGGCTGCACGATGGCGCTCGCGGTACGCGACGGGATCCGCCCCGCCGGACGCCACTGGGTTCGTGACCTGTTGGCCAGCAGGGGGGCCAATCACGTCTACATGGCCTACATCGGGGTGGGCTGGGCCATGGCGCGGCTGCCCAAGCTGCGCTGGCGCGCGATCGAACCGCACGACCCGCTGCTGCGCTGGCTGGCCCTTGACGGTTACGGCTTCCATCAGGCCTACTTCCACACCAAGCAGTACGTCTGGCAGCAGCATCAGGCCCCGATTCCGGGATGGGAGCCTGCCGGATACGCCAACCGTGTCGTCGATCAGGGCATCGGTCGCGCGCTCTGGTTCGTCAACGGATCAGATGTCCAGGGGGTCGCCACCACCATCGAGGCATTCCCGCAATCCCGCCGGGCCGACTTGTGGAGCGGAGCGGCCTTGGCCAGCGTATACGCCGGCGGGGCCGACGCCGGGGAGCTGTCGGACATGGTCCGGCTTGCCGGACCCTACCGGTCGCACGCTGCTCAGGGTGCCGCGTTCGCGGCCAAGGCGCGCTTGCTCGCTGGCCTGGTAACGCCCGGCACGGAACTCGGCGTCAAGGTGCACTGCGACATGTCCGTCGAGGAGGCCGCGGCAGTAACCGACGAGGCCCTCGACGGGCTGCCCTCGCAGGACAGCAACGTCCCCAGGTTTGAGATGTGGCGGGAGCGGATCAGGAAGCGCTTCGAGTAAGCGTCACGGCCGGGCAGCGACGGAGGGCAGGGCGACGCCGGTGAGGCGCTCGGCCTCATTCCACAGCCGGGTGGCGGTGGCCGCGTCACGGGCTCGGCGCGGCGGGCGGATCGCGGTGGCGGGCCCGACCAGCCCGAACCACCGGCTCGGACCGTAGTAGCCGCCGTTGACCGCCCCAGGGTCGGCCGCCGCGTAGAGCAGCGGCTCGCAGCCCTGCTCGACGTGCTGAGACGGCACCGGGTTGAAGCTCACGTTGAACGGCGTCCGCTTGGGTGTGTCGCGGCCCAGGCTGGCTCCGGCCGTCTGCAGGTTGGTCCGGGTGAACCCGGGGTGGGCGCCGTTGCTGATCAGGTTCCAGCCTTTCTGCGCGGCCAGATCCGCGAGGTGCATGGTCATCATCAGGTCCGCCAGCTTGGACTGGGCGTAGGACAGGTTGGGACTGTACCGGCCCCGTTCCCACTGCGGGTCATCGAAACGGATCCTGCCATAGCTGGCCACCCCGCTGCTCATCGTGACGATGCGCGGCGCCGGAGCGGCCAGCACCAGCGGCAGCAGCCCCATGGTCAACGCGAACGGGCCGAGAAAGTTGCTGCCGAACTGCAGCTCGAAGCCGTCCGCGGTGGTCATCCGGGTCGGCGGCGCCATCACGCCCGCGTTGTTGATCAGCACGTCGACCGGGGTCCCGTCGGCGATCAGGCCGTCGGCGAACTCCTTGACCGTGGCCAGGTCGGCCAGGTCGATACGCCGGACCTCCAGCCGGGCATCGGGCTGGCGGGCCAGGATCTCCTCCCGGGCCCGCTCTCCCTTGGCGACGGTTCGTACCGCCAGCACCACCCGCGCCCCGGCCGCGGCCAGCCGGCGGGCAGCTTCCTTACCGGTGCCGCTGTTGGCGCCGGTGACGACGATGAGCTTGCCCGCCTGATCGGGAACCGCGTACATGGCTGCTCTCCTCACGATCTGCAGAAGACCATCGGTCTCTTATTTCCTGAGCCTAACAGACCACCGGTCTGTACACAAGGAACCAGTGGTCTGTAACATACGTGGATGGCCGTCTTCCAGCGTGCGCGCAGCGAAGAGCAGCGTGAGGCCCGCCGGCAGGCGATCCTCGGCGCGGCAGCCGCGATGCTGGCCGAGATGCCGGTGGCCGAGATCACCCTGAATGAGCTCAGCCGCCGCGTCGGCCTGGCCAAGTCAAACGTGCTCCGGTACTTCGAGTCCCGCGAGGCGGTCCTGCTCGAGCTGCTCAACTCCGCGGACCAGGACTGGCTGACCCAGCTCACTCACGACCTAGTGGCGGCGGACCCCGCGGCCTCGATCGCCGCCCGTTGCGCCCAGCTGGCCGCCACCGTGGCGGCCTCGCTCGCCTCCCGGCCCATGCTGTGCGACCTCATCAGCGCTCAGGCCGCGGTGCTGGAGCGCAACGTCTCGCTCGAGGTCGCCGCCCGGTACAAGCGCGCCAGCATGGCCGATATCGTCGCGCTCGGCGGTCTGATGCTCAGGTGCGTTCCCGAGCTCAGCGCCCAGGACGCTGTGAAGCTGGCCGGGGTCACCATCATGACCACGGCCGCGCTGTGGCCGCACACGCAACCGTCCGCCGCCCTGCTGGCCGCGTACCAGGCCGACCCGGAGCTGGCGGCCATGCGCTTGGACTTCACCGCGACGATCCGTGAAGTGATCGAGGTGATGAGCGCCGGGCTGCTGGCGCGGGGCGCGTCCGATCCGGCCACGTAACCCCTCGGGCCGGTACCGTGGCAGGTGTGGATCGTGTCCTACGCACCGGCCGCCTGGTCCTGCAGCCGGTGACGGCCGGTGATCACGCTGCGCTGCTGGCTCACTGGACCGAGCCCGACGTTTGCCGGTTCCTGTTCGACGGCGAGGCGCTGTCCGCGGCGGAGATCAGCGAGGCCATCCAGGACAGTACGCGGGACTTCGACCGGGCCGGATATGGCTTGTGGCTGGTCCACGAGACCGACCGCGCCGGCTTCGTCGGCACCGCCGGACTGCGGCCACTGGAAGGTCTCGGCCTGGAGGTCTTCTACAGCCTGGCCCCTGGTTGGTGGGGCAAGGGCTACGCCACCGAAGCCGCCCGGGCCGTACTGGACCATGCCCTCGGCCCGCTCGGCCTGCCCGAGGTACTCGCCGAGGTCGACGCCGGAAACAAGGCCTCGATCGCAGTTATCGAACGGCTCGGCATGACTCCGTTCGACACCGTGCCCGGCGTCCTCGGCCCCATGATCCGCTACCGCAAAACCGGGTAGCGGACATCAGCTCGTCGACGTGTCGCCTGGCTCCGGACAATAATTGGTTACCGCGTCGGGTCATCTTTGGTCATGCTGTCGTAGGCGATGATTCTCAGCTCGGAGCTGTAGCGGCGGCCCTGGCGGTCGGTGAGCCAGAGCTGATCAGAATCCGGGAGCATCTCGGTGACGGTGTACCGGGTGTGCCCGGCGGCCTGAGTCAGGCGGATGTGCTTAGCGAACAGGTTGACCAAGACGATGCTGCGGAAGTCGGCGGCGGCGGGCTTGAACTCGACCGGGACGCGGTAGAACACCCGCTCGGGCAGCTGGTGCTCCTGCCGCCAGCGCCGCGCCAGGCAGTAGCGTTCCTGCTCGTCCTTGGCGAACGCCCAGGCCGAGTCCGCGACCTGGAAGGTCCACTGCTCGCGGCTCAGGACGAACCGGTCGATCGTGATCCGCGGCCAGTGCTCCGCCGGAGCCGTCAGATGGAACGCATCCATGGTGACCTGCATCATCGCGTCCCCGATGACCTCGAAGAAGTCCAGCTCGGCGCCCGACGGCTCGGCTCCGGACGGCGGAACCTGGACCACGAGATCCTCGCCGCGGCGGGCGACGATCATCGCGGCGCCGGGCAGGACGGTGTCCGTTTCCGGGGGGTCGAACGAGTCGGTGATGTCGGCGGACCAGTGGAGCTGACCCGGCCCTATCAGGGCTGAGGGCGGGCTAGTGCGCGAGGTCACGTACGGGTGATCTTTCCCGTAGATGATGTTGATCCGCTCCGGGCCGCGGTCGGCCTGCTCGGCCGCAAGCAGCCTGGCCGGATCGGGGTGCTGCTCGACGAAGTCCCGCTGGTCCAGGGTGTTGGTGGCCAGGTGTAGTTCGCCGAGGACCAGTAGGAAGTTGCCGCGCTCCACCTCGTCGGGCGAGGCCGCCGCGAGCATGATGTCCGGTGAGTGCTGCCGGGCGCCGCTCCAAGCGACCGGACGCCCGGGGAAGCACTCGGCGGCCCTGGCGCTGATCGCGTCCGCGCTGACCTGGTGCCTGCTGGGAGACTGCGGAGGCCCGAGTACCTGCGCCCAGCGCCGTTCCAGCTCAGCTGTGCTCGCCGCGGCGAGCTCGCTCTCCCTCCGGCGCAGGTTGGGCGACGCCACGATGAGCAGCCGCTGCAGCAGCACCGGGCCGCCGGTCCGGGCGATCTCGCGGTCGTACAGTTCCGTGAAGTACACGCGGTACCGGTCGATGATGTCGTTGACCAGCCAGCGGGCGCTGTCCAGCACCAGGCCGAGCGGTGCCGCAAGCGCCCCGATCAACGCCGGGCCTAGCTCGACCCGTACGTCCCTGACGGCATCCTGGTACACCAGGGTCCGGCCGGCGTAGATCTCACCCGCCCTGCGGGTCGCGGGCGACCCGGTGACATGCTCGAACGTCTCAGCCAGGCCCGCCAGCGCCCGCGCCAGCCCAGCCGGATCCCCCGCCGTGGCGGTTACCGCGTCCCGCGCCCTGACCATCTGGTCCACCGGCGCCAGCGCCGCGGCCCGGGCCGCCGGATCGGCGATCAGCTCTAGCTTGTCGCGCAGCAGCCGCTCCGGCCAGGTATCCGCCGGGCCCTCCAGATCCAGCCGCACCGCCCCGAGCTCGGCCAGCCGAGCCAGCACAGCGCGGGCATCAGGCTCGCCGGCCCCGTCCAGCACGTCGCTGATCGTCCGGCTGCCATCGCACGCCCGCAGAACTCGCAGCTCGGCGTCGGTGAGGGTAACCGGCTTGCGGTGCGGACGGTGCAGCACGTTCCCGGCCAGGTATACCGACCGGGTCCGCCGCGGCCGCAACCATCCCAGCGCCCGTCCCTGCCGCGCGATCGCGGCCGCCACCTTATCGATCGCCCACACCTCGAAGTACGTGGTCCGGCGGGCGAGCAGTTGCTCCCCCGGCACCACCACCAGGGCAGCGGCACCGGAATCCGCCGACGCCCAGCCGACCGGTCCGAAGAACCCGATCGTTTCGTTCTTCAGGCAGTACCGCTGCAGGTAGTTCGCGATCAACAGCTCCCGCTTGCGGTCCGCGGACCGCCGCGACGTACCCACCCGCGCATCCCTCAACCGCTGCGCCAACCCGGGGTTCTGCCAGGTGACCGCCTCCCGGAAGCGCGGGTCGGCATCAACGGCAGCAACCGCACGGGACAGCCTGGCCGCCGCGTCGGCGAATGCCGTGTCGTACGCCACCCCGCTGGCTGGGTCTGCTCCGGTCAGGTCCGCCCCGATCAGGTCCGCCCCGATCAGGTCCGCGCTGCGCGCGAGCGGCTCATCACAGATGGCCAGCATCATGTCCGCGGGGAAACCAGCGCTGCGCAGGCACATGTCTCGCCACACACTCCAGGTCGTCCCCTCCAGCGGGACCCGGTGCGATTCAATCGCCTCACCCTGCGTCATTGCCCCAGCGTGCCCGTCACGGACTCCAGCGCCCACCTCGCCGATTGCGTATACCGAGAGGTCAACCCCGAGCAACCGGAAAGGTGCGGCGGCCTTTGCGCCATGCGAGCGTGATGACGCGGCCAGCAGCTAGCCGGTCGCTGATCCGCGCGCACACGCAGGCAAAGGAACGACGGAAAATGACGGAATCCTCGCTCGCGCTGGACCAGGAATCGACTCGGTACCCACTGTCTTTCACTCAGGAATGGTTCATCACCCTGGACCAGGGTGATGACGGCGGCACGTTCGGCCCCCGGTTCATGACGGTGAACGCGGCGCGCGTGACCGGCCACGTGGACCTCGCGGTCCTCCAGGGCTCGCTCGACGACGTGGTCGCGCGCCATGAACTGCTCCGCACCCTGGTGATCAGGGACGCCGATCCGCCGTATCAGATGGTGCTTCCGCCGTGCCGGGTGCCACTGGAGGTCAGGGACCTGCCGCCGACTACCGGCACGTCCCGGGACATGGTCGTGCAGGAACTGATCCTCGAGGCCGAGGCAGGCTCGATCAGCGCCCGCCAAGTACCGCTGATGAAGGCGCTACTGTGCAAGTTCGATAACCGCGACAGCGTCCTGCTCCTAACCGTGCACCACTCAGTATCGGATGGCTGGTCGATGCAGGTCATCTTCCGTGACCTCGGCGTGTTCTACGCGGCCCGGCGCACCGGCATCGCGGCGGTGCTGCCGCAGATCCGGCAATACCGCGAATACGCCGCCTGGCAGCGAGCCAACGCCACCAGCACCGCCGAGGACGGCGCGCCGGCCTACTGGCAGCACAAGCTTGACGGCGCGCGTGAATTCACGATGCCGAACGACCATAGGCACCCGGAGAGCTATTCCAGGCCCTACTCGATGCACGTCCACGACATCGAGTCCGAGGTCATGAACGCCGCTTCCGCTCTGGCCACGGCTACCCGCAGCACCCTGTTCACTGTCATGCTCTCGGCCTTTTACATCCTGGCTCACGAGCTCACCGGCAGCACCGACCTGGCGATCCGGGCCTTCACCGCAGGCCGGAACGAGGAGCAGTTCCAGGACACCATGGGGCTGTTCCTCAACTGCGTGCCCTTCCGTACCGACATCGCTGACCGCACGAGCTTCCGCGATATCGTCATGGCCACGAGGGAGACCTTCATCGACGCCATGGCGTACGAGCTCCCGGTCAACGTGATCGAGCAGGCGTTCCCCGACTTTACAAAGTCACGGGAGGACCTGCGGACATCACAGTTCATCATCGCCAATCAGCAGGGGCCACTCGGCGGCGGTCTGACCCACGCGATCGCCGAGGGCGCCCGGGTGGTAACCGAGCGGCCGTTGGAGGGGCAAGAGGTCCACGACATCCCGAGCGGCACGGTGTGGAACCTGTATGCGCGACCGTCCGGCGAGCTGTACGGAGAGGTGCTGTACAACCTCGACGAATTCGACGAGAGCACTGTGGCGGGCTGGACCGCCCGCCTGCGGCGGATCCTGGCCGGCGCCGTCCGCGAGCCTGACCGGGACTGGAGGCTGCTCGCCGGTCCCGCCTCGCGGCACGAAAGCCGCATGTAGGGCCCAGTTTCAGGTGCGGCCGGTGCCGGTGGCCAGAGGTGCGGGCCAGGTGGCGGGGTCGGACGGATCGGGCGGTGCGGTCCGGCAGATGATGTAGTGGCGCGGTGTGATAGCCGTAGGGTGGTGCGCGAGGGCGGCCATACAGCGGGCGTGTGCCTGTTCCGGTGTGTGGACCGTATCGGTGGCGGTCAGGTGGGCGACCAACGGGCGACCGCCAGCCGATGCGAAAACGTGGGCCACCGCGGGCGCGAGGGCGTCGTCCACCAGGCGCTGCACGTCGGTTACGTCCACCCAGCAGTGGTCGACCAGTATCCGGTGCGGGGTGTCAGCGAGGGGCTCCAGCCCGATCAGCCCGGGCATCCGGTCGGCGGGCACGTCACCGTGCGCGGCGGCCACCAGCAGGCGTTCGACGGCCAGCAGCACCGACTCCAGTTCGGCCCGCGGCACCAAGCCGGCGTCACCGCTCCACATGTCCAGCCGCAGGCAGCCATCGATCTGCTTGAGGCGGAACCTGATCGGCAATGCACTGACCGGCAGCGGGCGCCATCTCAGCTCGGTCCGGGCCAGCGCGACCTCGATTTCCTCGGGCTGGAACCCGACGCCCGCGGTGAGTCCGGACCACGATTCAGGGACGAGGTTGTTGAACCACGGGTCGGCGGAAGGCACGAGCAGGCCCCGTTCGTCCTCGACCAGTTTGTCCATGACGGCCTGCTTGAGGGTGTCGTGCCTGCCGTGCCGGCTCGCCTCCATCACCGCGGTCCAAGTGCGGCCGGCCAGCTCGTCGAAACTTCTCCCGGCGACCTCGACGGTGGCGAGGGAGGTCTGGGCCAGGCAACCGACGTAGTTCACTAGGTGGCGCTCGAAACGGTTGCTGGACGACACGGGGAACACCAGCTCCCGGTAGCTGGCGCGGCGGGCGACCACGGCGCAGATGGCCGCGAGCACGATGCTGGACCGGCTCGTCCGGGTGCGCGCCGCCACCCGCCGCACGGCCATCGCGGCGGCCACCGACCACAGCTCCACCGCCAGCGACTCGCCGCTGGCCCGGGCGCCCGGCAACGCGTACAGACAGCCGGGGATCCGCCGCGACTGCTCCCGCAGGTAGTCCAGTGCCGCGTCGGCCCTGCGCCGCTCGACCGGCGTCGCCTCCAGCTCGGCCTGGTCCAGCGGCTGGTGGCCGGGCCGCCCGGCCTGCCGTCGCGCGGGATCGCCCAGCAGGCCGGCGAAGTCGCGCTTGAGGATCTCGATTGAGCCGTTGTCCACCGCTATGTGCGTGAACGCGGCGGCGCATGCGATGACCCGATCGCCCGCGTCGGGAGCGATGGCCACCGCCACGCGCACCGGGCGCGGTCTCGGATCGGATGACTCGCGCAGCCACCGGACGAGCGCCTCGGCCGCCGCGGGGCGGTCCCGCGGTCCCCACTGTCCCTCGCCGAGCGAACAGACCTCCAGCAGCTGGACGCCGGCCCCCGCGACCTGCTGGCGCGGTGGCTCGCCGGGCACATAGGTGGTGCGCAGGGTCTCGTGCCGCGCGATCAGCGCCGCGGTCGCCCCAGCCACGTCGTCGACGGACACCACCGCTGGCACCGGGAGTTCGACGCACAGGATCGCGTAGAGGTGGTCTGGGTTTTTAATCAGCCAGTCGTAGAGGTCGAGCTGGCCCAAGGCGAGCGGTCCCTCGCCGGCCCGCTCCCCGGTGAACTCGACCGGGATCGACCGCATCGGGGTCAGCCGCAGGCGGCGCCGGCGCTGACTGGTTTCGGTTCCCGTGCTCATCGCTGGTCAGCCGAGCAGCTTGCGCAACGCGTCGGCCAGGTGCCCGTCCGTGCTGCATTCGTGTGTCCGCTGGTCAACGGTCGTCGGCAGGGCCGGGGTCCGCGACCGGCCGAAGACGTCGACCGGCCCGGTGTACGGCGATGGCCGCCAATCGCGCGCGGCGTCCCGGTTGGCCTGCCATACACGCAGCGAGCGCGCGGCGAACTCGGGTGCCACGTCGTGCGGTACCACGTCGCGCTCCTGCCAGCTCGCCAGGATCCACGGCAGGTCGGACGGTCCGGGCGGCTGCTGCAACCAGGACTCGGTGCCGGTGTCCAGTGTTTCCAGCAGTTCATGGTCGATCGCGGCCACGAGCCGCACGTCGTCGAGTCGGGCGGCCATCTCGTAGGCGATCGCCGCGCCGATGGCACAGCCGCCGAGCAGATAGGGACCGGTGGGACGTACCGCCCGGACCGTGTCGACGTAGGCAGCGGCCATCGCCGACACTGCGCGACGGGGTTCCGCATCGGAGTAGAGGCCGACCGCCTGGATGCCGAACACAGCGAGCTCCTCGCCCAGCGCATGGGCGAGCCCGCAGTACGGGCCGACCTGCCCGTGGTCAGGGTGGACCAGGAACAGCGGAGGACGGGTGCCGTCGCCGTCCTGGATCGCGACGAGCGGACCGGACAGCGGTCCGGCATGGCCGCGCAGCAGGGTGGCCAGGCGTTCCACGGTCGGGTGTTCGGTTAGCACGTTGAGCGGGAGCTGGACGCCGAACTCCACCATGACAGCGTCGACCACCCTGGCGGCGTCCAGCGAGTTGCCGCCGACGCCGAAGAAGTTCTCCCGGATCCCGACGGCGAAGCCGAGGACGTTCTGCCACTGCCGGGCCAGCCAGATCTCCGCCGGGTCCCTGGGGCGCTGGTAGCCGGTGTCGATCGTCTCGTTGAGGGCGGGGTTCATGGCAGGGTCGCACCGTTCTCGTGATAGGGGGCCAGCCGCCAGCGTTGGATCTTGCCGGCCGCCGACCGGGGGACCTGGTCGACGAACATGAAGTGCTTCGGGATCTTGTAGCCGGCCAGCCGTCGTCCGCAGTGCGCGGCGAGTTCGGCCTTGCGCACGCTCGCGCCGGGGCGCAGTACGATGTGCGCGGCGACCACCGACCCGAGCGTCTGGTGCGGCACGGCCACGGCGACCGCGTCGATGACTGCGGGGTGGTCCCGCAGCGCCGCCTCGACCTCGTCCGGGTCGACCTTCTCGCCGCCCACGTTGATGGTGTCGTGGTCGCGCGGTTCGAGGTAGAGATAGCCGTCCCGGTCCAGTCGGCCGTGGTCGCCGACCGTGGCGAACCCGTCCAGGGTGGTGCGGATGGCCTGGTCGTTGACGTAGTCGGCGCGGCTGACCCGCTGCGGGGTCCGCATGAACACGGTGCCGGTCGTGCCGGTCTGGACCGGGTTGCCGATGTCGTCCAGGATGCGGATCTGGGTGAGGAAGCCGCGGCCGACCGTGCCGGGCCGGGCCAGCCATTCGTCGCCGCGGACCAGCGTCACGCCGATCCCCTCGGTCGCGCCGTACAGCTCGTAGACCCGTTCCGGGCCGAGCAGATCGATCCAGCCGCGTTTGGTGTCCGCGTCGCAGCGGGCCGCGGTGTGCAGCATCGCCCGCAGGCTGGCGAAGCCCGCCGGGTCCGGGTCCGGCAGTCGCAGGATCTCCCGCATGTGCGCAGGGGTCAACTGCAGCCACTCGATGGCATACCGGCGCACCAGCTCGACCGTCCACTGCGGTGCGAAGAATGGCTGCAGGACGACGGTGTTGCTGTCCAGCAGGGCGTCGAGGAACGCGGTGAACGGGGCGGCATGGTACAGCGGCCCGACGATGAGCTGCCGCTGCCCGGTGCGCCAGCCAGTCTGCCGGATCACCACGGAAGGCGTCCAAGCCGGATCGTAGCGCAGTGGTCCCGGCCGGGCGGAGATCTTCGGAATGCCCGTGGTCGCGCCGGTGGCCAGCAGGTACGCAACGGCACTGAATTGGCCTGGGCCTTCGGCCGCGGCGCTGCCGTCGGCCGACGACTCGGGTCCGGTGGGCAAGTCCATCCGTTGCGGCCGGAGCTGGGCGTCCATCAGGAAGCAGTGCCCGAACCGCCGGCCCAGCAGGCCCAGCAGGGCGTCCCGCTCGGCCGGCGGGGTGCCCGGGTTCAGCGGGAAGACCGGCACCTCGGCCGTGAGCGCCGCCGCGATGCCGATGGCCGCGGGCAGGGTATTGCCAGCCGACACGACGGCGCACGACCGCGTGCGCCGGTCCAGGGCCGCGCCCAGTGCGTCGGCCACGTCCGCGACCCGGCCGGCGAATTCCCGCCAGGACAGGACCTGCTGGGCCAGGTCAGTGTCGAAACCGACGAGGGCCGTCCGGTCCGGCTCAGCACGGGCGATGTCGGCGATCCGGCGGCGCACGGACAGGGTCATCGTTACCGCAGGATCTCTGCCAGCTGGCGGACACTGGCCGCGCTCATGAACTCATACACATCCAGCGGCCGGCCGAACTCCGTCTCGATGGCGGCGATGATGCTCAGGACGGACAGCGAGTCGCCGCCCAGTTCCAGGAAGTCGTCGTTCACGCCGACCGACCGCACGTTCATCTTCGCGGACCAGATCGCCGCCAGCCGCCGTTCCACGTCATCGCGCGGATCCTCGAACAAGATGCACCGGCCCTCGGCCACGGCCGAGGCGAGATACCCGGCGTCCACCGCGCCGTCCGTCATCGGCATGTGCTCCACGATCAGCACGCCGGCCAGTCCGCTGTCCTCCCCCAGCTCTCGCCGCACGTGGTTGCGCAGGATCGGCCCGCTCACGTACCCGGACAGCTCGGCGGCCGCGATGGCCACGTCCCGCCCGTCACAGCGCACAATCGCGGTCTCGGCCCGGCGGACACCGGGGTGTGCGGACAATACCTCGGATATCTCAGGCAGGGTCACCACGGATGCTCTCCTGTCAGCAAATCGGTGACGAGTTCGTGCACTCGGGGGGCCCGCAACAGGTCGGCATGGCCGATGTCGAGCACGATGGTTCGCGCGCCCTCCACCGGCGGCTCGTAGCCGGCCGAGCACAGGAACAGCGGGGTCGTCGTGCGCATGTCGAACCCGCCCTCGCTCGCCAGAAGCAGGTAGTCGAGGTAGGCGGTGAACGCGCCGGTGAGTTCCTGGCGGAGGAACTCGTGCACGGACAGCCGGTCGGCGACCGCGCGGATCAACCGGTCGTACCGGTCGGTCAGGGCCGCCGCGATCCGCGGCAGGTCGTCCGGATACGTCTCCACCAGCTGCTTCGACAGGCCGCGGGCGTCCGCCAGCTCGTCCGCGGTCAGATGCCTGGCGTTGGACTCCAGCGCCGACACGAACTGGCTGGCCAGCGAGCCATTAGTCGTAGAAACGGCGTCGAAGAGCAGGACCATGGGCGGCGGCGCAGCCGCGGCGATCGCGTCGGCGAGGCGGGTGGCCATCGCGGTACCGGCGCAGTATCCCAGCACAGCGCGCACCGGGCGGCCGGTGGCCAGGAGCTCATCCGCCCAGCGGTCAACGCATGCCGCCAGCGGGCCGGCGCCGGCCTGCCTGAAGTGGAGGAAGCAGGCATCGGCCGCCACCCCGTCGGCCAGCTCCGCGAAGCCCGCCGCTGCCCGCCCTCCCGGAAAGTCCAGGCAGAGGACGAGATCGGGTCCCCGGTCGGACAGTTGCCGCCAGTCAGTCAGCTCCATCAACCGGACCTCCATGGGAGTCCATGACCGTCGCCAATGTCTGGTAGTCGACCTTTCCGCCGGGTGTCCTGGGGAGACGGCCGACGTGCCGGAAGACCACGTGCCGGCTCGGTACCCCGAGCACCTCGACCAGTTGCCGGCGCTGCTGTTCGTGCACGGCCGCGTCGCCCGCGCCGACCAGGTGCACCACGTCGTCGGCGCCGCAGATCACCGCGGCGGGGTGGCCCGGCCGTTCCACCATCCGCTCCAGGTCGTCCAGGCTCGTGCGGACGCCGAACACCTTGACGATCCGCTTGGCGCGGCCGGTCAGGTACAGGTAGCCCTCGCGCAGGTACCCGAGATCGCCGGTGTCCAGAACGTCCACCTCGGGGCCGCGGCACAGGTCCGCGCGGCGGCTCGCGTAGCCAAGCATGACGCCGGGGCCGCGGTAGTGGACCGCGCCCTCACCGGGCACGGCCCGCGCGTGGACCGGCGCTGGCCGGATCGTGATAGTGCCTCCCGGGACCGCGGTGCCGACCGATCCTAGGTGGCGCGGCAGGTTGGCCGGGTCCAGGCAGGCAATCCGGGAGGTCGCCTCAGTCTGGCCGTACATCACGAAGAACCGGCCGTCTCGCTGGTCCATCAGCCGTGCCAGCCGCATGGTCAGGTCGTCACCCAACCGCGCGCCCGCCTGGGTCATCGTCCGGATCTTGCTGCGGCCCAGCAGGTTGACGTGCGCCGGGCCGAACGCCGCGTAGGTCGTCGGCACCGCGGCGAACGACGTGGCATCCGAGCGGACCAGGCGGTCCCACGTCGCCAATGACAGCGGCGACCGGTCGCCCAGCACGACGCCCGCGCCAGCCAGCAGGTGGCTGTTCAGCACGGACAATCCGTAGGCGTGCGTGATCGGCAGCGTGGTCGGGGCACGTTCGGCCGCGGTGATGCCCAGCGCGCGGATGATAGCGGCGGTGTTGCCGGCCAACCCGGAATACGACAGCCGTACCGCCTTGGGGCTGCCGGTCGAGCCCGACGTGCCGAGCAGCACTGCCATGCCGATGTAAATCTCACCGGCCGGCCGACTGTTTCGCTGGAAGACCGCTGTACCAGCGATCGGTTCCGCGGCCGGACGGTAGCCGAGATCGGTCAGCTCGGTCCCGGAGCCGGGTGCCGGAACGACAAACTCGGGTTGGTATGCCGAGAGGATCTCATCCGAGGCGGGCAGAAACGCGACGGCGTGCCCCAGGCGCAGCGCGGCAAGATAAGCCAGCAGCGTGGGCAGATCGCGGTCTCCCGCACACAGCACCAGCGCCTTGCCGTCATGGCGCAGCACCCGTTCGGATTCGCCGACCAATCCGGCTAGCTCACCGTAGGACAGTGCGGTATTACCTTCGAGGTGTACAGCCGCGGAGGCCGGCCGCGCGTTGTCGTGGCCCACGAGATCCAGCGTCGCCAGCGCCATGGGCACCATATCGACCAACATACGCAGACGGCCGCGGACAGCCCCCTCCGAGATTGCCGATCGTCGTGGTGGTCGTCGCGGCGATCCTGACCAGCGGCGGAATGGGCGAGGCGGCGCTGACGGGCACCGGTCCTGGCAGCCCCGGGTCAGCAGTCAGCACTTCAGAAGTTCCTGGCGCGGGGATCCGCGGGTACGGTCTGACGACGTGCGTCCGTAGGCGGGGAGGTGTGATGCCAGCAGGCAGGTCCGGCAGCGGCAGGTGGATCCGGGGCTACCGCCGGGTGCCGGGCGGCGTGCCCTTGTTCTGTTTCCCGCACGCGGGTGGCGCGGCGAGCTATTTCCATCCGTGGTCGGCGGCGCTGGCCCCGGGCATCGAGGTGCTGGCCGTGCAGTACCCGGGCCGTGAGGACCGCGCCGCGGAACCCTGCCTCACCACTATCGCGGACCTGGCGGACCAGATTTATGCGGCCCTTGGCCCGTCGCTGCCCGGGACGTTCGCGTTCTTCGGCCACAGCATGGGCGCGATCCTCGCCTTCGAGGTGGCGCGCCGGATCGCCCGGGAGGAAGGCCGCGGGCCGGCGCACCTGTTCGTGTCCGGCCGGCCGGCCCCGCCACGGTACCGTCACCGCAACCTGCACCGGGCGGGGAATCCCGCGCTCATCACCGAACTCCGCTCGCTCGGCGGCACCGACCCGCGGATCCTGCAAGACAGCGAGGTGCTGGAGCTGA
>Ga0302178_10000975_pt1 | contig 24924 bp, 20 predicted proteins | sample I_Palsa_E1_3_FD_198790 | JGI IMG/M metagenome (GOLD analysis project Ga0302178, IMG submission 198790) | Peat permafrost microbial communities from Stordalen Mire near Abisko, Sweden - I_Palsa_E1_3 | ecosystem: Environmental > Terrestrial > Soil > Palsa > Peat permafrost | place: Sweden... | reverse complement strand
AGATGCGCGGCGAGGCCGAACGCCAGGACGAGACGGCGCGCATCAGGGAGCGGGATCGCGACCGCCTAGCCGCCGAGGTGCGGAAACGCTCGTCAAGGGCCGACGAGGCCGCCGAGCGGGCCGAAACTGCGCGCAACGCGCTGACAGATACGTGGCACCAGGCCACCGCCGCGGCGCAGGCCGCGCTGTGTCACGACGGCTTCCGGGCCGCCGCCGACGGCTGGGAGCGGAACCTGCCGCGGGCCCGGCGGGAGACGCAGGCCGTGGCCGACCGCCAGGGGCAGGCCGTCAGCCAGCTCGGGGACCTCCTCGACCATGCCGGGGCACGACGCGATGCGCTGCGGGCGGCGCGCGCCGAGGCCGACCGGCTCACCGCGGAGGTCCAGGCCGCGACCGGGCGGGTGACCGCCGCGGAGCAGGCCGCCGCCGCGCGCGGCCAGGAACTGGCCGCCGCCTACCGCAGCTACCTCGGCGGGCTGGCCGAGTTGCGGATCGCGGATGCCGATGGGCTGCTCGCCGCGCTGGAGGGCTGGGCGGTGGCCGGCGACGGCGCCAACCCCGCGGTCGCGGCCATCGACGACGCGGCCCGGGCGGCCGGGGCCGAGCTCGGCCGGCTCGAAGCCGGGCTGTCGGCCCGCCGCGCCGAGCTGGCCGGTGCCGCCGGCGATCTGGCCGCGGAGATCGAGCGCCTGCGAGCTGGCGGCCACGATACCCCGCCAGCCCCGCACACCAGGGAGCCTGGCGTCCGGGATGACCGCCCCGGGGCGCCGCTGTGGAAGGTCACCGAGTTCGCGTCCGGCCTGCCGGAGGACCAGCGCGCCGGGCTCGAGGCCGCGCTGGAAGCCGCGGGGATACTCGACGCCTGGATCACGCCCGAGGGGAACCTGGTCGACGACGACGTGATCCTGGTGTCCGGGCTCGCGCCCGTGCCTGGCCCGTCGTGTGCGAGCGTACTGGTCCCGGCGATAGACCCCGGCGACGCCCAGGCGTCCGCGCTGTCCCCGGACAGCGTGGGCGCCGTCCTGTCGGCGATCGGACTCGGCGGGACGGAGGGGACCTGGGTCACGACCGGAGGGCGCTGGGCGAACGGCGTCCTGACCGGGCACTGGGGTAAGGACGCCGCCGGTTACATCGGGGAAGGAGCGCGCGAGGCCGCACGTCGCGCGAGGATCGCACGGCTCACCGCGGAGCTGGAACTCCTCCGGGCCGCGATCGCCGGGCTCGAGCAGGACCTGGCGGAGCTGGAGGGGCGCCGGGAGCGCCTCGCGGACGAACACCGCGCGGTGCCCCCAGACGCCGCGGTGCGCGACGCGCACACGGTGGCCGCGGCCGAACGGCGGCGGCGGGGCGACCTACACGAGCAGCATGCTGACGCGGTCACCGTGTGCGGGCAGCGCGAGGGCGAGCTGACCGCCGCCGCCTTGCGCGCCGAGGAGTTCGCCCGCGACGTCGGGCTGCCCGCCGAACCCGGCGAGCTGGCCGGGGTCAAGGCCGGGGTGGCGGCGTACCGGCTCGCGCTCGCCGGGCTATGGCCGGCCGCCGAGGCGATGCAGACCGCAGCCCGGGCCGCGGACGAGGCCATCGGAGAACTGGCCGAGAGTCAGGGACGCCTGGACGAGGCGGCCGAAGCCGCGACTACGGCCCGGGACGAGGCGCTGGCCGCCCGGCTGACGTACGACGAGCTGCTGGCGACCGCCGGTGCCGCGGTCGACGAGCTGTACCGGCAGCTGGGGGAGGTCCGGCACGATCTGGACCGGCGGGACGCGCAGGAGAAGGCCGCGCGCCTCCGGGAGCAGCAGGCCGCAGGTGATCGCGGCAAGGCCGACGGGAAGCGGGAAACCCTCCGCCTCCAGATCGATGAGGCGGCCGGGACCCGGGACGCCGCGGTCGCGGAGTTTCAGGCCTTCGCGGCCACCGGGCTGCTGCACGTCGCCCTGCCTGAGCTGGAGGTGCCCGACGTCACGGAGCCGTGGGCGGCCACGCCGGCGGTGCTGCTGGCTCGCGCGGTGAACGCCGGGCTGGAGCCGGTGGACGACGCGGACGGCCCGTGGGACCGGGTCCAGAAACGGGTGACCGAGGAACACAAGCTGCTCGCCGACGCCATGGCCCGGCACGGTCATTCGGCCGGGCTGACCCTGAACGAGGGCGTCATCGTGGTCGACGTGGTGTTCCAGGGCCACCGTCACGACATCCCCGGGCTTGCCGCGGCGCTGAGCACCGAAGCGGAGCAGCGGGCCCGGCTGCTGTCCGCCCGGGAACAAGAGATCCTGGAAAACCACCTGCTCAACGAGGTCGCCGGCACGCTGCATGAGCTGATCACAGAGGCCGAGGCTGAGGTGCGCGGGATGAACGACGAGCTCGAGTCCCGGCCGACGTCGACCGGCATGAAGCTGCGGCTGACCTGGCAGCAGGCGCGCGACGCGCCGGACGGGCTGGATCAGGTCCGGCGCAAGCTCCGCCAGACGATCGACGCCTGGACCGCCGATGACCGCGCTGCGGTGGGGGCGTTCCTGCAGCAGCGAATCGCCGGCGAGCACGCGGCCAATCCCGCCGCCGGGTGGGCCGAGGCGCTGACCGCCGCGCTGGACTACCGCAAGTGGCACGAGTTCGTGATCCAGCGGTACGCCGACGGCCAGTGGCGCCCCGCGGCCGGCCCGGCCTCGGGCGGCGAGCGGGCGCTGGCCGCCTCCGTCCCGCTGTTCGCCGCGGCGTCGGCGCACTACAAGTCGGCCGGAAACCCGAACGCGCCGCGGCTCATCGCGCTGGACGAGGCGTTCGCCGGAGTCGACGACGACTCCCGGGCGAAGTGCCTCGGGCTCCTGGCCACATTCGACATGGACGTGATGATGACCAGCGAACGGGAGTGGGGATGCTACCCGCAGGTTCCCGGGCTCGGCATCTGCCAGCTGGCCCGGCAGGACGGCGTCGACGCGGTCCTGGTCACGCCGTGGCGGTGGGACGGCCGGGAACGCCGCCGGACCGAATCGGCGCCCGTGTCAGCCTGGACCGAATCGGCGCCCGTGTCAGCCCGGACCGAATCGGCGCCAGTGTGAGCCCGGACCGAATCGGCGCCAGTGTGAGCGCCGACGGCGCCGGGCTGCACCGCCTGGACCGTCTGCTCGGCGGCGAGCCGGCCGCGTGGCTGGTGCGGCGGGCCCGGGACCGGCTGGAGGCCGGACGTCCGCTGACCGGCACGGTGACCTTGATCGCCGCCACCCCGGAGCAACGGCGCGCGGTGGAGCGGCTGACCGGGCGAGCCGCCCGCTCCGGGACGTCGCTGTCGGTGTCGCTGACCGAGGTCGACCGCATCCTGCGGGACAGCGGCGCCGCGCCGGGCGGGCTGGCCGAGGCGGTGACGCGCCTGGTCGGTCCGCTCCGGGATCTCACCCGCGAACGGGCCGACCTTGCGGCCGCCTGGGACGCCGCGTTCGCGGCGCTGGACGAGGCCGCCGCTGGCCGTGACGAGCTGGCGCGGTGGCGGGGATGGCTCGACGCGACCGGTCTGGTGCGCCGCCTCGCCCCCGAACCTGATCAGGCGCGGCTGCTCCTCCTCCAGGTCGCGGCGGTGCTCCGGCGGCTACCCTCGGACAGCGTCCCCATCGGTCGGCTCGCGGCCGAGTGCTGCGGCGACGCGCACGCCCTGGATGACGGGCGCCCGGTAGGCACGCTGGCGCTGTCGGCGGTCCGCGCCCTGGCCGGCCTGCCGTTCGCGGCGGAGCCGGGCGCCGATTCCCGCCGTTCCGCCTGGGCCGCCGTGGGCGTTCATCTCGACGAGCTGTCGTCGCTGGTCCTCTGCCTCGGCCTGCCCGGCGACGCGGAAACGGTCCTGGGCCGGATGCTGGCGTCGTGCCGGGAGGCGGGCCAGCCGGCCATGCTCACGCTCCGTCAGCTCCGCTGCCATGACGATCCGCTACGCGCGGACCTAGTCCGGATCTGCGAGAACCCGGTGGTGGTCGCGGCGGCCGCCGACGAATTCGGCGCCCGGTGCCAGCCGCTGGTCTGTGTCGGCGGTCAGCCCTCCGCCGCCGGGTGGCGGCTGCTGGACCTGCTCGCGGCGTCCGGCGCGGAGTTCGGCTACCACGGCGACTTCGACTGGGGCGGCGTGCGGATCGCCGACGCGGTGCGGCGCCGGGTGAACTGGCGGCCGTGGCGGTATGACCACGTGGCCTACCAGTCCGCGGTGGCGGCCCACCCGCGCCACTCCGCGGTGGCGGCCCACCCGCACCAGTCCGCGGTGGCAGCCCACCCGCGCCAGTCCGCGGTGGCAGCCCACCCGCGCCAGTCCGCGGTGGTGGCCCACCCGCCCGGTCCGCTGGCCGGGTTGGGCCGTCTCACGGGCGATCCGGCCGCGACGCCGTGGGACCCGGAACTCGCCGTGGCCATGCGGCGCCACGACCTCCGCGTCGAGGAGGAACTCACCCTCGACGACCTGCTCCAAGATCTTGGTCCCTAGGCGGCCGGACCGCGTTCATCAGCAGGTCGAACATGCGCTCCAACTGCTCCTGCCCGCCGGCCAGCGAGGTCGCGGTGAACATGCCGACGATGGTGGCGACGATGTCGTCCGCGCGGACGTCGTCGCGCAGTGTGCCGGCAGCGATCCCGGCGTCGAGGATCGTCTGTACCGCGGCAGTGAGCTGTTCGCGGGCCTCGGACACGGTCACGGCTCCGGCCGCGAACACGGCCCGCAGCGCGTCCGCCATCTCCCGCTTGGCCCGGACGTAGCCGGCGAACCGGTCCATCCAGGTCCGCAGCGCACGCTCGGGGGGAAGCGTCGCGAGCAGGTCGCCGGCGCTGGCGCACAGGTCGGCCAGTTCCTGCCGGTACAGCGCCTCGACCAGCGCCTCGCGCGTGGGGAAGTGCCGGTAGAGGGTGCCGATCCCGACGTCCGCGTCCCGCGCGATCTGCTCGCCCTGCTGCGCCACGCCGTCGACGCGGGCATCAACCACCTCGACACCGCGCAGTTCTACGGTGCCTGCAACGACCTCATCCACGATGCCCTCGCTCCTTACCCTGGCGACCTGGTGCTGGTGAGCAAGGTCGGCGCGGACCGGGAGCCCGACGGCACGCTCGTGCCCGCGCAGCGGCCCGGGCAGCTGCGGGCCCAGGTCGAGGCCAACCTCGCCTCGCTCCGCGTCGAGCAGCTGGGCGTGGTCAACCTGCGGCGCCTGGATGTCCGGCCGGGGCTAATCGCCGCGGGCGCCCAGCGGGTCGACCTCGACAGCCAGCTCGCCGAGCTGATCGCGTTGCGGGACGCTGGCAAGATCGGCGGCATCGGCCTGTCCAGCGTGTCCGCCGCCCAGCTGGGCCAGGCACTGCCCGTCGGCATCGCCTGCGTGCAGAACGCCTACAGCCTGCTGGACCGTTCGGCCGAACCGGTGCTGGACCTGTGCCGCGAACACGGCATCGCCTGGGTCCCGTACTTCCCGCTCGGCTCGGCCGGCTTCCCGGGCATGCCCAAGGTGACCGACCATCCCGCCGTCATCGCCCTGGCCGGCGACCTCGCCGTGACGTCGGCCCAGGTGGCCCTGGCCTGGCTGCTGGCCAGCTACGACCGCACGCTGCTGATCGTCGGCACGTCCCGCCTCGCCCACCTGGACGAGAACATCGCGGCCGGCCGCCTCCGGCTCCCTCCGGCCGCGGTCGCCGAACTGAACCAGCTCGTGACCAGCTAACCTCGCGACGTCATCGCCGCATTCCGGCGAACTGCGGCTGTCCTGTTAGATGGAGACCATGGATGCCGTCGTCGTGGAGGACCTGCGGAAGAGCTACGGCGCCACCCGCGCCGTGGCGGGGGTGAGCTTTACCGTCAGGTACGGGGAGATCTTCTCCCTGCTCGGGCCGAACGGCGCTGGCAAGACGACGGTGCTGGAGATCCTCGAGGGCTACCGGCAGGCGGACGAGGGCAAGGTGGTGGTGGCCGGCTTCGATCCGGGCGACAGGCGCACCGGGCGCCAGTTGCGCGAGCAGATCGGCCTGGTGCTCCAGGAACTCGCGGTGGAGCCGTACCTGACCGTGCGCGAGTCGATCTCCCGCAACGCGGGCTACTACTCCAATCCGCGCGATGTCGGCGAGGTGATCGGGCTCGTCGGCCTCGCCGGTAAGGAGAAGAGCAAGGTCAAGTCGCTGTCCGGCGGGCAGAAGCGGCGCCTGGATCTCGCCCTCGGCATCATCGGGAACCCCCGGGTCCTTTTCCTCGACGAGCCGACGACCGGCTTCGACCCGAGCGCGCGGCGCGGCGCCTGGGAGGTCATCAGGGGGCTTTCCGACCTGGGCACCACGATCCTGCTCACCACCCACTACATGGACGAGGCGCAGGAACTCGCCGACCGGGTCGCAGTCATCTCCCGCGGCAAGATCATCGAAGAGGGAACGCCCGCCACGCTCGGCGGTCGTGACCTGGCCCGGGCGCGGATCAGCTTCACCCTCCCCGGCGGGTACTCCGCGGCGGACCTTCCGATCCAGGCCACGGCCGGCGAGAACGGCCGGCTGGTCGTCGAGGCCGACGAGCCGACTGAGCTGCTGCACCGGTTGACTGGATGGGCTCTGGACCACGGCACGACGCTGCCCGGGCTCACCGTGGACCGGCCGAGTCTGGAGGACATCTACCTGAGCCTGACGGCCGAGCAGGACGCCGCCGCCGTGACCGAGGACGCACCGGCCCCCCGGCGCAGAATGGGAAGGCGCGGATGACCAGCCAGGCAGCGGCCACCGGGAAGCCAGCGCGCCGCAACACCGCGGCCCTGGTCTGGCACCAGATCCGCTACGAGCAGCTGAGCTTCTGGCGCAATCCGCAGAGCGCCTTCTTCATCTTCGCCTTCCCGCTGGTCTTCTTCGCCATTCTGGCCGGCGTGTTCGGGAACGTCACGCTGGCCAGAATCGGCGGCAGGCCTGTCACCGGGCTGCAGTACTACACCTCCACGATCATGGCGGTGTCGGTCATGGGCGCCTGCTACTCGCAGCTGGCCGTCACGCTGTCACTGCGCCGCCAGGAGGGCATCCTCAAGCGGCTGCGCGGCACTCCGCTGCCCGCCTGGGTGATGTTCGTCGGGCTGGTAGCGCACTGCATCATGGTCAGCCTCATCGACGCGGTGCTGATCGTGGGGATGGGCCTGCTGTACGGGGTGCCGGTGCCGAGCCACTGGGCGGCCATCATCGTCACGCTGGTCATCGGCGCAGCCGCGTTCTGCGCGCTGGGAGTCGCGGTCGCCAGCCTCATCAGCAATGCGGAGGCCGCGCCTGCAGTGGTGCAGTTCATCTTCTTCCCGCTCGTGTTTATCTCCGGAACCTACTTCCTGATCACCTCCCGGTTCCTCAATGACCTGGCGGGTGTCTTCCCGGTCCGGCCGTTCAACCAGGCGCTGCTGAATCCGTTCGCCCTGGACCGCGGATTCGCGGGCCACCAGCTGCTGGTCCTCGCGATCTGGGGAGTGGTGGGCGGGTTCGTCGCGATCAGGCGATTCCGCTGGGACCCCAGGCCCGAGTGATGCCAGCCGCCCGGCCAGGTCGTCCGGCTCAGCAGCGGCGCCCGCAGAGCACCGCTATTCCTTTCCAGTGGGGGCGAGCACCGGCTCGAGCTCGGGCTGGGAGGATCCGGGGTCAGACGCCAGGGCAGGATCTGGGCACGAGCCGGGCGCATCGTTTCTGCTCGGCTGGACCAGCGCTCCGGAGGCTTCGAACGCCTCGATCTGGGCGGCGCTGAACCCGAGTTCGGAAAGTATCTCGGCGTTGTGCTCGCCCTGACGGGCCGCCAGCTGACCCTCGTCGGCGGCCGGCTGGTCGGCGAAGTGCCACGGACGGCCCGGGATCTTGATCTCGCCGCCGGACCGGTCGGACACGTTCCGTACCGCATGCCAGTCGCGTGCCCACTGGCTGCCCGCGAACTCCTTGACGCTGCGGACCCGTCCGGTCGCGATCTTGGCCTCGTCCAGCTGGGCGTCGAGTGACTCCATGTCGCTAAAGGTCCAGATCCACTCCTGCACGATGCGGTGCAGTGCCTCCAGGTTGCGCAGGCGCAGCTCAGGTGTCAGAAATCGCGGGTCCCGCCCGAGATCCGGCCGGCGCATAGCGGCCAGGTAGAAGGGAAAGGACATGCTGCCCACCAGGCTCATCGGACTCGCGAATCGTTCACCGCCAGGTCCGACGAAAAACGGACCGTCGGTCGCGCCCAGGATCGGCCGCTCGGCCCCGAGCTCGACATCAGAAAGGTCCGCGTGCACCCGCTCGTTGATGGAGAGCATCACGGCCGCCATGGCCACGTCGACGTACTGACCCCGGCCCGTGCGCTCACGCTCGGTGAGGCAGGCCAGGATCGCGATGGCCGCGTGCAGGCCTGAGTACACGTCGGCGTGGGAGAGGGAATCGCTGCGCAGCCTGTCGGTCCGCTCGAAATGATCGGCCGTGGTGGCGGTGATTCCCGTCTCAGCCTGGACCGTCGGCGCATAAGCCATCCGCGAGCGAAACGGACCGTGCTGACCGTAGCCGCTGATCGAGGCGTAGACGACACCGGGGTTGCGGGCCGAGACCGACTCGTAGTCGAGCCCGAAGGCGGCCAGGGCACCGGGCCTGAAGTTCTCCACGATCACGTCGGCGGTGTCGCAGAGCCGAAGAGCGACCTCGCGGGCGCCCGGCGCGTTGAGGTCGATGCTCAGGTTGCGCTTACCCGCGTTCTGCTGAGAGTAGTAGCCCGAGATCTCGCCGTAGCCGGGGAACGCCTTCCGGGACAGGTCGCCACCAGGAGGCTCGAGCTTGATGACCTCGGCACCGAGATCGAGCAGGGTCTTGGCGCAGTGGGGGCCGGCCAGCACGCGGGAGAAATCAACCACGCGGATCCCTTCGAGCGGAAGCGGCATGCCGCTCACCTCCCCTCGAACTCGGCCATGCCGATGCCGTTCTTGCGATACGAGCTGACGGCGGCGCGGAAGTCGGCCGAACGGATGATGGGCCGCTGAATCTCCGCCATGGCCTCATCGGCGGCCGCGATCCCCTCGTTGACCGCGACGGAGACCAGGCGCTTGGTGGCCGCGTGCGCGATCGATGGTCCGTGGGCGAGCTCTTGGGCGAGAACCATCGTGGCCCGCTCGAGCTGCTCATCGGCGACGACCCAGTTGATGATGTTCCAGCGTTCCAGGACGGAGGCCGGGTAGCGTCGGCCGAGCAACGTCATTTCCTTGGCTCTGGCCGCGCCGGCCCGCTGGGTGAGCCGTTGCACCGCGCCCATCAGGGGGTGCAGGCCGACCGTGACCTCGACCGAGCCAATCTTGGCCGACTCAGACGCGACGATGAGGTCACAGGCCAGCGCGAGCTCGAAGCCGCCGCCGACGCAGACTCCTCCGATGCTGGCGATGATGGGCGCAGGGTGTTCATCGAAGGCGCGCAGCGTCTCGGTGAAGCCCCAGTCCAGGACGTCGGCCTGGTCGGCATCGGCGATCATGGCGTCGAGGTCAGCTCCGGCTGAGAAGTGCCGGAGGGAGCTGCGCAGGACGACGGCTCGCGCGCCTTCCCGCTCGGCCCATTCGAGTCCCTTGGTGAGCTCGCGGTTCAGGGCGCGATCCATCAGGTTGTAGGGGGCCAGTCCCATGGACAAGACGGCGACCGTTCCGTCCATGACCGTGGTCAGCGGTGGACTGCCGACGGCGGCCGGGACTGCCCGTTCTGATGTATTCGACATGACGGTTCCAATGCTCGGCGGGTGGGTCTTTAGCGGGGCGGCAGCCGGAGGAGGGCGGCCGTCTCGTCAACCGAGGCGGCCGGGCGATCCAGGGCGGCCGCGAGGGCCACGGCCCGCTGGACCAGCGGCAGGTTGCCGGGACTCTGCTCGCCCTTGCGGAGATACAGGGTGTCTTCAAGTCCGGCGCGCGCGTTACCGCCCAGGGTGAGGCCGATGGCGGTCAGCTCCAGGTTGGCCCGGCCGATGGCGATCACCTGCCAGACACAGTCCGCCGGGAGGCGGCGCACCATGGTGATCAGGTTGTCCGCGGTGGCCGCCATCCCGCCCTTGACCCCGAGCACGATCGAGAACGCCAGGGGCCCATCGCCGAGGTGCCCGGCGTCTCGCAGCCGCAGGCAGGCGTCGAGGTGGCCGGTGTCGTAGATCTCCAGCTCCGGCTTGACCCCGAGTTCGGCCATCCGCCGCGCCAGGCGCATCACATCGGCCGGCGGATTGCGGAATTCGCCGGAACCAAAGGTCATCGTGCAGGGATTGAGGGTCGCCATCCGGGGCCGTAGCTCGACGAGCGCCTCGCGTTCGGTGAACGGGACGCTGAGCCCGACACCGGTCGACAGCTGGATGAGGATCGGACACCGCTCCGCGATCAGGTCCATGGTCCGCCGCGCGGTCGTCAGGTCGGCAGTGGGCCGATCGCTTGTGTCCCGCAGATGGATGTGGGCCACGGAGGCGCCGGCCAGATAGGCCTGATGGACCGTCTCGGCGATCTCGTCAGGCTGCGTCGGCAGCGCCGGGTTGTCGGCCTTGGACGCGATCGGTCCGGTGGGCGCGACCGTAATCACGACGCTCATGAGACGGGCACCGGGCCCCACGGCGGCGAACCGGCGGGAGCGGCGTTGACCAGCTTGCGGTTCACGAACTCGCCGAACCCGAGCTCGGCGAGCTCGCGTCCGAAGCCGGAGTTCTTGATGCCGCCGAAGGGAATCTCGGGGGCCGTCCACGCGGGCTGGTTGATGTACACCATGCCGCTCTCGATTTGCCTGGCCACCCGGCGGCCTGCCTCGACATCGCCGGTGAACACCGACGTGCCGAGACCGAACGGGGTGGCGTTGGCCACGTCGATGGCCTCGTCTTCGGTATCGACGACGTAGAGGGACGCTACGGGCCCAAAGAATTCCAGAACGGACGCTGGGTTCTTCTCGTTGATACCCGTCAAGATGGTCGGTTGGAGATAGTAGCCCGGACGGTCGATCCTCTCGCCCCCCAAGGCGACTTCCGCGCCGCCGTCCTTGGCCACGCGGATCTGCTCTAGCAGCAGGTCCAGCGCCTTCTCGGACGACAGCGGCCCGAGGGTGGTGTCGGGATCCGCGGGATCTCCCGCCTGCAGCGAGGCCAGGCCCTCGCTGAATCCGCGCAGGAAAGTCTCGCCCCGCTCCTGGCCGACCACGATGCCGAGTTCCATGACGGCCTTCTTCAGGCTGCGGCCCGCGCGCTCGGCCACGGCGGATCCGGCGCGCTCGCTTCCGGTGACGGTGACGCCGGCGATCCGCGGGTCCTCGATCAGCCGCCCGATCTGGTCGATGCTGGCGAACACGTTCGTGTAAACCCCCGCGGGGGCGCCGGCCTCCGCAAAGAGCCGCGCGAACGCCAGCGCGCACTGCGGGACGTTCTCGGCGTGCTTGATGATCAGGACGTTGCCGGCCATCAGCTGCGGTCCGGCGACGCGGGCGAGCTGGTAGTAGGGGAAGTTCCAGGGCTCGATGCTGAGGATCACGCCGATCGGCTCGGTTTCGATCACGGCTCCCGGCGATTCCGGCAGTTCCTGCGGGGCCAGGAACGACTCGGCGTGGTCGGCGTAGTAATCGAGGATCGCTGCGGACAGGCCGACCTCTGCCTCCGAGGTTCCGATCAGCTTGCCCATCTCGGCGGTGACGTACTGCGCGCAGGAAGCCGCGTTGGCTCGCAGCCTGGCCGCGGCCGCCTTGACGATGCGCGCGCGGTCCGCGACCGCCCGGTGCCGCCAGTCGTCGGCGTAGCAGGATCGGGCCACCTCCACGGCATTATCGAGGTCGGCGTCGGAGATGTCCCCGAACGTCCGGACCGTCTCGCCGGTCGCCGGGTTGATCGTCCTATAGGTCATGATGCTCACTCGCCCCTTGTGCCCGGGGCGAGGGCCAGGTTGACGGGGAGCTTCTCGGCCTGGGAGTAGGGCGTCGCCTTATTTTCCTGGATCCAGCGCTTCTCGGCCACGGACTCGAACGGCGGCGGGATCTCGCCCTGCAGCGACCACAGGTCGGCCGGCGGTTCGGTGATGGTGAACTCCCAGTCGTAGCCGCGGTCCCTGACCCAGGGTGCGATGACCTGGTCGAGGTTCCTGACCCACCATTCCCGGATGACCGGACCGGGCAGGGTCCGTGCCATCTGGTCGATCTGCAGCCGGACGAACCTGTCATGGGATTCGCCGCCCACGTAGAACGAGTCGGCCGTGACCTCCTCGAAGATGACGACGACGTAGAACCGGGCGATCGGGACGGCCTCGTAGACCCGCGTGATCGCCTCGGCGAATTCCTTCTTGTCCTCGGGCGTGTAGGCGCCGACCGGGTGATGGATCTTCCAGAGTGGCATTTCAGTTCCTCACATGTCCGTATTGCGGGGGCGTTGAGATGGCGACGTTCTTCCGGGAGGCGCCCGAACCCGTCCTTCCGGGAGGCACCCGAACCGTCGGGCGCCCCGGTCTTTGCCGCGGTATCGGGTGATCCGGATCACCTTGCGCAGTACCAATAGACCACAGATCGAGTATTGATTCAAGACTTAGTTTTAAAAAACTATCCACTCGTTTCGGACCTCAGATCGGACCGAATCCTGGATCTGGGGCCAGCGTGACGAGCGACGTGTGACGACAAGCGGCGGCAGCCTCTGGCCGCCAAGCTGCAGGGGCCGCTGCGGCCAATGGGGCCAGCGTGACGAGCAGCCCCGACCCGATGGAGCATCGGGCCGGTTGGGTGCGGCCCAATGCTCCATAGGTGCACTCTTCGGGGGAGCAGGCACCGCTGCCGGTGACTGTCTGCCGGGGAAGGCCCCAGTTCAGCTGGCGCGGCGGTTGGGCTGGGCCGGGCGCGTCCGCTCCGCGGCCGCCCGCTTGCCGGGGTTCACCGCGTCACCACTGGCCCCGGAATCGGCACCCTCGGCAGGCTGAACGGGAGCCGGTGCTAGCCGACCGCGCATATCGAGTTCAGGGCGGACATCGTCGGGGTATCCAGGACCGACACAGAACTGGATGTCGGCATGCTCGACGGGCTCGCCGCACTCGGCGCAGATGACCTGGCTGGCGATCTTGTGCCCGGGGTTGCGGTGGTGCAAGGTGACGGGCGCGCCGCCTCCGTCGTCGAGCCATTTGTCTCCCCAGGCGAGCATGCTCGCCAGGACCGGGAAGAAGTCGCGGCCCATTTCGGTGAGCAGGTATTCGTAGCGCGGGGGATTGTCCTGGTAGAACCGCTTGGTCATGACCCCCGCGTCCACCAGCTTGCCGAGTCGGTCCGACAGCGTGTTGCGGGCGACGTGCAGGGATCGCTGAAACTCGTCGAAGCGCGTTAGGCCCTGCAGTGCATCGCGGACGATGAGCAGCGTCCACGAATCACCGAAGACATCGACGGCACGAGCCAGGGAACACGGCCACTCGGCGAACTCGCGCTTCATGCGTCCAGTTTAGCAACTGAGTTGCGAGGAGCAAATTAGAACGCAGTGACCAATGCCGTGCCCGGTCAGGCTGGTCGGGTGCCGGGAGGGGCAAGAGCTGGGACGGTGGCGCTCGGCTCGTCGTCGGGGAGCCACACCGACACGTGGGAGGGCTGAAACGCCTCATTGACGACGCTGGCCAGATCGTCCCGCAGCGTGTCGAGATCGATGGTCTGGCGCAGTCGCGCGGTGAACCCGGTCACGACGGCCTCGGCGTCGTAGCGCGCCCGGTTGAACCGGCGGTCGACGGCACGCTGCACCCGTCTGCGCAGCGGGTTGAACAGCGCCGCGATGACCAGCGTGGCCACGGCTACGGCCGGCGAGCCCTTGACCGGCAGCACGTGGGTGGCCAGCAGAATCAGGCCGGCGAACAAGCCGCCGAGCAGGGCCGTGATCAGCGTGTAGGAGACCACCCGGCTGATGACGCGGTTGAGCTCGTACAGCCGGTACTTCAGTACCGCCACCCCCATGCAGACCGGCAGGGCCGCGGTGCCGAGGAGCACTATGGCGCCGACCACCGCTTGGTCACCCCAGCCGGGGGCGTTGCCCGCGACGAGCTGGGCGATGAACACGCCGAAGATCAGCGAGAGCACCCAGAGGCCCGCGCCGCTGTAGAGCCACTTGAGTTGCTGGCGGTACTCGCCGCGCGCGTGCCGGTAGGCCGGTATCTGGATACCCAGCCAGGCCGTCCAGCTGACCAGGGTCCCGGCGATAACCACCACATTGAGGACGCGAAACGCTCCGGGCAGCGGGCTAGCCAGGTCGCCGTTGGCCTGGATGCGGATATGACCTCCGGCGGCGAGCACCACACCCCGGCTTGAGGCGGCCAGACCGACCAGCAGCCAGCCGACCGCGGTGACTGAGGCGGCCCGGTGCCACCGGCCCGTCGGCAGCGTCCCGTCGGGGAACAGCCAAAGCAGCAGCGTGACGAGGACCAGGAACATCGGCCAGCATTCCTCGATCACCACCGCCAGCCAGCCCAGGGGCAGCGTCCCGTGATGCGTCCGGTAGTCCAGGATGAGGTACGGGGCGGTGGGGCTGACCTCCAAGATGATGATGGCCAGCAGCATCCAGCCGATCGGGTTGCGCGGCCGGCGAGCGGCGAGCAGCATCCCCACCGCGGTCGCGGGCACCACACCGACCGTCGTCAAAAACGTGTCGGCCGCCCATCCGCCGGTCCCGGGCTGGTGGGTGAGGTGGTCCAGCAGGACGGAGGCCACGCCCAGCCCGAGCGCGACCACGCCGAGCAGAACGGCCGCCGCAGTTGCCGCCCGCGCTCGCCAGATCGTGCTCACCGGAATTCCCGCCTTTCCTGCGATCGCCTCCGATGAGCCAACCTTAGGTGCGCCGCGTTCCGAGATCGTTACGGGCCTCGTGCCAGCGAAGACCAGGCTGGGGCTCTGCCGGTAGCGCTGGCGGCAGACGTCCCCACGCCGCCCAGGATGCATCGCTGTCAGCACGGCACTTAGCCCGCTCTTGTAGTACGGGCAGCCCTGCCGTCTGGACTCGCCGCGGAATGCCTACCTCCGCCTCCCTGCGCGGCTAGTATCTGCCCGACCGAAGTAGTTTCCGGCTGGCTTGCGGTCGAGGAGTTTGGGCGTGCGTAGTGTGAAGCTCGGTCCTATCACCCTGGGCAAGGTCGGCTATACGGTCGCGTGCATAGCCGCTGCCATCACCCTCGCGGCGGCCGGCTACGTCCACAAGGTCGTCGGCCTGACCGGAGCGCTCGGCAACGGTGCCGGGCTCGGCGGCGCACCGTCGGCCGGCGCGTCGGCCGGCGCGATGAACATCCTGATCATGGGCCTTGAGAGCCGGACTACCTTCCAAGGGCAGGACCTGTCGGTCCAGCAGCTCACGGAGACGCACTCGGGCAGCGAGTCGGCGGTCGCGGCCGGCCTTGAGGGCTCGGAGGACACCGACACGCTGATTCTGATCCACATCTTCGCCGGCGGGCAGAAGGCGGTCGGCTTCTCGATTCCCCGCGACGTCGTCGTCAACTACCCGCACGCCACCTTCGACGGACTCACCGAGGGCAAGGTCGACGGGGCCTACGCCTACGCCTACGCCGAGTCGCTCGACCAGACCGACGGCTCCAAGATGTCCCAGGCCCAGCGGTATCTGGCCGCCAACCAGGCGGGCCAGCTCTTCGAGGTCCAGACCGTGGAGTCGGTTACCGGCGTGCACATCGACCACTTCATCGAGTCGAACATCATCGGCTTCTACGAGCTGGCCGCGCAGTTCGGCGGGCTGGAGGTCTGCATCCAGCCCGCCCCCGCCCAGGGCGGCCTGCCTGCGGGAGCGAACCTGACCGACGCCGATCCGCTCACCGGCACCGACAACTCGGGGTTCAACGCCTATCGGGACGGCTACAACGCGAAGAAGGGCGGCCGCCAGTACCTGCACCTGTCGGCGGCGCAGTCACTGGCCTACGTCCGGTCGCGCGACACCCTGCCGGGGGTCGACATCGGCCGTACCGCCCGGCAGCAGGCCGCCATCGAGTACATCGTGTGGAAACTGAAGACGAGCGACGTGCTGAGCGACTTCGGCTCGGTCACTACCCTGCTGAGTAACGCGAAGAGCTGGCTCATGTACGACAGCGGCTGGAACCTAACCCAGTTCGCGACGGGCATGCGCGCGCTGTCGAGCAGCGCCCTTAGCTTCACCACGCTGCCCGAGATATCGACGAACGACGTCGACATCCCCGGCTACCCGGGTGCGCAGAGCGCGGACTACATCGACGTGCCGGGGATCCAGCAGCAGGTCAGCAACGCGTTCTACGGGTCCTCGATGATCCCTTCGACGGCTTCGTCGGTGACCGTGGACGTCTACAACGGCGGCGGCACCGCCGGGCTGGCTGCGGACGTCTCGCAGGACCTTGTCGCAATGGGCTACCGGGCCGGCGCGGTTAAGAATTCCTCCTCCCAGTCGCAGCCGCTTCAGGGCGACGCCGAGGTCTTCTACGGCGCAGGTAGCGCCGCCGAAGCGAACGCGCAGGTGATCGCCAATGTCATGGGCGTACAGTCGGCCACCCCGCTATCGTCGCTGCCGGCCGGCCATGTGGAGGTCCTAGTCGGCTCCCAGGTCACCGCGCATTCGCCCGGGCTGGAGATGTTTGGCGCGGATACCGTCAACGCTTCGGATTACGTCAACGCCGCAGCGCAGAACAGCCAGTCCGTCCCGGCGAACGTCCAGGCCGCCGCCAAGGCCGGCTCGGAGTCCGATGTGCCCGCCTACTCGCAGAAGCAGAGCGCCCCTTCCGCATCCGTGTCGTCCGGCTCCTCATCCAACCTCCACAAGAAGTCCTCGTCGGCCTCTGCAAAGAAAAAGAAGAAGTCGACGAGCGGCAGCCCGACCTCGAACCCGAACCCGCTGTACGGCCTCACGTCCTGCCCGTACTAATCGACGCTGCCCTTGCCGTGCTTGGCCGGGCGGCAGTAAGCGAGACGCTTCCGGGTCTTACGTCAGGCTGGCTTCTCTTGCGGGTCGATGCCATGCTGACGGAGCACGGCGCCGAGCCGCTCGATCTCGTCGGTGAGCTGCTGGCATCGCTCGGCCAGATCCGGCAGCGCCGGGTGCCCGGCTACCCACTGCTCCTGCCGTCCGGCCTTGCTGGCCAGCAATTCCTTCTCCCGGTCACGCAGCGACGCAGCCTGCGCGTAGTCGTGGGCGTCGACGGCAGCCTCCTTATCGATGCGGACTATGTCGATCTGCTGATCTAGGTCACTGGTGTCGGGTCCAGTCCCAACCCGCTGCTCGATGGCCGTCAGCCGCTGCTCGGCCGCCTCCAGGCGAGACTTTACTGCCGGCAGCAGCCTGAGCTCTTGCGCGGCAGATCGGGCCGACACGGATTCCTCCGCCGAGTGTTCCTGCAGCAGCCGGATGACCTGCTGGCGCACGCGGTTCGGGTCGGCGCCGAGCTTGACCAGCACCTGCCGGGCGACGCCGTCGCCCGGGTGGATCAGGCCAAGCAGGATGTGCTCGGTGCCGATGTAGTTGTGGCCCATCTGCTGCGACTCGCGCAGCGACAGCTCGAGCACCTTCTTGGCCCGGGGCGTGAACGGGATGTGCCCGGACGGCGCCTGCTGGCCCTGGCCGATGATCTGCTCGACCTGCTGGCGCACCGTGTCCAGGCTGATCCCCAGCGACTCCAGCGCCTTGGCCGCCACACCTTCGCCCTCGCGGATCAGGCCGAGCAGGAGGTGCTCGGTGCCGATGTAGTTGTGACCGAGTTTCCTGGCCTCGTCCTGAGCCAGAACAACAACGCGCCGCGCCCGGTCAGTAAACCGCTCGAACATCGTCCGCCGCCTCGCGCTACTGAGCAGAGCCTGGCCGCCCGCCCAGAGCACCCGCCGGACGGAACCTGTCCGGACAAACCAGCGATGATCCACCCACACTACGCGTCCGCAGCCAGAGCTATGCGCGATCGTGGAGCCGCCCGCTCGCAGCGGCTGACGTCAGCCTCGTTGCACGGGTTTACGGGCCATGAGGAAGGCCTGCTGCTCCCGCTCCGGGAAGTCGCCGTCGTCATCTGGCTCGCGCAGCAACCGGGCGCGCACCACCAGCCCGGCCTGGCCCAGCAACTCCGCCACCCACTCCGGCCGCCGCCAACGATAGTCGAGCGCGACCGGGTGCCCCCGCGCCTCCGCCACGTGCACCACCTCGTCGCCGACCTGGAACCCCAGCAGCACCAGGCCACCCGGGGCCAGCACCCGGCAGAACTCGGCGAAGGCCTCCGGCAGCCGCTCATCCGGGACATGGATGACCGAATACCAGGCCAGCACACCGCCAAGCGCGGCGTCGGGCACGTCCAGCGCCAGCATCGAGCCCACCTCAAACCGCAGGCCCGGGTACGTCCGCCGGGCTACCGCGATCATCTCCGGCGACAGGTCGATCCCGAACACCGGCAGCCCCAGGTCGTTCAGGTATCCCGTCACCCGGCCAGGACCGCAGCCGACATCGGCGACCGGTCCGGCACCACCAGCCCGCACCAGCTCAGCAAACCCCGCCAGCATCGCCCGGTCCAGCGGCCTGGCGGCCAGCTCATCACGGAACCGCTCGGCGTAGACGGTCGCTATAGCGTCGTAGGACGTACGGGTATCACGCAGAAAATCCGGCTCGGTCATAGCCACGGACCCTACCCCGCGCAGAGGTCGCGGCAGCGTAGCGCGGCGAGCATCTCAGCGGCTCGGCCCGCGCTGCGGGCCGAGGGAATCCCCAGACGTTCATCAGGCTCGATGACGGCGGTCAGTTCTGTGGCGGTGACCCGTCGTGAGCACGATGACGACGCTCAAGGCTGGCCACGACGTCCGGTACTTCACCCAGGGCTCGTGCGCCGGCGCGTGCGTAGGCGCCACGACCTACTACACCGCGTCGGGCGAGCCGCCGGGCAGTGGTCCGGCAAAGCCGCGGCCAGCCGCGCGCAGCGCGAATCATGCTGTTTGGCTAAGCCGATTGCGGTCCCGCTCAGGCCAGGACCTTGGCCTTCTCGCGCTCGAACTCCTCGGCCGTGATGACGCCCCGGTCGCGCAGGTCGGCGAGTTTGGCTAGTTGCTCCGCCGAACTCTGCGGGCCCGCGGTCTCCTGGACATACCGGCGGAACTGCTGCTCCTGAAGTTGCGCGTCCCGCGCCGCGTGCTCGTGCATCTTGCCGCCGCGGGCGATCAGGTACACCAGGACTCCGATCAGCGGGAAGATCAAGATGAATATGAACCACAGGGCCTTGGCCCAGCCGGACAGGTCATGGCTGCGGAACAGATCGATGAAGATGGTGATCAGGACCCAGAACCAGATCACCCACAGGAAGATCATCAAGATCGTCCAGAACGCACCCAGCACCGGATACGAGTAGGAGTTCGAAGCGAGCAACATGGCGCCTCCTTGGCGCGGATGGCGCTGCAAAGCGCCGCGGCGGGGCTGAAGGTGAACGCGAGCATCACGATCGTACTGGGGCGCTAAGGGACGAAGCCACACCTGACACAGGAGCCGGGTCACCAGCGGCCCTGCCGGTAGCCGGGCGGCCGATGCTCTACCTAAGCTGGCCTGAATCTGCCCCCGCGAAGCCGCCCTTAAGGCGGAAAGTCAGGTCGTTCGGACGGGCCTTCGCCGCTGGAGACCGGACCACGTGCTGGTGACTTCAGCGGAGACGCGCGCCCCTGCCCTTGGCGAACTGAGGCCGCGAACCAAAGCAGCCACTCTGGGACGATGTTCGTTCTGTCCTAGCCGAGCACGTGCTGACCGTCGTGAATACGGACACGCGGCGGCCCGCCCGACTCAAAGGCATCGATGAGCCTTATCGCGAACGCGTCGGCCATGCGGCTGGTGACTTGGGCGCTATCCAGCCAGGCTACTTCGGCAGCTTCTTCGGTTGGTCGCGCGGCACCCGACAGAGGGCGGCAGCGGAAGACCAGGGACACGACGCTAAGGCGCATGTTCTTGTAGACGCCAGTCAGCTCGCCGGGCTCGACGGTGACGCCGGTCTCCTCCAGGACTTCCCGCCGCACCGTGTCGCGCGGATCCTCGTCCAGCTCGACGGTCCCGCCGGGCAAGACCCATTCTCCGTTGTCGGCCCGCTTGATAGCGAGAATCAGGCCGTCCTCACGAATGACCGCGCCTCCAGCGCTGACCGAATGACGCGGGAGATCGTCCGGATAGTTCCCGCCGCCGCTGTTGATCACTCCGAAGCCTGCGCTTCCAAGGGTTTCCTGCAGGTAGCTACGGACGTGTTCGAATATCGTCCCGCCCATGAGCTCGTCGGCCCGGTCGAAGTCTATCCAGCGCACTTCGGCCAGTTCCTGCTTGTCGCCGACAACAGCCTCGGTTACGTGAGTGGGCCAGGCCGACAGAAAGACCACTTTGCGCCCCGTGTGGGGATGGACGCGGAGATCTATTACACCCGTATGGCTTGAGCGGATGGACCGGCCACTAGGGACGAGGGTGATCCCATGGGGACAGTATGGGGACGGAAGCTCTCGGCGGATGGCATCATTTGGCAGCCGCTCAGATCGCCAGAGCGCGGATTCTTGCAGGTCAGAACCTAAATTCCGCTGGTCGTGGTTTGCGCCCCCAGCAGGATTCGAACCTGCGCACACGGCTCCGGAGGCCGATGCTCTATCCCCTGAGCTATGGGGGCTGCGCGACGTGGGAAAGGTTACCAGCCGCAGGGCCTCCGCGGACACTCAGCCGCGGCACGCGCCCCGGCACGCGCCCGGACACCCCCAGACAGGGCGCAAGGAGGTACGCCGAGAGGCTACCCTCGCGCGAGTGGCGCAGGAACTGGGACGGGTGCTCGTCGTCGACGACGACGAGGTGATCAGGCGGCTGATCGAGGTCAACCTCTCACTGGAGGGCTTCGACGTGTCGACGGCGGTGGACGGGCAGGACTGCCTGGACAAGGTGACGGAGATCAATCCGGATGTCATCACGCTGGACGTGATGATGCCGCGGCTCGACGGCTGGGAGACGGCGGTCCAGCTGCGCGAGGCACCGGACACGGCCCACATCAAGGTGCTGCTGATCAGCGCGCGCGCCCAGGAAGAGGACAAGGCCCGCGGCGCCCGGGTCGGTGCCGATGCCTACCTCACCAAGCCCTTCGACCCGAACGAGATGATCCGCCTGGTCCGCGAGCTGGTCGGCCCCCGTTAGGTGATCACCGCCGAGCTGCGGCGGGCCATCCTGGCCGCGGCCGGTCGCACCGACGGCGACCCGCAGCTCCGCCCGGCTGGGGGCCCGGGTCGTTACGCGTCCAGCCTGCCGTTCCGCCTGACCAGGCCCGGCCAGGACCCGCGTGCGGTGGCGGCCGGGATGGCCGCCCGCCTCGAGACCGAGCCCTGGATCGCAACCGCCGAGGTCACCGGTGCCGGATACCTGACCGTCACCGTCACCCCCGACGCCCTGGCCGCCCTGGCGGTGCGGATCCCCCGGGCGGGCCCGGCCTGCGCGGCGAGCGACGCGCTGCGCGGCCGCACCGTCCCCGACCCGCCGCCGGCCGACCCGCTCACCGAGCCCACCTGGCCACGGGCCCGGGCGGTACTCGCCGCGCAGCTGACCGCCCGTCTCGCCACGACCGCAGGTGCAACCCTCTTTTTTCCCAAACGGACCCTGCTTCCTCCCCTCGCCCCCCCATTTCCCGCCACGAAGGAGAACGGACCGGTGGTATCGGCCGTCGCTCACGCCGACGCGGACGCGGGGCCGGTGGTATCGGCCGTCGCTCACGCTGGCCCGGACGCGGTGCGGTTCGCGCTTGCCCGGATGCCCCCGCGCGCGGCGGCTCCTGAGCCGGCGCTTGTCGCGCGGCACGTGCTGGCCAATCCGGCTTATGCTGTTCGGTACGCGCATGCCGCCGCTGCCGCCGTGCTGCGCTGGGCCGCCGCGCTGGGGACCAGCCCAGCCGGATTCCGGCCGCGCTTGCTCGCCGAACTCTCGGGGTCGGAGGAGCTGGCACTGCTCGACGTGCTGTCCTGGCTGCCCGAACGGGTGGCCGTGGCGGCGCGCCGTGGCCGACCCGACGAGTTCGCCGGCTACCTGGAGGAACTGGCAGCGCGGACGATTGACACCATGAACACCACCGGTTTTACCACGATATCGAGCATCAGCAGCGAGAGGCTGTGGCTGGCGGACGCGGCGCGGACTGCTCTGGCCACCGGCCTCGGGCTGTTCGGGGTCGGCGCGCCCAGCCGCCTGTAAGCCGCTCGCCGGACATGAAGGGAACCGCATGAGCCGTGTCGCGCACCCGGCCGGGCCACGCCACGGTGACGTGCTGCCCGCCGATCATCCACCCGCCCCGCCGCAGGACCTCAACGCGCTGGATCCCGGCATCTGGCCGCGGAACGCCCGGCGTTCCGATGGCGTGCTGACGCTCGGCGGAATGGACGTGCGGGACCTGGCGGAGCAGTTCGGCACCCCGCTCTACGTGTGCGACGAGGAGGATGTGCGGTCACGCTGCCGGGATTACCTGGAGGCGTTCGGGCCGGACGGGCGGGTGTTCTACGCGGCGAAGGCATTCTGCTCCCGCGCGATGCTGCGCTGGGTGAGCTCGGAAGGCCTCGGCGTGGACGTCTGCACCGGCGGCGAGCTTGAGGTCGCGCTGTCGGCCGGGGTGCCGCCCGAGCGGATCACGCTGCACGGCAACAACAAGTTGCTCGGGGAGCTGTCCCGGGCGGTCGACGCCGGGGTGGGCCACATCGTGGTGGACTCCTTCGAGGAGATCGCGCGGCTGGCCTACCTCACCGGCTCGGGCAGCCCACCCGCCGCCGAGCCCGCGTTCCGGCCCAACGTCCTGGTCCGGGTCACGACCGGGGTGGAGGCGCACACCCACGAGTTCATGGCGACCGCCCACGACGACCAGAAGTTCGGTTTCTCGCTGTCCTCCGGGGCCGCCGACGAGGCGGTCCGGCGGGTCCTGGCCTGCCCCGGCGTGTCGTTCGCGGGGCTGCACTCCCATATCGGCTCGCAGATTTTCGACACGGCCGGCTTCGAGGTGGCGGCGCACCGCGTCGTCGAGCTAGCCGTCAGGATCCGCGACGAGCACGGGGCCGAGATCGCCGAGCTTGACCTGGGCGGCGGGTTCGGCATCGCCTACACCGAAGAGGACGACGCCCCCGAGGCCAAGGAGATCGCGCAGAGCCTACGCGGCATCGTGGACGGGCAGTGCCGCGCCGCCGGGCTGCCCCGGCCACGGCTGACCGTCGAGCCGGGCCGCGCGATCGTCGGGCCGTCCACGGTCTCGCTGTACTCAGTTGGCACCATCAAGGACGTGGACGGGTTGCGGACCTACGTCAGCGTGGACGGCGGGATGAGCGACAACATCAGGACCGCGCTATACGACGCCTCGTACGAGTGCGCACTGGCCTCCCGCGGCTCGTCGGCGCCGCCGATGCTCTCCCGGGTGGTCGGCCGGCACTGCGAGAGCGGCGACATCGTGGTGCGGCACGCCTACTTGCCGTCCGACCTGGCCCCCGGCGACCTGCTGGCCGTCCCGGCCACCGGCGCCTACTGCCGCTCCCTGGCCAGCAACTACAACCACGTCCCGCGCCCCGCGGTCGTAGCCGTCAACGCGGGCACCGCCCGGGTGATCGTCCGCCGCGAGACCCTCGACGACCTCCTCAGCCTGGACCTCGGATGACCCGCACCCTACCCTCTCCGACCACGCCCGGACACTGCCCGCCCCTAACCCGTCCGGGCGCCGCCTGCCCCCCAACCCGCCACGCCTGGATGCCAGATGAGTGATTCGCCCGTGAAACCAACCGTGCCCACGCTGAAGATCGCGCTGCTCGGCTGCGGTTCGGTGGGTTCCCAGGTAGCCCGGCTGCTCACCGAGCAGGCCGATGACCTGGCCCTGCGGATCGGCGCGCGGCTGGAACTTGCGGGGATCGCGGTCCGCCGGGTCGGGCACCCGCGGGCCGCGGGGATCGACCGGTCGCTGCTGACCGCGGATGCGTACGCGCTGGCCACCCGGCCGGACGTCGACATCGTGGTGGAGGTAATCGGCGGCATCGAGCCGGCCAGGTCGCTGCTGCTTGCCGCGCTGAAGATCGGCAAGCCGGTGGTCACCGCGAACAAGGCGCTGCTGGCCGAGAACGGCGCGGAGATCTACGGCGCGGCCCGTGAGTACGGCGCCGACCTGTACTACGAGGCTTCGGTGGCCGGCGCCATCCCGCTGCTGCGGCCGCTGCGGGAGTCGCTGGCCGGCGACACCGTAAGCCGGGTGCTCGGCATCGTCAACGGGACCACCAACTTCATCCTGGACCGGATGGACTCCTCCGGGGCAGGCTTCGCCGAGTCGCTGGAAGAGGCGCAGGCCCTTGGCTACGCCGAGGCCGACCCGACCGCGGATGTGGAGGGGTTCGACGCGGCCGCGAAGGCCGCAATCCTGGCCGGCCTGGCCTTCCACACGCCGGTGACGGCGGCGGACGTGCACCGCGAGGGCATCACCGAGATCACGGCCGCCGACATCGGCAGCGCGCGGGCGCTTGGCCGCGTGGTGAAGCTGCTCGCCATCTGCGAGCGCTGCGACGCGGGAGTGTCGGTCCGGGTTCACCCCGCGATGATCCCACGCTCGCACCCGCTCGCCTCGGTCAGCGAGGCGTATAACGCGGTCTTCGTCGAGGCGGAATCGGCGGGCCGCCTGATGTTCTACGGCGCGGGCGCCGGCGGCACCCCGACCGCGAGCGCCGTACTCGGCGACATCGTCGCGGTGGCCAGGAACCGGCTGGCCGGCACGCGCGGCCCGGATGCGTCCACCTACGCCGGGCTGCGCGTCATGCCGATAGGCGAGACGCTCACCCGCTATCACGTCTCCCTCGACGTGGACGACAAGCCCGGCGTGCTGGCCCCAGTGGCCGAGGCGTTCGCCCGCCACGGCGTCTCCATCGAGGCGGTCCGCCAGGCCAGCCGGGGTGAAGAGGCGCAGCTCGTGATCGTGACGCATACCGCCAGGGACGCGGCGCTCGCCGCGACCATCCGCGAACTCGAGGCGCTGCCGGTCGTTCGCGCGGTGGTCAGCGTGATGCGGGTAGAAGGGGAGGAAG
>Ga0302178_10000971_pt1 | contig 24981 bp, 22 predicted proteins | sample I_Palsa_E1_3_FD_198790 | JGI IMG/M metagenome (GOLD analysis project Ga0302178, IMG submission 198790) | Peat permafrost microbial communities from Stordalen Mire near Abisko, Sweden - I_Palsa_E1_3 | ecosystem: Environmental > Terrestrial > Soil > Palsa > Peat permafrost | place: Sweden... | reverse complement strand
CACTGTCGGGTCGCGCCAAAGCCTCAAGGCCAAGAGCACCCGCAGCTCCGGTACGCATCGTGGTAACCGCGTTTCCGTCGATCACGCATTCCGGCCGCCCGGTATGTGGATCGAACAACAGAATTGTTGCCTGATGGGGCTCGCTGCCTATACCTCGGTTGTTTGGCCAGAACCCGGCCGCCTTGAATCCCAGTAGATCCTTCTCCTCCACGTCGCCGGACTTGATGCCAAAAATGCCGCCCGTAGCAAGCCTCTCGCGGACGACTGGGAAAAGACGCCCTTTCCGGTCATGGTGAAAAAGGAACGCTTCGCGCACCGCCAAAATCACGTCCTCCGGTGTGAGTAAAACTTCAACCTGGTCTTTGTTCAGTAACAGCAGTGTTTCGACTTTTGGCATGAAATTACCCTGGAACGTGTCACAGCCATAGCGCGCCATGAAGGCGCGACCCAGGAGTCAACCGTAACGTCAGATCGACGCAGTCAGCTCAGGTACGACGGCAAATAGGTCGCCCACGAGTCCATAGTCGGCCACGCCAAATATGGGGGCGTCCGGATCCTTGTTAATCGCTACAATCACCTTGCTATCTTTCATGCCAGCCAGATGTTGAATGGCCCCCGAGATACCGATCGCCAGATAGAGCTCGGGCGCAACGATTTTTCCGGTTTGCCCAACCTGGTAGTCGTTCGGCACAAAACCGGCATCCACGGCCGCACGCGAAGCCCCTAGCGCTGCGCCGAGCTTGTCGGCCAGTGGCTCCAGAATCTTCGCGTAGTTTTCCCCACTACCCAGACCACGTCCTCCGGAGACGATAATCCGGGCGGCCGTCAATTCCGGCCTGTCCAGCTTCGTGACTTCCCGGCTGACAAATACCGAGATTCCCTGATCCGAGGCAGCCTTGACATGCACAATCGTCGCGCCGCCGCCAATCGCCGCAACCGGCTCGAAGGCGGTTGTGCGAACCGTCGCGACCTTGTGCGGATCCGTTGATCGCACCGTCGCGATCAGGTTCCCCGCATAGATAGGACGATGGAAGGTGTCGGGGCTCTCAACTGCAGTCACGTCGCTGATCTGCGCAACATCCAGCCTGGCGGCGATGCGCGGTGCGACGCTCTTTCCGAACGCAGTTGCAGGCGCGAAAACATGCGTGTAATCCCCCACCAGTTGCATAGCCGTCGCTTCGACGTTCTCCGCCAGGGCATCCGCAAGGTGCGGCGCGTCGGCAACCAGAACCCGCCGGATTCCGATGATCTTCGAGGCCGCTTCGGCGACTCGTTGGACGTCGGCTCCCACGATAAGCAGATCGATGTCGCCTCCAATCACCTGCGCCGCTGCGATTGTGCTCAAGGTCGCCAGACTGACTGACGTGTTGTCATGCTCGCCCATTACCAGGATCGCCATTTCTTCTGCCCTTCCTATATGACCTTCGTTTCGCTCTTTAATTTTTCCAGCAACGTTCGCACATCGGGCACCTTGATGCCAGCTGCCCGCTTCGACGGTTCGGCGACGCGCAACATGGTTAGTCGCGGAGTTACGTCCACGTCGAACACCTCCGGCGTAACCGTCTCAAGTGGCTTCTTCTTCGCCTTCATGATGTTGGGCAGCGTCACGTAACGAGGTTCATTGAGGCGCAAGTCGGCGGTCACCACAGCTGGCAGGGCAAGCAATAGTGTCTCCAGTCCGCCGTCAACTTCACGCGTCACCTGAAGTCGACCTTCGGCAATTGCAACCTTTGAAGCAAAAGTCGCCTGCGGCAGCCCAGCCAGCGCGGCAAGCATCTGGCCGGTCTGGTTACTATCATCGTCAATTGCCTGCTTGCCGAGGATGATCAGCTGAGGAGCTTCCCGATCGAACACTGCCTTAAGAAGCTTCGCCACTGCGAGTGGTTGTAGTTCGGTCTCCGTTTCCACGAGAATCGCTCGATCAGCACCGATTGCCAACGCGTTTCGCAGCGTCTCCTGGCATTGAGACGGACCACATGAGACAACGATCACTTCCGCCGCTGCACCGCCCTCTTTCAGACGAACGGCCTCCTCAACAGCGATCTCGTCGAATGGGTTCATCGACATTTTCACGTTCGCGAGATCAGGGCCGCTACCGTCGCTTTTCGCTCTCACTTTCACGTTGTAGTCGACGACCCGCTTAACTGCTACCAATATCTTCAAAGTGTTCCCCTTCACAAAAAACGGGCTACTCAATCATTCGCCAAGTCGAAATCGCTAGCTCCGCAGGTGGCTCACCTGTTTCAACGCGTCTGATCGATCACGCATGCCGAGACCGTTCCCGGCGGCGGAAATATCCGCAAGATCGCGACCTCGCGTCTCCGGAAGGAACATCAAGGCAAGCAGTGCACAGAAGTAGCCAATGAAGCAGAACAGAGCGATCGAGTTCACCAAACCCACGTGTTCGGCGACAACGCCGACAACTGCGACGCTCAAAGCCCCAAGAGACTTCCCGACGTTGTACGAGAACCCCATGCAAGTGGTCCGTATCGCCGTTGGAAACAACTCAGACAACATGGGTCCGACACCTGCAAATGCACCGTTCACGGCCACGCCGACAGGAAGCCCAAGTATTGCCAACATCCAGGGGTCCATCGGAATGAACAGATAGCAAGCGGTCAAGGATGCCGCAAAGAGGCAATATGTGATCGCTGTTAGTCGACGACCAAAATAGTCGTTCAGATAAGCGAAGCTCACCTGACCGATAAACGAGCCACCGCTCATCATCAACACCATGACAGCGACGATCGATCCAGGCAGATGACGAACCTGAACCAGCATGGTGGGCAACCAGATTGCAATGGCAAAGCTGCTTGCCTGCAGCCCGGCGACCAAAAGTGCGGCGAGCAGGCTCGCACGCCGGACATCGCGCCGCAAAGCTGAGCGCCATGTCGCGACAATTGCACCGCGCGTCTCCTCCTGTACTTTCCTGAACAACTCAGGCTCGGGAACATACCGCCGGATCAGCAGCACGATGAGCGCGGGAATGACACCAATCCAGAACGCCGAGCGCCACGCGATCCAGGTTGGGAGATACGCCAGAAGGACTCCTGTGATAACGGAGGCGAGTGCCCAACCGGCCGAGAACCCGCTCTGAACGAGACCGAGCGCTTTTCCGCGGTGCGCGGGGTTGATTACCTCTGCCATTAACGCAGCGCCAACGGCCCACTCAGCACCGAATCCCAAACCCTGTAAAGCGCGTACTGCAAGCAACTGACCATATGAGTTCGTCAGTCCGGCAACAATACTGAATCCGGTAAACCAGCTTATCGACCACGTTAAAACGCGCACCCGCCCGTGGCGGTCGCTCAGAATCCCAGAGACCCAGCCTCCAACCGCTGCGGCCAACAACGAAGAAGTCGCAATCAGGCCCGCCCCGGATTTGGAAAAATGCCACGTTGCCATCAGCGTAGGCAGCAGAAAGGCCAAAATCTGGTTGTCAAAACTATCCAGGGTCCAACCGCAAAAGCACCCCCAGAAGGTTCGCCGCTCTACGGCGGTGGCGGCTCGGTACCACTCAAACATTCGCATTTTGAATACCTCCTTGGAAGGCGCATTACATATCGCTTCGATGGGGTGACCCGACATCAATCGTCTGATCGAACTCCATCGCCGCAAAGGGCTATCGCACTGATCTCTACCTGCGCTCCGTAGTGGAGTTGTGCACACGGCACTACGGTTCGCGCCGGCGCTGGGTCACCGATAAATTCGCGGTACAGATCATTCACACGCGGCCAGTTTTCGATGTCGGACACGTAAATCTGCACGCTCAAAAGCCTTCCCGGAGTGGTTCCTGCCGCTAACAGCACTTCGCGCAGATTCGAAAGCGCCTGACGAACCTGCGCGTCCAGTCCTTCAGGGAGGACAACACTGCCGTCCGCAACTAAGGGGAGTTGCCCTGAAACGAAGACAAAACCGTTTGCCTTGGTTGCCTGTGCGTAGTGCCCCCTCGGCAAAGGCGCTTTCTGCGTAACGATATGTTCTATCAAAATTCTCACAATTAAAAAGGTGTACGAAGTAAATTGCCTTTACCTGAACTGGTTTTCAACCCGGACCCGATTACCGTGGTCGTCCGGCGTCCGCCAGCAGCCTTTCCGCATTCAGATGACAGATGCGTTCGCGGTCGCTGTCCGGCAAACGATCGATGACTGGCATTGAGCGCTTACCCTCTGGATCACCAATATCGAACGGGTAGTCGCTACCGAACACAACGCGATCTGAACCCATGGTCTGAATGACAAACCGATTGCTGTCCTCGCTCAGGGCACAAGTGTCGTAGTAGAGTCGATCGAGATATGCGCTCGGCTTTTGAGAAATATGTTGACGGAAATACGGATCAGCCTCCCACCCAGTCGCCTCGTACGCCGAATCCAGTCGACCGCGGAGAAAGACCAGATTGCCGCCACCGTGCGCCAGAACCAGTTTGAGTGCAGGGTGACGCTCGAGCAAGCCATTGAAGATCATGCGTGTGATCGCGAGCGTAGTCTCGAACGGCCAGCCCACGAGAACGTGGACGCCATACATGCCGAAACGGTCCGAGAGTGCCGCCGAGGTCGGGTGCATGAATACAATCAGACCGAGTCTTTCGATTGCCGCAAAGAGCCCCGCGAACTCAGGGCCGTCGAGCGGCTTTCCGCCGGCGGTGCTTGGCATGATGACGCCGCGGAACCCCTGTTCGTGCACGGCGTACTCAAGCTCAGCAACCGCGTGCTCAGGCTCACCTAAGGCCAGCGCTGCCAACGGCTCCATGCGCCCTTCCGACTCGGCCGCGGTTTCCAGCGCTGCCTTGTTCAGAGCTCGAACCAGTTCGACCCCGGAGGCACCGCCTGGCCATGCCAGCATGAACGGCGGCGGTCCAAAGAGTTGAAGGCCTACGTCACGACGCTTGAGGCTTTCAAGCCGATGTTCCATACCAAAAAGATGCGGATCTATCGTGCTCTTCCGATCGTCGCCGGCGCGCCGGATGATATAGAGACCTTCACTGTCGCGCTCGGACCGAAGTCCTGCAACCGGCGACTTTGCCAGATCGACGATGAAACGTTCATTGAGCGCGTGTGCGTGCAAATCGATAATCATTTAATACTCCTCTAACAAAAGTCGTAACGCTCCGGTTCCACCCGTGGTTTCCAGGGCACCCGCCTGGCTCGCGGCTGCGACGAGCCTGTTTGTCAGGCCGGCGCCGCCGCACGCCAAAACGGCTCAAAATTCGTATCGCGCTTTTCGGTGAAAGCGTCGAGACCTTCTTGCCATTCGGCACGCGGAACGTCCGTAACCGACTGCTGCACCCGTTTCCAGTCATACGCAGCGTGCGCATGCAGGTGCTTCTTAGCGGCCGAAATAGCGCCCGGCGGCGCCTTTGAGACAATTTCATGCGCCAACGAAACCGCTTTTTCAACAACTGACTCGCGCGGGACAACTACGTTGACCAAACCCCTGGAAACGCCTTCGTCACTACCCAGTCTGCGACCGGTCAAAATCAACTCAAGTGCAACCCTGGACCCCACCATCCGCTGAAGCAGTGCCAGGCCAGTATTGGGGATGACGCCCCGGGAGACCTCCGGCAAAGCGAACCACGCGGCCTCCGCGGCGACCACGAGGTCGCATGACAGGGAGAGTTCGAACCCGCCCCCTAACGCCCCTCCTTGAACCGCTGCGATGACAATGCGAGGGTCTTCCACCAGCCGCTTGAACAGCAACGCGGGGTCAGTCAACGGGTCGGCTCGCTCCATCCATCCATCTTTCAGGTCGTCGATATTTGCTCCCGCACAAAACGTCGGCCCGCTCGAAGCAATCACAATCGCGCGCGCGGCAGTCGCGGTGCTGAGTTCCAACGCCTTCAAGACTTCACTCACGATCTGCCGCGATAACGCATTACGGCGATCCGGGTCGTTAAGTGTGATGACGGCTACATCGCCGCGCATCTCGAACAACACTTTCGAAAAATTTGTGGACATACCTTTACCTCGAAGATACGGCGCCGGCCGGCTCGCCTCTCGCGCCCACCAGGCCCTCGAGCAAGTGAGTTCGAATCGTCTCTGGAATCGGAGCTGGCTTGCCCCGCTCCGTATCAAGAAGAACGCAGGTCGCCAGTGCAAACACCAAACATTCCGATCCGATGAATACACCTTGCACCAGCTGGAACGAAGTACAGCCGACCTTAAGGGTTGCCGACCCAATCTCGACACCCCCTGGGAAGTGAAGCTCCCTGAGAAAATCGATCGATAGATGAGCGACAACCACGTTCCTGCCGATCAGCGACGCTTTCAACGAGTCACGACCAAAAATCTCCATCCGGCCCGCTTCGAGAAAAGTCGAGATCACGGCATTGTTGACATGCCGAAACTGATCGGTATCCGCGTTCCGAAGCTTTTCCTGGGTCCAGAAACGGCACTCCTTCCGATCGAGCGGACGCTTTCGACCCAACGGCCCAGATTGTCCCAACGCCGACGAACCGGAAGGAGACATCAGGTTTTGCCATGGGTTGGCGCATCTCTTCCAACACGTGCCCCACCAGTCCGACGGCTCTCGCGGCGACGGCGAGACCGCGGCAAATCTTCCAGGTGATCCCCATTTCGGAGGCGACGGCAGCCATCGCCCCAGTCACGTTCAATGGAAGGGGACGCCCCGACTGAAGTGTGGCTTCCTTGCCGATCGCGTCCATCAGTTCAACATAGGGTCCGTAATATCCGGTTTCACTAGCGACCTCGAACAACGCGACACTACGCGGATCGATAGGCTTGTGGAAAGGGTGTCCGATTCCGGGGATGATTTCCTTGCGGGTGCGGTAGCTGGTGACAATCTCGACTGCCTTCGCCTGCGGGTCGGACAACGATGTATTGGCGGGGATCGCCTCCTGGAGCAGTTTGGCCGCATTGTCGAGCGAACCCACGAACACCGAACCCAACCCCAGCAGCCCTGCGGCGACCGCAGCCTGAACCGATTCTGGGGCACCGCAATACGTAAACCGTGTCGCGAGGGACGATGGCGTGATTCCGTGTTCAACGAGGATGACCATCATGGCGTTGAACATCCGCAACTCGCGGGCGTCCGGCAGACGACCGAACAATTGCAGGAAGGTCATCTGTCCAAAATCGATTTTCCCCACAATCTCGTTACACAGATCGAGCCCGTGAATTACGACCTTGGATGGGTTCGCCCATGCGATATCCGACTTCACTTGTGCATCTTTCATTGTCTCGGTCCTCTTTCTTGCCAGCTGCGATCAAAGGGATAACTGAGCCGCGGCCATTTCGCGCAGCTTGGACTTCAGAATTTTCACGCCGTTGGGACCCGACTTTTCCGGAAATTCATCCACGAAGACAATGCGTTTCGGGACTTTGTAGTTGGCTATGCCCGTCTTGCAGTATGCGAGCAGGTCAGCTTCGGAGAGATCCGGATCAACTACTCGCACAAACGCAACAGCAACGTCGCCTACTCCGCGCATCTTGACAGCGACAACTTGTGCGCCGACCACCCCTTCATACCGGGTCAGGAAATTCTCGATCTCCGACGGGTCGACAAGGTAACCGCTCAGGCGCAAGCCATCGTTAAGTCGTGCCAAATAGATAAACCCGTCGGCTGTACGCTGTACAAGATCCCCGGTCCTGAACCAACCATCGGGCGTAAAGGCGCTCGACGTCGCTGCCTCGTTGTTCAAATATCCGGTCATCACGTTGTAACCCGAAATTTGCAGTTCGCCTCTTTGCCCGTTGTCGACTTGCAGGCCGCTATCGACATCCATCACACGCAACCGGATTTCGAACGACACCGGTGAGCCACCGCCCAGCGACCGTAACAGGGGGTCCTCATGGGGATAACGAGTCGCCGTAATTGCGAGGCACTCCGACATCCCGTACAAGCCTGTGAACAACAGGTTCAGGTCCCGTTCCGCCTTTTGACAGATTGCCGGTCCAAGGCCCGCAAATTCGGTAAACCCGCCGCGTCTCCATGAGGCTAACGAGTAACCCGTCGTATCTAGAATTCTGTCGAAAAGTCCGTCCGAACCGAAGCTGTGAGTCACGCCGTGCCGCTCGATTGCACGTGCGGCGTCCTCGCCTTTAAATACAGGCAGCAAGACGCACGCCGCGCCCGCTGCAATCGCCGCCATGGCCTGCACGAAGCCCAGCACACCGTACAACGGCAACGCGCAAAGCATCACATCGCCCGAATGAATATCCAGCTCACGCGCGACGTTCTGCGCATGTTTTGCAATTCCCTGCTGGGTATGCAGAGCGAGTTTCGGATTGCCGGTCGTTCCAGAGGTACTGAACGTGATCAGCGAAAGTTGAAGCGGTACCGCCAATACGCGCTGGACTCTCGCCGCCCCAGTACGTATGAAACCAGCTTCGATATCGACAGTGAGGATATGCTCGAGAGCCGGATTGTCCGACTTGAGGGCGGTCGCCGCACCTTGATAGTCATAGTCAAGAAATTGAGCCGCAACGACCAATCCTTTCGCGCGGCTTTGGTCGACTACGTAGTTCGCTTCCGCAAGTTTGTATCGGGTACTGACGGGCACTACGATCACACCAATCGCCGCAGCCGCGAAAAGTAGCTGTAACCACGCCGGACTATCCGGGAGCCATACGGCGAGCACATCGCCCGCCGTGAATCCCAGTGAAAGAAGCTGGCTTGCCGCATCAGACGCCGCGGCATCAAGCTCAGCACGACTGAAGGACAGATCGCAAAAATGGCAAACTGGAAGTGCTGGGTCATGCGCCAATAGATCTCTAAACGCCCAGATCGTCGCAACGGTATTGGAGCTCCCGTCACGCTGAGACTCTGAAATCGGCGCTTGCGTCAGCGTCGGTGTATTCGAGGAAGAAGAGTTTTGCGACATGACGACCTTTAGTTTTTTTCTTAGGCGGACAGCGCGTTTCGTGCAATCTGCAGCCGCTGCATTTCCGAGGTTCCTTCGCCAATACGAAAGGCCCTGGCGTCACGATAAAAGCGCTCAATCGGAAGTTCGCACATGTAACCCATGCCGCCAAATATCTGCAGGGCACGGTCCGCGACCCGACAACCCATTTCACTTGCGTACAGCTTTGCTCGCGCGGTGGCAATGCGCGCCTCGGGAACATCGGCCTCAACAAGTTCGGCCGCGCGTCGAATCAGGAGCCGCCCTGCTTCGATCTCAACGTCGTTGTCTGCGATCATGAACTGGATCGCCTGGTGATTCGCAAGCTGAGTGCCGAAAGCAGAGCGCTCCTTGGCGTAGTCGCAGGACATCGCGTGTGCGCGCCCGGCAAGGCTGGTTGAGCGACAGGCGGAAAGGATTCTGTCGTGATTGATCGACTCCATCATGCTCATGAAGCCGTCACCCGGCTCACCGAGCACATCTGCATCCGGCACAAAACAGTTTTCCAACGAGAAGCCGTTGAGGTGGTACCCGCGCCAGCCCATCTTTTTATATCGGGTCATGCCGGCGATGCCCGGGTTGCCGCGTTCGACAATGAACGTCGTCAGCTTGCGCTTGAGGGATGCCTTGGTATCCGTCACTGCAAGCACGATGATGTAGTTCGATGTTTCGGCATGCGAAATGAAATGCTTGCTTCCGTTCAGCAACCATCCGCCATCGGTTTTTTCGGCACGCGTACGCAGATTATTCAGATCCGAGCCTGCGTCAGGTTCGGTCAACGCATAGGTAAGAATTTTTTTCCCTGACAGGAAATCAGGGAGAAGCCGGTCGCGCTGCTCGGCGTTACACCTCCCGAGGGAAAGCGGAAGGTGACCGAACACTTCGCTCAATGGCACGGAGGTGTAGGTCATTTCGTCCAGAATCGCCAACTTTGCGGCAGCACTGAGACCCGGGCCCCCGATCGATTCGGGCAAGTTGAAACCATACAACCCCAGTGCCGCTACTTCAGAGCGCAGTTGCGCGAGCAACGCTTCGTCCACGTCGTCTGCCGCCTCGATTTGCTCTTCAAGCGGAACCAGACGTGAGCGTACAAACCGGCGGGTCGTCGCCCGAAGCAACTCAATCTCTTCACTGTTCATGCTGTCCTCATTGGTATCTTGAATCGAAAACGATTTCGACTCAAGATACCAATCTGGATCGCAAATTTCAAGATCCGTCAAAAACATTTCGAAACCGTTTTCGATTTCGGCTCCGAATGCGGTACCGCACAACATCGTCGAGCGGCCACGCGCCACAAGGCTTTGCAGCGTACGACGCGCGCTGCATTCAAATTCCACAAGGCGCGACGGTCAGGGTAAACACCATTAACAAGATCAAGGCAGGAGACGCCAATCGGTTCTGCACGGGAGTCGAAAACGATTTTCAAGCAAGCGCCAACCTCCAGATGTCGCGTTCCTCTGGATTACCGTACAATGGAAATCGATTTCGACGCGTCAGGTCAGTTGTCGCGTACTCAAGGAAAGCAGGAATGAACATTCAAGAATTGGCGGCGCACTTAAAACTCTCTGTGAGTACCGTGTCGAAAGCCATAAATGGCAGGCCGGACGTCAATCCAACGACTCGACAGCGAGTGCTTGAGGCCGCCGCACATTTTGGTTTCTCGGCGGACGCCGCGGCGAGGAGACTGCGCACACAAACTTCCGATCTCATCGCGTTTGTGTTGTCGGCGCCTCAGGCACATTTCGCTCATCCTTTCTTCTTGAACATGCTGATGGGGATTGACGAAAAGCTTGAGCATTCGCGCTATCAACTGGTCGTATCTTCAGCACGAAGCGCTGAACACGAAATGCAAGTGCTTAAACGCCTTGTTGAAGTACAAAAGGTCGATGGTGTGCTCTTCGGCCGTACGCGTCGATACGATGCCCGGATTGCCTATTTGCTGGAACGCAAAGTGCCTTTCGTTGCTTTCGGACGCAGTGAAACGCCAGGTGAATTTGCGTATCTGGACATCGATCACACCGTCGTTGCGCGTGAGGGTTGCGCACGATGCGTGACACTTGGTCATCGCAGAATCGGCCTTGTGAACGCGCCCGACACGTTAATGTTCAGCCACCACCAACGACTGGGATACGAAGCTGCCCTTCGGGCAGCCGGCATTCCATTCGACACGAAACTCTATGTCGAAGCGAATATTACGGAAGAAGGTGGACTCACTGCGGCAAGGCAGATGCTTGAAACAGAAGACCCACCGACCGCAATAATTAGCGGGCACGATCTTGTGGCCCTCGGCATCTACCGGGCAATTACCGAGCGAGGCTTGGTCCCAGGTCGCGACGTTGCGGTGATCGGGGGAGACGACCATCCTTTCGGCACCCTTCTCTCTCCCGCGTTGACAACTTTTTCTGCCGAAACCCTGCGGGCTGGCAAAAGAATGTCCGAGATGCTGCTGGCGCAACTGGAGGGCGTACCTGTGAAGCAGCTTCAGGAGGTTTGGTCGCCCGAACTAATCCGCCGCTCTTCCGATGGCTCGCCACGCCTGACGACCGCTCCAAAAGATCCCGCCTTATCGGGGGGGTAGGATTTCGAAGCCACGACGCGCGACCGCAAGGGGGTTTGCGAGGCGGACAGCCCTCGAGCGCCTGCGGACTGCGGGTTGGGTCTATTCGCAGAGCCAGCTGGGCACCGAACCGCTCTACAGTTGCTACGACGCTCAAGAGCATTCGCACTTTAGATGTGGATTCACGTTCGGTATAAGGAAAGTGTGGCGTTCGCCGCAGGTACCGAGGCACACTTGACCAGTCACCTCGCTTTTTGCGCAGGCTTCGGCCGGCTCGCAGGCCTGGTCGCGGGCTAACCCCCGGCGCTCAGCCTGTCGCGCAGACGATGCCCAGAGGGTAAGGTTGCTGCGAGCGCCGCTTTTTTGGCAGCCGCAAGTTCGGAGTGGCGAGCGGCCGTTTCCGTGTCGCCGGTCAAGCTGTATGCCTCGCTCGCAGTGCGATGGATGCGCCAGTCCGCGAGCGGTGTCTGGAAGTGCTGCGTGGCCGCGATCGCCTCGTCTATGTAACGCACGGCGTCTGTCACTGCGCCAAGCTGCAGCGCGACGCGTGCCTGTACTTCCCACGACAGACCCTGCCAGGTGCGCTCTTCCGTGTCGGTAGCGAGCTTGACCAGACGCGCTGCATGCGTCATCGCTTCTTCGAGTTCGCCGTCCACAAGCGCAAGGCTCGCGAGTCCCCATTCGAGCGACAGCCGCCAGTACCAGTCAAAAATCACCGGTTCGTTATCCATGAACTGCATCACGTTGAGCAAATGAACGCGCGCGTTGCGTGTGTCGCCGAGGCCAAGGTAGGCCAGTCCCTTCAGGAGAATAGCGAGCCGCTGCTCTGCGGGAAAAGTCGATCGGCGGACGGCGGTCCCGGTCGGTGTTTCTGCGAGAGCCTTCGTGCAGAACTCGAGCACGGCCTCGAAGTCCAGCGCATGAAATTGCAGCCAGCAGCGATACAGAGTGAGCGTATCGGCACCGTACTGATTGCCGTTAGCGGCAAACATCGCAATCGCCCGGTCGAACTCCTGCTGTGCGTGCCCAAAATCACCCAGATACAGCAGCGTCCAGGGTACACCGAGACTAACGAGCCATGTTGCACGTGCCATGTCGAACTCGGGCCGGTTCTCATCATTGTCGACGAGGAAATGGTGGCTCGCTAGAATGGTGTCCTGGGCCTGCTGATAGCGCGCGGATACCATCAGCACCATACTGTATTCGCACTGCGACCAGGCGGTCGTGAACGGATCGTCGCCGTCGCGCAAGGCCTCGAGAGCAACGTTGCACTGACGGATGTCGTCGGCACACCAGCCGCGCACCCACATTCTCCAGACGTAACAACTGATGCGAGTGCGCGCCTGTTGCTGCGGATTGGTCTGCTGTTCGCTGAGAGCTAGCGCTTCGTCAATGATCCGGCTGCAGCGGAGCTGATTGCGCCAGATATATGCGTAAGTGATACTCGGCAACGCGCGGCGCTGGATGTCGATCAGACCGAGTTGCGCTGCCAGCCTCGCCAGTTGCTCGCACGTCTCGCGCGCACGCCGGTCTTGCGCTGCGGTAAAGACTGACGCACGCGCCTCGAGAAATTCAGCTTCCGCCGTCGGCCCTGCGTCGTCCGGCAGATTGGCGGTCAACATCATGGCGCGATCGAGAACGGCGAGTGCGTCGTTGTACGCGAGGCGCTTCTTCGCGGTCTGGATGGCGATCCGCAGATACCCCAGGGCGCGCAACCATTGCCTGGCTGCCGCGAAATGCTGGGCCAGTTCGGCCGCGACGCCGCCACGTGCTTCTGGAGCGAAGCGCGCTTCGAGCTCCTCGGCAATCCGAAGATGGGAACGAGCGGTACGCAGCATTCCCTGACGCTCGTAGAACGTCCGCCGGTACATCGTATGTCGGAATACGTAGGTGCGTGCCGCGACCATGTGGTCGAGCGGCGCAGGCGCCTCACGACGGATGAAGCTTTCCTGTCGGCACAGCACTTCACACGTCTCCTCGACAAATTCCTGGCTTAACTGGACCACCGGAGCCAGGACGGTCGCGTCGAATTTGAGTCCCGCCACACTCGCGGCTTCCAGCACGCGTTGTTGAACGCCTGTCAGCCGTTGAATACGGTACTCGATCACCCGGCTCAGCGTCGGCGGCACTTCGAGCCGCACTTCCGACGGAGACAGATATAGCTTCCACCCCTGCGGCGTGGAGTGGGCGATGCCTTGCGTGACCAGATGATCGAGCGTCGCCACCATGAAGAGGGGATTACCGCCGGAGCGCTCGCAAACGAGTTGCGTCAGGCCGTTTTCGCGAGCATGCTGCGTTTTGCCTTTAAGGTACTCGGCGATGGCGCCTTCGCTCAACGCTTCGAGCACAATGTTGTGGCAAAGCTTCTGCAAGCCGAGGTCGTGGTTCAAGCGGCCCAGTGGATGATGAGCGACTTCCACCTCCTCGGGGCGATAGGTGGCCACCACCATCAACCGTGCACGGTTGCGATGACGGGCGAGTGCGGAGAGCATGTCGACCGTCGAATAGTCCGACCAATGAAGGTCTTCGAAAACGAGGGCGAGCGGTTTTTGCACCGACAGTGCGGCGAAAAACTCACAGATTTCACGAAGCATGCGGCCACTGACAGCGCCAATCGACTGGCATTGCAGTTGAGAGTGCTGGCGCTCTGGCACCGAACCGGGAAGCTGCGCGGCCCAGGTCGGTGCGATCGAGATGAGACTGCGCGTAATAGCCGCTCCGCCATCGCCGCGCATCAGTGGGGCGATGGCTTCGAGCACAGGGTAATACGGCTCGGCGCCGCCGAAACCTTCCACGCAACGCCCCAGCGAAGTCACTACGTCGCCACGCCCGCCGAGGGATTCGAGGAACTGGTTGACAAGCGTCGTCTTGCCGATGCCCGGTTCGCCGGCGACGAACACAATCCGCGATTCGCCTGCGCAAGCTTCGTCGAACAGCGTTTTGAGCTTGTTCAACTGCGGCGTGCGTCCGACGAAGGTGCCGTGAGCCGGTCTCTCAGCATCAGACGCATTGCCGGGGGACCGGGTTCGCAGCGGCGCAATGAAACGATAGCCGCGGCCGCGAAGCGTTTCGATAAATCCGGGATTAACTGGATCGTCGCCGAGCGCGGTGCGTATCGACAGCATGTGTCCCTTCAGCACCTCTGGTTGCACGACGACTTTTTGCCAGAGAGCGTCGAGAAATTCGTCGTGCGTCACGAGGCGGCCGGCGTTGTCGACCAGATACTGAAGCATGTCGTAGGCACGAGGCCTTAGCTTGAGCCGGCGTTCGCCCCCGCCTGGTGTCGATTGCCAGACGCACTGGTTGGCTCGGTCAAGCCGAAAAGGCGGAAAATCGCTCACGTTTGTCCCTGATCCGGTTAAGGTTCAAATAGGTGGGTCGGTCGACAAGCTCTTATTAGTAGGATACCTTATTGATAGGACAGAACGATGATCTCCCGATCAGACATGGCGTCCACCGATCAACTCCTCTGGGCTCTTCAGCTTGCTCATCGTGGGTCATCCGTTCGTTTTGCTCCGACAACGCTAACCGATTTGCCGACCCCATTTGCACCAGCGTCCCAGTCGACTGTCAGTTCGTCGACGATCGCCTCATACCTCAAGCTTCCTGGCGTACTCCGTCTCGAACGTTCGTTCGTCCTCGCCGGACATCGGTCTGAAACCCGTTGGCACAATCACTAGAGGGTGAGAAGTCATGTCATGTTTATCGGCGAGTGCGAATGCCTCAGAAATGATCCTTTGAACGTCCTGTCGCATTATGATCACCTCGAACGGTAAGAGAGCAGCAAACGGGTCCCAGCCAAAGCAACCGACAACCGAGGACCGCTTCACCGGCTACAACGCGTTCATCACAATCGGCCTGATCGTGATGCTGCCGTTCCTCGCGCGGATGATGATGTCGAAGCCGGACGAGGTCGTGTCGGTCGACCCGAAACTGCTGGAGGACCCACCGAGCTTCTACCGTCAGCTCGCGTCGGACGCCAGCTGGGCGGAGCGGATGGAGGAAAGCCGCCTATTGTCGCTACTCGTTGCACTGCTGTGCGTCGCGTTCCTCGTGATCCGCACACAGACGAAGGGCTTCGTACCCGACATCGACACGGTCAACCTCGCGTTCCTTGCAACCGGCCTCGTGCTGCACAAGACACCGATGGCGTATGCGCGCGCGATCGGTGCCGCCGCGCGTGGTGCGGGCTCGATCATGATCCAGTTCCCCTTCTACGCGGAAATCCAGGCGCTTATGGATCACTCCGGGCTCGCCGGTGTGATCACTAAATGGTTCGTCGACATCGCGAACGTGCACACGTTTCCGCTCCTCGCGTTCCTGAGTTCGGCCGTCATTAACTTCGCGGTGCCGTCGGGTGGCGGTCACTGGGTCGTCCAGGGTCCCTTCGTGATGCCGGCCGCGCAGGCACTCGGCGTCGATCTCGGAAAATCGGCGATGGCGATTGCCTACGGCAAGGCTTGGACTAACATGGCGCAGCCATTCTGGGCGCTGCCAGCCCTCGCGATCGCGGGACTCGGCGTGCGCCACATCATGGGCTACTGCGTGACTGCCCTGTTGTTCTCCGGCGTCGTGTTTGTCGCCGGAATCTATCTGTTCTGCCTGGAAAACCCACGCGTGACCTACCCGATCATCCAATTTGCACACAGTTGGCGGCTGCTCAGGCGTTCGGAGGCGCTACGGATTCCCGGGGCACCAAGCTGCATTCGATCTTGGTAATCGGATAGTGCTGACGGTCCCGCGGTTTACTCCCATACTCTTGCAGATGCTCGACAGCCCAGCGTCCCATTGCCCGATGCGGAAGGACGCATGTGGTCAGCTTCGGCCGCAGATGACGCGAAATCTCTTCATCGTCATAGCCGACCACTGACACGTCGCCCGGTACGCGCAAACCTGCCTCGCGCAGCGCTTCGTAGCAGCCTAAAGCCGTGCGGTCATTCTGGCAAAAGATGGCGGTCGGTGGATGCTTCAAAGCGAGCAGACTTTGCGTAGCCCTATAGCCTCCGGTGGTCGACCAATCGCCTTGAACGACAAGGCCGGGATCGAACGGAATGTCAGCTGTGGCCAACGCACGACGGTAGCCTTCCAGGCGGCAACTCGCGGCATCCATCCACATCTCGCCAACGATGGTACCGATGCGGCGATGGCCCTGTTCAACCAGGTGGCGGGTGGCTGCCTGGCCGCCCGCGATTTCGCTCGGAATGACGGACGCGAACGCACGGTCTTGCGTGTAGCAGTTCAGCAAAACCACGGGAATATCCAGCTCGTAGAGCATCGCGGGCGGCTGAAGCTCGCGCGTGATGATCGTCATGTAGATCATCGACGACACGCCAAGCGACAGCAGTGTCTTGATCGCCTTGGGTTCCAGCACTGCGTCCGATCCGGTCTGGGCGGACACCAGCACGCGACCGGTGCGCCAAGCCTCCTGATGCGCACTGTCGATGGCGATGGCCGCTTCGGGACTCGTCGCAAGCTGATCGACAAGAAAACCGATCGCGCCTTCCGGCGCTGACAGGGGGGCTTGTTGCTGTTCCAGCGCACGAAAGGTCGACGGCGTGTAGCCCATCGCGCGTGCCACCGTCAGCACCCGTTCGCGGGTCTCAGGTGAGATCTTCACACCGTCGACCTCATTGAGCACGAAAGAGACGGTTGCCTGCGAACAACCTGCTTCGCGCGCAACGTCAACCATCGTCACACGCCGGCCTCTTCGCCTGACAAGGCCAGGCGTAGGCTGCGGATCGACGCGAGCCCCCGTTTTCGAGTCTGCAGCTCTTCTTGCCATGAGCAAAGGGTCGGTTATTGGAAAACCGTCCATTTTAGCGCCATGTCGACGCCCACGGTCGTCCGCCTCATTCCAGATTCGTGTGGTTCGAACGCATCTGCGCGCCACTTACGCCAAGCCTGGCCTTCAGGCGCAGGATCGCAACCTCGAAAAGCAGGAACAGGCTGCCTTCGAAGACCGAGCCCATTGGCAGCATGGAGACATCTTCGTCCTGATCACTGGCCATTGTCTGGGCCGGAACGACGACCACTTCGCTGGCGGCTGCTGGCACTGATGCGCAAGGCTGCGCGGTGATCGCCAGTACCGCCGCGCCCGCGGTGCGTGCAACGGTGGTCATGCACAGAGCCGTCGGCAATTCGCCCGGCCCGGCGGTGACAAGCAGCAGGTCGCCCGCGCCAATTGCCGGCGTCGTCATGTCTCCCACCACGGACACTGAGCATCCGAGATGGAACAGGCGCATGGCAAAGCCTTTGAGTTGCAGGGCTTCGCGCCCGCAGCCAAAAACCGCGACGTGACGGGCCCCGGCGATGTGGTCGACGAGCCGATCAATATCGGCCTCTGCAATTTGCCGCACCGAGCGGTCTAGTTCAGACAGAATCGATTCAAAAAGTTCTTGTGAGGTGTGCATGGGAATTCAATGGATTTTCAGGTTGCGTGTCTGTGACCGCGCTGCATGACGGTGGCCTGCAGGACGACGACAGCCAGGAGCATCAATCCGCGGATCACGCTCTGCCAATACGCCGACAGTGAGATGACGCCCAGGCCGTTTTCGAAATTGAGGACGGTGAAGAGTGTGCCCATCAGCAAGCCGCCAGCGAGCGTCGCGAGGACGGAGCCCGCCCCGCCGGTGAGCAGCGTGCCGCCAATGACCACCGAAGCGATCGCGAACAGTTCCCAGCCCACGCCTTCGGTTGGTTGCCCCGCGCCCGACCCGGCAGCCAGCAGCACGCCCGCCAGGCCGGCCAGTGCGCCGCTCGCGGCATAGACGGCGAACTTGGTCGCGTCGGGCCGCAGCCCCATCAGGCGCGACGCCTCCTCGCCTCCGCCGGTGGCCAACACGCTGCGACCGGCCGAGGTGCGGTGCAGGATCAGCGAGCCGAGCACGTAGAGCGCGACCACGATCAACGCGGGGATCGGAAAGATGCCCAGGTCGCCCTGCCCGATGTCGGTGAAGCCGCTAGTGTAAGACACCGCGACCGACTGGTTGCCGGCCAGCAGCAGCGCGCAGCCATTGGCCGCCAGCATGGTCACCAGGGTCGTGATGAACGGCAGAAGACGCGCCCGCGTGACCAGCAGCCCATTGACGACGCCGGCCGCGAACCCCACCGCGATACCGGTCGCCAGGCCGGCCGTCACACCCAGCGGACTCGCCTTGGCGGCCGCGACGCTTGCCAGCGCGGCTACCGCACCCACCGACAGATCGATGCCGCCGGTCATGATGACGAAGCACATGCCCAGCGAAACCAGAGCGAACATCGCGTTGGTGCGGCACACGCTCATCACGTTGTACAGCGACAGGAAGTTGTCGTAGCGAATGGCACCGAAGGCGATCAGGACGACTAGCGCGATGGTGGCGCCGTGCTTGAAAAGCCGCTCCAGGCGTGTGACCTCCATCATTTCCTCCTTTGGGCCTGTTGCAGCCACACCGCCAGCGCGATGACGCCAGCCTTTACGACCAGCGCCGCAGCGTCGGGGACGCCGTTGGCCAGCAAGGTGTAGCGGATGAGCTGGATGGTGAGCGCGCCCAGCACGGTGCCCAACAGATGGGCCTGGCCGCCGCCGAGGGAGCTGCCGCCCACCGCTACTGCGGCTATGGCATCGAGTTCAGTGCCCAGGCCAATCTGGTTAGCGTCGCTGGCAGAATTAATGGCGATCACCACCAGGCCCGCGACACCTGCACACAGGCCGGAGATCGCATATACGGCGAGCTTGATGCGGCGCACCGGAAGGGCCGCCATCGACGCGGCCCGCTCGTTGCCGCCGACGGCCAGCACGTAGCGGCCGAAGCGCGTGCGGCGCATGGTCCACAGGGCCGCGGCGACGATGGCCGCCATCACAAAAACCTGGGTCGGAATTCCGAGCAGGGCACCTTGGCCAAGCCATGCGAACTGCGGTACCGAAAAGGTCTGCAGGTTGCCGTCGACCAGCACCTGGGCGATGCCGCGCCCGGCGATGAACAGGATCAGCGTGGCGACGATGGGCTGGATGCCGAATCGCGACACCAGCCATCCGTTGAACAGTCCGAGCAGCCCCGCCACGCCAATCGCCGCTACGATCGCGAGGGTCACAGCCAGCGCGGTGTTGCCGACAGGCACAACCTGCCCGAGGAAGATCATCGGCGCCAGCACCCCGGAGATCGCCATCAGCGACCCCACCGACAGGTCAATACCGCCGGTGGCGATCACCAGATTCATGCCGACCGCCACGATGATGATCGTGCACACCTGAGTGAGGTTGATGTTCAGCGTCTGCAGCGACAGGAAGTACGGTGTGGCCGCGATGTTGAGCGCCAGCAACACGCCGAAGGCGGCCAGCGCGCCGTAGCGCGAACACCAGGCGAGCCCGCTTGCAGTGCGGCCGCCGGTTGGCGCGAGAGTGGAGGAAGCCTTCGTCATTGCATTGTTCCCTCAACAGAAGCTGGGCGACCGTGCGCCATCGCCTCCACGATAGCCTCGCGGCTGATGCCAGCGCCCTCGAGGTGCGCGACGCTCTGGCCGTCGCGCAGCACCACGATGCGGTCGGCCCCTTCCAGCAGTTCGTCCAGTTCGGAGGAGATCATCAGCACCGACTGGCCCTCGTCAACGAGGCCGCGAATCAGACGCTGGATCTCCGCCTTGGCGCCGATGTCGATACCGCGCGTGGGCTCGTCGAGAATCAGCAGCCTGGGCTGCGTCGCGATCCAGCGCGCCAGCAGCACCTTTTGCTGGTTGCCACCGGACAGCTCGCGGATTCTCTGCGCCGGCGAGCTGCACTTGATGCCAAGCTGCCCGATCAGCTTGCGCGCGAGCTCGCTCAGGCGCTGCTCGTCGAGCAGACCGCCCCGCCCCATCTTCGCCAGCACGCAGATCGTGATGTTGTCGGCCACGCTCATCTCGGGGAAGATGCCCTCGACCTTGCGATCCTCGGTGCAAAAGCCCATGCCGACGGCCACTGCGTCGACAACCGAGTGCGGACGGTAGGGCGCGCCGCCGAACTGCATCGAGCCCTGAGCGGAGGCGTCGGCGCCAAACACGAGGCGAGCCGTTTCAGAGCGCCCGGACCCGAGCAAGCCGGCCATGCCGAGGATCTCGCCGCGGCGCAGGTCGAAGCTCACATCGCGCGCCAAGGCGCCGGCACCGATCGACTCTACCTGCAGCAGCGTGTCGCGCGGGCCGCCGCCCGCGCTGTGCGTGAAGGCCGTGGTCTTGCCGTGTGCACTGGTCATGTCGCGCCCCAGCATGTGTGAGACCAGATCCAGCTTGTCCAGGTCGCGGGCGTCAGCGCTATGCACCCAGCTCCCGTCACGCATGATCGTGATGCGATCGCTGATTGCATAGACCTCGTCGAGCTTGTGGCTGACGAAGATCACGGATACGCCGTCTGCCTTGAGCTGACGGACCACAGTGAACAGGCGCTCCACTTCCTCGTCGTTGAGCGACGATGTGGGCTCGTCCATGATGACGAGCTTCGACGAAAAGCCAATTGCCCGCGCGATTGCGGTCATCTGTTGCACGGCAGTGCTGAACTGGCCCAGCGGCCGGCTCACGTCGATGTCGATGCCGAAGCGGCCGAGCAGCGCCTTCGCCTCTGTGCGCATGGCGCCCCAGTCGAGCAGGCCGCGCCGGCGCGGAGCGCGGCCCAGACAGATGTTCTCCGCCACCGACAAAAGCGGCACGAGGTTGATCTCCTGGTAGATGGTGCTAATGCCGCGCCGCTGCGCCTCCTGCGGCGAATGCACCGCGAAGGGCTCGCCCAGGAAGCGCACGTCGCCGCCGTCACGGCGGACATAGCCGGTCAGCGTCTTGATGAGCGTGGACTTGCCGGCGCCGTTCTGCCCCAACAGCGCGTGCACTTCGCCATAGCCGATGCGCAACTGCGCATCGGCCAGCGCCACCACACCGGCGTAGCGCTTCTGCAGACCCCGGATCTCCAGCAGCGGCGCAGCACTGGCCGCACCCTGCGCCGCCCCTTCATGGGCCGAGGGCGAACCCGCAGTCAATACGCCCACGCCAGTGCTTCCTTGGCGTTCGACCGGTCGTAGAAGCGGTCGTCATTCTTGATGAAGCCCGGCAGGCTCTGGCCGGCCGCGTAAGCCGCCAGGGTCGCGAAGGCCTTGGGCCCGAACATCGGGTTGCATTCGCAGGAACAGCCGAGCTTGCCATCCAGGATTGCCTTGACGCCTTCCTTCTCGCCGTCGATGGAGACGAACAGCACATCCTTGCCGGGCGTGCGCCCAGCGGCTTCGAGGGCCGCGATGGCGCCCAGCGCCATCTCATCGGCGTGGGTGTAAATGATGTTGGCCTCAGGGTGCGCCTGCAGTAGGGTCTGGGCAGTCTGGCGGCCCTTGTCGCGCGAGAAATCGCCGCTTTGCGACGCCACGATTTTGAACTTCGGGTGCTGCTTGATGACCTCGTCGAAGCCCTTCTTGCGGTCGTTCGCGGGCGAGGAGCCAACGGTGCCCTCGATCTCCAGGATGGTGGTCTTGTCGCCGGCGTTGGCGACCAGCCACTCCGCGACGCGCCGGCCTTCCTCGACAAAATCCGAGCCGATGAACGTCACGTAATCCTCACCCGGCTTGACCATCGCGTGGTCCACGTCCCGATCGAGCAGGATGACGGGGATGCCCGCCTTCTTTGCGTTTATCACCGCGGGCACCAAGGGCTTGTCCTCGCGGGGTGTGAGGAAGATCAGGTCGACCCGCTGCGCGATCATCGAATTCACGTCCGCGGCCTGTTTGGCAGCGGAGCCGGCCGCGTCGGTATAGACGAGCTGATGGCCCAGTCTGGCTGCCTCGTCACGCATGCTCCTGGTCTGCGCGATTCGCCAGGGATTGTTGCTTTCGCTTTGCGCAAAGCCGACCCGGTATTTGTCCTTCTTCGCCAGTGGGGGCAGCGCGGCCAGCGCGTGCAGCGGCAGCCAGCCGGCGGCAGCAAGTCCGGCGGCAACGAGTAACTTTCGGCGGGTCAGCTCCATGGGTGTCTCCTGTTGGTATGTGAGCGTGAACGAGCGGATTTTTCGTTCAGCTGGCACCCAGTATAGGTTGGTTATTTATATTTATAAGTTAGGGTAAATACTCAAGAAAAGAGGATTGCGTTGAGGCTGACGCGGGGCCGGAATCACGGGATTGTCCTGCCGCGGTGTATGAGTTCGTGAAGAACGACGAGGGCAGCGAGCGTCTGGCGATCAACGCGCAGAACGGCGTGCACTGCAAGACCTGCGATATGAAGGACCCGACGCAGAATATCGTGTGGGTCCCGCCGGAAGGTGGCGGCGCGCCGAACTATCCGAATATGATTCGCGGCATATCTCCTTCATCGCATGCGTAACAGTCGTTTGAATGGTCGCTTCGTTCATGTCTTTGGTGGCGGTAACGATGCCCGCCCCGAGCGGTACATGCAGAAGGAGGCGGGGAAATGCCTTAGTGCAAACGCAACGCAGCAGCCGGCGCCGCTAAGTCGTATGCCTTGCAGGCTCGACGAACCTTTGAGTTACGTTCAATGCTCGAGGGCATGGTGCGTGAGGAGCTCTTTTAAAATCGTTTTCAACCCGAGAATGTATTTATTCTCCTCCCGACCCGGCATCAGCTGGATCTGAGCGAAGCGATTGATGAAATCGGCATCGGAGTCGAGATCCATCGACTTCAGTTCAGCGACCAAAGCCGCTTTCGCTTCTTCGTTTGTCCCGGCCCGCTTAGCTGCCTCCTCGTCCCCAACCAGCGTTGACAGCACTACGAATTCGGGGCAAACCGCGTCGAGATAGCGCATCCGGCTTCGGACCCACCTTACATAGGAGGCCGAAGGCTCCACCTTGCCAAGCGAACATCCGTGCGGCAAGACACCAAACTCATCTTGGAGCTTCTGACTGAGCAGCAACTGATCGGCTAACGGCAACGTGTCAGGATCTGCAAGCGGTGCATTAGGTTTTTGGTCGCCGTCCGGGATGACATAGACACCTGATGATCACTCATCCATGTCGGGATGTTGTATTTCAGGATTGAGTTCGCTCCGCTCGTTGGAATGTGCAAACGAATGATCTCGGCCTCACCCGGATCAAGCAGTTTCATTGCTACCCTGACCAAGACAGCAAGCAGTTGATCCTCCACGGTGATCAGCAACACGTTATCTGGAACGTGACCCAACCGGTTAAATGCCACCTGTGGATGCGTATTTTCAACAACCCGCATACGACCGGTGGGGCCTTCCTCTAGGACCTTGATAGCATTGCCTGGTAACATTCGCACAATTGACGGAGAATGCGTTGATAGCACAACCTGAATATGTTTCACCCGGATGCGATCGAGCAGAAAAGCAACAAACCTCCGTTGCGCGAGGGGATGAAGGGATGTCTCCGGCTCATCGAGCAGCACCAGGGAATGCTGCTCTACGGAAAGCAGTTCTATCACGGCGCGGACGACCGCAAGTTCGCCGCTGCCGGCGAACGCCTCGGAATATGTCATATTCTTTCGCGTGAAAATCACGCTAGGCGCTTCCATCCTTCCGTAGAGACGATGCAGTACGTATCGCGCGCTAATGCGAGTAGTAGTATCGGTTAATGCCATGCGTGCCACCTTCCGCGATTGGGTCAACCGCCGTAGAGAACCAGAATCTGCTCGTGCTATGTCGTATCGGCATTCTTCATGGCATGTTTGACGGGTACGGCGATACCATCAACTTCTACCGTCTGGTGTCGCTACTAGACCCATTATGTTTCGTACTAGTCCTCTCGCACGGTGGGTCGTCGTTTGCGCCCGAGGCCGAAGTGAAGTGTGCCACTCGTCGGTGATTTCGTGAACGACGGGACCGACCGTATCAGTAGACGTGGGAATCATCTATTGATCACGCCCACAAAAAATTCACATCACGATGAGACGTGACTCGCTCATGCGACCCGTGTTGCATCGTAAGTTGTACAAATCAACTCCCGCGTCCCGAGCTTTGTCTGTTCGATTTCTCCACGAGTCCCCCCAAGCAGCTCCGCTAAAACCCTCGAAATTTGTACTCGCCGCAAGTGTCGGCAGTCCGAATGCTATCGCTGGTTTGGCCGGGAAGATGGTCCAGACAGGCCGACGCTACGAGGCTAGGTGGGGCAAAAAGTGGGGTAAAAATCGGCGAATGAAAAAGGGGGTTACAGACCGAAATCTGTAACCCCCTGATTTTCTTGGTCGGGGCGAGAGGATTTGAACCTCCGACCACCTGCACCCCATGCAGGAGCGCCTCGTCAATCTGGCAAATCTCCCCAAATCCGTTGCAGTCGTGATTTCCTTGGCTCTGGCCGGCCCTACAACCATGCTCTGCAGGTAAAAAATGGGATTTCCTATCAAAACAAAGTCATATATCCCGTAAAGACAATCACTTACCTACGATCGACATGCTACTGAACAATAACTATCACGCTGTGCATCACGACTTGCCGCACATACCCTGGTTTGCACTGCGCGGAGTCTATGAAGCGTCCCGCCACCAATACATAGAACGCTCGGGAGGCTTTCTGGTAAGGGGCTACTGCGAATGGTTGAGGCTCTTTACATTCGTTCCAGTCGCGCATCCGGCGCATGACAGTCTGTCCGATCTCATCCAAAGGAATCCG
>Ga0302178_10000970_pt1 | contig 24983 bp, 23 predicted proteins | sample I_Palsa_E1_3_FD_198790 | JGI IMG/M metagenome (GOLD analysis project Ga0302178, IMG submission 198790) | Peat permafrost microbial communities from Stordalen Mire near Abisko, Sweden - I_Palsa_E1_3 | ecosystem: Environmental > Terrestrial > Soil > Palsa > Peat permafrost | place: Sweden... | reverse complement strand
ACTAACATATGGAGGCTGGCATGAAGGCGGGACGATGGTGGATGCTGGGCGTGACGTGCCTGTCGGTGATCGTGGTGAACCTCGACCTGACGATCTTGAACGTCGCGCTGCCGGACATCTCGGGGGCCCTCCATGCGGGCACCGGCGACCTGCAGTGGCTCGTGGACGCCTATTCGCTCGTCTTCGCCGGGGTGATGCTGCCGGCCGGGATGGCCGGGGACCGGCTCGGCCGCAAGCGGCTGCTGCTGGCCGGGCTGGCGGTGTTCCTGGCGGCGTCGCTGTGGTGCGCGCTGTCGGTCTCGGCGGGAGAGCTGATCGCGGCGCGGGCGCTGATGGGGCTGGGTGCGGGGATCGTGTTCCCGCTGTCGCTGGCGGTCGTCTCGGCCGCGTTCGGGGACGATGAACGGCCCACGGCGATCGGCATCCTCACCGCGGGGGTCGCGCTCGCGCTGCCGCTCGGGCCGGTGCTCGGCGGCCTGCTGCTGCAGCACTTCTCGTGGCACTCGGTGTTCTGGATCAATGTGCCCGCCGCCTGCCTGGCCCTGGCCGCGGGTGCCGTGCTGATGCCCGAGTCGCGTAACCCGGCCGCGCCGCCGCTGGACGTCCTGGGCGCGCTGCTGGCCCCGGCCGCGGTCACCTGCCTGGTGTGGGGTGTCATCAACGGCCAGGAGCACGGCTGGACCGCGGTGCCGACCTGGGGGCTGCTGGCCGGGGCGGCCGTGCTGCTGGCTGCCTTCCTCGCCCGTGAGCACCGCTCGGCGAACCCCATCATCGATCCCGCGCTGTTCCGTGACCGGCGGTTCACCTGGGGCACGGCCGCCACCATCGCCGTCTCAGTCGCGCTGTACGCGATCTTGTTCGTATTCCCCCAGTACCTGCAGAGCGTGCTCGGCGACGGCCCGGCCAGCGCCGGGCTGCGGCTGCTGCCGATGATGGGCGGGCTGCTCGTCGCGGGCGGGGCGGCCGGCCTCGCGGTGCGCGCGGCGGGCACCAGGCTCACTGTCGTCGCCGGCCTCGCTGTCCTGGCCGGGGGGCTCGTCGTGCTGAGCCAGGTTCACCTGGCCACGGGATATGCCGTCGTAGCGGCCGGGCTGGCATTGTGCGGGCTCGGCACGGGAGCGTCTATCGGTGCCGCGATGGACGCGGTGATGGCCGCCGCAGGCGGCGGCGAGGCGGGGATCGGCGCCTCGGTGAACAGCGCACTGCGCAATACCGGCGGGGCGGTCACCGTCGCCGTCGCCGGCAGCGTGCTGTCGGCCGGCTACGTCCGCGCCCTCGGCCCCGCTCTCGCCGCGCTGCCCGCCCGCGATGCCGCCATCGCGCGGGCTTCCGTCAACCAGGCCGTGCAGATCGCCGGCCGCCTGCCATCAGGCGGCCCGGCCCTGCGGGCCGCTGCGGGAGCCGCGTTCCTGCACGGCATGAGCAGCGTCATGCTGATCTGCGCCGCTGTCGTCGTCGCCGCCATCCTCGCCAGCCTGCGGTACCTGCCCGGCCGGCCCGCCCCCGACGATGCCCCGCCGCAGTCTCCGGCCGCGGCGGCCCCGCGGAACGGAGGCATGCCATGACGAGGCCCTCTCACGTGAGCCTTACCGCCGCCTTCGCGGGTTTCCTGATCATCGCTGCCTGCATCGCGGCGGCAGCCGCCGTCTCGCTGCTGGCTCGCGGCACCCCGCTCAGCGGAATGTGGGATTCGAAGGAGTCCTCCTACCATGAGCTCCTCCGGCACCGCCTCGTCTTCGGAGCCGGATTCATCCTGCTCGCGGCCGCGTTGTCCTTCGCGGCCGGCTGGATCGGTGGCAGGCGGTGGGGATGGGGCCTCAGCGTCGTCCTCATCGGGGTCAATTCGCTAGCCGACCTGGCGCAGGCGGCCGCGGCTGGAGATCTCGCAGGCTTGTGGCCCATCGCTGTTGATGCGATCGTGCTTGGCTGGCTCCTGTCCGGGCCGGTCAGGAAGCGGTTCGCGGGAAAACGCCGCCGTCGTCCGCACCCGGTGGCCCCAGGCGCCTAGCAGTGCGCGACCATGGCCTTCGTGACTGAACCCGAGCCGGACTGGCGGCAGCGCAAGAAGAACGCCACCCGCGACCGCATCCGCGCGAGCGCGCTGCGGCTGTTTAGCGAGCAGGGATACGACGCCACCACCGTCGAGCAGATCGCCGCCGCCGCGGGCCTCTCGCACATGACGTTCTTCCGCTACTTCCCGGCGAAGGAAGACGTAGCCCTGTCCGACAGCTACGACCCCCTGCTCGCCGGCCTGATCGGGCAGACCCCGGCCGGATGGCCTCTCACCGAACGGATCCGCAGCGTGCTGGTCCAGGGGCTGCGGCAAGTCTACGACGCCGACCGCGACACCCTGCTCGCGCAGAACAAGCTCATCGTCTCCACCCCCGCGCTGCGCGAGCGGCTGTGGGCCAGCCAGATGGACACCCAGCAGCTCATCCTCCAGGCCCTCGGCACCGGCCAGGACAGCCCGCAGCCCAGCTTTACCGACAGGGTCACCGTCGCGGCCTGCCTGGCCGCCGCCGCCACCGCCATCCTCACCTGGGTCGAGAACGACGGAACCCCCGACCTGCCCGACCTGATCGAGCAGGCCTTCGACACCATCAGCCACCTTCGGTGACCGGCAGCGCCCACCCCTGCGACGCGACTACCCCGGAATCACTGAAAGTGACCGGCAGGGCGTAAGTGCTCAAGTACTCGGCTCACTGCTCATGTAGTGCTCAAGTACGAGGCCGAATGCTCATCTAAACCTGATCCCTACACGCCGTCCGTCATTCCGGTCCGCCAGCTAACCTTTGTTCCGCTGCGTATTCCTGTTGACACTGGAACCCCGTTGCTTCGGTGATTGTGCAGGACGCGGCCATGATAAATCTTCCGATGGACTTCCAGACTTATTACGCGCATAGCTCGTAAAACCATGGTGAATGTTGCGGCGGATATGCGTGTTGGGCGTTAGTGAATGATCTCTTGTGTTTGACGGGTAGCCGGATAGCGCCAAGCATTGACTCCCTCGCTGGTGCACTCGGACATGCGAGCCAGCCGGTGGTACAGGAGCGCACGGCGAGGCAGGCTCGCTCGAGGCCGCCCTGCGTGGCGGCCTCGAGGAGCTGGCCGAGCACTACCTGCGCGCCTACACCGGCGTCAGCGTCACGCAGGAGCAAGTCAAGGTGCAACCTCGGACCTCCGGCGCGGTCCCCAATGCCTTGGACAAGCTGGCCATCCTTGGCGTCGCGGAACCGGCCGCCCTCAAGCCCCGCAGCTTCCGGCTCGCCCTGGGAAAGGCGCACCGGAATAGCAGGGGAGTGCGCGCAGTGCGCCCGAACTCGAACCGCACCCGCACTCCTCTGCTGCGCCGAACACGATGCTCCTCGCCTTCCGGGGCCACGTCGCCAGTAGTCATCAAGCTTGCCTCCTCTGCATCGGCCTGCCCCTGGGCGAGTCTCTCGCAGACCATGCCGTAAGCAGGAAGCGGATAAAGCCTTGGTATCACCACGCCGGAGATGAGCTCGACTTTCGCACTTTTGTGGTTTGCCGACGATCATGACTGACGGCAGGTTCGTGGCTGCGCCACGACCCCGGAGGCCGGCGCCCGAGTTATCTGCTCACCCGCTGCGGCGTTCTTGCGCGGCTGTCTGCCGGACTTCGTCTGCGAAGCGCTGCACCATGGCGGGATTGCGCAGGACGTAGAGCTTCGCGTGGGATGCTTCGGAGCTGATTGCCCGCATGACATCCGGGAGGCTGCGGCGCCGGTAAGCCCGCACCCAGCGCCAGTATTGTGCCTGCTCGCGGCCTCGGCGCAGCGTCCGCCAGGCGCATCGCAGGAAGGTGAAGTCCAAGACGACGATGGTGTCGGCTGCCCGCAGCCGGACCTCCAGCGCCGTGTCATAAGGTCCGAGGTCGCCGTCCAGGATCCAGCAGCTGCGCTGGACCAGCTCGTGCTGGCAGGCAGCCCACCGGGACGGGTCCATCGGGGTGGGGCCGGGCTGCCAGAACAGCGCATCGAGCTCGACGGCGGGAATGCCTGTCACGTCGCTGAGCTGCCGTGCCAGGCCCGACTTGCCCGCGCCGCCCCGGTCGAGGATGACCACTCGTCGCACACCATCATGATGACCGCTGCGCCACAGCCGCCTGACATGTCCGGTGAGACTGCCCTGGTGCCAGCAGCCCTGACAAGGGCCCGGCTGACGTGATCCCGGGTCCGCGACACTCCGTGCGATCTGCGGATACGGCAGGAAGAGGCGCAGATAAGAGGGGGTACGGCAAGAACTGGGTGATCACGGCCGTGGTCGTCAGGCTGCCGGCCATCAGCCGGCCCGTGGCCATCCCGGTGCTGGCCAAGCTGGTCATCAAGGACACCTGCTCCGCGTCCCGGCTGTGGCTGGCCCGCCGTATGGTGCAGATGCTGGCCGAAGCGCTGCCCGGCCGGGCCATCCATGTGGTCGCCGGCTCCGCCTAGGCCGGCGGGGAGCTGAAGAAGCTCCCGCACCGCGTCACCTGGACGACCCGGCTGCGCAAGGACGCAGCTCTGCATGAGCTTCCGCCAGTGCGCACCGGCCGGCGCGGCCGGCCCCGGGAGAAAGTGACCGGCTGCCCTCCCTTGCCAATCTGTCCGCCACCGCCGTGTCCGAGCAGGTCACCGTCACCCGTTACGGCAAGACCGCGTCTATCCAGGCCGCCTGCGTCACCTGCCTGTGGCACACGGTCTTCGGCACCCGCCCGGTCACCGTCGTGCTCATTATCTAGCAATTGAGAGCCCTGTTGCCGCACGTCGATGGGGCTGCTTGGTGTCCCTGCGGGAAGTTCGGCTAGCCGCGTGGTGACATTACCCTCACTTTTTCGCCAGGGCGGTATCAAAGGTACTGATCGGACCTCCGACTAGATAATCCAGCCAGACGGAGGACCAAGAAATGACCGAAGCCAATCTGGAACCCACCTTTGCCGTCCCCCGCCCACGCAAGTTCGGGCAGGCCGGCGCCCCGCCCGCCCCGGTTCCCAGCCTGGGGCCGCTGGCGGCCTTTAGCGGCAGCTTTGTCGGCGGTGGCCTCAACACCATCTTCCGCCCCAACCTCGGCTCCCCGACCCCGGTCCCCATTCCCGCGGAGGGGAATCCGGACAACATCCTGGAGCTCAACCTCACCCACGAGACGCTCACCTTCCTGCCGTCCCTCGGAGCGGTCCCCAACCGCGGCGAGGTGCAGCAGGACGCCTTCCTCAACGGCGTCCCCTACCAGCAGGTCATTAGCGACGTGACCAACCCAGCCGCGCCGTTCGGCATCCACTTCGAGCCTGGGCTGTGGATGACAGTTCCCGCGACCACCAACCCCGCTGAGGGGCCGACCCTGGCGCGCATGGCATCGATCCCACACGGCACCACGATTAACGCCCAGGGCACATCCCTCTCCGTCGCTGGCCCGCCGGTGATCGACCCGGTGAGCATCACCCCGTTTACGCCCGCCGGGGTCCAGATCCGATTCCCGAGCCAGACCGCGGCCCTCGGAGACACCTTCCGGGTCCCGCAGGACCTGGACCCATTCATCATCAGCGGCACGATCACGCAGGACATCCTGGACGACCCCAACACCGTCCTGCGCAACGCGATCAAGGGGCAGACGATCAGCGAGACGGTCGTCATCCCCGTCTCTACCGACCCGGACGCGCCGCTGTTCGGCGGCGGCACGGACAACATCGCCTTCCTGCTCGGCAGCCTGACGGCCACCGCGCCGAACTCGCAGGCCACCCAGATGTCGGCGACCTTCTGGATCGAGACCGTCAAGTACATCATCACCGTGCCGGCGTACACCCCAGGCCAGCCGCCGCTGCTGATCCCCGGCGAGGGTGGCCAGTTCGCTCCCACCTTCCTGGTCCAGCCGTCGGGGGAACTGAGCGAGCCGACCGTGGCCACCGTCAGCGCGACGCAGATTCAGTACTCCCAGAAGGTGATCCTCAACTTCAACGGCCTCCTGTGGCCGCACGTATCGGTCGCGACGCTGGTCCCGGCCGCCCCCGTCCCGGTCACCATCTAGAGTGGCCCCGTCTCCCGGGCCACTCGTCCCGCCGGTCCCTTCCCCACGGGGGAAGGGACCGGCGGGCCTCGAGTTCAAGACCGCAGCACTAGGCGGTTCCCGCCGATGGCGACGGCAAGGAGTGTGCCCGCCAGCCACAGCAGGGCCCAGAGCCGACGAGGCAGGCGGGTGGTCGCGGCAAGGTCCCACCCTGGCCGGCCCGGCGTGGTGCCAGCCAGGTAGGAGGAGGGCGAGGGCGACGGCCCCCTGACCGTCCTGGCACCAGACGAGCCGACACGCTAGCCGCTGCCAACCGCCGGGCACGGCCGGTGCTGAATCCGTGCTGACACCCCGGCCGCCCGCAGGGCATCTACCTGCGAAAACTGCCCGCTGGTCCACGATCACCCGGATCTACGAGGGCACCAACCAGATCCAGCGCATGGTGATGGCCCACCAGCTCCTCAAACCCTAGCCCACCCCCGCCTCGGGCCTCCGGCCCCGCCCCTTGATCACCAGCCGCTGTTCCCACAGGGCCCGGTACCGGCCCAGCCATTCATCGACCTCGGCGAGCGGCTGCGGGCGGAGACTGTAGACCCGCCGCTGCGCCTCCTGGCGGACCTCGACAAGGCCCGCCTCCCGCAGCACCCGCAGGTGCCGCGATACTCCCGGGCGGGCGATCGGCAGCAGCGCCGCCAGCTCACCCGCGGTGGCCGGACCGCCGGTCAAGGTCTCCAGCATCGCCCGCCGGCTCTGGTCCGCCAGTGCCCGCAGCACAGCTTCCATGGCGTGAATGTACCAAATAAGTTACGTAACTATCAAGGTACACAAGCGGGCGCAAGTGTGTCATACCGCAGCAGCGAACCGGATGCGGGCGCTCCGCCGCAGGTCACAAAGGAGGATACGAGACCACCGCTATTCCGGAGATCCGCGATCAGGCCGCCGCGCGCGCCGGCCGGCTGCTCGCTACCTGCCACAGCCGGGCGGCATCGCTGGCCGCGCCTGGCCCGCCGAGCATGGCGGGAAGCGCGGCTTAGCTGCGGCTACTGGAGCCCGGTGCGGGCCGATGTGATGCGCGCGGGCCCCTACCATCAGCACGGCTTCGCTCATCTGCCCGCTTCCCAAGCGCTGCGGAGGTTGCCGAGCAGAGTGTAGAAATCAGGGCAGGTCTTTGCCACGCACAGGGGATTGTCCAGAGTGACCCCCCCGGCTGTACGCAAACCAAGGACACTGCAGGCCATCGCGATCCGATGATCGTCATAGCAGGCGATCTCGGCACCACGCGGCTGGCCTGGATACACGGTGATCCAGTCCGGTCCGGTCTCACACCGGATTCCGCAGGACCGCAAATTGACTGCCATCGCGTCTAGGCGATCGCATTCTTTAAGGCGAACGTTGGCAATGTCAGTTATGGTCACGGGAGCATCCGCGAACGGCGCGATCGCCGCTAGCGTGGGCATGGTATCGGAGATATCTCGCATGTTGAACTCTCCGCCCTGGAGCTGATCAGGGCCGCTGAGGGTGATGGAGTTCTCGCTGAGTTCGATGCTGCATCCCATGGCGGTCAGCACCTCGGTGCCGAACGCCAGGTCTCCCTGCGCGGATCTGCTGCCCAGCCCAGAGATGGTGACGCTACGCCCGGTGACCGCCGCGGCAGCCAGGAAATACGAGGCGGTGGACGCATCCGGCTCGACGGCGAAGTCCGCGGCCTTATACACCTGCGGGCTGATTTCGAATTCCGAACCCGCGCGGTCTACCCGGACGCCGAAGGCCTCCATCATGGCGATCGTCAGGTCGATGTAAGGCGCGGACACCAAGTCTGTGACCTGGATCCGCAGGCCTTCGGAGGTCAGTGGTCCCAGCAGGCACAGCGCACTCAGGAACTGGCTCGAGACGCTTGCGTCAAGGACGACATCACCGCCTTTCAGGCCGTCCGCTTCGATCCGCAGTGGCAAATGGTCGCCCGCCGCGGCCTGGACGTCCACGCCAAGATGGCGCAAAGCCCCGATGAGCGGCGCCATCGGCCGCGCCCGCATCTGAGCGCTGGCGTCGATGGCATACGTGCCCCGCCCCGCCGCGACCAGACCTGGCAGGAAGCGCGACGCGGTGGCGGCGTCGTGACACCAAACCGCGCCACCTGCCGCGGGCGGCCCGGCCGGGCTCCCGGTAATCTCCCACCGCTCCTCTGCCGCCGCCACGTCGTACCCGAGCACCACGAGCGCACCCAGAAACGCGCGCGTGTCAAAGGCGCTGAGCGGTCTGGTAATCATGCTCCGGCCGGATGCCGCCGCGCCGAGAAAGAGCGCGCGAGCGGTAACGGATTTAGACCCTGGCAGGAAAATCTCTGTCACGCTGGGTACCCCTGATTTATCCGAACTGAAGACGGCCGAGCACGTGCAGCATATTGCGGCCGACCCCGTCCGCTCGCATCGGCCAGCGCCTAATTACCTCGGCCGGCCCGGTTTCCCGGTGCGGGCGCGCAGGTGTCAGGATTCCTTGTGAGCAGGGTCATAACCTGCTGGTGGCCAGGCGTAACACAAACCGGCGATAGTACTCCCATGAGCATCGAGCAGATCCAGTACCTGGTGGATGCGCTGGCCTCTCGCCTGGGCCGAGCGGTGGTCGTGGACGATCAGGACCTGCGCCTGATCGCGGTGAGTGAGGACTTCGGGGACGCGGACCCGGCCCGCATCTGGTCTTTGCTGCACCGCAGGACCCGGCCGGAGGATGTGTCCTACCCCGAGATCAAGCAGCTGGCCGGTCCCGCGCGCATCCCCGAGAACCCGGCGCTGGAACTGTGGCAGCGGCTCTGCGTGCCCATCCGCTGCCAGGGTCTGCTGCTGGGATTCACCTGGATCACCGACCGGTACAGCGATCTCACCGATGACCAGATCGCGGACGCCGCGCATACCGCGGAAGCCTTGGGTGTGCTGTTGCACCGCCGCCTGGTCGCGGCGGCGCACGAACTTCAGCTCCGCCAGCAGGTGGTGGAGCAGTTGCTCAGCGAGGATCCGGTGGCGCGGCACGCGGCCAGAGAAGAGGCGCTGGATCGCGGTCTGCTGGATGACGGCCAGGCGGCCGTGATGGTGGCGGGCTACCGTGACGGGGCCGGCCAGGGCCTGTCGCCGGCCGGGCCGGCCGCGTTCCCGGTCGCCGTGGAGCGCTTCTGCCGTGGGATGGCCCGGACCTCCGCGCTGGCCGCGTTCTGGCCGCGCCGGGCCGTGGTCGTTCTGGTCCGTCTTGGTGAATTTGCCGATGGTGATCTCGCCGAGGCCAGCGATTCGCTGCTGGCCGAGCTGAAGTCCGAGCCGAGCCGGGCCGGCGGCTGGCGCGTCGGTGTCAGCGGTCCAGCCGCCGGACTGCTCGAACTGGCGACCGCCCAGCGGCAGGCCAGCCTCGCGTGCTCGCTCGCCGCCGACGGCGCCGCGGCATGCTGGTCGACGCTGAGCGCGGACGCTCTGCTGGCCCAGCTCGCTGCCCGGGCGCCCCAGGGCATCATCATCCCCGACGGCGTGCTGGCCCTGCTGGCGGATCCGGCCGCTCCCATGCTGGCGTCCACGGTCGAGACCTTCCTGGACTGCGCCGGGGACGTGCAACGCGCCGCCAGGGAACTCCATGTGCACCGTACGACCCTGTACTACCGGCTGGGGCGGGCCGAGCAGATCTCGGGTCTGAGCCTTCGCGACGGCCGCGACCGCCTGCTGCTGCACCTGGCGCTGGGGCTGCGCCGGGTGCACGGCAAGCCCCGGGTGCCGGGTCTGACCGCCGCCTCTTCCGCGGATTTTCCTACAGATGTCGGGGATCGGTCCCGCAATCTGCAACGCCGCGCCGGATGACTTCCGCTCTGCGCGATGACAATCTCTGGGGAAGGGCAGGCACCTTCGCACCTCGGGGTCACGCTGGTGAAGAAGACATACGCGCACATCGTGCTCGGTGTGGGCGGCATCGGAAGTGCCGCCGCCTACTGGCTGAGCCGCAACAGCGGCGGAAACGTGCTGGCCATCGAGCAGTTCCGGCTGGGCCACGGCCGGGGCGCGTCCGAAGACCACTCCAGGATCATCCGGCACTCCTACCACAGCACCGACTACACCGCGCTCACCCGGGCTTCTTACACTCACTGGCGCGACCTGGAACTCCAGACCGGACTCCCGCTGCTGCGGATCACCGGAGGGCTGCACCTGGCGACGACCGGCGGCGCCGGTGAGGCCGAGATCGAGTCCTACGCCCGGGCGCTGGCCGAGCAGGGACACGAGCATGAGGTGCTGGACGCGGCCGCGTTGCGAGGCCGCTGGCCGCAGTGGCGGCTCGGCGATGACATCCTCGGCCTGTACCAGGCCGAGTCGGGCATCCTGGACATCCGGCGGGCCAACGCCGCCCACGTCTCCCGGGCCCTGGCCCGCGGGGTGACCTTCCGCCAGAATGCTCCGGTGCTCCAGATCGTCCCGTACCCCGATCATGTCGAGGTCCGGACCGACGAGGCGGTCTTCGAGGGCGGCACGCTGACCGTGTGCGCCGGGTCGTGGACCCCGACCGTGCTGGCAGGCCTGGGGCTCGAGATCCCGCTCACCCTCACTCAGGAGCAGGTCACCTACTTCGCCGCTCCTGACCTGCGTCCGTTCGCGCCGGACCGGTTTCCGGTCTGGATCTTCCACGGCCCGGACACGACCTTCTACGGATTTCCGGTCTACGGCGAGGCCGCGGTCAAGGCCGCCCGCGACATGTCGGGGCGGTTCGTGACCCAGGAGACCCGGAGCTACCAGCCCGACCCGGACCAGACGGCGGAAGTCGCCGAGTTCCTGGCCGAGTACCTGCCCGGTGCCGTCGGTCCCGAATTGGTCAGCAAGACCTGCGTGTACGACCTCCCCGCCGACCGCAATTTCGTCCTGGGCACCGTCCCCGGCCACCCGAACATCGCGCTGTTCGTCGGGGCCGGACACGCGGCCAAGTTCGCCGGCCTGATCGGGCACATCCTCGCCGATCTCGCCACCGCGGGGCGGACAGACTACCCCATCGCCGCCTTTAGCTTGGACCGCCCAGCCGTCACTGATCCGCACTACCCGCCGGACTTCCGGTTCGCCCGGGCGGCCCAATCAGCGGGCCAGTCCGGCGGCGGCCCAGCTTAGGAGGACGAGGTGACCATCACCCCCGCTTCGGTGTTCATGTCGACGCTGCCTGGCCGCTACTACACCGATCCGGTCGTCTTTGAGCTGGAGAAACGGAACATCTTCTGCCAGCAGTGGATGTACGTCTGCCGCGCGGAGGACCTGCCGGCCCCCGGCCGTTTCGTGCGGACGCAGCTGGGTGACGAGAGCGTCATCGTGGTGCGCGGCCGCGACCGGGTGTTGCGCGCTTTCCTCAACGTCTGCCGGCACCGTGGCTCCCTGCTGTGCCGCGCCGACTCCGGCGACCTCGGCCGGGCCATCCGCTGCCCCTACCATGCGTGGGCCTACCAGCTCGACGGCCGGCTGATCACCACGCCGAACTGGCAGTCGATGGACACCATCGACAAGTCCGACTACAGCCTCCACCCGGTCCACCTCACCGAGTGGCACGGCCTGGTCTGGCTCAGCCTGGCCGCCGTCCCCCACCCGCTGGAGGACCAGCTCTGGTCCCAGCTGGACTACCGGCTCGGCGGCGACCGGGTCAAGTTCGCCCGCTACGGCCTGGCCGACCTGGTCCTCGGGCAGCGCGTCAGCTACGACGTCGCGGCCAACTGGAAGATCATCCAGGAGAACTTCCAGGAGTGCTACCACTGCGGCACCATCCACCCGGAATTGGTGGACACCCTGCCCCAGTTCCGCGAGCTGACCGGCGGAAGCGACGCGGGCTACGAGACCGGCGGCTACCTGTTCGCCGCCGGCAAGGCGTCCTTCTCGGTCAGCGGCACCGCGCAGCTGCCCCGCATCGCGGGCCTGGAAGCCGGCGACGACCGTAAGTACTACGGCATGGTGGTCCGTCCTAACTGCGCCATCTCGCTGCTGCCCGACCACGCCATCATGCACCGCTTCGAGATGCTCTCCCCGGAGACCACCCGGGTGGTGTGTGAATGGCTGTTCCCGCCCGAGACGGTCGCCGAGGGCGCCGGGTATGACATCAGCGACACGGTGGAGTTGTTCCACCGGGTCAACGTGCAGGATTTCACCGCCTCCGAGGGGTGCCAGCCCAACATGAAGTCCCGTGCCTACCGCGACGGCGGCGTGCTGGTCCCCGCCGAGCAGGAGATCATCGGCCGCTGGTACTACCGCTGGTACCGCGAGGCCATGGGCCTGGCGGAGCCGCTGTGATCGAGGTCTGCCCGCTCCCCGAGTTGCCGCCCGGGGAGGTGGCCGTGGTGAAGACGGCCACCGGACGCATCGCGGTGTTCAACGCCGGCGGCGAACTGCACGCGCTCGATGACCGTTGCTCCCACCAGGAGGCATACCTCTCCGATGGCTGGCTGGAAGGGTGCGAGGTCGAGTGCCCGCTGCACGGGGCCACCTTCGACCTGCGCACCGGCCACCCGACCGGCTTGCCGGCCACCGATCCGGTCCGGGTGCATCCGGTGCAGGTGCGGAACGGCCTGGTGTACGTGGACGCCGAGCCCCAGTCCAGCGAGCCCCAGTCCCGCGAGCCCCAGTCCCGCGAGCCCCAGTCCCGCGAGCCCCAGTCCCGCGAGCCCCAGTCCCGCGAGGAGATCCGCTGATGAATTCCGAACGGCCCCAGGCGGCTGCCTTCGCCACCCGCGCCGTGCACGCCGGTCATGACCCGGCCCGGCACAACGGTTCTGTGACCACCCCGGTGTACCAGGCGTCAACCTTCATCCGGCCGCATGCCCGGCCGGTGGAGACCGGCTGGGACTATTCGAGGATCTCCAACCCGACCCGCGCGGCGCTTGAGGGGTGCCTGGCCTCCCTGGAGGGCGGGGCCTCGGCCGTGGCGGTGGCCTCCGGCATGGCTGCCATTACCACCGTGCTCCAGGCTCTGGGGCGGTCCGGGGCCCACATCGTGATACCGGACAACGTCTACGGTGGGACCTGGGATCTGGTGTCGGAGGTCTACCGCCGGTGGGGGCTTGAGCACACCGCGGCGGACATGCGCGATCTCGACGCGGTCGCCGCCGCCATCCGGCCCAGCACGTGCCTGATCTGGACCGAGAGCCCGTCCAATCCGCTGCTGAAGGTCACCGATATCGCCGCCGTCGCCGCGCTGGCGCACGAACACGGGGCCCGGCTGGTGGTGGACTCCACCTTCGCGTCGCCGTACCTGCAGCAACCGCTGGCGCTTGGAGCAGATGTCGTGGTCCACTCCACCACCAAGTACCTGGGCGGGCACGCCGATGTCAGCGGTGGCGCGGTGATCACAGGCAATCCGGAAACCGGCGACCTGATCAGCCATTATGTCGGGATGATGGGCACCATGGCGGCACCGCAGGAGGCGTGGCTGACCCAGCGCGGGATAAAGACGCTGCCGGTACGGATGCGGCAGATCTGCGAGAGTGCCCAACGCGTGGCGGAGTTCCTCGAGGGACACCCGGCCGTGCGGCAGGTGTACTACCCCGGGCTGCCCTCGCATCCAGACCACGCGCTCGCCGTCAAGCAGATGCGGCATGGCTTCGCCGGGGTGATCTCGCTGGTGGTGGACGGCGACGCGGACGCGGCGGGCAAGGTGTGTGAACGCACGGAGGTTTTCTCGCTGGCCGTGTCGCTTGGCGGCGTGGAGTCGCTGATCGAACAGCCGGCCCGGATGACCCATTGCACCACCGCAGGCTCGCCGTTCGGCGTCGACTCCTCGCTGCTGCGGCTCTCGGTCGGCCTGGAGGACTGTGACGAGCTCATCGCCGACCTGGAGCACGCCCTGGCAGGCTGACCGGCGGCCCTAGGTCAGCTCGGGCACCTGTCAAGGATGGGCGTGGACCAGATCCTGACCGCCCTGGTCCCGCAGGCGGCGCCGCGCCACCTTGCCGGTGGGGCCCAGCGGTAGTTCCTGGACCAGGCAGAACGCACTTGGCCGCTTGGGGCGGGGCAAGGCCGCCTCGCATGCCTCGCGCAGCGCCTCCTCCATCTCGTGCCGCCGCCACGGCCCGGCGGGAACCACGTAAGCAACCGGGCGTTCCCCGAGCACTTCGTCCCTGGCCGCGACCACGGCGGCGGACCAGACGCCCGGCTGAGCGATCAGGAAGTCCTCGATTTCCCTCGGGTAGATCTTCTCGCCGCCCCGGTTGATCACGTCGTCGGCCCGGCCCGCCAGGAACAGGTAGCCGTCCTGGTCGAGGTGGCCGAGGTCGCCGGTGTCGAGCCAGCCCTCGGGGTCGACGGCGTCGGCCGGACCGCCCCGCGCGTACTCCCTGATGACGCCCCGGCCGCGGATCTGCACTCGGCCCACCGTGCCGGCCCGGCAGGGCACGTACGCCGATCCGGCCCGCTCGGCCACCCGGACCTCGGTGCCGGCCGACAGGCCCACGGAGCCGGCCTTGCGCGGCCCGTCGACCGGGTTGGCGGTGATCATGCTGGCCGCCTCGGTCATTCCGTAGGTCTCGACGACGGGGATGCCGAACGCGTCCTCGAACCGCCTGAGCGTGCAGGGCGGCAGCGGAGCGGAGGCCGAACGGACGAACCGGACGCGTCCGGGTACCCGGGTGGCGGGAGGATCCATGGCCAGCACGGTGATGATCGCGGGAACCGCGTTGATCCAGGTGATCCGGCGCTGCTCGATCAGCGGCCAGAATCCCCGGCGGCTGAACCTACCGTCGAGCACCAGGCAGGCCCGGGCGGCGAGGGTCGCCAGCAATCCGACCACCTCGGCGTTGACGTGGAACAGCGGCAGGCAGCAGTAGCCGCGGTCGGCCGGGGTGAGCCGGTGGTGACCGGCGACCGCGGCGGCGACGTGGGACAACTGATCCTCGCGCAGCAAGATGCCCTTGGGCGTGCCGGTGGTCCCGCTGGTGCACAGAAAGATCCCCCCGGCCGCGGCCGCTCCGACCGGAATCTCCACCGCGTCCACCGCGTCCTGCGCGGTCGGCGCCTCCGGCGGCCTGAGCACGGCCAGCCCGGACGGCAGGTCGCGACCGGAATCGCTGACGGCCGCCTGGGGCCGGGCGACCGCGAGCACCCGGGCCACCTCGGCGGCGGGAGCGGCGGGATCCAGCGGGATCACCACCCGGCCGGCCGCCAGGATGGCGACAAGCGCGGTGGCATACCCGAGCGGATCGGGCAGGCGGACGGCCACACCGGCCCCGGCTGCCACTCCGGCCCGGTCCAGGCACTGGGCCCAGGCCTGGGTGGAGCGCCGCAGCCCGGCGTAGGTCAGTGTCCTGCCGCCCGCGGCGTCCTCCGGGGCGGCGTCCTCCAGGGCGGCGTCCTCCAGGGCGGCGTCCTCCGGGGCGGCGTCCTCCGGGGCGGCGTCCTCCGGGGCGGCGTCCTCCAGATATGGGGCATCCCCCTGCCGGTCGGCCGCCGCTGCTATCCATTCGCTTATCACGGTCAAGATCCGTTCTTGTCGCGCGTCGTGCCCACCAGCGTGGCGGGTTCTGGGAGGGGTAGATCCGGGAAGCCCGGTATCGGCGCGGGGAAGTCCGCCGTTACGGGTTCTGGCTGCGACTGGTCCGCCGCAGGGGCCTGGTCCGAAGGGACCTGGTCCGTGACAGCCTGCTCCGCGGGGGCGTGCTCGACCGGTCGGCGTCCCGGTATCAGTGTCGACCACGGCTCCTGCCTGCGTCCGGTGAGCGGCACCGCCAAGGGCGTCCGGGCCAGCAGGCCGGTCAGCGCGATGCAGCAGGCGAAGATGATCCCCACGGTCAGCAGGCAGACCAGGGGCCAGGGCAGCATCGAGTTGAGCCGCCCCCAGCCGAGCGAGGTCAGCGCGAGAATGAACAGCATCTGCGACAGGTAGATGCCGTAGGAGTCGTCCGAACCCACGCGCACCAGGGCTTTCGTCCGCCGGGACCGCCACGGCTGCACCAGGGCGACGCCGGCCAGGTACCCGCACGTGATCGCGCCGACGTTGAACGGGATGACGCTGGGCTGGAACGGGTCATTGCCCGATCCCAGCACGGTGGTCACGCCGTGCAGGGCCAGGAAATAGACGCCTTCCGCCGCGATGGCCGCGATCAGCGTCAGCGCCACTATCAGGTGCGCGTGCCGGCGCACCCATGCGTCCACCTCCTCGATGTGGAAGGCGACGACAGCGCCGCCGATCAGGTAGAGCAGGTAGCTGAGGGCGTCCTGCTGCGCGTACCTGACCATCAGCGTCGGCAGCATGTTCCAGTGCGTCATGATCGCGATCGTCACCTGCGCGGCCGCCGCGATGGCCAGGACCAGGCCATGGTGTCCTCTGGTCCGCCGCAGCAGCATGAGCACGAGCGGGAACACCAGGTAGAACTGCATGATCACGAGCAAGAAGTACAACTGGTAGTACCCGGTGTCGATCAGGCGGCCGAGGTGCGCGAGCGCGGCGGCCGGGCTGGCGTAGGTCGAGCCAGGCAACCCGTGGAGGAAGTAGATGACGTTCCAGCACAGGTACGGAATCCCGACCGAGACGAAACGGCGCCAGTAGAAGCGGCGCAGCCCGGTCAGGCGCATCTCGGCGTACGCGTACGTCAGCATGCACGTGGAGAGGAAGAAGAATCCGTCCCGCGACACGTGCAGCAGCAACAGCGCGGCGCCCGAGCCCACGCTGGCGGCCGCGGGCGCGAAATACAGGATCGAGTGGGTGCTGACGACGCCCGCCTGCTTGATCGGGCGCATGGCGTCGACCTGGTCGAGCCGGCGGCGCGCCATCAGTACATCATCCGCGGGTCACGGTAGTGCTTGAACTCAAGCAGGTTGCCGGACGGGTCGAGCAGCACGAAGGTTCGGTGCTCCTCCGCCATGGCCTCGAACCGCGTCGAGATGTCGTAGAAAAAAGGAATCTTGCGGATGACCGCGCAGTTATGCAGGGCCTCGAAATCCGCCGCTTCGCGAAACGTGACACCGAAGTGCCGAGGGTAGAGGCTCAGCGGTTTGCCCGCGGGCGGGCCGGTTTCCGTCAGGTGGCAGACCAGCTGATCGCCGAAGAAGTCCACCGTGATCCGGTCCGGGTAGCGGCGGGCTAGCTTGCAGCCGAGCAGGGTCACGTAGAAATGCTGGGCCTCATCGAGGTCGTGTACGGGTATGGCCAGGTGGAATACATCGCTCGTGGTTCGCATTGTTTTCTTCTCACTCAAAGGCAGTCAGCGTGTCGGCGCGCAGCCCCAGGCGAAGTGTCTCCAGCCCGATGATTCCGGTGGCTGGGACATTGCCGAGGTTGACATCGGGCCCGATCCTGGTGATGAAGTGCGCTTGCAGGGCGGTGGTCGGCGCCTCGAAGAGCAGGTCCTGCGGGCTGATGCCTGACGCCAGCACGTCCTCGATCAGCCCGAACCTGAGTGCGCCGTCCGGTCGGCAGATGCCGGACCGGCCGCTTTCCCTGGCCTCCAGCGTGACCAGCGACGCCCCGGCTTCGAGGTCCTCGTTGATGTACTCGACCCACATGCTGGGCGGCAGCTGCTCGGAGCGAACCGGGTCCTTGAAGCCCACCTCGGACACGACGGTGAAGTCGTCGGCGAGCTTGCGTATGTAGCTCGCCTTTTCCGAGTTGGACATCGAGATCGTCCCGTTCGACACCTCGACGTGCTGGCATTCGTGGTCCTGGCAGAACTTCCTGAAGTCGTCGAAGCGGCCTTGCAGCACGTACTTCTCGAACAGTGTCCCGCCGACGTAGTAACCGATCTCGTTGGCGGCCAGAACCTCGATCTTCGCGTGCAGGCTGTTGGTCACCACCGCGGTACCCCAGCCGAACTTGACGAAATCGATGTATTCAGCGGCCGACGACACTAGGTCGGTGAATTGCCACAGCGGGATTCCGCCGTCGATCACCATCGTGAGGCCGGTCTGGCGCGGCTTCGCCGCCCGGAGCGGGAGGTGCAGTGCGGTCTTGTTCATCGGTTTTCCTCTCTGCGGTTTTCCTGACTGCGGGGTGGCCAGTCAGTGGGCGAGCGCACAATGCATGCGTTCGCGAGTGGTTCCCAGGTCATCTGCTCCACCGGGACGCCGCGCCGGTAGGCGCTCATCATCCGGAGCGTGCCGCCGTGCGCGACGACCGCGACGTCCCCGGCCCAGCCTGGGTCCTCGGCCGGGTCCGCGCCTTCGGTCGCGCGGAGCGCCGTCAGCTCGTCGGTGAACTCGGCGACCCGGCGGTAGAAATCGCGCAGCGACTCCCCGCCGTCCGGCCGGGCGTCGGGGTCGGCCACGCGCCCGTCGCCGACCCCGCTGACCGCGGGGCCGATCGACGCGGTGGCGGTGCCCTCGGCGGCGCCGAGACAGCGCTCGCGCAGCCGGACGTCGCGGGTCACGGTCAGCCCAAGCGCGCTGGCCAGCGGGGCCGCGGTCTGCAGGGCACGGCGCAGGTCGCTGGAATACAGCGCGCGGATCGGGCGATCGCGAAGCTGAATCGCGACGGCCCGGGCCTGGCGCAGGCCGCGACTGGTCAGCCGGGCCTGGTCGTCATGACCCTGGGCCAGGCCGCGGGCATTCCAGGTGCTCTCGCCGTGCCGGACGAGCCAGAGAACCTGGCCGGTGCCGTTGTGGCGGCCGGCGGCGGTGTCAGGAAGTGCGGTGTCACGCAGTGACGTGCTGTGGAGCATGAAAGGCAGCGTGCGGCCCGATTGTGAAAGACCGATGAAATTATGGCCACCTGCGGCAACCTTGCAGGAACCTTTCAGCCTGCGGTGATTCGATCACAGCTATGAGAACCGTTCGTGCCGGCGTCTCGCTGGACTGCCCCCCGGAGGGGGAACGGCTGCTCGTCGTGGACGACGACCCGGACGTCCGGGATTCGCTCGGCCGGGCGTTGCGCTGCGCCGGATACGAGGTAACGACGGCCGTGCACGGCGCGGACGCGCTCGACACCCTGGCCCGCCGCCCGGTCGACCTGATCGTGCTGGACGTCCTGATGCCGATCGTGGACGGGTTCGACGCGTGCCGGCGGCTGCGGATGCGGGGGGATGACACCCCGGTTCTCGTGCTCACCGCCCGGGATGCGATCGACGACCGGGTGACTGGGCTGGCCGCGGGGGCAGACGATTACCTGGTCAAGCCGTTCGCGCTACGCGAGCTGCTGGCCCGGGTGTCGGCCCTGCTCCGGCGCAGCCAGTCCCGTCGTGACGTGCTGGGTTACGCCGACCTGACCATGGACGTCACGGCCAGGAAAGTGAGCCGCGATGGCCAGGTGGTCCCGCTGACCAGAATGGAGTTCGGCCTGCTTGAGCTGCTGCTGCGCAACGCCGAGCAGGTGCTCAGCTACGACGTGATCACCGAACGGGTCTGGGGCTACGGTGAGGCGCCCGCCTCCAATGCCCTGGCGGTCTTCGTCGGCTTCCTGCGTCGCAAACTCGAGGACGGCGGCCGCCAGCGGCTGCTGCACAACGTGCGCGGCGTGGGCTACGTCATCCGGGCCGATCCGTGAGGCGGGCGATCCGGCGTCCGCTCATGCTGCGGACCCGCTTCACGTTTGCCGTGGCGGGCGCCGTCGCCGCGGTCACGCTGGCGATCACCGCGGTGGCCTTCATCGTGGTCCGCGCCGACCTGCAGAATCAGCTGCGGCAGGAGCTGGCGAACCAGGCGGCGACAGTCCACCGGGAGGCCCGGCATTACGACGGGAACATACCCGCCGGATGGGTTCCGCCGCACTCCGACCGGTTCGGTTCGTCCAGCCCGTATACCCAGGTGGTGACGGCCCATGGTGCCGTCTGGGCGCCCGCGGGCGACCTCGGGCTGCTGGCGACCGATACCGCCGCGGATCAGGTGGCGGGCGGGCAGCGCGGTTCCTACTACAGCGACGCCACCCTGGGCGGGGTCCACGCCCTGGTTCTCACCACGCAGCTCGCGCCAGGCCTGGCTATGCAGTTGGCCGTCCCGCTCAACGCGGTCGATACCGAGGTGGCCAGCGTCGGCGCGACGCTGGCCCTGCTCAGCGCCATCGGAGTCGGGCTGGCCGCGCTGGCCGGCTGGGCGGTGGCGCGGGGCGGACTCGCGCCGGTGAGCCGCCTGGCCGCGGTGGCGGAGCAGGTGACCGCGACCGGGGACCCGGCCGGCCGGGTCGAGGTGGAGCGCGCCGACGAGCTCGGGCGGCTCGCTACCTCGTTCAACACGATGCTTGGCGCGCTGCAGCGGTCGCTGGCCGCCCAGCGGCAGCTGGTCAGCGACGCCAGCCATGAGCTGCGTACTCCGCTGACCAGCCTGCTTATCAACGTCGAGTTGCTGGCCGACGATCCCGGCCTGTCCGCGGCCGAGCGCCAGCAGGTGCTCGACCGGGTGGTGGCCCAGGTCACCGAGCTTGGCCAGCTGGTGGGCAGCGTCACCGAGCTCGCCCGGGGCGAGTGTGTCCCCAGCGCGCGCGAGAAGGTCGACCTTGACGAGGTGGTCGCCGCCGCCCTGGCCGTCGCCCGCCGGGATTGGCCGCGGACCTTCTTCGCGGCTGATCTTCAGCCGTGCGGCGTCGTGGGCAGTGCCCACCGGCTGCAGATCGCGGTCAGGAACCTGCTGGACAACGCGGCCAAGTTCGGTCCGCCGGGCGGCACGGTGCAGGTCAGCCTGCGGGACGGCGAACTCACCGTGTGCGACCACGGGCCCGGTATCGGGCCCGCCGACTTGCCGCATGTGTTCGACCGCTTCTACCGGGCCCGTTCGGCCCGGGGCGTGCCCGGCTCCGGCCTCGGGCTGTCCATCGTCCGTCAGGTGGCGGAAAGTCACGACGGGACGGTCCAGGCTGAGTCCCTGGCCGATGGGGGGACCCTGATGCGGCTCCGCCTGCCGGCCCGGCCCGCCCGGTTCCCGGACGCTGCACTGGCCACATCGGCGCGATTACCGCGGCGACGCCGCCACGAGGGTACCGGAATCGCAGACGGTGGTGCCGGCGGTCCCGCGTCCGGCCGGCCTGGGTCGCACGCCGTGCGCTCGCAGGATCTCCGCCACCTTGGCGGCGATCCACGCATCGCCGGCCGCCGTGGGGTGCAGGCCGTCGGGCGTGCGCGCAAACGTCCATCCCCCGGCCAGCGGATCCATGATGATCACCTGGGGGTCCGCGGCCTTCCCGGCCGTCACGATCGCACGGTCGGTCCGTCCGGCGGCGGCCCGGCCTTTGTGCCCGGGAAAGACGGTGAGCAGCGCGATCTGGGCCCGCGGCGCCTCAGCGTGGATCAACGCCACCGCCTGCGCTACCCGCTGCTGCTCAAGCCGCACTGGTACACCGATGTCGTCGCGGCCAGCCTGCACGATGACCAGTGACGGGGCGAGGGCAGGAAGGTCAATCCGCGCGATCTCGTCGGCGACCGGCCCCAGCCGGCCGACGCCGGCCCGCACGTAGCCCGCCCCGGGATCGCCGAACACCACGGCGTTCCAGTGCAGCCTGCGGGCCAGCAGGAAGGCCCATGACTTGTCCGGATTACCCGGCCCGACCCCCGCGGTGAACGAGGCCCCGACGATCGCGAGCACGGGTACGTCCTGCCCGTTACGGGACCGCGTCCGCTGCAGCCGCTGCTCGCAGCTAGCCATCGGCCCGCCCGGATACCGCAGTCGCTTAGCCGGCTCCGGTGGGTGAAGGAGCTGGGCAAACCCCGATACGGGGCCCGGGGTCGCCCAGGGCGGCCGGACCGTTCCCTGCGCCGGGGTGGCGGGCAGCAGCGCGAGACCGCCGGCCGCCGCGGCGCAGGCCGCGATCACCGCGATCACTGCGAAAAAGCGCCGGACCACGGCCAAGTGTCAGCTCTGCTGCGGAGCATGTCAAACGAAGCCGGTTCGACCGCAGCTCCCGCGCCTGGCCGAGCCGGTATCGGAGCATGACTCAGCTGCGTCCTGCTTATCTGCCGGTCCGCGCACGCGGACCGCTACCCTGTGTCCATTCACAAAGGGGAAAGGATCACCGTGGCCGACTCTCAGCAGTTGCGGGATCGCACGCTTGTCGTGCTGAAGCCGGATGCCGTAGTCCGCGGCCTAGCCGGACGTATCATCCAGCGTTTCGAAGACGCGTCGCTTAAGATCATCGGCGTGAAAATGCGCGTCATGGACGCCCACTTCGCCCGCCAGCATTATTTCGACCTGGAAGAGCGGCTGGGGCCGGGCGTGTACAACGCCACCGCCGCGTTCATGCAGCGGGGGCCGGTCATCGCGTTGGTCGTCGAGGGTGAAGACGCGGTGGCGACCGTGCGCAAGATGGTGGGCTCCACCTACCCGAACGAAGCCCCGCCTGGTTCGATCCGGGGCGACTTCGCGCACCAGTCCAAGGCCGTCGCCGTCGCGACCGGCAAAGCGGTGGCCAACCTCGTGCACGCCTCGGGTAATCGCGAGGAAGCGAAGTACGAAGTCGACCTCTGGTTCGACGCGTCCGAGCTGTTCGAGTACCAAAGCCAGGCCGAAGCGTTCGGCTGGTAAGGGCCCGCTCCGCCCGAGCCGCACCGAGGCTCGGGCGGGCTGAGTGGCCCTACTGGTGGGCGAGGTTGGGCGCGCCCTTCCGCAGCACGAACTTCTGGATCTTGCCGGTCGCGGTCTTGGGCAGCTCGCTGACCAGGGTGACGGCCCGCGGGGCCTTGAAGTGGGCCAGTCGCTCCCGGACGAACTCGATGATCTCCGCCTCGGAGGCGCTGGCGCCGTCGCGGAGCACGACGAACGCGTGCGGTGTTTCTCCCCACTTCTCGTGGGGCAGGCCGACGAGTGCGACCTCCTGCACGGCCGGGTGACGGAGCAGCACTCCTTCTACCTCGACCGAGGAGATGTTCTCGCCGCCACTGATGATGACGTCCTTGAGCCGGTCGCGGATTTCCGCGTAGCCGTCCGGGTGGACCACCGCCGCGTCACCGGTGTGGAACCAGCCGTCGCCCATCGCGCGCTTGGTCGCCTCCGGATCGTGGTAGTAGCCCTCCATGACGACATTGCCGCGAACGACGATCTCGCCCGCCGTTTGCCCGTCGGCGGGCACCTCGGTGCCGTCAGTGTCCACCACCCGCAGCTCGCCCGAGGTGAGCAGTTCGACTCCCTGCCGGGCCTTGATGACGGCGCGGTCTGCATGCGCCAGATCCTCGTGCTCCGGCAGCGGAGCGCAGACCGTGATGAAGGGCGCCGTCTCGGTCAGCCCGTAGGCCTGCGTGATCACCCAGCCGAACGCTCCTTCCAGCCGCTCGATCGTGGCCGCCGCGGGCGGGGCTCCGGCTGTCACGACGCGTACCCCGGGCGGTACCTCGCCGCGCATCGAGGCCGGAGCGTTAGCCAGCGCGATGAGAACCGTCGGAGCCGCGCACAGCCGGGTGACCTTCTCGTCCCTGATCAGCCCGAAGATGGTCGCCGGATCAACCTTGCGCAGGCAGACGTGGGTGCCCGCGGCCGCCGTCACGGTCCAGGTGTAGGTCCAGCCGTTGGCGTGGAACATCGGCAGCGTCCACAGGTACCGCTCACCTATGGCTATGGGCATGTGGAGCAGCGTGCCGATGGTGTTCATCGCGGCATTCCTGTGGGTGATCATCACGCCCTTCGGGCGCGCGGTCGTGCCGCTGGTGTAGTTGATCGAGAGCAGGTCCCGCTCGCCGATCTCGGGCCGGGTGAAGTCCGGGCTGGCCGCGGTGATGGCCGCCTCGTAATCCAGCCAGCCCTCCCCGGTGCCCTCGAAGGCCACGAAATGCTTCACGTCCGGCATCTGGTCCCGGACGCCGTCGACGGCCGCCAGGTACTCACTGGCCACGCAGACCACGGTAGAACCGGAGTGGTTCACGATGTAGACGAAGTCTTCCGGGGTCAGCCGGTAGTTGATCGGCACCAGAACGGCCCCGAGCTGCGGCACCGCGTAGAACGCCTCGAGTTGCGCGTGCGTGTTCGGTGCGATCGTGGCGACCCGGTCGCCTTGCGTCACCCCCAGTCCCTGCAGCGCCGCCGACCAGCGGTCGCAGCGGTCGAAGAACTGCGCGTAAGTCAGGCGGAGGGCGCCGTCGACGACCGCCTCACGGTCACCATGCAGCCGACGGGTCCGACGGGCGAAGTCAAGCGGCGATAGCGGTGTCTCCATACCCCAATTGTGTCAGGCTGCGGCCATTCTGGTAGTGCCGAAGCTCTGGTAGTGCCGAAGCTCTGGTAGTGCCGAAGCTCTGGTAGTGCCGAAGCGCGACAGGTCGCTAGGCGAACAGGCCCCGGATGTCGTCGGCGTCCAGGCTGCCGCCGAACGCGTTGCCGCCGTCGAGCACGTCGGCGAACAGTTCGGCCTTGCGTGCCTTCAGCGCCATGACCTTCTCTTCGATCGTGTCCTTGGCGATGAGCCGGTACACCATGACGTTGCGGGTCTGCCCGATCCGGTGCGTCCGGTCGACGGCCTGCGCCTCGGTCGCGGGATTCCACCACGGGTCGAGCAGGAAGCAGTAGTCAGCCTCGGTCAGGTTCAGCCCGAATCCGCCTGCCTTCAAGCTGATCAGGAACACCGGATCCGTGCCGTCCTTGAAACGCCGCAGCACCGCGGCCCGGTCGCGGGTCTTGCCGTCCAGATAGCAGTAACTGACCCCGGACGCGTCGAGCCGTGAGCGGACGTGGGCCAGGAAGGAAGTGAACTGGCTAAAGACAAGTGCCCGGTGGCCGCCCGCCGCCACGTCCTGGATCTGCTCGAGCAGCGTGTCGATCTTGCTGCACGGGAGGTCGTGATGGGCGCTGTCGACCAGCGCGGCGTGCAGGCTCAGCTGGCGTAGCCGGGTCAGCGAGCGCAGGATCATGAACCGGTTGGCGTCGAAGTCGCCGAGCAGGCCGAGGACCTTCTGCCGTTCGCGCTGCAGGTGTGTCTGGTACAGCTTGCGGTGCCGCGAGTACAGCTCGATCTCGAGCACCTGCTCCTGTTTGGCCGGCAGGTCGGCGGCCACCTGTTCCTTGGTGCGCCGCTTGACCAGTGGCTTGATTCGCCGCCGCAGCTGGGCGAGCCGCTCGTCGTCGCCCTGCTTCTCGATCGGGCGCGCATAGTATTCCCGGAAAC
>Ga0302178_10000969_pt1 | contig 25028 bp, 28 predicted proteins | sample I_Palsa_E1_3_FD_198790 | JGI IMG/M metagenome (GOLD analysis project Ga0302178, IMG submission 198790) | Peat permafrost microbial communities from Stordalen Mire near Abisko, Sweden - I_Palsa_E1_3 | ecosystem: Environmental > Terrestrial > Soil > Palsa > Peat permafrost | place: Sweden... | reverse complement strand
CCGTATGGAAAATGCGGCGCGCAGGACGGGTTCTTCTGCTCGACACCCGCTACAGGTGTTTCGCATGGGAAGCGCAACTATAGGGTGCGATTGTCATCAACGCTGCCGCGTTGCGTTTGATATAGCGTGGCCGTTGACGAAGGGATCACCACGCCGGGCTACTACCCGATGGAGGCCAACTCGATCTCAATGCTTATAGGCCCGCACCGCCGCTTGTATCGATGATTTCGACCGTAGCCCACCGCGATTGATTTGATGCCAGAAAAAGCCCCGCATCGGCCAACCGATGCGCTCCGTCAGCTACGGCAAGGTCGACCCTGATCGCGTCGGCCTGTCCGCCGTCACCTCGGATCTGAGCGACAACCGCTTCGGCGGCCTCACGGTTCTCGCCGTAATGCACGATGACGCGCGCGCCGTTTCGGCAAGGCGGAGTGCAGCGGCCCGCCCCAAGCCGCGCGAAGCACCGGTAATGAGGGCGATATGATCGGATAGGTTATGCATTACTGTTTCTCCAGTGGTATCCGGTGGGAGAGGGGTTGCGCAGGCGCATCTGTCTGCTCGGCTGATGGCGGTCACCTTGGCTTTGGACCACCCGGTAACGAGTTTGACGTCGGGCCTTAACAACTAAACAACTGGATAGACGAAAATATTCCAACGGCGGTTTGCTTGCGATTACATTGCCAGTCGTGCTGGCAATGTTGATACTCCTTACCATCAGGGAGATTTTTTCATCCAGGATCTTTTTGCGGCGTTTTGCGACAAACCAGAATGGGTGCGCCAACCTTCGTGATCAATTCAACCAGCGATAGCGCGAACCAGACCGGATAAAACCTCATATCCGTTGCGAAGCTAAAGACGATGACCGTAATGCTTGTGCCGCAGAGGATGGCAAATACACACCGGGCCCACGTAATGCCCTGGAGCGTTAGCAAGGCGACCGAGGCGGACACGAGCGCCTCAATCAGAAGCAGGGCGGCGGCAGTCGAGGCCTGGGCAGCAAGCAATTCAAACGGGAGTTCCACGAACCCCCAAAAGATCGTCGCTGCGAGGACTAAGCACTGGGCCTGAGTCGGTGGGGCATCCACATCGGCGTCTTTCGGCACGACCTCGGGAATCCTGGAAAGTCGAAGCATATCGGTAAAAGATGAAGGACTAGATCTGTCGGTTGGGGAGGCCGTGCTCAGACGGTCGCGATGTCTTTGCTTCATGTTCGCTTCGACTCGAAGCTACCGGTATTAAGTAAGATGCGAGTCGCCGACCATGTGTTTCGAATACAACCTTGTAAACAGATGGGACGTCGATCCTATTCCCGGATTGCTGTGTTGCTTCGCGTAGGCGCGGCAGGCGGCTTGCACCCCGAAATTAGGTAATTTCCCTGGCACAGCGAACGCCCTACGGGTGGTTCGCATGCGTGCTTAAGTACATTCCCCAACTTAAGTAGATTCCCTTACATACGCTTCGACAATGTGCAGGCAGACTGATCAGTACGCCGGTTAAAAAGCTTTGTCGACCAGGGGCGGCGGACAGCCGATTCGGCCCCACCGGAATTCAAGTGATCGATACCGTTGTCCATGTCGGACTGCGCTCGTTCGAGGATGAGGAGGACATTTGAAATGAGCGATCCTGCAGCAACCGATTTTCAAAAGGCCAAGCCTGCTCCCGTCGACTCTTCTGTCGGCCGTGGGCTTTGGGGTGTGCGCCTTTTGGGTGCGTTGCCTTTGGTTGCGATCGTGCTGGCAGGCGTTGCCGGGCATGCGACCTCAACCCTCAAGCCGCTCATCATTCAGGCCTTCGTCCATTCCATTGGCTTCGACAAGGCAACCGCCGGATATCTTCTAACGGTCGAAATGATCTCGACAAGCGCCGGTACCATCGTGGCGACAGCGTTTCCGCTGGCCCTGCGTCGGCGAGAGTATTTGTTCATCGCTCTTGCCTTGACGATGTTAGCCAACCTGGCGAGCATCCCGTTCAAGGGTGATGTCGGTATTGTGTTGTACGGCTTACGCTGCCTGTCGGGCCTTGGTGCGGGTTTTGGTTTGGGGCGTCTGGGGATTCTGATTGCCCTGTCGGCGCGCCCCGGAAGAACCGCGGGACTTTACTCGGTAACCACTCAACTTTATGGAGCCGCCGCTGCCTTCGCCATGCCGCTCATCGAGCGGCTTTGTGGGACAGATGCCATCTTTGTGATTCTCGCTGGCACCATTCCGCTCGCACTGGTCATGATCGCGTGGATTCCAGAGCACCACGTGAGAGCCGTGAAAGCGAAAGCGATCTCGGCAGCGAAATCGGAGCCGCTGGGATTGGCGGAGAAGCTGATTCTCGCCGCGAGCTTCGGAGTGTTCTATCTAGGGGTAGGAACCTTTTGGCCCTTCATTTCGGTTCTCGGCGAGACCGCCGGGGTCGGCCGTGCACAGATAACCGCCATTCTGGGCTGGGGCGCGCTCGTCAGCGCGCTGGGATCTATAACGGCGATTTTTGCGGGAGATCGCAAAGCGTCGGCTTCGATCATTACCCTGGTTTTCATCGGGCTGTGTCTTTCCGTCGCGCTGCAGTTGTTCTTTCCCCGGTCTTTCTCCTTTTTTGTGGCTTCAGCGCTGCTCTTTGCTTACGCATACTGGGTCATCAATCCGATGATCCTTGGAGTGATGTCCAAGCTGGATACATCGGGGCAGATGAATGGCGTTTATTACATCGTCGCCGTGGGGGGCATCTCGCTGGGTCCCGCGTTGGCGGGCTGGATCCTCACGCACGAAGGCGACCGGTTCACAAGCGCTGCGTTGCTTAGAGTGATTAGCATAGTCCTGCTTGCTTCATCTGCGACGGTGCAGGCCTTCTATGCTTTCCGTGCGCGGCACTTGCCGGATTAAGCCGCGCCAAAGGAGAAAGACGGGATTCGAAGAAGCCGTCCGAAGCTCGCCACAGGCGTGGCCGTACATGCAACTCAAGCAATGTAGCTGGGTGTGAGACGTTTCCACCACGATTACGTTGCTTATTTATTTATCTATTAACTTAGGACTATTGACTATAAATAACTGGCCGGTCTAAGCAACAGGCTTCGGTATCAAATTCAAAAATCAATTCAGGAGATCTTTGCGATGAAAAAATCCCTATTCGCGGCGACGATTTCTATCGTCTTTGCCACGGCGGCGAATGCCCAAAGTTCTGTAACGCTTTACGGCGTGCTCAACGCGGGCGTCGCCTATACGAACGATACGGGCGGTCACAGCCAGTTCCAGATGACCAGCAGCAATATTCTGGGAAATCGTTGGGGGCTACGTGGCACTGAAGATCTTGGCGGCGGTTTAAAAGCACTGTTCGTGCTCGAAAACGGCTTCGTCATTGCGAACGGGGGGCTCGATCAGGGCGGGGATGAATTTGGGCGGCAGGCCTATTTCGGGCTATCGTCTTCGCATCTCGGGACGATCACCCTGGGCCGTCAATACGATTCCTCAATCGACTACACCTACATGTTCGAGGCGTCGGATGTCTGGTTGCCGTACTTCGGAGCCCATCCCGGTGATCTGGATAACCTGAATGGCACGAACCGCGTCAACAACTCCATCAAGTTCAAAAGCGTGTCGTACGACGGTTTCACCTTTGGTGGCCTGTACAGCTTCGGAGGTGTGGCTGGCCAATTTAGCCGCAACCAGATCTGGTCGCTTGGTGCGAACTACACGCGCGGCCCGCTCATAGTCGGCGTTGCGTACCTCAATGCGAAGGACCCGAACTACTCCTTTTTTGGTAGCAACCCGGCTTCGAGCACCACGGCCTCAAACATGAGCGCAAGCCCTGTGTATTCGGGCTACGCTTCTGCAAAGTCGCAGCAGATTGTGATTGCTGGCGCGTCGTACAACTATAAGGCCTCAACGTTCGCAGTGGTATACAGCAACACGCAGTTCAAGGATATCGGCGCGCTAGCTGGCCTTCCCGCGGTGGGCGCAGGCGGCGATGCAAAATTCAACAATATCGAAGTCAGCTTCCGCTATCAGCTCACGCCGCGCCTGCTGCTCGGCGCTGACTACGATTATTTGCAAGGCTATGGCGTCAACGATGCTAAATACAGCCAAGGCGGGCTTGGTGCTGACTACTTGCTCTCGGCGCGAACTGATTTGTTCGCCGACGTGATGTACCAGCATGCTTCGGGCACTGATTCAACGGGAAAGGCGGCCGTAGCGGAACTTTACTTCGCGGGCCCATCGACGACCCAAAACCAGGTCGTCACGGTGGTGGGTATACAACATCGCTTCTGAGGTTTGCCATGGCGTCGCGCCCACTATCCATGGTGGGCGCGACGTGCCGTCGCGATGGTTTTGCAACAGCAGCAGAAGGCGGATGGCCGGTTCCTGCGACTATATGTGATAGCGCTTGAGCGTCATTCACAACCTTTCGAAGATCGCTGCAATACCTTGGCCGCCGCCAATACACATCGTGACAAGCGCGTATCGCCCCCGGGTTCGCTGCAACTCGTAAAGCACCTTGACGGTAAGGATCGCGCCAGTCGCGCCGATGGGATGCCCGAGGGAGATTCCCGAACCGTTTGGGTTGACTTTGACTGGATCGAGCCCGAGTTCTTTCGTCACGGCGCAGGCTTGTGCAGCGAATGCTTCGTTAGCCTCAATGACGTCCAGGTCGTCGACTGTCAGGCCCGCACGCTTGAGTACGCTACGCGTGGCTGGCACCGGGCCGATACCCATGTAGGCCGGATCAACCCCTGCATGGGCATACGCGACCAGGCGTGCGAGTGGCGTGACGCCGCGCTTTTCGGCCACGCCACGCTCCATCAGCACAACGGCTGCTGCAGCGTCGTTAATGCCCGACGCGTTACCGGCGGTGACGGTGCCATTGTCCTTTGCGAAAACCGGCTTTAACCTGGAAAAGTCCTCGAGCGAAGCGTCGAGGCGTACGTGCTCATCGGTAGCGAACACGTTGTCCCCCTTTTTTGAAGGCACTACGACTGGCAGGATTTGTTCGTTGAAGTAGCCATTGGCGATCGCCCTGGCTGCGCGGCGATGCGACTCCAGCGCGAGCTCATCTTGCGTCTCGCGCGAAATCTTGTACTTGTTCGCAACGTTTTCGGCCGTCACACCCATATGAATCGACTGGAACGGATCGTTCAGCGCACCGACCAGCATGTCGACAAGCCGGGAATCGCCCATTCGCTGACCGAAGCGCGCAGCCGGCACGGAATAGGGCGCACGGGACATGCTTTCTGCCCCGCCGGCGATCGCGATCTCAGCGTCGCCAAGAAGCACGCACTGGGCAGCAGAAACAATGGCTTGCAATCCGGAGCCGCACAGGCGGTTCAGCGTCAGCGCTGGCGTATGTTGGGCAACGCCTCCGTACATGGCGGCGACGCGAGCAAGGTACATGTCCTTCGGCTCCGTATGCACCACGTTACCGAATACTACGTGATCCACTTCTTCCCCTGAGACAGACCCTCGGGATAGTACTTCGCGTACAACCCGCGCGCCGAGATCGGTAGGAGGGAAGTCTTTCAGGCTGCCGCCGAAGTCCCCGATAGCCGTCCGCACACCGCTTGCTACAACCACCTCTCTGCTCATCGCTGTCTCTCCAGTACTTACTGCAACAATTGGACGCCCGTACGAGCCTGCACGAAATCGATATCGACATCGGGCGCCATCTCGACCACTCTCAGACCCTCTCTCTCGACATCGATCACCGCAAGATCGGTGATGATTCGATCCACGACACGTTGTCCCGTTAGAGGCAGAGAGCAAGACTCTACGATTTTGAAGTCGAATCCACCGTCCGCCCGATAAGCCACGTGTTCCATCAGGACAACGACACGTTGAACACCTGCAACGAGATCCATTGCTCCGCCCATTCCCTTTACCCGCTTGCCGGGAATCATCCAGTTAGCAAGGTCTCCGTTCTTGCTGACCTCCATGCCGCCAAGGATGCTGAGCGCAATCTTTCCGCCCCGTACCATCGCAAACGCCTGATCGCTGCTGACGATCGAACTCCCGGCTATCGTCGTGACCGTTTCTTTTCCAGCGTTGATAAGGTCGGCATCCACGTTGTGCTCGTCAGGAAATGGTCCGATGCCAAGCAACCCGTTTTCCGAATGCAGCCAGACGTTTATGTCATCCGGTACGTGATTGGCAACCAACGTTGGAATGCCTATGCCGAGGTTGACGTAAAAGCCATCGTGCAATTCCAACGCGGCCCGTCGGGCCATTTGATCCCTTGTCCATGCCATCGCTATTTCCCGTCCGCTGTCTCTCGTTTGATTTACCTGGCCGCACCGATAATCCGTTTCTCGATGCGCTTCTGAGGCACTGCGTTCAAACAGATCCGATGAACATATATTCCCGGCAGATGAATGTCGTCGGGATGTATCGCTCCGACATCGACGATCTTCTCTACCTCGACAACACATGTGCGCCCGGCCATCGCGACCGCCGGATTGAAGTTTCGAGCCGTGTACCTGAAGCGCAGATTCCCTTCCGTATCCGCGATATCGGCCTTGATCAATGCCAGCTCGGGCGTCAGCGACCGCTCGAGTACATACGTCTCGTCTCCAAACTGACGCGTTTCCTTTCCTTCCGCGACGACGGTGCCTACACCGGTCTTCGTGAAAAACGCGGGTATTCCCGCGCCACCGGCCCTAAGTTTCTCGGCGAGCGTGCCCTGCGGCGTGAATTCAACTTCCAGTTCTCCACTCAGGAACTGACGCTCGAACTCCTTGTTCTCGCCCACATAGCTCGCGATCATTTTTTTGATCTGTTTCGTCTGCAACAGTTTGCCAAGCCCGAAGTCGTCGACTCCCGCGTTGTTCGAGATCGCAGTCAGGTTGCGTACGCCTGAGTCCATCGCCGCATCAATCAACGCTTCTGGAATGCCGCAAAGACCAAAGCCACCCACCGCAAGCGTCATCCCGTCGTGCAGAAGGCCATCTAGCGCCGCTGCCGCTGTTGGATAGATTTTTCCCATCGTGTCTCCTGTGCAAAATTATTTTTCAGGCGTATCTGGCGCGGCGTGGATACCTGGCGGCCGACTGTCGACTCACGTGTGGTGTATCTTCTGCGCCTGTTCCCATGCCAGTTGTGCAACATGCACAAAGCGGTCTCCCATGGCGCGCGCTTCGTCGCTGGCCGCAGTACCGCGGGCCACACGTGCACGGATTCCATGCAGGATTGCAGCGAAACGGAACATGTTGAAGACTATGTAGTAGTCAAGATCGGCGATTCTTTCGCGCCCGGTACGCCGGCAATATGCAGCGACGTAGCTTGCCTCGTCGGGCAGCCCTAATGCGGCAAGGTCGAGTCCTGAGATTCCGCCGAGAATGCTCGGCGGTAGGCGGTACATCATCGCGTGGTACGCGAAATCCGCGACCGGGTCGCCGAGCGTCGACAGTTCCCAGTCAAGTACGGCGAGCACGCGTGGCTCCGTCGGATGGAATACCAGGTTGTCCGCACGAAAATCGCCATGCGTGAGCGTGGTCTCATCCCGTGCAGGTAGATGCTCAGGTAGCCACTCCACCAGGCGATCCATGTGCGTGTCACGGCCCGCGGCTTCGTCGGCCAGATATTGATTCGACCACCGCTTCACCTGTCGTGCAACGTATTGCCCCGGCTTACCGTAGTCGGCAAGGCCGAGATCCACATAGTCGAGCGTGTGAAGTCGTGCGAGCGTCGCGTTCATCGCGTCCATGTACGCTGCGCGCTCGGACACGGGTAGGCCGGGAAATCCCGATTCCCAGAAGATGCGCCCCTCCATCATTTCCATAACGAAAAAGCTACTGCCGAGCACCTGTTCGTCGTTGCACACACCGAAGACCTGAGGCGCAGCAAAGCCCGCCGAACTTAAGGCCGCCATCACCCGTGCCTCGCGTTCCACGGCATGGGCGCCCTTGAGGAGAGGGCCAGGTGGTTTGCGCCGCAACACGTAGTCGCGCTGCGGCGTGCGCAAGCGGTACGTCGGGTTTGACTGGCCGCCCTTAAACTGCTCGACCTGCAACGGCCCTTCGTAGCCGACGACGTTGTCGGTCATCCATCGCGCCAGCGCGCCTTCGTCGAACCGGTGCTGTGCCCGGATCGGGCCGGTTCCAGAGAACGGGTCAGCGTCCGGCACGGTAGTCTCCTTCGAGCGCCGCGCGCTTGATCTTTTTTGCCAGCGACCACTTGTGAACTTCAGTGGGACCGTCGTAGATGCGAAATGCCCGTACTTCGCGGAACACCTGCTCAACGATCGAATCGCGCGATACGCCGGATCCGCCCATCGTCTGCACGCAACGATCGGCAACGCGGAACAGCGCATCGGATACGGCAACCTTGGTCATCGAGCTTTCGGTCGTTCCCAGGCTCCCCGAATCGAGCACACTCGCACACCAGTCGATCATCAGCGCGGATTGCTGTAAGTCGATCAGGTTGTCGGCAAGCATGAACCCAACACCCTCATGGTCGATCAGGCGTTTGCCAAAAGCGTGCCGCCGGGTTGCGTACTCCACCGCGATCTCATGTGCCCGGGTCGCCGCTCCAAGCCAGCGCATGCAATGTGACAATCGCGCAGGCGAGAGGCGGATCTGCGCATATTCCAGTCCTCTGTGTATGTCGCCTAGCACAGCGTTTGCCGGCACGCGTAGCCCTTCAATCGCGACCCGGGAATGTCCTCCCGGCATCGAGTTGTCGATGGTATCCAGCACCTTCACAATCTTGACGGCAGGATGCGGCAGGCCGACGAGAAACATGCTCGCGCGGGCCTGTTCGCCGTCGTCGGTGCGCGCCATCACGATGCCTACCTCCGCACCGTCCGCGCCCGTGATGAAGGTTTTCGTGCCATTGATCACCCATTCGTTGCCGTCGAAACGCGCCGTCGTCTTAAGCATTGACGGATCAGAGCCGGCACCTTCGTCTTCGGCAGGTTCCGTCATAAAGAAGGCTGAGCGCGCGTGCCCGGAGAGGAGCTTCGTCAGAAAACGCTCTTTCTGCCCGGTCGTTGCCACCTTGCCAAGCAAGAACATATTGCCCTCATCGGGTGCCATCGTATTCACTGCGACCGGGCCGAGAGGCGATAGTCCGGAGCGCTTGAACACCGCAGCCGTTTCTTGATGTGTCAGGTGCTCGCCGCCGGGGAGAACGTGCGGCGTCATCACGCCGGCTTCGCGTGCGAGAGCGCGCAATTCGACAACCAGGTCGGAGGAAGGTCCGTGAGGCCCATTACGCGTATCGCGCTCGTAAGGCGCGACCACCTCGCGGACGAACGCCTCGACGCGATCCGCGAGCGCCCGGCTGCGCTCGGTGGGACATGGAGTAAACATCTGCAATTCCCTTTCTAAAGACTGCTTACGAGATGACCGCCGTCGACGGCCAGCACCGCGCCCGTCATGTAGCTCCCTGCGTCCGATGCGAGTAGCAACAACGGGCCATCGAGGTCTTCCATCCGACCGAACCTGCGCTGTGGAATGCGCTTGACTAGCGCTTCACCGGCGGGTGTTTTCCAGAAGGCCTGGTTAAGTTCCGTTTCTATATAGCCGGGCGCAAGAGCATTGACGCGGATGCCGTGGCGCGCCCATTCAAGGGCGAGTGTCTTCGTCAACTGGATGACGCCAGCCTTGGACACCGCGTAAGGGAGTACGCCGCCGGCTTGCCGCATGCCGAGGATAGACGCCACATTGATGATCGTCGCGCCTCTGGCCTTCATCGACGGTGCAACTGCCTGCGCAACAAAGAACATGCCCTTGAGATTGGTGTCGATCACGGCGTCCCAGTTCGCCTCGGACTGCTCCAGTGCTGCACCTTCAGCGACGACACCGGCGTTGTTGACCAGAATGTCGAGTGCGCCGACGGTTTCCGCCATTGCAGATCGTGAAGCTGCGCTAGTGACGTCCAGCGGCACCGGCGTGACTTTGAAACCCTTCTCGCGCAGAGCGGCGGTGAGCGTTTCCAATGCGGCAGCGCGTCTTGCCGCGACGAACACTTCTGCGCCCCATGCGGCAAGTCGCGCCGCGAAATGCGCACCCAATCCACTTGATGCGCCCGTTATCAGCGCACGCTTTCCAGCGAGGTCCTTCATCGTCATCGGCATGTCAGTGACCACAGATTGTTTATGAGATTGTTGGACAATTATATTGAACAAAATCGCTCATGGATCCTCTGTTACAATTTTGGACATGAGCAAATTCACAACTGCACCGCTAGAGACCGAGGCATCCGAGCTATTGGAAACAGGCTCCGCTTCGGACGCGATCTTCTTTGGAATCTTGAACGGCCTGGAGAACCAGACAATCGTGCCGGCTCAGCGGCTGGTTGAAGTAGATTTGGCTGCAAACTTTGGAGTGAGCCGCAACTCGGTTCGGGAGGGCTTGCAGCGTCTCGCTGCGGAAGGCGTGGTCGAGTTGCTGCGGCACAAGGGGGCCGTCATCCGCTCATTGAGTTTTCAGGACACCCTGGACGTTCTCGATGTCGCGGAACTGATGACCGGCTTGCTCGCACGCGCCGCCGCATCTGCCACACCGAAGTCCGAACAGGTTCGTGCGATCGAACAGGTTGTACGCGAACTAAAAGCAGCCGACAAAGCGCACGACAGTGCCGCCTTTTCGTTGGCACGTCGGCGCTTTTATCGGGTGCTGCTTGAATTGGGAGGCAATCGCGAGTTAAGGCGTCTGTTTCCGGCGATCCACATGCCGATCGTCTATGCGCAGTACCGTCTCCCGTCGTTACAGCAACTGCGCTTGCGCGACTATGGGCGTATAGCGGCGGCCGTTCTCGCCAAGGATGCCGATAAGGCCGAAGCACTTGGCCGTGAGCACGTGCAGAATGTCCGGACTTCGATCTGCGAGGCACCAGGCGTTCAGCTACCGTCATATGCGGACCGCCGCCCCTCGTAAGATAAATATCTGCATTACATCCGGTCTTGATAGGCATCAGGACTCCTGAATGACGGTGGGATCTTGCGCTGGGTGTCCATTGTTCAGATCGCACGTATCAGCTAAATGACTGCTGCGCCTGCCTTTGCTGCAGTGAGCGAAGTGAGAGAGGCATTGCCGATTTGGGATACCATATCGGTATACAATATCAACATTGCATCGGCGTTGTCAAATCAGTTGGGGGAAAACATGACACAGGCAGAAGAAGTCGAAGCGAAGCTGCGAGAGATGATCCTCGAATTGGAACTCGGGCCGGGCGAACGTCTCACGGAACGTTGGGCCGAAGCGCAGTTCGGTGCATCGAGGACTCCGGTCCGCGCTGCGCTACTGCATCTGGAAGCCGACGGCCTGGTCTGTCGCGAAGGCCGCGGATGGAAGGTTGCCCCTCTCGACATCCAGGAGATTGAGCAGCTTTACGTATATCGCGAGGTGCTCGAAGTTGCTGCCATTCGGTTGGCGGCGCAAAGCTCGAATCGGGAAAACTTGATGGCGCTCGAGGCGACGTTTGACGCCTGGGGGCCGGAAGCGAGCACAGCTGAGGTTCACCGGATCGGCACCGAGTTTCACACCCGCCTGGCGGAATTAGCCCGAAACGATTTCATCAAGCGAGGCATTGTCGATGCGATGACCCGGCTGTCTCGGGCTCGTTACCTTGATACGGCCGAGGACCGCGAAGGCTGGAGCGAGCACAGGGCAATGCTGGCAGCGGTGAGAAAGGGGGATGCGGATACCGCAGAAAAGCTCATGAGAGACCACCTCTGCGGCAGCCGGGTTCGCCTGCTCAAGCTTCTTACGGAGAGTAGCCGCACGCTGCGGGCGCGCGGGATCCTCGTCGCATAGACAAACCGCATCACAGCCTGCTTTTGAGCGCTTCCACGCGTCGCCATTACGTTTTTGCGTTGACAATCCACCGCAGGTAGAGCAGTGTATACCACATTGGTATCCCAAAAAACGGAGGAAGGGTTGTGACAAAGGTAAGTGTTCTCGCCACCGGCGATTCCATACTCACGCAGCGCATCTCGGCCAATCCCGATGCTGATTTTCTCGCTCTCGTCGAGCTGCTTCGGAACACCGACGTCACCATCATAAACGTCGAGATGGTCTTTCCCGGCCGAGGTCGAATGGCTTCGACGACCATGCATGGCATTCCACTCGGCGTGGAGCCTGAGCTTCTTTCAGAATTTGAGTGGCTCGGCATCGACATCTACGGGATGGCACAAAACCATGCCACCGACTACGGGGTAGCCGGGTTAGTCTCCTCAATCGAAGCGTTGGAGGCGCGCGGCCTGATCTATGCCGGGGTGGGGCGAACGCTGAGCGAGGCGCGCGCGCCTCGTTATTTCAGCGCGCCCGGTTGTCGCATCGCATACATCGCCGCCGGATCGAGCAACGCTCGTCTCTCCCTTGCGGCGGATCCAAGCGTCGGCGACGTGGGACGCCCTGGCATTGCCCCCGTCCGTGTACAGAAAACGCATTACATCAGGAAGGAGCGCTTCTCCGAACTGCGTGAAATCATGGCTGAAGCGGGCGTCAACGTTTCGGCAACTGGGACAACCGCTCCTGGAATTCACTTCCCCTATCCGGACAAGGCCGTTTATGATCCGCCGCCTCCGGGTGGTTTCTCCGTGGAGGGCGTCAATTTCGCGCCGAGCGACAACTCGCGCGTACAAACTGACGCGCTGGAACGCGACGTCAAGGCACTCGTTGCTTCAGTGGCGGAAGCTTCTCGCCAGGCGGACCTCGTCTTTGTCGGGCTTCATTGTCACGAGGGCATGCAGGGTCGCTGGAACACCGACACGCCCGCAGAGTTTCTGCAGCCGCTCGCTCATCAACTGATAGACGTCGGTGCGCATGGCGTTTTCGGCCATGGGCCCCATATGCTGCGCGGCGTTGAGCTCTATGCCGGCCGGCCGATTTGTTATTCGCTCGGCAACTTCATCTTCAACGTCGAAACGTTTTCGGCCTTTCCGCTCGAAGTCTACGAACAGCAGGGCATGCCGCTGACGTCCACGTCCGCGGATCTGTTCGACGTGGTGAATGGCTATGGGAAGCAGCCGCTCTTCTGGGAGTCGGCGTTGCCGCGCTTCACCTATGAAGATGGTGTCCTCGTGGACAGCGCATTCCATCCGATCACGCTCGGACGGGAGGCGCCACGCAGTCGGCGCGGCTGCCCTCAGTTAGCCTCTGCAGACGACGGCGCCCGCATTCTGGCCCGGCTTGACGACCTCTCCAAACCTTTTGGCGCCGGCTTCGATATTGTCCGCGAGGGCGAGCGATATGTAGGCAAGCTCAAGTCGCGGGGCTAAGGCGCAGTATCCAGTTGACCTGATGGCACCGTCTGCGGGTTCTCCCTGGCCGCAGGCAGTTGACACTCCATAAATATACAGTCAGACTGACTATATATGAGAGCACTTCGTCGTTCGGGGACTTTATGACGACGACCACACCTTCTCGACGGCAGACTCGGGAATGTCAGCTCAGTGCCATTGAGCGTCAACGATAAAGAGCGACAAACCAGACAGGCTCGAATAAGAAATTTAGGACTATTGATGATGTGCAAAACCGATTCACCGGTTGTGCTTTATCCATTCCGCCGGCGTGTTTGGACGCTCGCGCATAAAGCGGTCGGATTCGCGATTTTCGTCAGCGGCGTTGCGGTGATTGCCTTGTATCTACTGCGACGGATATCGAACGGCTAGCGTTAAAACACATGACGTGCGGCAATTGATTTGCCGATCTTCGTCGGGCGCCACAGCAATGTGCAGGAGGGCGGGATGAAGTCGCGAAGCGTGCTTGCGGAAGTCCTTGTTGATGGCCGGCAGATCTCGGCTCACTTTCAGCCGTCAACAGGGCGACTGGTTATCACCGAGGGACCGGCAATTGTGGAAGCGATTCGACCGCCCGATTCCTGGATAGCGCTGGCAGCCGTCAATACTTCTAGCGGTTGGGGAACCCGACCCACCTCGGCCGATCTCCAGTTTTTCCTTGAACGGTATGTCGCGATGCATCCAAGGTTTGTTCGGACAGAATCGGAGCAGCTTGAGTAACGGTCTCTATGTGTGCACGCGGCAGCCGTGTCGGCTGCCGCACTGCGGTTTTAGCGAATTTTGCTGCCTGATCCACTCGCGGGTTCTCCCTGGCCGAGGTCAGATTGACATCGTAAAAATATACAGGCAGACTGATCAGTGTGACGACATCATTCGTCGTCGCGAGAAAACATCATGGCGACAGCAACATATTGTCGGGAGGAAACAGCATGACGACAGCAACACTTACAAGGCCGCAAGCGCAGGAAAATCGATTCGACACGGTGGATATCAAAGTGATCGATACGGATGTCCATGTCGAACCTCGTTCGTTCGATGAGCTCATCCCCTATCTGGATGCACCGTGGCGCGACCGCGCTAATCTCATCGACGCCGTGCCGTGGAGTCGCTCGACCTACAAGACGCTCGACGGTGGTGGTCGAAAGGATGCGTATCCCGAGAAAGGCGATATTGGGTCCGATCCTGAAATGGTTGGGCGGCAGCTCTTCGTTGACGATCCGATTGACTTCGCGATGTTGTTGCCGTGGAGTTTTCGCGGCTTAACCGTCGATCCGCGGCTGGATACGGCGCTGGCGTCGGCGGTAAACAAGTGGCTGGCCGACACCTGGTTGTCAAAGTACAACGCTGAGAGTCGATACTTTGGTGCGATCACGGTTTCCGTCGACGATCCAGTTGGCGCGGCTCGTGAAATTGACAAGTGGGGCGGACATCCCGCTTTTCGCCAAGTGCTGATTGGCCACTATGGACCAAGACCTTTCGGTCACCCGTCCTACGATTCGATCTGGGAAGCTGCTGCGCGACACGGACTTCCCATTTCGATGCACTTCCGAGGCGGCGCTACGCAACCTCTTGGTTGGACGTCAACAGGCCCGCTGCAGTATTTCGTTGAGTACCACTCGTTGATTGCGCCGATGGCATATGCCTCTCATATGGTCAGCTGGATTTGCAACGGTGTTCTCGATCGGCATCCTGAGATGAAAGTCGTTTTCGTCGAGGGCGGGTTCTTGTGGTATCGCCCGGTCGTGGATCGGCTGCAACGTCATTGGAAAATGACCGGACACGAGCTTTCGCTTCGGAAGACGCCACTCGAGTATGTGCACGACCACTTCCGGTTTGCGTCTCAACCCATCGAAGAGAATACGGACTCGCAGAAAATTGCCGCTCTCTTCGAAGAAGCAAATGCCGCTGAACTGCTGCTATTTTCCAGCGATTATCCCCATTACGACTATGACCCTCCGAGCAAGGCGCTTCCGCGTTCGCTCGATGCCGAGGTAAAGAAGCGGATCCTGTCTGAGAATGCACGAGTGCTCTACGATTTGCCGAAGACGAGGCCGGTGGACCGGTTCGACCGGGCAGTGGGAGGTCTGCAATGATCATCGATTGCGCAGTTCACCCCGTGCTGGGCGATGAGGAATTCAATCGGGAGATCGGTGGACCGTGGAATTTGCTCAAGTTGCCGCCGCTCTTCGGTGACCGCTACCGAGCCCCGCTCGATCAGCTGGCGGTCCCGGCCGAGGAAGCATCCAGCCCCGCCGCAGTTGCGGAGCAACTCCGTCGCGCAGGCGTTGACTATGCGGTGCTGAGCCCGACGACTCGTGGATACTGGCCTAATCCGCAACAAGCCACAGCGGTCGCGCGCGCTGCCAACAAGCTGTTCGCTGAGAAGTGGCTGAACGCGCCGGAAGGTGAGGGACGATTCCTCGGCTCCATCCGCATAGCGCTGAACGATGTCGACGTGGCGCTGCGTGAGATCGACCGTTGGGCCGATGATGAGCGGTTCGTTCAGCTGGTCGTACCGGCGCGCGCCCTGGGCACCTACGGCGAGCAGCGTTTCTTTCCGATCTGGCGTGCGGCGGTTGAGCGAGGTCTCGCCGTATTCATCCACGATGACCTGGGCACGCTGTGTGAACCGCCGCCGTCACAGGTCGGCTTTCCTAGCCACTTTGCCGAGATTCACGCGATTCGGCCGATGTCGGCAATCGTGCATCTCACCAGCTTTATCGTCGCGGGTGTCTTCGAACGCCTGCCAGATCTTCGCGTGGTACTCGGCGACGTCAGCGTACACGCGGCGCGCTCACTGGCAATCAGAACGGACAAGGACTGGCAGTCCGACCGGCTCGAGGTCCCCTGGGTGAGCAAGGATCCGACGACGTATCTCGAGCGCAATGTTCGCTTCGTCACTCAACCCGACGATGAGATTTCGCCCCATAGCAGCAGTGCGGCGGGGACGATCGGTGGCGACAACTCCTCGCTTGTGGTTTTTGGCAGTCGCCATCCGTACTGGGACGGCGTGCGCGCGGAAGACGTGTTCACGACGTGGTCCGAGAAAGACCGGGCTCGCTGTCTTGCCGACAATGCGCTGCAGTTTTATCCGCGCCTTGCAGCACGGGTGTCGGCCGAAATAAGCTCGTGACCGGGCAGCACTGAACAGGAGGATTGAACATGCGCTATGTAGTGGGTCCGGTAGCCGACCTTCCACCCGGCTCGTCAAAAGTAGTCTTTCCGGAAAAGGTGAAAAGTGGCGTCGGTGTATTCAACGTCAACGGTGAGTTCTACGCACTAAAAAATACCTGTCCGCACATGGGCGGTCCGCTGTGTGTGGGTAAGGTACGTGGCACCTCGGCAGCGGAAATGCCGGTCGATTGTCAACCGGAGGTCCATTGGGTGCGTCACGGCGAGATCGTCTCGTGTCCCTGGCATCACTGGGAATTTGACATCAAGACAGGCCGGACAATTTTTGAATCGCGCCAGAAAGTGCGTAGCTACCCGGTTTCGATTGAAACTGCGGAGGAGTTCGAGCGGCTCAAAGCCGGTGTCGAGACGATTCCGGTTTCCGTCGAAGGCGCTACGGTTGTCCTCGATGTCTGAACGCGACTTCGAGCTTGTGATCACCCGCATGGACGTGGTCGCCAAGGGAGTTCTTCGTCTTACGTTAGCACGTCAGGATGAGGGCGAACTCCCGCCTTGGGAACCGGGTGCTCATGTCGACCTCCATTTCGTTTCCAATGGAGTGGAGTACGTTCGACAGTATTCGTTGTGCGGTCGAGTTTCCGACCGACGACACTGGCAAGTGGCTGTGCTGCGCGCACCTGATGGCCGCGGAGGTTCGGCTCACATTCACGCAGCCTTTTCGGAAGGGGACACGCTACGCGTCACGGGCCCCCGCAATAACTTTCCACTGGTGGCTGCGCCGCGTTATCTGTTCATTGCCGGCGGCATCGGAATCACGCCAATCATACCGATGCTCGCTGAAGTCTCCGCTTCCTATGCTGACTGGCGCCTGGTCTATTGTGGCCGGTCTGCTGAATCGATGGCTTTTAGCGACGACGTTGTCGCGCTCGGGAGCGAGAGGGTCTTGCTTCACGAGAGTGAAACAAGTGGCTTGCTGGATCTGCCTTCGCTGATAGCCGAGACCGATTCCGGGACCGTGGTCTATTGCTGTGGGCCCGAGTCAATGCTGCGTGCTATCGACGAGTGTTGTGCGTCATGGTCGGACGACAGGATTCACGTTGAGCGGTTCACCCGTCGTGAGGATGGCTCCGAGGACTCGGCCGCAGCGTTTGAGGTTGAATTCGCGCGCTCCTGCCTTGTAGCAACGGTACCGGTTGACCGCTCCATCCTGGCTGTGGCTGAGGAACTTGGTGTGGACATCGAATCGTCCTGCCAGGAGGGCGTTTGTGGATCGTGTGAAACAAAGGTGATCTGTGGGATACCTGATCATCGGGACTCAGTGCTCAGTGAGAAAGAGCGTGCCGCGGGCCAGACGATTATGGTCTGCGTCTCGAGATCATGCTCGGCCCGACTGGTTCTCGACGCATAGCGAAAGTGGTTAAATCAGGAGTATGAATGATGACTGCAATGGTTTCTAAAATTGAATCGCCTGCCTCCGGTGAGCTGCCGCGCCACCGGCGAATTCTGCAAGAATCCGGGCCGGCGACCGGCCGGATTTCGGGAATCAACCACTTGGTTCTGTTCGTGCAGGACATGAACGAAGGGGTACGCTTTTACCGGGATGTGCTCGGCCTTCGTGTCGTGCGAACGGTTCGCTTCACCACCACTGCCGATGGCCTGCGTTCTGCCGCCCACCATTCAAGCGGGCTGGCGGTTCAACAGGCCGATCCCTCGTCCGTCGCCGTAAAGATGTCGGTTAGACAAGTCTTCTTTGAGATGAGTAACGGCTTGTTGTTTTCGCTCTACGAGGCTCCCGGCGTCGCAAAGCGTCCAGCCGCTCCAGTGAGCTCAGTTCTATGGCCAGCGGCCGGCACAGAAAAGTGGAGTCAGCCTACGGAGCCACAGAAGCTGGATCACCTGTCGTTCGACGTGCCAACACATGCTGACATTGTGTGGTTCCGTGAGCATTTGCTCTCGCATGGCGTTGCAGTGTCTGGGCTATCCGAGCGGCGCGGGGCGAACAACACACATCGGTTCATTTCCTCCATCTATTTCTCTGACCCCAGTGGCAACCCGCTCGAGATTTCGTCGTTCAATGCGCCTGAAGCGGGGTGGCCGTCATACGACTTCTCCACCTGGTTTATGGACGAAGATCCGGTTCCCGCGCTCCTCGACGTTACGTCTGATCAAGGTCGGGCGCTCGTTCCGCGCTGGGTCCGTGCGGCGGAGTGACGATGTTGATGTACTTCAAGGAAGTCACCGGCTGGGGAGAGGAGACGTGGGACCACGACGTCACGGGAGTTGCAGTCGATTCTCACGACCGGGTGTATGTCTTGCGGCACGGTGCTGTTCTGGTCACCGTCTTCAAACCTGATGGGACTGTTCTCGACCGTTGGGGCCAGGGTTGTTTCTCCAGCCGGCCGCACTTCATTTCTATCGGCAACGATAACAGGGTCTACATCGCTGACGACGGCGGCCATCGAGTCTACGTGTTTGACCTGGCGGGGAGCCTGTTAGAAACGATTGGTAGTGGCACTCCATCTGAGACGGGGTACGACACACACGCGCCGAACCCAGAGATTGCGCTTGACCGGATAGAGGGAGGGCCTCCATTCAACAGGCCTACCAAGGCGGCACCATGGCGAAACGGAGAACTCTTCGTGAGTGACGGATACCGCAATTGCCGTGTCCGCCGATTTTCCGCGGATCGTCAGCTACTACATTCCTGGGGTGGACCGGGGGCCGGCGAAGGCTGCTTTGTCATTCCACACAGTGTCGCGGTTGATAATGAAGGGCGCGTTTTCGTCTGTGATCGGGAAAACGACCGGATACAGATTTTTTCCTGCGACGGCCTGTTGCTTGACGTTTGGAGCGACGTGCAACGTCCAGCGGACGTCGCCCTCGATCGGCGGGGATACGTGTATGTAACCGAACTGCCACGTGGCCCACGAGACCTGAAGTCCTGGCGACTTGGGCGGGCGGGGCAAGAATTGCCCGGGAGGGTGACGATACGGTCCTCGAACGGCACTATCGTTGCGCAAGTGGTTTGTCCCGGGGTGGAGTTCCTTGCTCCGCACGCGATCGCGGTCGACTCCAGGGGCGCGATTTACGTGTCTGAGGTGCCGGAGTCCCTTGCTAATTACACCGGCAAGCCGCACCGGCCACATCGATGTTTGCGCAAATTCGAGCCGCGTTAAAGGCGGTGCCTCATATGTCCGTCAGTTTGAGGCCGCGCACGCTTGGCGAACTATTCCCGCGTGTCGATAATTCTCTTGATGAGCGCTAATCCTCGCCGCAACTCGTGACGTTCGGCTTCCGTTAGCTTTTCAAGCATCACGGAATTCAACCAGTCTTCGCGAACCGCGAAAATACTTTCCAGCGTCTTAATGCCTTTGCGTGTCAGTTGGATCAGTACTGTCCGGCCATCAGTGGGATGTGGTCGGCGTTCCACGAGGTCATCGTTTTCGAGCGCTCGAACAGTGATTGTCATTGATTGCGGACGGACACGCTCGGCCGCGGCGAGGTCGTTCGTGCTTAGCGCGCCTCGGCGCTGAAGATGGCCAAGCACGGTGAGCTGCGATAACGGAGGGCCTGACTCAACTCGAATAAGTCTTGCCCCACGGCTTAAAGTCTCGCGAAGCTCGAACGCGAGCTCCGCAACGGAATCTCTGTTTTTGTGCATGTTTGATCAAAATTTGCGCCGCAAGATACCGCCGCTTATATCCACGCGGTGGGATCCGTGAATGTATCACACGAAGCGCACACGTCCGCAGTGGTGGTCAGGTCCGGCCTGTGCCATCTTCCGGTCTTTGAAGGAGTTTGTTCATGTCCGAGAAGTTTAGCCTTCGTCCCGGCCAATCGGCCTTGCTTGTGATGGACTACCAGAAAGTGCTTCTGGAAAACTATGTCCCCAATGACCAGGCCGACACGTTGCTGGCCAGCACGGCGGCCATGATCGCCGCCGCACGCACGGCCCGCATGCTGGTCATCTACGTGACTGTCGCGTTCAGACCCGGCCACCCGGAAGTCAGTGCGCGAAACCGGCTATTTACGCTGCTCAAGCAAAACGGTCTGTTCGCGCGTGGTCACGTGGATACAGCGATCCATCCGGCGCTCGCGCCGGCGGAGGACGAGCCCGTTGTCATCAAGCATCGCGTGGGTGCATTCACCGGAACTGACCTGGAGATGCTGCTGCGTGCGAGTGGTATCGAGACACTCGTGCTCGCCGGTATCACCACGGCTGGCGTCGTGTTGTCGACCGTCAGACAGGCGTTCGATATGGACTATCGTGTGGTGGTTGCCGGCGACTGCTGTGCCGATCCGGATCTCGATGTGCACCAGATGCTGCTCGACAAAGTCATCGCCCAGCACGCGGAGGTCGTCTCCGCGCAACGGGTTATCGACGCCTTGTCAGTCTGACGTGAACCCGTCACCGGGACGGGCGGAGACATCGCGTGGCGGTCATGGGGTGGCAGGGCTTGTGGAAGCGGAGGGATTCCCGTGGATGAGATCGGGCAGATTGTCGTGCACAGGATGCACAACCTGAGCGAATGCATAAAGCCTTACCCATTCGCCATAACCCTTTACCAGAAAACCTGCCGAACGCTCCGTGTATTGCTGGCAGGACGTTTCATAGACGTTCGGTAGTGCAAACCATGGCACATGCGGCAGATCATGATGGACAGCGTGGCAGTTGTTGTTCAGGAGCAACTTGAAATCACGCAGAGCCTTTCTGGTTGGGGCTTGATGGCTCATCGCTCAGAGCAGACGCTCTTGCTGCTTGTGAGCGTTTCGCAAGCGATCGTATCGGGTGAAGACGTGACGAGATGATCGATGCGGTTGATGGCATGTCGTTGCCATTTTTACTACATCCGACTGGTTCGATCGGTCTATGCCAGACTCTTGACCCAAAGGCGAAAGGATGAGTGGCAGCGGCGAGATTTGAAGGGGCGGGAGTGGAACCACGCCAATCCGAAAATCCCATCTAGAGGCAGACAAGCGCAGAACCGCTCTCAGCCACTGCAAGAGTCCCTCGATTACCGGAGAAGCCGTCGCGATCAACCAAGTCGCGCCGAGCTCACTGCGTTAGCCCTTGATAAAGGCAAGCAGATCCGGGTTGATCACATCGGCGTGAGTGGTGAGCATGCCGTGCGGGTAGCCGGGATAGACCTTCAGCGTCGCGTTTTTGATGAGCTGGGCCTGGAGCAGGACGGCGTCCTTGTAAGGCACGATCTGGTCGTCGTCGCCCTGCATGACGAGGGTCGGGACGTCGATCGCTTTCAGGTCCCCGGTCTGATCGGTCTCAGAGAATGCCTTGATGCCTTCGTAATGCGCGTTGGCGGCACCCATCATGCCCTGGCGCCACCAGTTGTCCACCACGCCGTCTATTACTTTCACGCCAGGCCTGTTGAAGCCGTAGAACGGCAGGGGGACTTCGCGAAAAAACTGCGAGCGGTTGGCGGCGAGCTGCGCACGAAGCCCGTCGAATACATCGACGGGCGTGCCTTCCGGATTGCTGTCGGTCTTGAGCATGAGCGGCGGGACGGCGCTGACCAGCACCGCTTTGGCGACCCGGCCCTTGCCATGGCGGGCTACATAGCGTGCCACTTCGCCGCCGCCGGTGGAGTGGCCGATATGGATGGCGTCTCTCAGATCCAGATGCTCGACGACGGCTGCGGCATCCGCGGCGTACGTATCCATGTCATGACCGCCGGAGGTCTGGGTGGACCGCCCATGACCCCTACGGTCATGTGCAATCACGCGGTAGCCATGCTGGAGAAAAAACAGCATCTGCGCATCCCAGTCATCCGAACTGAGCGGCCAGCCGTGATGGAACACGATGGGCTGACCTTGCCCCCAGTCTTTGTAGAAAATCTCGGTACGATCTTTCGTAGTCACAAAAGGCATGTGTTTCTCCTATGACGTGCAGATGTAGGGCCAGGCCTTTTGGATGGCCTGGCAAGTTAACCGGACTCCTCGTCGGTGCCGGCTATTCTGGAATTGATAAGCAATGCAGATTACGTGTCGATTGGATCGAAATACCTCGATCGTTACGAGCAAGCACGGCACTCAAGCATGCTACGAAATGCGATAAAACTCACGCGCCGTTTGCGGCGACCGACCGAGAAGGCGCTCGAGGTCTTTTGTAACCTCCGAGAATTCACCCGCCGCTATTGCCTGAAACCACGCCGCGAGGAAGTCAGCCACGGGCGCGGGGAACCCTTCCTCGATGCGCGCTGCAACGAACTCGGCGACAGATACATCACGATATTCGACTTCTCGTCCGCTTGCTTCGGACATCGCCAAGGCTATCTCGGCCATGCCGACCGCCTTGCCGCCGGTGAGGGTGTAGAGCTTGCCTTCGTGGCCATCGCTGGACAGGACTGCCGCGGCGCCTTCCGCAAGGTCGCGCCGGCTGGCGAAAGCACCGACGCCGTGGCCGGCAGGTGCCCTGATGCCGGCTTTCTCCACGCTCTTGCCGAATGGCAGCGTGTCGAAATACATGGTGTTGCGCAGGATCGTCACGGAGAGCCCCGAGGCGTGCAACAGCGCCTCCGTTTCTTTTTCCCATTGCGTCACTTGCGGGATTTCGACCGTGCTGCCTTCAGCACGCTGCAGCGAGACGTAGTGCAGATGACGCACGCCAACTCGTTTTGCCGCCTCGATGACGTTCGAATGCTGCGTGAAGGCATCGGTGAAGGCCCGGGCTGATACGAGAAGTAACTTGTCCACACCGGAGAAGGCACGTTCGAGCGAGGTGGGATCGAGATAGTCTCCGGTGCGGACCTGTACGCCTTGTTCTGCGAACGCGTGCAGTTTTGCCGGATCGCGCGCCAGCGCGACGATGTTGCCGGCAGGAACTCGACGCAGCAAGAATTCGACTACCTGGTTGCCTAAGCCGCCGCTCGCGCCGGTAACGAGAATCTGGGTCATGGTTGAGTTCCTTATGCTACGGCCTGGGACGGGGTGTCGAACTGCTCGGCTTTGCCTCCCGTGTACAACTGGCTGAATTTCGTGGCCAGCACGAAGTCCTCACGTCGACCGGCCAGCAGATCGGCCAGGATCTCCTCGGACTGACCGAACTGGTAGCCGTTGGCCGTGTCGACGAAGTTGCCGCCGGCGTCCGCATAGGCGTCGAAGATGCGACGGGCCTCGTCGGGTTCGGCACCATGCCCCCAGCGCGTGCCGAAATTACCTGTTCCCAGCACCAGTTCAGAAACTCGCAGGCCGGTATGCTTGCCAAAGAGCTTGTAACGCATAAATCGTACTCCTCAATATTTGATATAGAATCCCGCGAAAATTCGAAGGAAATCTGCGCCGGATTATGAAGTCTTCGTGAACAACCTCACTCTGCGGTTTCCGCTTCGACTCCATCATTGCGATGGAGAAGACTGCTGATGGCCGAGTTGAGTATGCGATTGGAAAGCGTCTCGTCTTCGGCGAGGCGGGATAACACGAGCGTACCCACCATCGTCGAAAGCACGACGGCGGGGTCACGCTCGGCTTCCTGGGCAGATGACGCTTGCATGGCCAGGTCGATGACCTTGAGATACGATCTGATACCCGTTTCGAAACTTCGGATCAGTGCCGGACTGTGCCGGGCAGCATCAGGACCAAGCGCGGGAAAGATGCAACCGTCGGCGATCTGGTCGCGGTGCTCGGCGGATAGATAGCCGCTGATGATTGTGGCAAGCGCGTTTTCGCCGCTGCTCTCGACCAGGTGCGTCAATCTTTCCGTACTGTCAGCCAGCACGCGGTCACAGGCTTGAGCTGCGAGATCGTCTTTCGACTTGAACTGCTTGTAGAACCCGCCTTGCGTCAGGCCCGCCGCACCCATCAGATCATTGAGGCCAACCCCTTCGAAGCCACGTTCGCGGAACAGCCGGCCCGCCGCCTCGATGACTGTGCGCCGATTCTCTTCTGCCTGTGCACGACTGACCCTCATGAAGCTCTCCGCCGATTCGATGGGCCAATTATATGGTGACCACAATCTATGTGCAATGGAGAGCCTCAAATCTCATGGCGGCAGGTCGCGCGCATCGCTGGACACCGTCTTCGGTATCGTTGACGGTATCGGCGCGAGACGACTCGGCGGAAGAACGCCACCCCACAAGGACTCAGCCCCGCGATTGACGAGCGAGTGGGAGTAGAATTCGCGCTAGGAAACGTCATTCGCTAGTTGATTGGCTATTATTAAAGCGCCAGTTTTTGCGGCGCTTTATATTTTGTTTTGAGCACCATTTTTGGAATTTCCCCATGGAAATTAAAGTCAATTTTCTCGATAAGCTACGTCTCGAAGCCAGGTTCGATGACTTCACGGTAGTGGCCGACCAGCCTATCCGTTATAAGGGCGACGGCTCGGCGCCCGGTCCCTTCGATTATTTTCTGGCCTCATCGGCCTTGTGTGCGGCTTACTTTGTGAAGCTGTACTGCGTAACCCGCAATATTTCTACCGAAAATATCCGCCTGTCGCAGAATAATATTGTTGATCCGGAAAACCGGTACCAACAGATTTTCAAGATTCAGGTTGAGTTGCCGGCGGACATCTCGGACAAAGACCGCCAGGGTATTTTGCGTTCCATTGACCGTTGTACGGTCAAAAAAGTGGTGCAAGCCGGACCCGAGTTTGTGATTGAAGAGGTGGAAAATCTGGATGCCGATGCTCAGGCGTTGCTGACTCTAAATCCCGACTCCAATGCTCG
>Ga0302178_10000967_pt1 | contig 25052 bp, 27 predicted proteins | sample I_Palsa_E1_3_FD_198790 | JGI IMG/M metagenome (GOLD analysis project Ga0302178, IMG submission 198790) | Peat permafrost microbial communities from Stordalen Mire near Abisko, Sweden - I_Palsa_E1_3 | ecosystem: Environmental > Terrestrial > Soil > Palsa > Peat permafrost | place: Sweden... | reverse complement strand
TTAAGACCTTCGCTGACCCCCTCGCCGCAAAGGAGTGGCGCGACGACACTTCACGGCGGGTCCGCGTCGGGACCATGCGCGTCGACTCATCGACCACCATCGCCCAGGCGGCGGAGGCGTTGATCACCGGTATGAATGACGGCACGGTGCTAGACCGCACCGGGCGTCCGTACAAGCCGTCGACCCGACGCGGCTACGCTCGCGATGTGCGCAACGACGTAGTACCCGCGCTCGGCGGGCTCCGGTTGACCGACGTAAGGCGGCGTGACGTTCAGGCGTTAGTCGACGACCTGCGCGCTCGCTACTCGCCGTCGACTGTCCATAACAAGCTCGATCCGCTCCGCGTGATCTTTCGCCGAGCCCTACGTGACGACGTGATCGCCCATGACCCGACTATCGGACTAGAAATGCCATCGATACGCGGTCGCCGGGACAAGATCGCATCGCCTGCGCAGGCTGCGGTACTCATCGCTGCGCTTCCAGACTCGGAACGGGCACTTTGGTCCGCCGCGCTATATGCGGGCCTGCGCATCGGCGAGCTCCGAGCGCTGCGATGGTCAGACGTCGACCTGCATGCCAACGTGATCCGCGTTCGCGCCGGATGGGATGAGGTTGAGGGGGCCATCGATCCGAAGTCGCGCGCAGGCACTCGACCAGTGCCACTCGCCGGGGCGGTTCGCCGCGCAATGCTCGCCCACAAGCTCGCCACCGGCCGTGACGGCGAGGATCTCGTGTTCGGGAGGACCGCCGCGGAACCATTCGTCCGGAGTACTGTCCGAGCGCGAGCGCTCCGGGCGTGGGGATGGCGGCAGGTGCGCGAGTCGCAGACGACCGGTGGGAAGACCACCTGGTTGAAGGCTCACGATGACGCTCTCGACCCATTGACGCCACACGAGGCGCGCCACTGCGCCGTGAGCTACATGATCGCGGCAGGTATGAATCCGAAGCAGATCAGCGTCTACATTGGGCACGGCGACGTGCGCCAAACGTGGAATCGCTATGGCCACCTCATGCCGGGCGACGAGCAGACGGCCGCGGAGCAGCTGGACGCGTTCCTATCCTCGCCTGTGGACAAACCATGGACAAAGGGTGCAGGCCGTGTGCAGCGGCCCGGACCGGCCCCGAGCGGCCCATCTCCAGTAAAGTCGGGGTAACTCGGGGTCGCGGACGGCCCCGAGCCGTCCGGAACGGGCCGTTTGCACGGTTCGAATCCCGGTAGCGGTATTCGCAGCGCCTGCGTTTGGCGGCGCTTTGGGATTTGGGTCAGCTGGCCGACCCACGAGGCTGTGGGCCGGTCGCCGCGAACGCCAGCTTCGGAGACCCAGCGGCCGGTCCTCAGGAGGCGAGCATCTTCTTGACCGCTTGGCGGCTGACGCCCATCGCGCGGCCGATTTCGGCCTGCGATACGCCCTGGTCGATCAGCTCGCGGATCAGTTCACGCCGCTCGGCACTGGCTCGGCGCGCGATTATCGTGTGCTCCAGCGCTCGGTTGCGGACCTCGTTGAGGCGGCGGAACGCTTCTTCGTGCGGGGATGCTGCGCTCGGTGTACGCATGCCGGCATTGTGTCAACTGGGGGTTGTCGTGTCAACCATGGGTTGACACGAGGCGGCTTCCGTCTACTGCGCTACCGGCGCCCGACGCGCCCTTGCGCGCAGCCGCGAACGGCTGAGACCGTAGCGGCGACGGCGGTAGGCCGGAATCCAGCGGGCGGCGGCGACCTCGATCCCGACTGCGGTTGCGGTCACGAGCGCGCCGGCAAGCACGTCTAGCAGGAAGTGGTTACCGGTCCCGATCACGACGAACGCGGTCACGAACGGATAGGCGACGGCGACAGCGCGGGCTATCCGACTCGAAAAAACGCGCCACACGACGACGCAGCACCACGTCGCCCAGGCGATGTGCAGTGACGGCATCGCGGCGTACTGGTCCGCCGTGCTCGCCAGACCTCCCTGATGGAAATCACCCACGGCCTGCGTCAGCACGATGATGTCGCGGAAGCCGTCGGATGCGAGCATCCGCGGCGGTGCGACCGGGAAGAGCCAGAAGATCGCGAGGCCGATCAGGTTGATGATCACCAGCTGGGTGCGCAGCGGGCGGTAATCGCGCGACTTGCGCCACCAGAGATAGGCGAGCAGCCCGAACGTGACGAAGAAGTGCGCCGATACGTAGTAGTAGGAGAGGATCAGACCGAGCGTTGCGTGGGCGGCAACCCAGCGATCGAGGCCGAGCTCCGGCGAGATGTTCAGCGAGCGCTCGAGTGCGAGCACCGCTGCTGCGTTGTGGAGCGCGACGATGCGGCGCAGCGGTGCGAGGTTGTTGATCTGGTCGTAGAGCCACAGCAGCCAGATGACGACGATCGCCTCCAACCAGACCGGCGCGCGGCCGTCGGCGCGTGTGAACACGCGACTCAGCAGGAGCTGGAGGCGGCTCTGTGGGGCCGCCCGGTCGATCGCATCCGGCGCGGCAGACTCGATCGCTCCCTGAACGACAGAGTCGACCGGCGAGCTGTCGCTCTGCGGTTGCTCGTCTACGGCTGTCTTGTGTCGCGTTGCCATTTCATCGCCCGAAGTGGACCGGCGCCATGCGCGGATGCACCAGCGGTCAGGACCCGTGACCGCGGGCCGCGCTGCAGATTGAAATCTAATTGTCGCGCATGACCGATGCGGCGTCGTCTGCGATCTCCCGACGAGCGGAGATCCTCGGGCCTGGCGGTGGTGTCCTGGCAAGCGTTCGGGTCCCACCGGACGCTTGGTTCCACGGCCAGCGTGTGCGGTGATCTAGGCTCCGGGGCGTGCTCGCTGCGATTCCGAGCCCGTCGGCGAACGGGTTCCACATCGGTCCGCTGTTCATCCATGCCTACGGACTGGCCTATGTCGTCGGCGTCGCTGCGGCGGTCTACCTCACGCGACGGCGCTGGGAGGCGCTGGGCGGCGACCGCGATCTTGTCTACGAGGTTGCCCTGTGGGGCTTCCCGGCCGGCGTTATCGGCGGGCGACTGTACTTTCTCGCCACCAGCTGGAACGAGGTGCCGCGACACTGGTGGGGGCCGTTCGCGGTCTGGGACGGCGGCATGGGCATCTGGGGCGGCATCGCGCTCGGCACGCTCGTCGGGCTCTGGGTCCTGCGGCGCCGTGGCGCCAACCTCGCGCTGTTCATGGACGCCGCCGCGCCGGGGATCCTCGTCGCGCAGGGCATCGGACGGATCGGCAACTACTTCAACCAGGAGCTCTACGGGGCGCCGAGCTCGCTGCCCTGGGCGGTCGAGATCTCGCCCACCCATCGCTACACCGGCTATCTCCAGTACAGCTCGTTCGAGCCGATGTTCCTCTATGAGCTGATCTGGGACTTCCTGTTCGCGGCGGCGCTGATCTGGCTCGGCAGGCTCCGCACGATTCGACCGCCCGGTCTGTTCGCCCTCTATGTGGCCGGCTACAGCGGATTCCGGATCTTCGAGGAGACGCAGCGGATCGACCCGTCGAAGTACCTGTTCGGGCTGCGTCTCAACTTCTACGTCGCCGCCGCTCTCTGCCTGATCGGGCTCTGCTGGTTCGTCTGGACGCAGCGCCGGGCCGCGAGCGCAGAGCCGGCGTCGGCGCAGGCGCTGGCCGTGGATCGCTCAGCCGGCTCGAGCGCGCTCGGCACGCAGTGAGAGATTCGCGCACTCGGCGCAGACCGACGCGGGTATGAAGCCGAACCGCATCAGCACGGCAAAGAGCTGGCAGCCGATGCAGAGCGCGAAGATCGACTCGAGTCCGGAGGCGACGATCATCAGTGCAAGCAGCACGATCGCGATCGGGTGGTCGTGGCCAACGAGCGCGATCAGCGCGGCGGCAGTCGTCAGGACGGCGCCGATTCCCTGGGCGAAGCGCTTCGGCGGGCCCGCGACCGGCTTCGCCGGACCGAGCCGCGGCGCGATCACAGACGTCGCGACGGCGCCCAGCGGGCTCAGCGTCGGGCCCGTCAACACGCGGGCGATGAAGCCGTAGGCGAGGACGACGAGCAGCCAGTAGACGCCGCTTGCGAGCGTCGCGATCGAGAGCACGAAGACCGTGCCGGCGACGACCCGCGCGGCCTTCTCGTTGACCGGGTTGGGGAATGAGAAGAGCGTCTGCATCACGATCGAGTCTACAAACCTCACTCAGCCGGTGAAGTATTGGTGGGGTCCGCAAATTCCGCCCAAGCCGGCGGTTCCGCCGGTGCGACGATTTACGCTGGCAGCGGATGCCGAAAAGAACGCCGCTGCGAACAGTCGTCATCGACATGGGGTCGAACTCGTTCCGCCTCGTCGCCTACGACTACGTCCCGGAGCGGTGGTGGCGGCGCAGCGACGAGATCTACGACGGCGTGCGAATCGGCGCCGGGCTGCTGGCGCGGGGGACGCTGTCGGCGGAGCGGATCGAGCGGGCGCTCGAGGTGCTCGAGGTCTACGCCCATTTCTGCTCGGCGAGTGGAATACCGATGGCCAACGTCACGGCCGTTGCGACGAGCGCGATCCGCGACGCCACGAACGGCAGCGACTTCGTCGCGCAGGCGAGAGAGCTGACCAAGCTGTCGGTGCGCGTGCTCAGCGCCGACGAGGAGGCCTATTACGCCTACCTCGCGGCCGTCAATTCGACGACGCTCGTCAACGGAGCCGTCCTCGACCTCGGCGGCGGGAGCCTCCAGCTCGTCCACGTCGATGGGCGCGCTGCGCGCGCGACGGCGTCCTGGCCGCTCGGGACGGTCCGCATGACCGAGCGGTTCTTCGCCGACAAGCGAGCCACGACGAAGCAGTGCGCGGCGCTGCGCGAGTACGTCCTCAGCGAGCTGGGCAAGGCGCCATGGCTCGAGCGGCTCGGCGGGACGATCGTCGGGACCGGCGGAACCGTGCGCAACCTCGCGTCGGCGGCGGCCACGGCGGCCGAGCGGGCCGGGCTCGGCGTGCATGGCTACGTGCTTGCTCGCGAGGCACTCGGTGATCTGATCGACCAGCTCGCAAGGCGCTCGGAGGCAGCACGCGCGGAGATCCCGGGGATCAAGCCCGAGCGCGCCGGCGTGATCCTCGCCGGCGCGGTCGTGATCGCGACGGTGATGGACTGCGCGGGGGTGGGCGAGCTGCAGGTCACCGAGTCGGGACTGCGCGAAGGTTTCTTCTCGTCCTATCTCTCGCGCTACGAGCCGCCGCTGTTTCCCGACGTCCGCCGGGCGAGCGTCTGGAATCTCGCGTACCAGTACCAGGCCGATCTCGAGCACGCCGAGCACGTGGCGCGCCTGGCGGTCCAGTTGTGGCGATCGCTCGAGGCTGTGTCGGCGACGCCACCGGTCGATCTCGACGCCGACGAGCTGTTGTGGGCTGCCGGGATGCTGCACGACATCGGCATGGCGATTGACTACGACGATCATCACAAGCACTCGCGCTACCTGTTGCTGGCAGCCGGGCTTCCGGGCTTCAGCCAGCGCGAGCAGGCGCTGATCGCGCAGGCGGTGCGCTACCACCGTAAGGGCACACCCGAGCTCGGCGTGCTCGGATCGCTGTGCGAGCCCGGCGATGACCGTTTGCTCACAGCTTTCGCCGCCGTGCTCGCGCTCGCCGAGTACCTCGACCGTAGTCGTGACGGGGCGATTGGCGTGGCCGGAGTCCACGCCAACAACGGCACGCTCGCGCTTGATCTCGAGGTCGCGCGTCGCGGCGATGAGGTCCTCGCGCGCTGGGGCGCTGAGCGCCAGTCCGATCTCTTCCGGCGCGCCTTCGGTCGTGCCCTGACGGTCGCCTGAGCGGCCTCGACGCAAGGGCCTCAAAGCCCCGCGTCGTTTACCCTGAAGAGCGTGGCCGAAGACGTCTACGACCTGTACCAGCGCGGAAGCGCGCTGCTCGAGAGCGGCGATTTCGCGGCAGCCGCTGTGCCGCTGCGCCGCGCGCGCGAGCTCGAGCCGGACAAGGCCTCGATTCGCGAGGCGCTGGGGCGCGCTCTGTTCCACAGCCAGCGCTACCGCGAGGCCGCTTCCGAGTTCGATGCGCTGGCTCGCGCGGCGCCGACCAACGACTACGCCCACTTCTGCCTCGGGCGCGCACTGCAGCAGCTTGGACGCCACAAGGAGGCCTGCCGACCGCTCGCGATCGCCGCGTGTCTGCGGCCCGAGCGAGCCGAGTACCGCGCCTACCGTGATCGCGCCCGGCGCGCTGCCTCGCAACTGTGGACGCAATCATCTAGCTAGGGCCCCGGCGTCCGCTCGCCGCGCTGCTCGTCGGAGCAGGGCGGGATGGTGGATCAGCGTTGAACGCCGGGCTCGACACGGCGCTCGGTGGCATTGGTGCCGCGGCCCTGTCGGCGCTCTGGCGCCGGCGCAGCTCGCGGCGCGCCGGCGCGGCGAGCGTGCGCCTGCTCGTCGAGCCCTACCGCAACGATCGCGCGACGCCCGAGTCGCTGCTGGCGAGCTTCACCGCACTGCACGCCCTGCTTGCCGGCGCTGGTCGCTGGGACCCGGCTGGGCGGCGACGGGCACTGGCGCTCGAGGTCCACCTCGATCGGCGCGCCGGTGGCGCGCCGATCGCCTGGTTTGCGCTGCGCTGCCCGGCGGGCCTCGAGCGCCAGGTCGAGGCGGCGCTGCGCCTGAGCTATCCCAACGCCTGCCTGCGCGTGTTGCGCTCGCCGCTCGAGGCGCCGCCGGCGATGGTTGTGCTCCACCGCCACAGCCCGCTGCGTGCGCCGGTCGCGGCAGGGCAGGCCGGCGGCGGCTCCGAGCTCGCGCGAGCCGACGGGCTGCTGCGGGCGATGGCAGCGGCCGGCGCGCCGGCGAGCGTGCAGCTCGTCCTGAGCCCCGCCTCGCGCTTCGTCGAGCAGCTCGCCGAGACGTCGCTGGCGCGCACGGAGAAACGCTCGCTCGAGCCGATCGGCGCGCTCTTCTGGGCCGAGCTGCGCGTGTTCGCGAGCGACCGCCGTCGCGCGCGTGGGATCGCCAGCGCGGCTCGCGCCGCCGGTGGCGGTCCGCGGCTCGTGCCGGCGTGGACGCGCCGGGTCGCCGACCCGCAGGCGCTTGGTGTGCTCAGGCTGCATCGCGCGCCACGCCGGCTCTATCGCGCGGCGGAGCTGACCGGTCTCTGGCAGCTGCCCTCGCCCGACTTCAGCGCGCTGCCCTGCCTGCGCCGTGCGCTGCCGCTCGCGCCGGCGCCGCCTGGGATCAGCCGGCCGCAGGCGGGGCGGGGGCTGCTGCGCGACGAGCATGGCGGCGTGACGATCGCCGTCGAGGTACGCCGCCAGCACACCGCCGTCGTCGGCGCCGTCGAGCAGGGCAAGAGCTCCTATCTCGCTGCCAGCGCCAGGGAGGATCTCGCGCGACCGGACTGCGCGGTGATCGTGCTCGACCCGAAGGGCGACGCCGCCGACGCGGTGCTGAGCGTCGTTCCCGCGACACGGACCTGCACGCTGCTCGACATGGCGGCGCCGACCTGCGGCTTCAACCCGCTCGCCGTCGCCGCGGCGCCCGACGCGGTCGCCGACCAGGTGGTCGGCGCGCTGCGCGCACTTTTCAGCGAGGGCGAGGTCCGCGGCAGCTCCGATCGCTACCTGCGCAACGCGATCATCGCGGCCCTCGCCTGCGAGCCGCGCGCGAGCCTATGGGACGTCGCGCGACTGCTCGAGGTTGGTACCGGCGGCGCTGCGGCGCGTGCTGCGGCCGCCGAGCGCCTGGTCGCGCTGCCCGCCTATAGCGAGGTCGCGACGTTTCTCGCCGAAGAGCTACCGGTGCAGCTCGCCGATGCACGCGCGACGACGACGGCGAAGCTTGACGCGCCGGCGAACAAGCTCGCTCGCGTGCTGAACTCGCCCGCGGTCAAGCGCGTGCTCGCCAACGAATCGCTGCGGATCGATCTCGATCAGCTGATCGAGGGCGCCGAGGTCCTGGTGGTGCGTGGCGCGCTCGGCGAGATCGGCGCCGGCAACGTGGCCGTGCTGATGCAGTTGCTGCTCGGGATGCTCGACGCGGCGCTGGCTCGCGTGCAGGACCGCCGCAGTGTCGAGCACCGCCGGGCGGTCGCGCTGAAGATCGACGAGGCGCCGCTGGTGATCAACGAGAACTTCGCCCAGACGCTCGCGCTGAAGCGCTCGGCGGGGCTCGAGACCGTCGCCTGCTGGCAGACCGACGCCCAGTGGCCGCTCGAGTTGCGCGAGCAGCTCGATGCGCTGTTCGCCCATCGCGTGCTGTTCGCGACCGCATCGTCGGCTGACGCGCGCGCCGCCTCGGCGCTGCTGCTGTCGGAGTTCTCAGACCAGCTCCGTGGCGGCGACGAGCAGGCGATCCGCCTCGCCAGCCCGGACGTTCGCCTGCACCTGCCGCGGCACACGGCGCTCGCGAGCTGGACGACGCCGGCCGGGCGCGAACGGCCGTTCATCGCGCGGACGATCCCGATGGCGCTCGATCGTGATCGGATCGAGCACCACGCTGAGCGCCAGCGGGCCCGCGGCGGGCGCGAGCTTCGCGATCCGCGCCCGCCGGCCGATCTGCTCTCGCTGCAGCCGCCCCCGCGCGTCGTGCAGCCGCCCCCGCCGCCGGTGCAGTCGCCCCTGGCCGTTGACAATCCGCCGGGCGAGAGCTTCGCCGAGCTCCAGCAGGCGGCACGCGCGACGCGCGTTCGCTGGCTCGCAGTGCCCGGCCCGCGAGGCAACGTCGCGCTCGAGCCGAGCGATCGGGCGCTGCTCGAATGGCTCGCGGCAGCACGCTGTGCACTGACCACGCAGATTCACCGCCGGATCCGTCCCGGTCGCGCGATCACGACGACCCAGCGCCAGCTGAAGCGATTGGCCGATACGGGGCTCGTCGCGCGCTTCCAGCTCTACCGCGGTGATGGCGGCGGGATCCCACAGTGCTGCACGATCACGGCTGCCGCGATCGAGCTGCTCGCGATCCGCGGTCGCAGCGCACCCGAGTTGGGTGAGGAGGCGCTCGCCGGGCTGCTGATCGACCTCCAGGTGACCGGCTGGCTGCTCGCGTTCGAGACGAACGCCGGCGCCGGCGTCAGCGAGGTGCTCGGGCCGGGGCGGGCCGCGATCGCGCCCGGCGGTGGCCGGCGGCTCTCGCCGCACGAGCTCGAGTTGCCGGCGGGCATGCACCTGCGTGAGTTTCTGCGCCGCGCTCCCGATGGCACTGCGACCCCGGTCGCGACGTTCACGCCGGTACGCCCGAACGCGGTCATCGAGCTGACGGGCGGGCGCGACCTGCTCGTCGTGCTCGACCACGGCGGCACGCTCGACTGGCTGGAGCGCTATGACCACCTCGTCAGTGGCTGGTGGCGCGCCGTGCCCCGCTATGCCCGCACCGGCGCAGCCCCGTCGGTCGTCGTCCTCTGCGCCGGATCGGAGCCGGCCCGGGATCGTGCGCGCAGCGCCGATGGCGTGCTCTGCGCGACGCTGGCGCGAATCGGCAGCGACCCGCTTGACTGGGAGCGGCCGGGCCGGGCACTGATCCGCTTCGCCGACCCAGCGGCAGCCCACGCCGGCAGCCTCGTCGCCTGGCAGCTGCCGCGCCACCCCCCGGCGCTGCGCAGCGGCGCCGAGGATGAACTGCTGGCGGTCGAACTGGTTACGCCACCGGCAGCCGCGCGCTCGACGCCGCCGCCCTGGCGCTGAGCCTCGCAACCCCTGCCGCAACTGCAGTGGCCCCCCGACGGCAGCGCCGCCGCAGCGCCGGGCGACGCTAGCGTGATCGCCCTCACTCAAATTCACCTCACCACACCAACAAACACCCCACGCCTGTCACAACGCGCTCGCTCTGTCGGTGAAAACGCCGTCAGCACCTCCGTCAGATGACCCGCCCAAGCGCATCCGGCAGCGTCCCCGCCGCACAACCAGCCACCGCCAGGGTGCACTCGCTGCTGCAGCGCTACACCGCACTCGACGGCATCACCGCACGCGAAATCGTGCTGCTTCTCGCCGCTCGCGGCTCCCGCCTCGTGGTCGATCGTCGCGCGAGCGATGGCTCCGATCCGCGCCTGCTGGCCCACCTCGCCGCCGATGAGCCCGACGCGAACGCGCAACGTGTCTGCCGCGAGTACCTCGCGAGCCCGTCGCGCCGTTGCCGCGCTCCGCGCGCTGCCGACCTGATCGGCCGCCCCGACGGCTCGCCGCCGCCGGCCGCAGCCCTCGCAGCGCCACCCGCGAGCGTCCTCGTCGACGTCGGCGGCACCCGCTACAGCCTGCAGGTCCGGGGCGAACCGCTCGAGCTGCGCTGGCAGCGGCTGGCGCCTGACGGCCTGGAGCCGTGCACGGTCAGCGCACGCGAGGTGGTCGCCGCGCTGGAGGACTACGAGCCGGTGCTCGCACTCACGCGCGCCGCGGTCGCCGCGCTGCGCCTCGACCGCCGAGTGTCGATTGCGACGCTGGCGCTCGAGCTGCGCCGGCTCGAGGCTAGCCCGATCGTTCTCAACCGCCGGCTCCGTGAAGCCGTGCTCGACGCGGTGGGCCGGCGCGGCGTCAGCCTCAGCGCGATCGCAATCGCCTGCGGGCGGATGAAGCGCGACCCGCGCGGCAACGGCTCGGGCGAGACGAGCTGGCTGGCGCGACGCGTCGGCCTGATCGCCGACGGCGGCGCCGGCGCGCCCAACCCGTGGGTCCACAGCGACACGCTCGCGCTGATCGCGCGCGACGGGCTCGGCATCGCGCCGCGCGACGTCGAGCTGGGCTGATCGCGGCCCTGGCCAGCCAGTCACGCTCGGCTGTTGTCCTGCTCGCGATCATCGACGCGCGCCGACGGATCGCTGCCGAGCGGGCGCTCGCACCGCTAGCGCCGGCGCTGCTGGTTGCGCGCGCGACCAGCGCGCCGGCGATCGTCGTGCTCGACGACCCGGATCGCCTCGCCGACCTGCGCCGCGACTACCCGGCCGCGCTGTTGCTCGTCGCGCTCGTCGGCGCCGGCGACGTCGCGCGTGCACTCGACGCCGGCGCCGACGCTGTCGTCGGACCCGCGGCCCCGGCCGAGCTGCGGGCGCGAGTCGGCGCCCTCCTACGGCGCCGCGGTGGCGTGGTCCCAAGCAGCACTCGAGTCGGCCCGCTCGCGATTGACTTCGCCAGCCGCAACGCTGCGCTCGACGGCCGCGCGCTGGCGCTGCGCCCGCGCGAGTTCGCGCTGCTCGCGATCCTCGCCAGCGAGCCCGGCCGTGTCTTCACCAAGGCCGAATTGCGCCAGGCCTGCTGGTACGACGGGGCGTCAAAGCCGACCGGCCGCGCGCTCGAGACGCAGGTCGCGCGCCTACGCCGGCGGCTGGGGAGCGGAGCGCCGATGCTCGTCACCGTATGGAGCGTCGGCTACCGGCTGAGCGACAGATCGAGCTAAAGCCAGAGCTGCTCCGCGCCGTCATGCGGTGAACCCAGCAACATGCCGATGGCTGCCAGCAGCTGACTCGTATCGATCGGCTTGCGCACGAAGCCCGACGCACCGGCGGCGAAGCAGCGGGCGCGCTCACTGGCGCCAAAGCCCGTCACGGCGATGATCGGCAGCGCGACATGGCGGGGATGGCCGCGGATCGCGGCGATCGTCTGGTAGCCGTCCATCACCGGCATCCCGATGTCCATCAGCACGATCCCAATGTCACGCCGCTCGTCGAGGGCGTCGAGGGCAACGAAGCCGGTGTTCGCGGCGACGACAGACAGCCTGCCCCGCTCGAGCAGCGCCTTCAGCGCCAGCGCACTACTGACGTCGTCCTCGACGACGAGCGCCGTTGCGCCGGCGACGGCACCGGCATAGAACGCGTCGCGTTCGAGTACCTGTGTTGCCCCCTCGCTCGGCGTCGGGGACCAGCTGGTCGGACCTGGAAATGAGCTCATGCTCAACCTCCGCTTTTGCACTGCGGACGGATTGGACTGAGGTCATCGCGTTGCCCGTTGCGCCGGCGGCCCGCTTTCCGCCCGTTCGGCGTGCGCGGCTCGGCACGGTGGCCGGAATCCAACTACGAGCGAGATGTCGGCACTCGCCGCGCGCAGCTTGAGGCGACGCGCGCGGGGCGCCTGACGCTCGCCGGCGCGCAACAGCTTTCTGACGAGGCGATGGCCGTGAAGTGCGCGGCCGCGCCCACCAACCACACCCCAAAACCAAACCACTGGAGGTTCCATGTCGGTTATCTGGAGCGTGCCCGCCTGCGGGCTCGCCAGCTACACCTGCCTGCGCCGGACCACGCTCCCCTGGAACGTGGTGCTCGCGCTGGTGCTGTTCGCCTCGCCGTTCGTGCCGCTACAGGCCGCGGCGGCGGTGGTCGGCGTGCTGCTCGCGCTCGCCCGCGGCGGGCGCCGTGTGCGTCCGCGCGGCATCGACGGCGACGGTCTTGCGATCGGCCGTGACCGCAACGGCCGGCTCGTGCGGATCCCGCTGCGTGAGCGCAGTGGCTCGCACACGCTCGTCGTCGGTGCGACCGGCTCGGGTAAGACCGTTACCGAGACCTGGGTGCTCGCGCGGGCGATCGATCACGGCCACGGCGCCGTGATCGTCGATCCGAAAGGCGATCGGCTGCTCCGCGCCGAGGCTCGTGCCGCGGCCCTGCGCAGCGGTCGCCGGTTCATCGAATGGACGCCGCAGGGACCGGCGATCTACAACCCCTACGCCCACGGAAGCCCGAGCGAGATTGCCGACAAGGCGCTCGCCGGGGAGTCCTACAGCGAGCCGCACTACCTGCGCCAGGCGCAGCGCTATCTGGCGCATGCGGCACGCGCCGCGGCCGCTGTGGGGGAGACGCTAACCCCGCGGCGACTGCTCGAGCTGATGGACCCGCGCGCCCTCGAGCTGGCGGCGCGAGGGATCGCTGACGAGACGGCGGCGCGGACGCTGTTCGCCTACCTCGACTCGCTCGACGCGCGCCAGCGTGCCGGGCTCGCCGGGACACGCGACCGTCTGGCGATCCTGGCGGAGTCGGAGCTCGGCTGCTGGCTCGACCCGGGTAGGGGACGGGCGATCGATCTGCTGGCCGCGGTGCGGGAGCGGGCGGTCGTCTACTTCTGCCTCGAGGCGGACCGCCTGCCGCTGCTCGCACGGATGCTTGCCGCGGCGATCGTGCAGGACCTGCTGACCGTTGCCGCCGAGTGCCAGCGCGAGCCGGTTGGCACGCTCGTCGCGATTGACGAGTTCTCGGGCGTCGGCGCGGCCGGGGTCGCACGGCTGTTCGGGCGGGCCCGTGCGGCGGGCTTCAGCCTGCTGCTCGCGACGCAGGAGCTGGCGGATCTGCGCGCCGCCAGCGACGAGTTGCTCGAACAGGTGCTCGGCAACGTCGAGACCGTCGTTGCCCACCGCCAGAGCGTCCCCGACTCGGCCGAACTGGTCGCGCGGATCGCCGGTACGCGGCAGGTCTGGACGAGGACGGAACAGCTCGAGCACGGCTTCGCGACCGGGCGCGGCACTCGCACGCCCGGGCGCGAGTACGTGATCCATCCCGATGCGATCAAGGCACTGGCGCCAGGTAGTGCGGCGGTCGCGGTCGCGAGTGCCGGCAGCTGCCAGCTCGCGCAGATATTTCACCCCTGAAAGGAGCATGAGATGACTGGAATTGACGAACGCGCCCGGGTGCTGCTCGACTGGCTCGCCGGGATCGGGGCTGCCGCGCTGGCGGAGATCGCCGACGCTGCGGGCCTCAGCGCTCCAGCCACCGCGGCACGTCTGCGGCGCCTGGAGAGCGAGCGGCTGGTTGTATCCGTGCGTCTGTTGCATGGCCAGCCGGCGCTCTATGCGATCACGCGCGGCGGGTTGCGCGCGGTCGGGCGCAACGAGCTCGCGCCGGTCCGTGTGAGCAACTCGGGCTTCCTGCACCTGCTCGAGTGTGCGCGCGTCGCGCGCTCGCTCGAGTGCGTGCTCGCCGGCAGCCATACGGTCCACTCGGAGCGTGAGCTGCGGGCATGGGAGCGAGCCGCCGGCAGGCCACTCGTGAGTGCCGAGCTCGGCTTCAGCGTCGCCGCCGGCGCCGACGTCCACCGGCCCGATCTCGTCTGCCTGCCGGTCGGCTCCGGCGCGGCGCTGCTGCCGCTTGCAGTCGAGGTCGAGCTGACGGTCAAGGCCCCGGCGCGGCTGCGCGCGATCGTGCGTGGTTGGGCGCGCAGCCGGCGCGTTGCTGGCGTCGTCTACTACGCGGCGCCGGCGCCCCTGCGCGCGCTCGAACGGGCGGTGCTCGAGGAGTCTGCGGCGCCGCTGGTCCAGGTTCTGCCGCTGGCGGCGGCGGCACGGCTGCCGGCGGCGTTCGCGGACCCGCGATCGACGAGTCCCATCCCAAGGGCGCCGTAGCGTGGCGCGTTCACGCTGGACCGACGAAGGAAGGAGCGATTCAATGGCATCGATCAACCGCTGCGTGCTGGTCGGGAACCTGACCCGTGACCCGGAGCTGCGCTCGACGACGAGCGGCACAAGCGTCTGCCGGCTGCGTGTCGCCTGCAACACGCGGTGGCGCAACAGCGAGACGGGGGAGTGGGACGACAAGCCGAACTTCTTCGATGTGTCGGTGTTCGGCGCAAGCGCGGAGGCCTGTGCGCGGTTCCTCGAGAAGGGTCGGCCGGTCGCGATCGACGGGCGGCTCGACTGGCACGAATGGGAGAGCAGCGAGGGAGAGCGGCGCCAGGCTGTCGGCGTGATCGCCGACAGCGTGCAGTTCCTCGCCTCGCGGACCGCCCCTGCCGGTGAGGCAGCGGGCGAAGGGGAGTTGGTGGAGGAGCCAATCCCCTTCTAGACAGCTCTGATGCGGTCGGCGCAGGGAGGCGCCGACCGCATTGCTGCAGTGGGCGTTATCGTTCCGGCGATTGGGGAGTGGGCTTCTCGCCCGCGAGGATGGAGACAGGCGCGGCCCGTGATTGCTGCAACCAAGTCGGTCGATCGGTTCGAATACGGCGCCTGCGCCGCCGCTCGAGCGGCCGGCAGCGGGCGGTAGGCGACGGTAAGCGGTGCCCGTTCGCTCGGAGCTGACGCCCCGATCCTTTCCCGCGCACAACTATCTCGTTGGTCGCGAGAAGATCCGTGAGTTTGCGCGCGCCGTGGGGGAGGTCAACCCGCTCCACCTCGACCTCGATGCGGCACGGGACGCCGGCTACGCCGACCTCGTCGCGCCGCCGATGTTCGCGGTCGTCTACGCCGCGACGGCGTTCGAGGATGCGATGCACGACCCCGAGTTGGCGATTGACTTCGCGATGCTCCTGCACACGGGCCAGGAGTTCACCTGGGGTCCGTTGGTGATCGCCGGTGACGAGATCACGACCGAGGTGTCGCTGGCCGAGGTCAGCGAGCGCGCCGGACTGCTTTTCTATCCGTTTCACTCGAGCTCGCTCAACCAGCGCGGCGAGCAGGTCTGTGCCGGCATCTGGACCGTCGTCGTGAGGCCGCGCGAATGAGCGCGCTCGAAGTCGGCAGCGAGCTTCCGCCACTCAAGGTCACACCGGACCGCTACGCCACGATCCGCTACGCCGGCGCATCGGGCGACTTCAACCCGATCCACCTCGATGACGAGTTCGCGCGCTCGGTCGGCCTGCCGGGGCGGATCCTCCACGGTCTCTACTCGATGGCACTCGTCGCACGGGCCCAGACCGAAGCCGCCGGTGGTCCCGAGAAGCTCAGGCGGCTCGTCGTCCAGTTCCGCGGCACCGCTCTGCCCGAGCACGAGATCGAGATCAGCTCGAAGGTCACGGAGCTCCGCGACGGCAAGGCGATCGTCACCACCACAGCGACCCAGAATGGCAAGGCGATCATCCGCAACGCGACCGCCGAGCTCGAGCTTTGACCGTCGACCCCTCGCGTCCGCCTAGGCCCGCAGTAGTCAGCTCCTAAAATCGGTCACCAATGCCACCCGAGCGCTCATCACCAGGCGAGGAGGCCGACGCAGTCGGCCCCCGGAGCCTCCTCACGCCGCGTCAGGAGGCGATCCTGATCAAGGTCGTCGAGACCTACGTGCAGACCGGCCAACCGGTCGCATCGAAGACGCTCGCGGCCGACCCCGCGCTCGCCAGCGCGCCGTCGACAATCCGCAACGAGCTGGCGCTGCTCGAGGAGCACGGTCTGCTCGCGCACCCGCACACCTCGGCCGGGCGGATGCCGACCGATGCCGGCCATCGCTACGTCGTCGACCGGCTGCTCGCCGCGCCGGCGAGCACCGCGCTCGACCTCCCGGTATCGCTGAGCCCGGAGCGCCGCGAGCTCGACGACGCGCTGCGCGCCACGACCGAAGCGCTCGCCGAGATGACCAACCTGCTCGCCGTCGCGTCGGCGCCGGCCGTCGAACGCGCAACGATCCATCGCGTCGAGGTGCTGACGCTGCCCGCGGGCGTCGTGATGGTCGTCGTCATCACCTCGGCCGGCGGCGTTTCGAAGTTCCTGCGCACGTTCGAGGCGCCGGTCGATCCCGGCCTCGTCGCCTGGGCCGGGGAGTACCTGAACGAGCGCGTCGGCGGTCTGCCGATCGGCGCCCGGATGCTCGGCCAGCGGCTGGCGACGGACGCCGAGCTGGGGCCGCGCGAGCGCGCCTTCGTCGAGCAGCTCGCGCCCGCCTTCGGTGAGCTCGGCGGCGGCGGCGAGGACGTGCTCTATATCGACGGTACGTCGCGTCTGCTTGGCGCGCACCGGCTGGCGAGCATGGCGCAGGTGAACGAGCTGATGGCGCTGATCGAGGAGCGGGTGGCGCTCGTCGACCTGTTGCGGCGCGCTTTCGCCGAGCGCGGCGTGTTCGTGCGGATCGGTGCCGAGAACGACGTTCCCGGCCTGCGGACGCTCGCGATCGTCGCGTCCCCCTACGGCGTGACCGAGCGCAAGCTCGGGACGGTGTCGGTGATCGGGCCCGTGCGGATGGATTACGCGACGGCGATCGCGAGCGTGCAGGCCGTCTCGCGTCAGCTTTCGCGCTTCGTCGAAGACGTCTATAGCCAATCCTGATGGCAAGCTCGGCCCAGCCCCGTGACCCGTATGACGTGCTCGGCGTTTCGCGCGAGGCGGATGACACGCAGATCAAGAAGGCGTTTCGCGGCCTGGCGCGCGAGCTGCACCCCGATGTCAACAAGGAGGATCCCGACGCCGAGGAGAAGTTCAAGGAGGCCGCGGAGGCCTACGAGATCCTCTCCGATCCGGACCGCCGCGCGACCTACGACCGTTACGGCCACGAGGGGCTGCGCTCCGGCGGCTACCAACCGAACTTCGACCAGTTCGGCTCGATCAGCGATCTGTTTGAGCAGTTCTTCGGCTCCGCCGGCGGCGGGATCTTCGGCGGCGGATCGCGCGGCCCGACGCCGGGCGGCGACGTCGGCGCCGAGGTCCGGCTCGATCTCGCTGAGGCCGCCACCGGCGGCACCTTCCAGGTCACCTACGACGCGGTCGATCGCTGCGAGAACTGCAAGGGCAATGGGGCTGAGCCGGGCACGCCGATCGAGACCTGCACCCGCTGCGGCGGCTCCGGCCAGCTTCAGGGCGTGACGCGCACGCCATTCGGGCAGGTGATGCGAACGATCGCCTGCGATGTCTGCGGCGGCGACGGCCGGGTTGCCAAGCAACCGTGCCATGAATGTCGCGGCCGCGGCCGCAAGGTCACCAAGCGCAGCATCAGCGTCGACATCCCGGCGGGAATCGCCGACGGACAGCGGGTGCGGCTGAGCGGTCATGGTCACGTCGGCGAGCCGGGGGCACCGGCCGGCGACCTCTACGTGCTGGTGCATGTCGCCGAGGACGAGCGCTTCCAGCGCGAGGGCGACGACCTGATCACGCTCGTCGACGTCTCGGCCCCGGCTGCCGCGCTCGGTGTCAGGCTCGACGTGGCGACGCTCGAGGGTCCGGCCGAGGTCGTGCTCGAGCCCGGCACCCAGCCCGGCGAGCGGATCGTCCTGCGCGGACGCGGCATGCCGCGCCTGCGTCGTGGCGGCCGTGGCGACCTCCAGATCGTCGTGCACGTGCAGGTCCCGCGCCGCCTCAGCCCGGAGCAGCGTGAGCTGCTCGAGCAGTTGAGCGCGACGCTGACCGAGGACAACCTGCGCGAGGACGACTCGGTGCGCGCCAAGCTGCGCCGCTGGCTGCGCCCGCACGCGGCGTGATCCGCCTGGCGGTCCGCGTCGCGCGCGAGCACTCCGAGCAGGCGCTGGCGGAGCTGCTCGTCTTCTCGCCCGCCGGCGTCGAGGAGGTGGAGATCGATGCGGACACAATTGAGTATGTGCTCTACGGGGCCGCCGGCGAGCTGCCCGCGCTGCCGGCGCTCGAGGCGAGCGTGGGTGACTTTCTCGTCGCGGTGCGCACGAGCGAGATCGCCGACGACTGGCCGGAGCGCTGGCGCTCCTTCCACAAGCCGGTGCTCGTCGCCGAGAAGCTCTACGTGCGCCCACCATGGTACGAGCCGCCGCCGGCAGGCGACGGGCTGATCGACATCGTGATCGAGCCCGGCCAGGCGTTCGGCACCGGCTCGCATGCGACGACCCGGCTCTGCCTCGAGCTGCTCGTCGCCCTCGCGCGTGAGGGCATGGCCCGCGGCCCGCTGCTCGACATCGGCTGCGGCTCGGGAGTGCTCGCGATCGCCGCCGCCAAGCTCGGCTTCGCACCCGTCCTCGCGCTCGACAACGACCCGCTCGGCGTCGAGGCGACGCACGCCAATGCACGCGCAAACGGCGTCGCGATCGACGCGCAGCTCGCCGACCTGCGCGTCGACGCGCTGCCGCCGGTGGCGACGATCGTCGCGAACGTCCTGCTCGTCCCGCTGCTGGAGCTCGCTCGCCGTCTCGACCAGCGGCCGCAGCGCCTGATCGCCTCCGGGCTGCTGGTGGACCAGGGCGACGAGCTCGCCGCCGAGCTGGCGAGGTGCCAGGGCCTGCGCGAGGCGACGCGCGCGCACGACGGCGAGTGGCTCGCGATCCTCTTCGTCGCCGCCGGTCCCCGCGTATCCTCTTAGAGGCCATGAGCATCACGGACAACGTCAAGAGCGACCTGACAACAGCGATGAAGGCCGGCGAGAAGGAACGCGTCGGCACGCTGCGGCTGCTGCTCTCCGAGTTGCAGAAGGCGGCGAAGGAGGGTTCGAGCGACGAGCTCGCGGTGCTGCGCCGCGAGCGTAAGCGTCGCGGCGAGGCCGAGCGCGCCTTCCGCGACGGCGGGCGCACGGATCTCGCCGACGGCGAAGCGCGCGAGGCAGAGCTGATCGACGCCTACCTCCCGCCCGAGCTCGACGATGCCCAGCTGCACGAGATCGTCGCCCGCGCTGTTGCCCAGTCCGGTGCCAGCTCGCCGGCCGAGCTCGGCAAGGTGATGCCGCTGGCGATGGCCGAGGTGGCCGGTCGCGCCGACGGGCGCCGCGTCTCCGAGCAGGTGCGCGAAGCGCTCGGCACGGCGTGAGAAGCCAACTCGAGCTGCCGAACGACCTCGCGGCCGCGCTGGCCGGAGACCGAGACGCCCTGCTGCGCGCGCTCGAGCGCCAGCTGGCCTGCCGGATCTACCTGCGCGGCAACCGCCTGACGCTCGACGGCGAAGCCAACGAGGTCGACGACGCGACCCGCACGATCGAGCAGCTGATCAGCCTGAGTGAGCGCGGCGACAGCCTCTCGGAGGCGACGATCGCCTCGATCCGCGGCGCGCTCGACGCCGAGCAGTCGCCGGCGCAGATGCTCGACGACGTCGTCTGGAGTCACCGTGCGCGCCGCGTCGTGCCCAAGACAGTCGGCCAGAAGCGCTACGTCGATGCGATCCGCGCCAACACGATCGCGTTCGGGATCGGTCCCGCGGGCACCGGCAAGACCTTCCTCGCCGTGGCTCTCGCCGCCGCGGCGCTCGCGCGCGGCGAGGTCAACCGGATCATCCTGACCCGCCCAGCGGTCGAGGCCGGCGAACGGCTCGGCTTCCTGCCCGGGGACCTGATGGCGAAGATCGACCCGTACCTGCGGCCGCTGTTCGACGCGCTGCACGACATGATCGACCCGGAGAAGGTCACGCAGCACATCGAGCGCGGAGTGATCGAGATCGCGCCGCTCGCCTTCATGCGCGGCCGCACGCTCAACGACTCGTTCGTGATCCTCGACGAGGCCCAGAACACCACGCCCGAGCAGATGAAGATGTTCCTGACGCGGCTCGGCTTCGGCTCGAAGATGGTCGTGACCGGCGACGTGACGCAGGTCGACCTGCCGCGCGAGCAGCAATCCGGACTGGTGGTCGTCGGCGAGATCCTGGCCGACGTCGAGGGCGTCGAGTTCGTCACGCTCGGCGGCAGCGATGTCGTGCGCCACCGTCTCGTCCAGCGGATCGTCGAGGCCTATGACGGACATGCGCTGCGCTCGGCGCCCGACCTCGCAGCCAAGCGCGCGCGGCCCTGAGGGGTCCGGGTGCTCGAGGTTGAGGTGGTCGGCGCACCGCCCGCCGATCTGCCGCTGGCTGAGATTGAGCGCCTCGCCGACCTCGCCGCGGCGAGTGCCGGGATCAGCGACGGCCACCTCGCCGTGCAGTTCGTCACGGCCGAGCAGATCGCCGCGCTCAATAGCAAGCACCGCGGCAAGGCGGGCCCGACCGACGTCCTGTCGTTCCCGATCGACGGTGCCGATCCGCTGACCGCCGGCCCGCGCGAGCTCGGCGACGTCGTCATCTGCCCGGCACACACGCTCGACCTGCGTGAGGCGGTCGTCCACGGCGTGCTCCACCTCGTCGGCATGGACCACGAGTCCGACGCGGGCGAGATGCTGGCCCTCCAGGCCGAGCTCCTCAGCTGGTGAGCCCGACCGTGACCCGGGCCGGCTTCGTCGCGCTCGCGGGCCGACCGAACGTCGGCAAGTCGACGCTGACGAACGCGATGATCGGCACGAAGGTGGCGATCACCTCCGATCGCCCGCAGACGACTCGCCGGGCGATTCGCGGCGTCGCGACAGGTCCCGACTGGCAGCTCGTGCTCGTTGACCTGCCTGGCGTGCAGCGGCCCCGCGACGCCCTCACCTCGCGTATGGCCTCGAGCGTCGATCGCGAGCTCGCCGACGCCGACGCGGTCCTCTTCGTGCTGAACGCCGCCGAGCGCATCGGCGCCGGTGACCGGCGGATCGCGGCGTTGCTGGGCGAGGCCAAGGTCCCGGTCACGGTCGCCGTCAACAAGGTCGATCGCCTGACACGTGAGCGCGAGGCCCAGGCCCTGCTCGACGCCGCCGCGATCGCGCCCGAGCACGCCGAGCTCTTCCCGGTCTCGGCAAGAACCGGCCGCGGCATCGCGCCGCTGCTCGCCCACCTGACCGCGCAGCTGCCGGCGAGCCCGTTCTACTTCGCGCCCGAACAGCATTCCGACCAGGCCCGCGGCGAGTTGCTCGCCGAGCTGATCCGCGAGCAGGTCCTGCGCCGCACCTTCCAGGAGCTGCCGCACGCCGTCGGTGTCGTCATCGAGGAGATCGAGCCCGACGCCCGCAACCCCGAGCTGACGCGGATCGACGCGCTCGTCTGGGTCGAGACCGAGTCCCAGAAGGCGATCGTCGTCGGCCACGCGGGCCACATGATCAAGGCGATCGGCACCGCCGCCCGCCGCGAGCTCGAGCGCGAGCTCGCCGGCCGCGTGCACCTCGCACTGAAGGTGCGGGTTCGCCGCCACTGGCGCGCCGACGACGCGCTTCTGGATCGGTTGGGAATTGATTAGGGGCGTGGTTGGTTGGCGCGGCCGCGCACTTCACGGCGCGAGCGCCCTTTAACATCGAGCTATGGACAGCGAGATCGTCTACGACGAGCGCGGCCTCGTGCCGTGCGTGGTGCAGGATTGGAACACCGGCGAGGTGCTGATGCTCGCCTACACGAACGCACGGGCGATCGCCCGTACGCGCGAGACCGGGGAACTCCATCTCTGGAGTCGCTCACGTGACGAGCTCTGGCACAAGGGTGCGACGAGCGGCAACACGCAGGCGGTGCGCGCACTGCGACTCGATTGCGACGGCGACGCGGTGCTCGCACTGGTCGAGCCCGCTGGTCCGGCCTGCCACACCGGCGAGCGGACCTGCTTTCACCGCGGCGAGCTCGCGCCGTCAGCGCCGTACGAGGTGCTGCCGGCGCTCGAGCGGACGCTCGCGGATCGGTTGCACGATCGCCCCGCTGGCTCCTACACGGTCGAGCTGCTCGACGACCCGCAGCGGATCGGCGAGAAGGTCATGGAGGAGGCCGAGGAGGTCGCGCGTGCGGCACGCGAGGAGAGCGATATTCGTGTCGACGAGGAGGCCGCCGATGTCGTCTACCACCTGCTCGTGCTGCTCGCCTCGCGCGGACACCGCCTGAGCGACGTCGAGCGGGTTCTCGATGAGCGTCGCCGCTAGCCGCACCCTCGACGAGGTGCGCGTGCTGGCGCGCGAGTACAACCTCATCCCGCTCTCTGAGGAGTTGATCGCCGATTGCGAGACGCCGGTATCAGCGTTCCTCAAGCTGCGCGGCAGCGGCCCGGCGTTCCTGCTCGAGTCGGCGGAGCAGGGGCTCACCTTCGGCCGCTACTCGTTCATCGGCTTCCAGCCGCGTGAGGTGCTGCGCTGGTCGCTCGGCGACGGCGGCGACCCGTATGAGATCGCGGCCGCCGCGGTCGCGCGCTATCGCCAGGCGCCGCTCGACGGCCTGCCTCCGTTCGCCGGTGGTGCGGTCGGCTTTTTCGGCTACGACCTCGTGCGCGCCGTCGAGCCGCTCGGACCGGCGAACGAGGATCCGCTCGGGCTGCCGGACATGGCGCTGATGCTGAGCGACGTGCTTGTCGTCTTCGACCATCTCAAGCACACCGCGACGATCCTCGCCCATGTCCATACCGACGGCGACGATCTCGAGGCCTCCTACGAGAGCGCGCTGGCGACGATTGCCGAGGTCCGGCGCACACTCGACGGCCCCGTTCCGCATCCGCCGGAACCGCTCCCGCTGCGTCCGCTGCCCGACTTCCGCTCGAACATGACGCGCCAGCGCTTCGAGGCGATCGTCGCGCGGATCATCGAGTACATCTACGCCGGCGACGCCTTTCAGGTGGTGCCCTCGCAGCGCTGGTCCGCGCCCGTCGACGTCGATGCGTTCTCGATCTATCGCGGACTGCGGATCGTCAACCCGAGCCCCTACATGTATTTCTTCGACTTCGGCGAGTTCCAGTTCGCCGGTGCGAGCCCCGAGCCACTGATCACGGTCACCGGCCGGCGCGTCGTGACGCGGCCGGTCGCCGGGACGCGTCCGCGCGGCTCGGACGCGGTCGAGGATGCCGCGCTCGAAGCCGAGCTGCTCGCCGATACCAAGGAGGTCGCCGAGCACATGATGCTCGTCGATCTCGGTCGCAACGACCTCGGCCGCGTCTGCGAGTACTCGAGCGTCAGGGTCGATGCACTCAAGCTGGTCGAGCGTTATAGCCACGTGATGCACATCGTCAGCACCGTCTCGGGCACGTTGCGCAAGGGCGTCAGCGCGATGGACGCGCTCCGCGCGACATTGCCGGCAGGCACGCTCTCCGGCGCGCCGAAGGTTCGCGCGATGCAGATCATCGACGAGTTCGAGCCGGTCAAACGCGGTGGCTACGGCGGCGCGATCGGCTACCTCTCTTACAGCGGCGACCTCGATACGGCGATCCATATCCGAACCGTCGTCGTCAAGGACGGCGTCGCGCACGTCCAGGCGGGCGGCGGCACCGTGGCCGACGCCAAGCCCGACAATGAGTTTCGCGAGTCGGAGGCGAAGGCCCGGGGTGTCCTGCGGGCAATCGAGCTGGCCGGCCAACAGCCTGACTGGGCATAGCACGAGGGAGGTACCGATGGCGATCAAGCTCCACCGCTGCAGCGGCACCGCGATCAAGGGTTCGCATCCCTGCTGGAAGGTCGAGCAGGCGCTCGACCAAGCCGGTATCGAATACGAGCTGGTGAAGCACCCATCGTTTCCGCGCAGCCGGCGCAAGGAGTACGCGGCGCTGACCGGCCAGCAGCGACTCCCGGCGATCGAGTTCGACGACGGCTACGTGCTGCGCGAGGAGTCAGACGCGCTGGTCGATCGGATCAGGCGCGGGCAGTTGCGCGACTAGCGCTGCTCTGGCGGACCTGCTCGACGAGCTCGCCGACGATCTCCTCGAGCGTCGCCTGCAGCTCGGGCTCGACGAGCCGGTCGTTCTGATCGAAGTGCTCGTCGGCGTAGGGGACCGCCAGATCGCGGTCGATCACGCGGGCACCGGCCGCGGCGAACGCCTTGCGGGCTTCGGCCTGCGCCCAGACCGCGCCGAACATCGAGGTGCTCGCGCCGATCACGGCAACGTTCTTGTTGCGCAGCACGGTCGCCTCGAACGGCCGCGAGGCCCAGTCGATCGCGTTCTTGAGCTGTCCCGGTATCGACGAGTTGTACTCGGGCGTGGCGATCAGCAGGCCGTCGGCTGCGGCGATCGCTTCCCGCAGCTCGGCGACCGCCGGGTGCAGCGGCTCGGCTTCGTCGTCCTCGTCGAACGGCGGCACCGCCTTGAGGCCGTCGTAGCGGACGTACTCGACGTCCACCGGCAGCAGCTCGGAGGCTGCCGCCAGCAGGCGCGAGTTGTGCGAACCGCTGCGCAGGCTCCCGGATATTCCGAGGATGCGCATCGCCGTTACTCCGCCTTCGTCTTCGCGAGCTCGAGCTCGGCGATCAGCGTGACCTCATCGGCCACGGCCGCGACGCCGCCCGGGAGCTCGGCCTTGAAATCGACGCCGAACTCGGTGCGGTCGATCGTCGTCGAGAGCTCGACGCCGGCGCGCTCGCCCCCGTAGCCGTCATCGGCCGTGTAGGTCAGCTCGCCCGTCGCGTTGACGCTCTTGGTCGTGCCCTTGATCGTTAGATCGCCCTCGATCGCGAGCGTTCCGTCGTCGGCGACATCGACGCTCGTCGACTTGAAGGTGATCTCGGGATAACGCTCGACGTCGAAGAAGTCGGGCGACTTGAGGTGCCCTGCGAGGCGTGGCTCGCGGACGTGGACGCTGTCGACCTTGACCGTGCCGAGGATCGTGAGGCTGCCATCCTCGCCAACCTCGAGGCTGGCGTCGAAGTCTTCGAATCCGCCACGAAACTTACCGGCGCCGAAGTGGCGTACGGTGAAGCCGACCGAGGAGTGAACCGCGTCGCGCTCGTAGGTGCCCGGCGTGATGGCTGTTGCAGTTGCTGTTGGCATTTGTGCTCCTTTGCTCGC
>Ga0302178_10000966_pt1 | contig 25056 bp, 19 predicted proteins | sample I_Palsa_E1_3_FD_198790 | JGI IMG/M metagenome (GOLD analysis project Ga0302178, IMG submission 198790) | Peat permafrost microbial communities from Stordalen Mire near Abisko, Sweden - I_Palsa_E1_3 | ecosystem: Environmental > Terrestrial > Soil > Palsa > Peat permafrost | place: Sweden... | reverse complement strand
GGGGCGCCACCCTGTACGGCGAGATCCGCGGCGCGAACGACTTCAGGCGGGTCCTGTCCGGCATGTTCGGCGGCCTGTGGATCACGGTGATCCTGACCGTCGCCTTCCTGCTGCTGATCGACAAGACCATCGGCTGGACCTTCTACCAGAACTCCAACGCGCTGAGTTTCAACGAGACCCCTGTCCTGCCCATCTGGCCGTATCCGGTCCTGTTCGCCGCGTGGCTGGTACACAACACGGCGTTCCAGGTCATCCTGATCCTGGTGATGAGCCTGTGGTTCTTCGGCTGGGTCGGGACCCTGTTCCTGTCCTCGACCCGGGTCATCTTCGCTGCGGCGTTCGACCGGGTACTGCCGGACCGGGCGGCGGAAGTGTCGGAGAAGCGCAAGGTGCCGTTCTACTCGCTGATCCTGATGCTGCTGCCGGCGGTGGGCCTGAGCGCGGTGTACGCCTACAACTCGACGTTCGTGAAGTACACCTACGACGCGACGCTGGTGATCGCCGTGACCTTCCTGTTCAGCGCGATCGCCGTGGTGCTGCTGCCGTTCATCAAGAAGGACCTCTGGCGGTCATCGCCGGCCAGCAAGATCAGGATCCTCGGAGTCCAGGTAGTCCCCGTGGCCGGCTGGGTCACCATCGCGCTGCTGGGCTTCAACCTGTACGAGTGGCTGAGCAACGACCTCTACTACGTGAACCTGCACTCGTCGCTGGTCTTCATGGCCGCGCTGTACGTCCTGGCCATCGTCGTGTACGTGGTGGCCCGGGTGGTGCGCAGGCGGCAGGGCATCGACCTCGGCCTGATCAACAAGGAGATCCCGGTCGAGTAGCCAGCCCCGGCCCGCATGCGGGTACAGTCTGGCCCCGCCCCCGGAAATCCGGGAGCGGGGCCAGACTGGCAGTGGCCGCGCCGAGGCTGACCGCGGCCGGGCAGCACAGGCGATGGAACGACAGGAAACGGCGGGAACCAGCGGCATGAACGACATCCCTACCCGGGCCAGCGCCGTGATCGTGGGCGCGGGAATCGTCGGCAACGGACTTGCCTGCCACCTGGCCAGGCTCGGCTGGCGTGACCTCGTGCTCGTCGACAAGGGGCCGATGCCCAACCCGGGCGGCTCGACCGGCCACGCGTCGAACTTCATCTTCCCGATCGAGTACTCCAAGATGATGATGGAGCTGACCCGCGACAGCGCCGAGCAGTACAAGGCGCTCGGCGTGTTCACCGAGAGCGGCGGGATCGAGGTTGCCCGCACGGCCGGGCGGATGGAAGAACTCCGCCGTCGCGGCTCGGCCGCCAGGGCCTGGGGCATCCCGGCGGATCATCTCTCGCCCGGCGAGGTCGCCAAGCTCGTCCCGTACCTGGACGAGTCCGTCATCCTCGGCGGGCTCAGTTTCCCGACGGTCGGCGTGGTCGACTCGCTGCGGGCCGGGACCCTGATGCGCGAGGAAGCACAGCGGCTCGGCGCGCTGACCGTGCTGGCCGGCACCGAGGTGCTCGGCATCGACGTAACGCCGGCCGGCCGGGTCGGCGCCGTGCAGACAACCAAGGGCGACATCGAGACCCCGGTCTGCGTGATCTGCTGCGGCGTCTGGAGCCCGCGGATCGCCCGGATGGCGGGAGCCAGGATCCCGCTCACCCCGATCGTGCATCAGATGATCAGCGTCGGCCCGGTGCCGCTGTTCGCCGACACCGCGGGGGAGATCGCCTACCCGATCGTCCGCGACGTGGACACCAACATGTACGAGCGGCAGCACGGCGGCGACATGGAGGTCGGCTCCTACGCGCACCGGCCGATCATCGTCGGCCCTGACGACATCCCGTCCATCGAGGAGTCGGTGCTGTCGCCGACCGAGATGCCGTTCACCCAGGACGACTTCGACCCCCAGCTGGCCGAGGCCCTGGAGCTGATGCCTGCTCTGCTGGGTGACGAGCGGGTCGGCATCCGTTATGCAATTAACGGGCTTATCTCGATGACGCCGGACGGGCACCCCGTGCTCGGCGAGACGCCCGAGGTCCCCGGGCTGTGGTCGGCGGCGGCCAGCTGGATCAAGGAGGGCCCGGGCATCGCGCGGGCGGTGGCGCAGTGGATGACCGGCGAGACCCCCGGGATCGACATCCACGAGGCGGACATCTCCAGGTTTTACGACCACCAGCGCACCACCGCGCACGTCACGGCCAGGGCGCGCGAGGGCTTCAACAAGATGTACGGCATCGTGCACCCGGCCGAGCAGTGGGAGTCGGGCCGGCCGCTGCGGCTGAGCCCGGCCTACGACCGCGAGCGGGATCTCGGCGCGGTGTTCATCGAGACGGCCGGCTGGGAGCGGCCGAACTGGTACGCATCCAACGAGAGCCTGCTGGATCGCTACGCCGGGCGGCTGATGGAGCGCGAGGCCGAATGGGAGTCGCGCTGGTGGTCGCCGATCATCAACGCCGAGCACCTCGCCATGCGCGATGGCTGCGGGCTCGTCGACCTGTCCGCGTTCGCCGTGCTGGACATCACCGGGCCGTCGGCGCTGGCCGCCGTCCAGTCGGCCGCGGTCGCCCAGCTGGACGTCCGGATCGGGCGGGTCGTCTACACCTCGCTGCTCGACGAGGCCGGCGGCTTCCGGGCGGACCTGACGGTCATGCGGCTCGGCCCCGAGGCGTTCCGGGTGGTCACCGGCGGGGCGACCGGGATGATGGACAAGAAGTGGATCAGCGGGCAGCTGCCCGGCGACGGCTCGGCGCGGCTGACCGACGTGACGTCCGCGTGGGCGACGTTCGGGATCTGGGGGCCGAACGCACGGATCGTGCTGCAGGCCGTGACAGCGGCTGATCTCTCCCATGGCGGGTTCCCGTTCGCCACCTGCCGGGAGATCGAGATCGGCGGCGTCACCGTGCTGGCGTCCCGGATCTCCTACGTCGGTGAGCTCGGCTGGGAGCTGTACGTCCCGATGGAGCAGGGCGCCCGGGTGTGGGACACCATCTGGGCCGCGGGCGCCCCGCACGGCCTGGTGCCGGCCGGCATCGGCGTCTACGGTACGACTGGCCGGCTGGAGAAGGGCTACCGTGCCTACGGCGCCGAGCTCGAGGCCGGCTACAACCTGGTCGAGGCCGGCATGACCCGCCCGTCGGTGAAGCCGCAGCCGTTCACCGGCAAGGAGGCGTACCTGGCGCAGCGGGAGGCACCGCCGTGCGCGGTGCTCTGCACGCTGACCGTGGACGACCACCGCTCGGCCAGCGGGCAGCTGCGATACATGCTGGGCGGCGAGCCCATCCTGACCCTGGCAGGGGAGCCCCTGGTGGATGCGAAGGGACGGCATTCCTACGTGACGAGCGCGGGGTCGGGCCCGTCGGTGGGCAGGCACCTGCTGATGGCCTACCTGCCGGCCGACCGCGCGCGCGAGGGCAGCCGGCTCGCGGTCGAGTACATGGCCGAGCAGTACCCGGTGACCGTGGCCGTGGCTGGCGCCACGCCGCTGTTCGACCCGGAGAACGCGCGGGTCAGGAGCTGACCGGCATGGACAGGGTCAGGAGCTGACGGGGCGTGGAGAGGGTCGGGAGCTGACCGGCATGGACATACTGGTCTGCGTCAAGCGGGTGCCCATGGTCGGCGGCAGGGTCGTGGTCACGCCGGACGGGCAGGACGTGGACACCCGGATGTCCGGTTTCACGGTCAGCCCGCACGAGGAATGCGCCGTCGAGGAGGCGGTCCGGATCACCGAGCGGCTCGGCGGCACCGTGACCGTGCTGACCCTCGGGCCCGCGGCGGCGGCCGATCAGCTGCGCGACATGCTCGCCCTCGGGGCCGGTCACGGCGTATTGCTGGAGACCGACGGCCGGGAGTGGGGGCCGATTGCCACCGCCGCGGCGATCGCCGGCGCGGTCCGGCGCCGCGCCGCCGGGCCCGAGGGTGCCTACGACCTGCTGCTGTTCGGGAACGAGGCCGCCGACACCGGCGACTACCAGGTCCCGGTGCGGGTCGCGCACGCGCTCGGCCTGCCGTGCGTCACCGGCATCAAGAACCTGGAGATCACCGGGCCAGCGGGCGCGACCTCAGCCGGGCCAGCGGGCGCGACCTCAGCCGGGCCAGCGGGCGCGACCTCAGCCGGGCCAGCGGGCGGGGCCGGAGCCGGGGCTGGGTGGGGGGCCGGAGCCGGGGGTGCGGGCGGGGGCGCGGCCGGAGCCGGGGGCGGGGGCGGAGCCGGGGGCGCGGGCGGGGCCCGGGCTAGCCGCGAGTACCGGGGCAGCGAGGAAGTCTTCGACCTGACGCTGCCTGCTGTCATCAGCGTCAGGGAGGGCATCAACCTGCCCAGGTACCCGTCGCTGCCGGGCCGGCTGCGCGCGAAGCGCGCGGTGATCGAGCGGTTCGAGCCCGAGTACCGCGCGGAGGGCCTGCGGAAAGAACTGCTGCGGGTGCCGGCCGGCCAGACCAAGCGGGCAGAGATCCTCGGCACTGGCGCGGACGCGGTGCCCGCCCTGGTCCGGCTGTTCGAGGAGCTCGGGGTGCTGTCGTGACCGTGCTCTGCCTGGTCGAGCTCGACGCCGGCGGCGGCGCCGCTGACGCCTCACTCCGCGCGCTCACCTTCAGCCGGGAACTGGCGGCCAGCCGGGAACTGGCGGCCAGCGAGGCGCCGGAGGCGCCGGGAACCCGCCCAATGTCACATCGCACGGCACCTGACCCGCCCGATGTCACATCGCACGGGTTCGTGACTGCCGCTGTCTTCGCGCCCGGCGCCGAGGTTCCCGCCGCCGCGCTGGCGGCCTACGGCGTGACTGACGCCTATGCGATCGAATCAGATCAGATGTCCGGTTACGTTCCGCTGGCCTGGGCGCGGGCGCTGGCCGAGCTGATCAACTTGTCGTCAGCCACGGCCGTGGTGGCCGCCGCCACCGACCACGGGAACGAGGTCCTCGCGCATCTCGCCGCCATCCTCGGCGCGTCGATGGCGGCGAACTGCGCCTCGGCGGCGCGCGCGGCCGACGGCACCTACCGGCTGGTCCGGCACCGCTGGGCCGGCAGCCTGCTGGAGGACGCGGTGCTTGACACGTCGCCGGCGTCGCCCGGGTTGCCGGCGTCGCCCGGGTCGCCGGCGTCGCCCGGGTCGCCGGCGTCGCCCGCGCTGCTCACCGTGGCGGTCGACGCCGTCGCCGCGACCCCGGCGGCGTCGCCCGCGGCGATCGCGGTGCATGGTTTCCGGCCGGAACTGGCCGACGAGGATCTCGCGGTCCGCGCCACCGAATCGGCCGAGCGTGCTGGCGGCGTGTCGCTGGCCACGGCGCGGGTGGTGGTGGGCGGCGGGCGCGGCGTCGGCGGCCCGGAGGGCTTCGGCGCGCTGGAGGAGCTCGCCGGCCTGCTCGGCGGGGCACTCGGCGTCTCGCGGGTGGTCACCAGCCAGGGCTGGCGGCCGCACAAGCAGCAGGTCGGGCAGACCGGCACCCGGATCTCGCCCGAGCTCTACCTCGCCTGCGGGATCAGCGGGGCGATTCAGCACATGGCCGGGTGCCTGAGCGCCAAGCACATCGTGGCGGTCAACACCGACCCGGACGCGCCGATCATCGCCCACGCCGATTACGCCGTGATCGGCGACCTGAACCAGGTGATCCCGGCGCTAGTAACAGCCCTGCGCGCGAGGTCCGGCCTCAGCTAGCACATTCGTCGTCCGTGGCTGTGCCGGTTCCGAGGCCTGCGAGGGCAAACGAGGCAGCCAGCTACCAGCCGCTCCTGCCGTCAGCGGGGGGCGTGCGCCGACAGGCGGCCGAGCAGTGCCTGGCGCCATTCCTCGGTCTGGCGGACCTGGTTGAACGTGAACACGTGCAGTCCCTCGACGGCCGAGTCGGGGGAGGCGAGGGCGGGGCCGGCGCGCTCGAGCAGCCGCTCGGGGCTGTAGCCGCCGGGCGTGCCGAGGCGCAGGAACCATTCGGTGTGCCCGGCGAGGAACCTGGCCGACTCGGCGACGCCGGCCTTCGCCGCCATCCGCAGCAGCCTGGCCCGCTCGACCGGGCCGGCCAGGCCGGCGAACAGCGGCAGGGTGACGCCCCTGGCCCGGACCCGGCTGATCCATTGCCGCAGCGTGGCCGGGTCGAAGCAGAGGTTGCTGACCAGGTAGGTGGCGTGCAGCCGCTTGTCCCACATCGCCTGGATGGTGATGTCATCGCCGATCTTCGGGTGGCTCTCCGGGTAACCGGTGATCCCGACGCGGGCGAACGGGCTGCCCATCTCGGTCAGCCGCTCCAGCACCGGCAGCGCGCTGGCGAACCGGCCGGCCGGCGGGTCGGCGTCGCCGGCCGGGACAAAGACGTCATCGACGCCGCACGCGGTGAGCCGGGCCACGATGTCGGCGAGATGGGCGTCGTCCCTGACCAGCCGGGCCGACAGGTGCGGCACCACGCGATAGCCATGGCCGGCCAGCCGCTCGGCCAGCGCGAGGGTTTGCTCCAGGCCCTTGGCCGGGGAGGCGGTGACCGTCACGGTCAGCTCCCTGGGCACCCAGTCGAGTACGGCCTGCTCGGTGCCGGGCGCCGGCAGCACCTCGTAACGGGGGCATTGCAGCAGCGGCATTACCCGCGCGAGGCCGTTGCGCACGGGCCCGACGCGGATCACGGCGCGCAGCTCTCATGATCGCGGAGGATATGCATCCCAGGTGACGCCAGATCCTCCGCGATCATGAGCAGATCCGGCATCACGGGCGGTGGAGAGGAGCCGACGAGGAGCTCGAGTTCGCGTTCCAGGCCGCCGGTGCCGGTCTCGATCACCGTCAGCGGCAGGCCGAACATCGCGCCGATCGCGGCGGCTTCCGCGTCCAGGGCCGCATCGCGGGCCTGCGCCAGCCAGACCAGCCGCCGGTAGTGACCGAAGTAGTCCGGCCATAGCCCGGGGTACCGGTCCAGGCCGAGCTCGGCGAGCACGGACCGGCGGAAGCTCCGCACCAGGAAGTCGGTCAGCAGGTACGTGCCGGGCTCCGCCTCGAACATCGCCCGCAGCCGTCCCGGCCCGGCCAGCACGTCGTAGCAGTGCAGTCCTGGCAGGCGGCGGAGGCCGAGCCGCTCGCACAGCGAGTCGAGCGCGCCGTAGCTGCCGCAGTCCGCGTACCCCAGCGCCACCCGCAGCCCTCGTCCCTGCAGCTCGCGGGCTAGCTGCTCGGCGGCGGGCGCGATCCGGTCCGGGTGATTGTGCAGCAGCGACGGGAGGCAGTGCAGCTCGATCGCCCAGCCGCGGCGGGCGGCGATCTCGCGGATGTGCCCGCCCAGCGCGCCGCAGGCGATCACCGCGACCCGCGCGGTCTCAGCCAGAGCGGTCTCAGCCAGAGCGGTCTCAGGCCGGGAACTGCAATTGCTCGATGAACCGGTCGTTGAAGTCAGCGCGATCGGAGAGCTCGACATACCTCACCTCCTCCAGCAGCGCCAGCGCGCCGGCCCGCTCCCGCATGGACAGCAGCGCCATTTTTGCCCCTTCGCCGGCCACGTTGCCCGCGCTCACCACCCGAAGCGCCGGCAGCCGCGGCACCAGCCCGATCCTGATCGCGTTGGCCGGCGACAGGTAGCTGCCGAACGAGCCTGCCAGCAGCACCTGCTGGATGTCCCGCGCGGCCAGGCCGGCCTCCTCCAGCAGGATGTTCCACCCGGTCGCGATCGCGGCCTTGGCGAACTGCAGCTCGCGCACGTCCCGCTGCGACAGGTAGATCGACTGCGAGACGTCACCAGGCTCGCCGAGCCAGTGCAGCACGAACACGCGTTCCTTGCCCAGCTGGGTCAGCCGGGACGCGAGGCCGGGCGCGACGCCAGCCGCGGCCTCCGCGGGGATCAGCCGCCCGGAGCGGTCAAGCAACCCGAGCCGCACGAGTTCGGCGACCGCGTCCACCAGGCCGGATCCGCACAGCCCGGTCGGCCGGACTTCGCCGATCACCTTGAGTTCCAGGCCGTCGGCGGTCATCGAGACGACCTCGATCGCCCCGTCTGCGGCCCGCATCCCGCACCGGATCGCGGCGCCCTCGAAGGCGGGCCCGGCCGGGGCGGCGGTGCCGATCAGAGCGTCCCGGTTGCCGAGCACGATCTCGCAGTTCGTGCCGACATCGATGAACAGCCTGGTCCGGGAGTCCTTGTCCATCCCGGCGGCCAGCAGCCCGGCGGTGATGTCGCCGCCGACATAGGCGCCAAATGAGGGAAACACCACGGCCCTGGCCCGCGGGTGCACGGCCACGCCCAGGTCGGCGGCGAGCACCTCGGGCCACAGCCGGGTGGACATGATGAACGGCGCGACGCCGAGCGGCTCCGGGTCGATGCCGAGTGCCAGGTGGGTCATCGTGGCGTTGCCCGCCATCGCCACTTCCAGCACGTCGGCGGGATCCACCCCGGCCTGCTGGCACACCTCGCCAGCCAGCTCGTTCAGCGACTCGTGCGCGAGCCCGGTGAGCCGGCCGAGCGCGAGCGGGTCCATCATCACCGCGCTGATCCGGGTAATCACGTCCGCGCCGAACGGCTGCTGCTTGCTGAGCATCGACGCCACGGCCAGCGGCGTCCCGGTGGTCAGGTCGAGCAGCGTGGCGACCACGGTGGTCGTGCCGAGGTCGAAGGCGATCCCGTACACCCGGCCGGTGGTGTCGCCCGCCTGCACGTCGATCAGCACGTCGTCCACGATCACCGCGGTGACCTTGTAATCGGCAGCGCGCAGCACCCGCCCGATCACCCGCAGCGCGTGCAGGTCCGCCCGCAGCTCCAGGTCGTCCACGGCGGCCAGCACCCGCTCAAGGTCGGTCAGCTGATCGGTGAGCGACGGCTCGGCAAGCTCCAGGTACCGCTTCTGCGCGGCCGGCCGCAGGATGACCTGCCGGCCGACCCCGACGGTCGCCGCCTTCGGCCGGGTGACCAGCGGCGGCACGTGCACCCGCAGATCGGTCGCGGTCACCACCCGGCAGGCCAGCCGCCAGCCGTCCCGCAGCTCGTCCGGGCTGAACGCGCGGGCATCGAGCGGCGACGCGGGGACCGCGCCGTCGAGTATCCGGACCTTGCACTTCTTGCAGGTGCCGTGGCCTCCGCAGGTCGAGTCGATGGCGACGGCGTTCCAGCTCGCCGCGTCGAACAGCGTGACGCCCGGCGGGACCCGCACCCGGGTTCCGTTCGGCTCGAAAAAGAGGTCAACGCGCGCCGGGGCGGGCGTTATCGCCGGGCCGGCCGTTATCGCCGCACCGGTCCCGGTCGCCTGGCCGTCCGCGGTCGCCTGGCCGGCCACCGTCATGTGGCGGCCGCCGCCTGCTGCGCGCGGTGCGCCGCGATCCACGCCGCGCCCCAGGGATCCCGGTTCAGCAGCAGGTCGGCGGCCTTCACCGAGCGGACAAGCTGCGGCGAGCGGGCGTCCATGATCGCGCTCGTCAGCCCTTCCCTGATCGCCATCGGCAGGAACGCCGCGCAGATCGTCGTGCGCTCCGGCATCCCGAAGGACACGTTGGACGCGCCGAGGGTCATGTTCACGCCGAACTCGGCGCGCAGCAGCGCGATCGTCTCCAGCGTCCTGCCCACGTGGCCGGTGTCGGCACCGACCGGCATCGCCAGCGGGTCGATCACGATGTCCTCGATGGCGATCCCGTACCTGCCGGTCGCCACGTCGATGATCTTGCGGGCCAGCTCGACCCGGCGGGCCGGCTCCTCCGGGATCTCCTCCTCGTCGTTCGGCAGCGCGATGACGGCGGCGCCGTGCTGCTTGACCAGCGGGAGGATGGCTTCCAGCCGCTCGTCCTCGGCGGTGACCGAGTTGACGAGCGCCTTGCCCTGATAGGCGGCCAGGCCGGCCTGGAGGACCTCGACGATCGAGGAGTCCAGGCACAGCGGCAGGTCGGTCAGGCTCTGGATCAGCCGGACCGCCGAGACCATCAGCTCGGTCTCGTCCGCCAGCGGCGCGCCCATGTTGACGTCGAGGACCATCGCGCCGCCGGCCACCTGCTGCGCGACGTCGATCTCGATCCGGGACAGGTCGCCGCGGCGCAGCTGCTCCTGGAAGATCCTGCGGCCGGTGGGGTTGATCCGCTCACCGATGACGCAGAACGGATTACCGGGGCCGATGGCCAGCTCAGCCGCAGCGGACCGGAGGACTGTGTCCATGCCGGGCGCCTAGGCCCGCGCCAGCGCGCGGCGCTGCGCCAGCAGTTCCTTGGCCCGTGCCACGGCCGCCGAGGCGTCGGACGCGTAGCCGTCGGCGCCGACGACGTCGGCGTACTCCTGGGTCACCGGCGCGCCGCCCACCATGACGATCACCTGGTCGCGCATGCCCGCCTTCTGCAGCGCGTTGATGTTCGCCTTGAACATCGGCATCGTCGTGGTGAGGAACGCGGAGAACCCGACGATGTCCGGCTGGTGCTGCCTGATCGCGTCGATGAACTTCTCCGGCGAGACCTGCACGCCCAGATCGATGACCTCGAAGCCGGCCCCCTCGAACATGATGTTCACCAGGTTCTTGCCGATGTCGTGCACGTCGCCCTTGACGGTGCCCATCACGATCTTCCCGATCGACTCGGCGCCGGTCTCGGCCAGCAGCGGCCGCAGGACCTCCAGCGCCCCGGCCATCGCCCGGCCGGCGATCAGCATCTCGGGGACGAAGAAGTCGCCGCGCTCGAACCGGGCGCCTACCTCCTCCAGGGACGGGATCAGGGCCTCGTACAGCAGCATCTCGGGGCCGAGCCCCATCTCGATGCCCAGGTTGGTCAGGCTGAGTACCTCGGGCGCGTTGCCGACGAGGGTGAAGTCGTAGAGCTGCTTGAGTAGCTCGTCCTGGGTCACGCGGCACCTTCCTTCTGCGGCTGGCCTGGGCGGGGCTGGTATCCGAGCGCGGCGGACAGGGCGCTGGCCTGGGCGACGCAGCTCGCGGCGACATCGGGGACGCGGGCGCGGGTCAGCCTGCTGGCCGGCCCGGACACCGACAGCGCGGCCACCACGGCGGCCCCGCCCGCATGCACCGGCGCGGCGACCGCGATCAGGCCGGGCTCGAGTTCTTCGTCGGTGACGGCGAAGCCGCGGCGCCGTACCTCGGCGAGGCTGGCCTGCAGCGCGGACCGGCTGGTGATAGTCCTGGCGGTGCGGTGCTCGAGGCGGCCAGGCGGCAGCTCAGCGGCCCCGTAGGCGAGCAGCACCTTGCCGAGCGCCGCGCAGTGCAGCGGCACCGAGAGCCCGACCCAGTTGGTCCCGCCGATCAGGTAGGTGCTATCCACCTGGGCGATCTGCTCGACCATGCCGTGGCCGGCCACGCCGAGGTTCACGGTCTCGCCGGTCAGGTCGCCGAGCCGGTCAAGGAACGGCCGGGCCACGGCGACCAGGCCGGCCTCGGCGCCGCCGCGCGAGGCGTACCCGACGAACATCTCGCCGGGCCGGAACCCGCCCCGGCCGTCCCGCCGGACCAGCCCGCCCCGCTCCAGGGCCATCAGCAGCCGCGAGGTGGTGCTCTTGGCCAGGCCGGTGGCCGCGGTCAGCTCGGTGAAGGTGACCGCGTCAGGGCAGTGTACGACCTCCCTGAGCAGCTGCGCCGCCCGGTCGACCGCCTGTGTTCCGGTAGGGCTGGCCACCGCCACCTGCCTTCAGAGTTCCATCTTACGGAACCTTGTTCTACTATGTGATCCTAGATTCCGGCCGTCCGGCGGTCAAGCTAGCGTCGCTGCGGCCAGCACCGTTAGTTGAGCTAGCACCCTTCCGCGTGAACTGAGGTAGCGATGTTCGTCAACCGCATGCCCAGGTACGAAATCCTGTCGCCCGACGCCATCGGCGTCCTCGACAAGGGCTGGCGGCGGATCGTCTCGGAGATCGGCGTGCAGTTCGCCAAGCCCGAGGCGGTGGAGCTGTTCCGCACGGCCGGCCAGGAGGTCGACGGCGACGTCGTGAAGCTGGACCCGGAGTTCGTGCTCGAGCAGGTGGCGAAGGCCCCGCGGGAGTTCGACGTGCAGGCAAGGAACCCGGCGAACAACGTGCACATCGGCGGGGATCACATGGTCTTCAGCGGCGTGTACGGATCGCCGTTCGTGCGCGAGGGCGACGTGCGCAGGGAAGCCACGATGTCGGACTTCCGCAGGCTGAGCATGCTCGCCCAGTCGTTCCCGCAGCTCGACTCGGCCGGCGGGGTGATCTGCGAGCCGAACGACGCACCGCTGGACTCCCGGCACCTGGACATGATCTACGCCCTGCAGACGCTCACCGACAAGATTTACATGGGCAACGTGGTCTCCGGGCCGAACGCGGCGGACACCATCGCGATGACCGAGATCCTGTTCGGCGGCCGGGCCTCGATCGAGGAAACGCCGGCCACGATCTCGCTGATCAACTGCAACTCCCCGCTGCGCTGGGACGACCGGATGCTGGACGCCCAGTTCGAGTATTGCGCTGCTCGTCAGCCGGTGGTGCTAACCCCGTTCCTCCTGATGGGAGCGATGTCGCCGGTGACGATCCCGGCCGCGCTCGTCCAGCAGCTGGCGGAGGCGCTGTCCGGGATCGCGCTGGCGCAGCTGATCCGGCCGGGCTGCCCGGTCATCTTCGGCTCGTTCCTCTCGAACATCGACATGCAGTCGGGCTCGCCGAGCTTCGGCACCCCGGAGTCCGGCATCGGGCTGCTGTGCACGGGGCAGCTGGCCCGCCATTTCGGGCTGCCGTTCCGCACCGGCGGCGGCCTGAACTCCAGCCAGACCGCGGACGCGCAGGCGGCCTATGAGTCGCTGATGACGCTGCTGCCCACGTTCCTGGCGGGCACCAATTTCGTCATGCACGCGGCCGGGTGGCTGGAGGGCGGCCTGGTCAGCTGCTACGAGAAGTTCATCATCGACATCGAGCTGCTGCGGATGCTGCGGGTGGAATTCACGCCGCTGGAGATCGACGAGGCGTCGCTCGCGTTCGGCGCGCACGAGGAAGTCGGGCACGGCGGCCATTTCCTTGGTGCCGCGCACACGATGGAGCGGTTCCGGGAATGCTTCTACCGGCCGCTGCTGTCGTCAAGCTCGAACTACGAGCGGTGGCTGAAGCAGGGCGGCAGGGATGCCACGGCGCGGGCCGGCGAGATCTGCGCGAAGACGCTGGCGGAGTACCAGCAGCCGCCGATGGACGAGGCGATCCGGGCCGAGCTCGAGGAGTTCGTCATCCGCCGCCGGGCCGAGCTCGGCGACTAGCCCGCCGGACCGCGCCCGGCGATCAGCCCGCCCGCGCCCCGATGTCACAGCGTGCCGGTGATGACCCGGCTGCCGTAGCTCTTGTCCCGGTAAAGTCGCCTTGGCTAAGGTCGGCGAGAACGAGGCCGGACTCCCGCGAGAGGGCAGAGCGTGAACGAAGGCAGCGACCGGGCCCGGCGGCTTGACGGCCTCTTCATCAGCTACCGCCGGGGCGCGACGAGCGGGCAGGCGCGCGCGCTGCACGATCGTCTCGCCCAGCACTTCGGGCCGGACCGGGTCTTCATGGACGTCGACTCGATAGATCCCGGTATGGATTTCGTCGAGAAGGTCTCCGAAGCGATCGCCTCGAGCCGCGCGGTGCTCGTGCTCATCGGGGGCGACTGGGCGGGCCGGACGACGGGCCCGGGCCTCATCGACGACCCCGGGGACTTCGTCCGGCTCGAGGTCGAGACCGCCCTGCAGCGCAGGATCCGCACCATCCCGATCCTGGTCGAGCGCACGCTAATGCCGGAGGCCGACGCGCTGCCGGAGTCGCTGCGCCAGCTGGCCAGGCTCAACGCGCTCGAACTCGAGAACAGCCGCTGGGAGTATGACGTCTCCCGGCTAGTTGACCTGCTGGAACCGCTGCTCGGACCCAGTCCCGGGGCCGCGAAGCCGCCGCCCGGCCGCATCCCGCCTGCGGACCGCTCGCTGGCGGCGGACCGCTCGCTGGCGGCGGACCGCTCGCTGGCGAAGCCGCCGGCGGGACGCTTCTCCCGCAAGGCGATGGCCGCCGCGATAGCCGGACTCGCCGTCGTGATCGTGATCGCGACCTTAGCGTTCGTCGTGCTCGGCCGGTCGCCGCGGCCATCGGTGAGCGCCGCCGCGGCCGTCGCCGCCGCGCAGCCGGATCGGCTCGCCGACGCCTTGCTGACCACCGGATTCGCGCGCGATGACGTGCCGAGCGGGGCATCGGCTTCCGCGGCCCAGGTGGCCAACGTCAGGGAACCCGGCCTCGTGGCGTCCACCTACACCCCGTTTCCCGGCCCGGCGGCGTCCATCCAGGTGCACTACTACGTGTTCGACAATCAGGGCGAGGCCAGCTCGTTCTTCGCGAACTCCAGGCCTGTCCCCACCGGTTACAAGGCCACCGGCCGCTTCACGGCCACCGGGATCAGCGACCAGGTCAAGTGCGCCAGCGGGCAGGCGGCCGCCCTGGCGGCCAGGGAGGGCTCTGGCTGCCTGACGCTCAGCAACAAGGTGGTGGGCTACGAGGCGGTCTTCGCCGACCCGGGGACTGGCGTGGACACCGGCCGTCTCACCGCGGTCCTGGCGGTGGACGCCATCCGGCACCTGCGCAGCGTGGCGAGCAGGACCGCGGCGGCCGCGCTTCCGCCGCCGCCGGGGTCCCTTACCCCCAGCGCGCTCTACGACCAGCTGGACAGCTCGTCCTTCGATCCGCCGTGGCTGCCGGGCATCCTGACGTCACCGATGGTCCAGGAGCTCACCGACGGGTCGAATCCGCCGGCCGGCCTTTTCGATAGCTCCAGAATCCAGGTCGCCATGCACGGCCCGGATCCCGTCGATTACATCTCGTTCTTTGTCTTCGATTCCGCCGCGGCCGCGCGATCGTTTTACACGCCTAACCTCGCGCCCACCGGTTTTACCCGGACCGGATCGATTGATTCGAGCGGATTCTCCCAGCAGGCCGAGTGCGGCACCTACGTCAGGAACGCGTCGCAGACCCTGAGCGCGGCCTCTATCTCGTCCTGCTATGTCCTCTGGGGCAACGTTGTCGTCCAGGGCGCCACCCAGAACAACACGTCCGCCCGGGCCCTGGACGAGACCCTGGCGGTGACCCTCGCGCGGATGGCGATCATCGACCTCGGCCGGATAGTGACGTCCTGACGGAGAACTCAGCCGCGCCTGACTGCCTGCAGCGTGTAGCTGTGCGCCAGCCGCCAGGGCCGGTCGGCCAGCCGCCACTCCCCGCCCTCGACGCGCGCCATCTGCCCGGGCAGCGCCTCCCATGGCACGCTGTCGTGCTCCGCCAGGCCGGTCAGCTCCAGCCCGGCGTCCAGCAGCGCGGTGACGATCTCGCCCAGGCCGTGGTTCCACTCATGCGTCCTGTTGTGCGTGAACACGGCGTCGGTCCGCACGTAGGTGCCGCCCTCGTCCCAGACCAGCGGCTCCGCCCGCTCGAAGTACGGGTGCTCGACGACCACCAGGCCGTCCTCCCGGGTGTCGTCGAGCGCCCACAGCATCGGGTGGCCCTCCCGGATGAACAGCCGGCCGCCGGGCCGCAGCAGGCCGGCCACCACGCCGGCCCAGCGCCGGACGCTCGGCAGCCAGCAGAGCGCACCGATGCCGGTGAACACCAGGTCGAAGGCGGCGGAGCCGAGCACGCTGACGGCGTCGTACACGTCGGCCTCGACGAACCTGGCGTCGGCGCCGGTCCGCTCCGCCAGGCTGCTGGCCTGCGCCAGCGCGGCCGGCGAGAAGTCCAGCCCGGTCATCGACGCGCCGAGCCTGGCCAGCGAGATCGTGTCGGTGCCGATGTGGCACTGCAGATGCACCCCGCGCAGCCCGGCGATGTCGCCGAGCAGCGGCAGGTCGAACCGGACCACGTCGCTGATGAAGGCCGGGTCGGCGGCGAACCGCCCGACCGCGTAGTCCGGCGACGCCGCATGCGCGGGCGCGCGCTCGTCCCAGCTGGCCTTGTTCAGCGTCCGGTAGTCCTCCATGGGCACTACCGTGGCACACTGCCCGCCGGCCGGTTGTCAAGCACGGGAGTTACGCGGTTGTCCAGCCACTCGTGCACCAGCGCCGCGAAGGTAGCGGGCTGCTCGAACGGCAGGTAGTGGCCGGCCTCGGCCACGACCGAGTAACTGGCCGCGGGGAAGGCGCCGAGGGCGCGGAACTGGTCGGCGTAGCCGACGATCCGGTCCTGCCGCCCGGTGAGGATGCAGGCCGGCCCCGGGTACGTGGCGCCGCCGCCCTCGTCCGGCGACTGGTAACCCCCGGAACGCAGCCGCTCCAGGTACTCCTCGTCGCAGGGCAGCGAGGCCGTCAGCGCGGCGGCAACCCGGGCGGCCACCTCGGCTCTCCTGTTGCCGACCGCCGCGGCCAGGTGATCCCGCAGTTCGGTCGGCACGCCGTCCAGCCAGTGCCCCAGCCCGGGATCGGTGACCAGCATGGCCGGCCCGCCGGGCTCGGCTGGCTCGGGCAGCTCGCGGTGGGCCGGCGGCAGGAGGCTGATGGCGGGGCAGATGAGCAGCGCCCCGGTGACCGTGGCTGGCCTCAGCCGGGCCAGCGTGGCGGCGATGTAACCGCCGTAGGACCAGCCGGCCAGCAGGACCGGGCCGCCGCCGAGCGGGCCTTCGATGAAGGCGGATACGGCGCCGGCCACGCCCGCCGAGCTGGCAGGCCCGGCCGCGGACTCGCCATGCCCCGGCAGGTCGAGGTAGACGCGCCGCAAGCCGGGGCGCTGCCCGAGTACTGGTTCCATGGCGGCCGCCATCACCGTCCGGTCCATGCCGAACCCCGGCATGCACAGGACCGGCTCGCCCTGACCGTGCTCTTCCCACGCGAGATCCATGGGTGCATGTAACCACGAAAGAGCCGGTGAAGTTCCATATGACCCTGTCAGCGGGGCCAGTCCGCAAGTAACTTGACCTGGAGAGCGCCGCGGCGGGCGGCGCCTTCCCGAAACGCGAAGGGCGCAGCCATGCAGGCCGAGATCAAGGGCACCACGATGCCCATCCTGGAAGTGTCGCTCAACCAGGGCGAGCAGGTCGTTTCCACGCACGGCGAGCTGGCGTGGATGACCGACAGCATCACGATGTCCCAGACCACGAACACCGGCGGTGGCGGCGGCGGGTTCATGCAGGGCCTCAAGCGCGTGGTGGGCGGCGGCGGGCTCTTCCTGACCCGCTACGAGGGACCCGGCGGCATCACCTTCGCGGCCAAGATGCCCGGTCACATCATGCCCGTCGACATCACCCCCGGCGAGTCCTACTTCGTGCACCGGCATGGCTGGCTCTGCGGCACGCAGGGCATTACGCCGAGCGTGGGCCTGCAGCAGACCTTCCGCGGCGGGATATACGGCGGCGACGGCTTCGTCCTGGAGAAGCTGGCCGGGCAGGGCCGGGCCTGGATCGAGCTTTCCGGCGAGCTCACCACCTACGTGCTGCCGCCCAACCAGACGCTGCTCGTGCACCCCGGGCACATCGGGATGTTCCAGGGCACCGTGCAGTTCCAGATCACCCGCATGCGGGGGATCGCCAACATGTTCTTCGGCGGCGACGGCTTCCATCTCGTCGCGCTGACCGGGCCCGGACAGATCTGGCTGCAGTCGATGCCGCTGTCCGTCCTGGCGGGATCGCTGATGCCCTACCTTGGCGGCGGCGGTGACAGCACCGGCAAGGCCCTCGGCGCCGGCGCGGCCGGGGGCATCATCGGCGACATGCTGCGGGGCTGATGCCTGACCTGACGCCGCCCGGCTCACCCGGGCACCGATCATCCGAGTCGGCCGGTGCCCGGCGTCGCTGGCAGGTCATACTGGTGTAATGGCCTACTTACCGGACAACCCAGGCGTGCAGGGCGCTGTCAAGCGGCTCCGCCATGGCCTGGGGGCCGCCGGGCTGCCACGCGCCGTGGCCGCCTACTTCAGTCCGGATGAGGCGTTCGCCGGGCTGACCTTCACGTTCCTGGGCAGCAACCCCCGTGACCGGGTGACCCCGGACGATCTGCTGGCCGTGTCCCTGCTGGACATCACCTGGCGGCCGGACGCGGTACGGCAGCTGCTCGGCGCCGACGCCGGGAAAGTCTCCCGGCTGCTCGCCGCGATCAGCAGCGACACCGACCTGTGGGAAGCGGCTGACGAGGAGCTCGCGGCCGTGGACCCGCTGTGGGATGTGCTGCTCCGGATGCCCGGCGTCGGCACCGCCACCGCGTCGAAGCTGCTTGCCCGCAAGCGGCCCAGGCTGTGCCCGGTCAGCGACAAGGTGGTGGTCCAGGCGGTCGGCGTCCCGGGGTGGACCTGGGAGGCGCTGCGCTGCCTGCTGCGTGATCCGGCGGCCCGCGCCGAGGTGGAGATGCTGCGCCCGCCGTCAGCGGCCGGCGCCAGCCTGCTCCGGATCCTCGATGTGGCGATCTGGATACGGCACAGCCCCTCTCGTGCCGCCAGCCATGTGCGGCGGGACGCGGGAATGGCCGAGCCAGAGCACGGCCGCCCCTGACCCGGGCGAGCCCTGACCCGGCGCCCTGACCAGGGCGAGCCCTGATCTGGAGCCCTGACCAGGGGCGCCTATCGCCTGGCCAGCCGGTTGTAGGAGGACTTGGTGGTCACCGGCCGCGGCTCGGCTGGGCCGAGGATGGTACGAGCCGCGGAGCTGGCTTCCGCGCCGCCCGCCGGGTCCGTGCTGCCCGCACGGAGGTCGCTGACCGGGCTGGTACCGCCCTGCTGATTGGGCATTCTCTGCCTGGTCGGGACGCTCGGCGCCGCGCCGCCCGTCTCGGTGTCCTGGTCCTGCAGCGAGCAGCTGCCGGAGAAGGTCTGCGGCGGCAGCACGGCGGCGGGGAGGCGAGGTACGCGGGGGTTGTAGGTACCGCTGAAGAGCGCCGGGGTCAGGTCCCCGACGGTGCGGCGGCGCCAGGCGGACACGTTCGGCACCTCGACGCCGAAGCGCTCGGCGACGAGCATGAGCTGCGAGGTGTGGTCGAAGACGTCCGATACCACGTGGCCGCCACGGCTGAACGGCGAGATCATGATCGCCGGCACCCGCACGCCGAGGCCGAGCGGCCCCTTGATGCCGAGGGTGTCAGATTTGGGCTCCAGGATCGGCGACGGGCTCGCGGTCAGGTACTCGCCGGGCGTCCCCGGCGGCGCCGTCGGGGGCGGCACGTGGTCGAACCAGCCGTCGTTCTCGTCGTACATGAGGAACAGTGCCGTCTTCGACCACACCTGCGGGTTGGCGGTCAGGGCGTCGAGCACGAGGGACGTGAAGTACATGCCGTTCGCCGGAGACGACGAGGGATGCTCGTCGAAGCCGAGGGGCGGGATGATCCACGACACGCTGGGCAGGCTGCCCGAGCCGATGTCGCTGACGAAGTCGGTGGGAAACGTCGGCGCGAAGGCGTTCTTGTACAGCGGCGACAGCGGGTTCCGGAACGCGGTGAAGTAGGGGAGGACGTGGTCGCTCGCGACCATCACCTCGGGATTGGCCGTCGGGTTGTACAGCGCCGGGTCCCAGGTCGGGTAGGCGGCCAGCGCGCTGTACTGCGCGGCCAGGCCGGCGTTGGACGGGTGGTACACCTTCCAGGACACGCCCGCGTCCTGGAGCACCTCCTGCATCGTCGGCCACCTGCAGTTCCACAGGAAATCGGGAGTCGCATTGGTGTCGGTCACCGGGCCGCCGCTGGTCCCCGCCGGGTCGATCGTGCCGCTGATCGACATCAGCCGGTTGGGGTGCGTCGGGCCCAGGATCGAGCAGTGATAGCCGTCGAGCAGAGTGAACGCATCGGCGAGCGCCCAGTGAAACGGAAGGTCCTTCCTGCGGTAGTAGCCCATGGTCATGGCGCCGTGTGCGCCCTCGTAGGTGGCGGAGGTGTGCACCTTGACGAAGCTGTCCATCGCCCCGTAGTTCCAGCACAGGTGCATCGGGCCCCAGTCGTGGGTGAGGTCGTCGGTGCATTCCTCGCCCGCCGCGGAGTCGAGATGGAAAGGCAGCAGGACATTCGGCGGGGAGAGCGTCGTCGCCCCCGGATAACTCTGCTCGAACACCCCGAGCGAATCGCCAGGGTGGTCGTCGAAGCCGCGGCCCTTCGGGTAGGCGCCGAAGTAGTGGTCGTAGGACCGGTTCTCCATCATCAGGAAGACGATGTGCTCGATAGCGCCGAGGTCGGAGCCGGCCGGCCCGGTGGACGCGGCGCGCCGGACCAGCGCGGCGGGGCCGCCGCCCTGCGTCCAGGCAGCCGCCGGTCCGGCCACGGCGGCGGTCGCCCCGGCCCATCCGAGCGACGCGAGCAGCTGACGGCGGGTCAGCAGCGGCTGGCGGGCGGGACTTCCCACGGGATCATCTCCCTGATCGAAGGCGGCACGAGCCGGTACCTGCGCCGGCAGGCCATGGTGCTACCGCGCGGTGACTGCCTCATCAGGTTAACGGGTCCGCCAGCAGGTGGACTTTGCCTGGGTTGCGGCCGTAACGTCCTCACATGATCGAGAGTGCCGAACCACCGAGCACTGCGGCTGCCGGTGGCCGGGAGCAGTTAACTGGCCGCTCGCGTGGCCTCAGCGCGAGAGAGAAATGGGGCTACGGCGTCTGGCTGTTCGTGGGCCTGGTCTTCGGGATCCCGGAGACCTGGGCCGGGGTCGCGAACCCGCCGTGGCAGACGCTGTCGAACACGGTGTGGCACCTGGAATCGCTGTGGAGTCCGGTCGCCATCATCGTGGTCGTCCTCATCGTGTTCGTCATCTTCGGCGTCGTCAGGCACCCGCCGGCCCAGGCCGGATACGTCGTCACGCGCGAAGGTGAGCCAGGGCGGGGACGAACAGCGAACGGCCGGCTGACGAGGAGCAGCGCCGAGTCCATCCGGGAACTGTCGGTGTTCGCTTACTTTCCGGTCGCGCTGGGCGTCGTCGCCGCTGGCAGCATCGTCGCAGCCGCGGCGACCAGCGACATGTGGGTCGTTGGCTACGTCATCTACGGGCTGTTCGCGATCTTTGTCGTGATCGTCCCGGACGTGCTCGCTTACTGGTTCGCCAGGGACGTTGCTTTCCCCACGCTGGCCGCCACGGTCGGCGACCTCGAACGCCGCTGGAGCCCGGCCACGATGGTCATCGTCGCGGGCCTCGTTGTGCTGACGTTCCACCTGGCGCTGCCCCAGTGGCCGGACGCCCTCGGCTAGCCCTCGGCTAGCCCTGGACAAGACCGGGCATGATGGCCGGATGATCGATCTGATCCTTCGCAATGCCCGCATGGCGGGGCGCGGCACGCTCACCGACCTCGGCGTCGCCGACGGTCGTATCGTCGCCGTCGGCGACGATACGACCGCGACCGAGATCATCGACCTGGCCGGGCGGCTGGTCACCCCGCCCCTGGTCGAGCCGCACATCCACCTCGACGCGGTGCTCACCGTCGGCCAGCCGCGGCCGAATGTGTCCGGCTCGCTGTTCGAGGGCATCGCGGTGTGGGCCGAGCGAGTCGCCGGCCTGACGCGGGAGGACGTGCGGTCACGGGTAGGGCAGATCCTCCGCTGGCAGCTCGCCTGCGGCGTCCAGCATGTCCGCAGCCACGTCGACGTCTGCGACCGTGAGCTGCGGGCGCTGCGGGCGCTCGTCGAGCTGCGCGAGGAGGTGCGCGGCCTGATTGACCTGCAGCTCGTCGCGTTCCCGCAGCAAGGCATCCTGTCCTTCGACGGTGGCAGGGAGCTGATGTGCGAGGCCGTCGAGCTGGGCGCCGACGTCGTTGGCGGGATCCCGCACTATGAGCTGACCCGCGAGGACGGCGTGGAGTCGGTCAAGTTCGCGATGGCGCTCGCCGATGACCATGGGCTGCGCGTCGACATCCACTGCGACGAGACCGACGACGACCACTCCCGCTTTGTCGAGGTGATGGCGGCCGAGACGATCCGGCGCGGCATGTCAGGCCGGGTGACCGCCAGCCACACGACGGCGATGCATTCGTACAACAACGCGTACGCCAGCCGGCTGATCGCCAACATCGCCAGGGCCGGGCTGCACATGGTGACGAACCCGCTGGACAACGCCGTCCTGCAGGGGCGCTTCGACACCGGGCCGATCCGGCGCGGCCACACCCGGGTGAAGCAGCTGCAGGAGGCCGGGGTCAACGTGTGCATCGGGCACGACTCGGTGATGGACCCGTGGTACCCGCTCGGGTACGGCGATCCGCTGCAGGCCGCGTTCGTCCTGGTGCACCTTGGGCAGATGTCCGGCGACGGCGAGCTGCGGCGGCTGATCGAGATGATCACGACGAATCCCGCCCAGGCGCTGGGCGTGCCCGATTACGGGCTGCGGCCCGGCGGGCCGGCCGACCTCGTCGTCTTCGACGCGCCGTCCGAGGCCGAGGCGCTGCGGCTGGTGGCCCCGCGCACGCTGGTGCTGCGCGGCGGCAAGGTGGTGGCCCGGTCCGCGCCGGCCCAGCACACGGTCGTCTGGGCCGGCGCGGAGGAGCAGGTCACCTTCCAGCGCAAATAACCCCGGGCGCCGGTCACCTGATCCCGGCGGCGGGCACCTAACCCGGCGCCGGTCACCGGCCGGGAAGGTCGGTCAGATCCGGGCCTATCGGACCGGCGGCGGGCACGACATTCATGCCGTCCGGGAGCACCAGCGCCTCCTCGCGGCCGCTGTCGCCCTGCAGCCTGAAGAAGATCGCGTAAAGCAGCGCGGCAAGCACGAACCCGACCTCGAACGTGATGTCGCCGAATGCTCCGACGTGCTTCGGCACCAGGCCGACGTAGTCGGTCTGGTTGGCGAACAGCCAGATTGACACCCCCATCGCGATGGCCATCGCCGCGAAACCGGCCCACGGGTTGTGCTTGCGGTCGAACAGGAATCCGTCGACCCGCTTGCCGCGCCGCAGGAGCTGGTCGGCGAAGAACACGCCGAGCCACGGGCCGATCCAGTACGAGATGACCAGCAGGAAGTTGTTGTACTTCTGGCCGGCGTCGCTGAGCCCCGACAGCGCCACGAAGAAGCCGGCCACGCCGAGCACGATAGCGATGACCGCGCGGCCCAGTGACGTCGGGAGCTTGATGCCCAGGGCCAGGAACGACATCGACCCCGAGTACACGTTGAGCGCGTTGGCGCAGATGGCGCCGAGCGCGATCGCGAGCAGCGTGACGTCCCCGATCCAGGTCGGCAGGTTGCTGATGAAGCCGGCCGTCGGGTTGCCGCCGTACTTGTCGAGGCTGGTGATCGTGGCCCCGGCCGCGCCCACGACTTCCAGGATGGCACACGAGATGAACACGCCCAGGCCGGCCCACAGGCCCGTGGCCCTGCGGTTGGTGTCCGGCGGCAGGTAGCGGGTGTAGTCGCTGGCGTAGGGGTTCCAGCCGGCCGCGTAGCCGAACGCCGCTCCGAAGGTGATCAGGAATCCGCCCGGAATGCTGGCGTGGTGCATGCCCGGGTGGGACTTGGAGAGGATCACGATCGAGGCGATCGCGAAGATGACCACCAGGACGGGGAACGCGAAGCGCTCGAACACGTGCACCAGGTTGTGGCCGAAGAACGCGACCGCGAGCTCCACCACGACGATGATCACGAGGCAGAATTTTGTGTTCCAGTGGAACAGCGCGTTCAGCGCGAACGCGCCGCTGACGCTGTTGACGGCGAACCAGCCGACGCCGGCGACGAGCGCGTTGAGGCCGGCCGGCAGGATGTTGCCGAGGAAGCCGAAGCCGATCCGGGAAAGGATCATCTGCGGCACGCCGAACAGCGGCCCGCGGGCGGCGAGCGCACCCATCGTCAGGGAGCCGAGCGCGGTGCCGAGCACGAGCGCGAGAGCGGCCACCCAGAACGACAGGCCGAAGAACCAGACGCCGATGACGCCGACGAAGATCGTCGCGAACTCCATGTTCGGCGACACCCACGTCCAGAATTCTTGCAGCGGCTTGCCGTGCCGCTCGCCCAGCGGGATGAACCCGGCCCCGCCGGGCTCGACAGCCGCCACCTTGTCGCCGTATGTGCCTTCACGTACGTCGGCCTCGATAAGTGCGGTCGCCGCCGCACCGCTGGATTCGGTCACCGCTGTGCACCCTTCAGTTGGATGTGAGCGCCTGCACGTCACCGCGTGGGCGGCTGAATTGATCTCCGAGCTGGGGATCTCGGTGCCGCCGCCGCCCCGGCTGACCGCGCTCACCCGGCCGGCCGGATACGACCCGAGTCCAGTTTGGCTCTCAAATGTTTCGATCATGCTTCCGATCGGGAGCTAGGGCACAGCTTTCCCAGGTCGTCGCGGTCAGCGTAACGTGACCACGCGCTGATTCCCGGCGGGCCGCGGAATGCGGGAAATCCGCGACATCGCTCTCAGAATCACACCCTGATTGCTGGCCGGCGGCAGCCGCCGTGGCCAACGTCGGCCACCCGGACGAGTTTGAAAAACTTATCGAATTTGTTTTCGTTTCTGACCTGTTCTGTCGGTGGTATTAGGTACTGTTATCGAAGACGGATTCTTCTGGTGCCGGTGGCATGGAAGGTCCGGGGCCAGCGGATGAGGTGACCCGATGACAGGCCAGGGAGGTGACCCGGTGACCGGACGGAGCGGCGGCGCGGGCGCCCCGGCGGGCCTGTCGTGGTCCTGGGAGCTGGACTCCGATGCCCTGATGGCCGCCCTGGCGGAGCTGGCCCCGGCCGGGTCGGCCGGGGCGCCTGCGGCGGGGGTTGCTGCTGGCCCGCGTCCCGGTGGCGGTGTTCCCGGGGCGGGCCCGGGTGGTGGTCCGGGGGCCGGCGGCGCGGCGGATGGAGTCGCCGCGCGGGACGCTGCCGGGGAGGAAGCTGACGCGGGGTGGGCGGCGGAGGACGCCTGGCGGGATGGTGCGCTGGATGAGCTGGAGTGCGGCGGGGGTCGGCGGGTTCCGGCGGGGGTGGTGTCGGGGCGGGTTGCGGAGAGGCTGTTGCCGGGGCCGGATCTGGCGGCGTGGCTGGCGTCGGCGCCGGTGGCGGGTCTGGGGGATGGGGATCTGGCGGTGGTGGCGGGGTCGTGGCGGCGGGTGGCGGCGTGGGCGCAGGCGCGGGAGCTGGCGGCGGTCGCGCAGGTCGCGGCGCGGGCGGCGGCGCGGGATGAGGATATCGGCACGGGCCCAGATGGGCGGCCGGTCCGGGTGCCGGGGTCGGCGGTGGCGGAGGTGGCGCTGGAGCTGACGTTGTCGTCGTACGGGGCGGCGGGGTGGGCGCATCTGGGGGTGGAGCTGGGGTGGCGGCTGGCGGCGACCGGGGCGGCGCTGGAG